>Ga0315902_10007979_pt1 | contig 14374 bp, 11 predicted proteins | sample LakEriMetagenome_9_FD_203523 | JGI IMG/M metagenome (GOLD analysis project Ga0315902, IMG submission 203523) | Freshwater fungal communities from buoy surface, Lake Erie, Ohio, United States - Buoy 12 MA117 | ecosystem: Environmental > Aquatic > Freshwater > Lake > Lake biofilm | place: USA... | reverse complement strand
GGCAGGAAGCTCTCAATGGGGAGCGATCCACTGTTCTCCAGAGCGCTATCCGCTGTCTTGATGTGCATCGCGTCACCACGGCCACGGGCCAGTGTCGCATCGAGGGCGGCCCAGCGACCATTCAGGAAGGCTTCGGTCCACATGTGCCCGCCGAAGGCCTGCAGCGATGGAACGTAGACCAGCCCCACAACCACGCGCGAGGGGATCTTCTTGACTCGCAGTAACGCAGTCAGCAGCACGCCATGCTCGGTACAGTCACCCGAGCGGCTGGCTGCGACCTCGGACGCGGTCGCCATCGCCGTTGAGTAGTTCTTGAGGTTCAGGTACTTATGAACGAAGGCCTCGGCAGCAATCGCGATCTTGGCCGGGTCGGTTTCGCCAGGAGCAATCTCCCCAGCCAGCTTCACAATCAGCGGGTCGCTCAGATCAACGTGCCGTGAAGAAGACAGGTATTTGGCCTCGGGAGCTGGCTCCGTGCCAGGTGTTCCTGGATCGACCGACGTGAGCTTGAGAGTCCAAGTCCCCGGGCTCCTGGCCGTGAGCTCCTGAGTCGCGAAGTTGGGGAACACTGTCGTCGGGTCGAAGTCCTTGGCCGTGATCTCAAAGTTCGCCACTTTCGCATCGTAGGCCTTGTCGATCCTTCCCACTTTGACCAGTGAGTCGATTCCCAGGTCGATGTTGGAGGCTGCGATCTCCTGCAGGGCTTCTTCCTTCGTGCAGCTATAGGACTCCATCCCCAGCAGAGAGATCATCGTTTTCTTCGGCATTCCCGAATCATCGGTGTAGGTCGTGGTCACCATGCCGGGCAAGATCGACATCGACATCTGGGCTTTCTGGAGTTTGACGACTTCTCCCGAGAGGAGTTTGGTCTCCTCAGGTTCCAGCTGTTTGAGCGTGACTGAGGTCACCTTCCCGAGCGTTGGTTCGAAGATTTGAAACGATCGAGTCTCGCCGACCTGCAGCGGGTGTTCCTTCAGTTCCCGGTCGATCCAGGTCGCCGACTTCACATCGTCGGGCAGAGTGACCTCCTGCAGAAACGATTCCTTTTTTGAGGCCGATTCGATCTTCAGCGTCTGGCCGTGGCGGGTGACTCGCACTTCGGAGCGGCTGGACGGAGGATTCTCGTTGATGACCGTCGCGGACAGCAGCTGGCCGTCTTCATCTTCCTCGGTGACCTGATCTACATTGTTAATCAGTTTGGTTCCGAATCGGACGATGGCCAGGTGGGTCTGGACTTCGGTGATGATGACCTTGTGGCCATCGCGGACTTCGCTTCGCGTCGTCGTGTGTGCATAACCGACACGCTGTCCCTGAATCTGGACGATCTGCCAGTCGTCGGTCGCTTTCTCGGGACCGGCGGTGCGATCGTCGGCCCGGGACATCGTGCCGAGCAGGCTCAGACCAACAAGCCACAGTCGCATCAAGATTCGGAGACGCATTGCGAGACTTTCCGGGAGATGGTGGATCGAATCCAAGTTCTCCCATTGTTGCCTCTGCGTTCTCAATTCCAAGGATAGATCGGGGAATGTCGCTGCAATTGTGGGATCGCAACATTCGAAAAACATCGTGAAAATCGCCTGCTGATATCGCTGTGTCCGCACTTTCTGATGCGAGATTCCCAGCTCGGGCATTTCCTCCCTCAAGTTCCGGGGGGCCTCGATCCGATGGAGCCGCTTGACAACACCTGCGGTATCCGATAAGGAACGCAGCACCCAGACTGTGCAACCGGCCAGAAGGCAGGTCAGCCCAGTGCGATCGGGAAGGCTTCCCGTTCGTGATTTCGCCGTCTTGTTCCCACACCAGTGAGAGCCCCATGTTGACTGTGACCGACGACCTGATGACTGTTCCCCACGGGATGTGGCTCGAACAGGGGGCTCTTTCGGGAGTCACCTCCTTCGACGTGCTGATGCGAGACGACGAAGAAGAAGAGTTCGCCGACGAAGATGAAGAATTCGACGATGATGAGGACGATGACCTCGACGACGACGAGGACTTCGACGACGACGATCTGGATGATGAAGATCTGGACGATGAAGACTTCGATGACGAAGAATTCGACGATGAAGACTTCGACGACGACGGTGACTACGACGACGATGAAGATGAGGACGACGAAGAACTCGAAGAAGAAGGCGACGGCGACTTCTAATCGAGCGTCCTGAAAAGAGGATCTCCGCAAGCCGGTTGCCACCGTGGCATCCGGCTTGTTTTCATGGTCGTCGGGCTACGAAGCTGAGCCCTGCCCTTGAGGCGCAAGCCGCTCACGGACGCTGTAGGTATCTTCCTCGCGCCCGGTATTGGCCACGATCAGTTCTGCTAGCAGCCCCAGCGAGATCGCCTGGGCCCCCAGGAGCAGCGCCCCCAGCGAATAGAATAAGAGCGGGCGCGATCCGATCGGTTCGGCTTCCACGAGCCGCACCACGTTCATGAGTACCCATAACAGACTCAGATAGCCCATCCCCGCCAGGCCGAACGCGAAACAGCCCAGCCCGATCGCCCCCAACATATGCTGCGGCCTTTGCCCGAATCCGGTCAGAAACTTGACCGTCAGCAGATCCAGAAACCCGCGGATGAACCGGCGGACCCCGTACTTCGAAACGCCGTGCTGCCGAGAGCGGTGATTGACCGCCAGCTCCCCGACCTTGAAGCCCCGCGCATGAGCCAGGACCGGGATGAACCGGTGCAGCTCCCCATACAGCCGCAGCTCTTTGGCGACCTCGGCCCGGAACAGCTTCAGTCCGCAGTTGTGGTCATGCAGCCAGAGCCCCGTGAGCCATCCAGCCAGTCCGTTGAACACCTTGCTCGGGTAAACCTTGTGCCACGGATCGAGTCGCCGCTGCTTCCAGCCGTTGATCACATCGTACCCGTCATTGAGCTTCCGCAGCAGGGCTGGAATCTCCGCCGGATCGTCCTGCAAGTCGGCGTCCATCATCAGTATCAGATCGCCGCGTGTGGACTTCATTCCGGCGGACAGTGCAGCCGCCTTGCCAAAGTTTCGGCGGAACCGGATCGCCCCGACTTGCAGATGTTCAGCGGCCAGTCCCTGAATCACCGACCAGGACGTGTCGGTCGAGCCATCGTCGATGAAGATCAGCTCAAACTCTTGCCCGCACGCGGCACATCCGCGCGTGACCTGATCGAACAGCTCCCGGAGGCTGTCCGCTTCATTCAGCACGGGGACGATGATGCTCAGCATGGCGGGGCTCCGAAGGAGGCAATGGACCTCCCACGGTAGCGTCTGGCGGACGTGATCGCGAATGAAACCGTAGCACAAGTCGCCAAACATCTGGCGTTCACAGACTCGCGAGTTTATCCTGTGCCTGTCACACAGAGGACACAATCATGAAACCAAGAATCATGTACATCGAACGCAAGGTCGATGGTCTGCAAGGCCCCGCCCGTATCGGCAGAGTGACATTCTCCCAGTCCGGAGCGACTCTGTACTACCAGGGAAAAGCGTTTCGAAGCCTGAAAGGCGTGGGCTTCAAGTCGAACTACTATGAAGTCGAGACTCGCGACTACTTCTGGATTTCAGGACCTCGCCGGGATGGGAACGATCGACTCTACGGCGGTAGTCGCGGCGTCGAAGTGGATGATGATGTGGCTGAAGAGTACTGGTCGGAGATCCGGGGCGTGACGCCGCCCAGGCGTTCGAGTTCGAAAGGCTGAGTCGCATGGGCGTCCCGCCCATGGCCTGACACCGGGACTCACCGCTGTTAGTGGTGGCTGTGAGCATCATCCGGGAACTGCCCGTCGCGGACCTCGCGAGTGAAGTCCCTCACCGCGGCCTGGGCCGCCTCGCGCAGCTGGGCGTACTGCTTCACGAACTTCGGGCGGAAGCCGGTCAGCCCCAGCATGTCGGGAGAGACCAAGACTTGGCCATCGCAGTCCGGACCCGCTCCGATGCCGATCGTGGGGATCGTGAGCTGACGCGTGATCTCGGCAGCAATCGGTCTGGGGATCAGTTCCAGGACGATGGAAAACGCGCCCGCCTGTTCGGCAGCCTTGGCATCGGCAAGCAGCTGATCGGCATCGCGCTGAACGGCTGAGTGGCGACCGAACTTGCGGATCGACTGCGGCCGCATGCCGACATGCGCCATGACGGGGATCTCGACCCGGTGCAGGGCTGCAATCGTTTCGGCCTGAGCTTCGCCACCTTCGAGTTTGACCGCGCTGGCTCCGGTCTCTTTCAGGATGCGCCCAGCGTTTTCAATCGCCTGCGTCGGGCTGACCTGATAGGTCATGAACGGCAGGTCGACGATGACCAGAGCTCGCTTCGTCGCTCGGGTCACCATCTTGGCGTGGTAGATCATCTCATCCAGCGTGACCGGCAGCGTGGTATCCAGCCCCTGGACGACCATTCCCAGCGAGTCACCGACTAGGAGCGCGTCGACATCGGTCTCGTCAAAGAGCCGGGCCCACAGCGCGTCGTAAGCAGTCAATACGCTCAGCTTGCGAGTCGACTTGGCCTTCACGAAGTCGGGAACGGTGATCAATCGAACGGGAGTCGGTGCGGGCGTCGCGCTCATCGCGGACCTTGAAACGAGGGACTGCTGAGTTCATCCCACTGTATGCAGACGGAGATCAAACGACTACCGCAGCCCCCGGATTCGACTCGAGTATTGTGCACTTCCCGATGTCGGTGAGATCTTTGCCTTCCCCCTCACCCCGACCCTCTCCCCCGAATTGGTGTCTTTCTCACGACTCGCATCGCTTACGGGGGCGAGGGAGAGAAGCCGATTCCAGTCAACGACAATTCGCATTCGAACAACTCGGGATCGAACAGCGCGGCGGATTGCCACCTGCCAGTTACCGCGCCTCACCCTGCAGGCTGTAGTCCTCGATCTTCTTGTGCAGCGTATTGCGGTTGATTCCGAGCTTGGTGGCGGCCTTGGTCTGGGTTCCCTGATAGGAACGCAGCACCTGCAGGATCAGCTCCTTCTCGACCATCCCGATGACCTGCTCGTGGGCCTGGCCTTCTTCGGTGACGCGGGAGAGGCCCAGACTCACCAGCTCAGTACAGAGTGATTCAATGCTGTCACGCGGAGCCCGGCCCAGCCGCTGGGGGGCCTCGCCGCGCAGGTGAGCGGGCAGCAGATCGGGAGTCAGTTCCCCACTGGGAGCCAGCACCGTAGCCCGCTCGATGTAGTTTTCCAACTCGCGGACGTTGCCGGGCCAGTGGTACCGCTTGAGGCACTCCAGGGCTTCCGGTGTCGGCTTCAACGGCGGCCGACGCATGTCGGGGGCGTATCGGGCCGAGAAGTGTTCGGTCAGCGCAGCCACGTCCTCCGGACGATCACGCAGCGGCGGCAGATAGATCGGCAACACGTTCAGCCGGTAGTACAGGTCCTCGCGGAACTGTCCCTTTTCGACCATCTCGTTCAGGTCGCGGTTCGTCGCAGCCACGATGCGGCAGTCGACGCTGATCGTTTTCGTATCACCGACCCGCTCGAACTCATGTTCCTGCAGCACGCGCAGCAGCTTGACCTGCAGCGTGTAGCTGATGGAGTTGATCTCGTCGAGGAAGATCGTCCCCCCGTGAGCTGCTTCAAACCGGCCCGTGCGGTTCTCGTGAGCGCTCGTAAAGGCCCCCTTCACGTGGCCGAACAGCTCGCTTTCGAGCAGGTTCTCATTGAGCGACCCGCAGTTGACCCGGATAAACGGTCCCGTCGCCCGCCGGCTGAGTTGATGCACAGCCTTGGCCACCAGCTCTTTCCCGGTCCCAGTTTCGCCCAGCAGCAGCACGGTCGCTGAGCTGGAAGCCACCCGGCGCGTCATCCGATAGACCTCGCGCATTGCTGCGCCCGATCCAATCATCCCCTCGTGGAGTGGGGCATCATCGCTGGTTGAGGGACTCACGGCAGTTTCCGTTGACAAATCTGGCACGCCGCTGAAATTGTAGGCACTCGCAAGCCGCTTTCAACCAGCTTTGTCAGCTCCGGGGAGAATTCACCGGAACCTCATCGAAAACGGGAACCGCCAATGCCCAAAATATGGGTAGCCGCCACTTGTTTGAGCGGATTTCCCGTAGCATGGGAGTCTCGCCCATGCGTCAGGGCTTGGATGGGCGATGTGGGCCAAGTCGAGAACCCTTACCCCAACCCCTCTCTCGGGCTCTCTAGTGGAGGAGCCGGAAGGGACGGCAGAATTCTTACGAATTCTGCTACCCGCTACTTCAGCTTTTCCTGAAACAGCCCCATCAGGCGGGCCCAGGAGCGCTGGTCGGCTTCCGCGTTGTACCGGAGGCCGTCGATGCCGTGGCTGTCAGCGGACTTCACGGTGAAGCTGTGGCGGGCGTTTCCGTAGTAGACCATTTCAAAATCGGCTCCGGCAGCATCGAGGGCTCCGCGGACCTTCTGGCAAGTATCTTCCGGGATGAACGAGTCCTGGCTGCCGTGGCAGATCAGGATCGTGGTCTTGTTCTTCTTCACGAGGGCGGCCTGCTCGGCAGTCGGAATCGGCAAGGCTCCGTGGAACGAGGCGACGGCATCCAGGTCAGCTCCGTGGAAGGCCAGCTGCAGGGCGGTCGAGCCGCCGAAACAGTAGCCGATCGCTCCCAGCTTTGACTTGTCGCACTCGGGCTGCGAGGTCAGGACCTCCAGCCCCGCCTTGGCCCGGCGGACCCAGCTGTCGACATCCGAGCGAACCTTGGTCGCCATCTCTCCCGCTTCCTTCGGGTGAGCGGCCAGCTTCCCTTCTCCGTACATGTCGCAGGCAAACGCTAGGTATCCGGCCTTCGCGAGCAGCTGAGCTCGCTCGCGAGCGTAATCGTTCAGCCCCCACCACTCGTGGACGACCAGCACCCCGGGCCGCGGTCCGGTCAGGGCATCGTCCCAGGCGAGGTAACCGCGGCACTCGACGTTGCCGTCTTTGTAGGTGATCTCGCGGGTCTTGACTTCAGCGGAAGCCATTGCGGTGAGTGAGAGGAAGGCTGCGACAATCAGAGACAGGGGACGCATGGGAGACTCCGTTCAAGTCGATTTCGAGACAAAAACCAGGACGTCAGAATTCTGAGCTATTCTGCGACGGGGCGGGATCAGCCCTCGTCTTCGCCGCCCTCTTCGTCCTTCTTCTTCAGGACCCGGCGGCGGATCGGGGCGCGTTCTTTGAGATCAGGTGTGCCGAGAATCTTGCGGACCGACTCCAGCAGGACATCCATCGCGAACGGCTTCCGCAGGTAGTCGACCACACCCAGCATCTCGGCATAGGCCTTGTGCCGACCGCCTTCGTTGGCGGTGATCATGATCACCTTGGGCGGCGATTCGAGAGTCCGGATGAACTCCAGCACCGGAAACCCGCCCATCTTGGGCATCATCATGTCGGTGATGACGAGATCCGGCCGGTCCGAGCTGATCAGCCGCTGACCATCGATCCCGTTGTTGGCCAGAATGACGTGATACCCGGCCCCCTCCAGCACTGCGGACAGGGTCGTTCCGATCTCGCGGTCATCTTCGATCAACAGAATCGTGGACATGGCAGCACTCCGAGAGGAAGGACAGGCCTTCCGAGTTGAGCGCATGATATCTGGTGGGCATGGCGGCGTCAGCCACGATGCTGGCAAGTCAGTTCACGCCCGCTACGCGAATTGTGATTGTCAGTGGCAAAACTCACGAAAACCGCTGGCGACAACTTCGCAGGTTTCCCCTAAACTACTTGGCCCGACTTTTGGACCGTCACAGGAACCCAACACACAGTGGCACGGAAAGCAGCGAAATCCGCCTCGCCCTCGCTCGACGAGGAGATCCTCCGCCTCGGCAAAGAGCTGTGGGCGGAACTGGATGACCGACGACCGACGATCTTTGATCGGCGGTGGTGGCTGGACCATTTGCTCGAATGGGCCATGCAGGACCCCTCGGTTAAAGTCCAGATGTTCCGGTTCGTCGACGTTCTGCCGACGCTGAAGTCGAGCGAATCGATCGCCCGGCACCTTCAGGAATATTTCGACGAGGTCAACGCCCAGCTGCCGATGGCGGCCCGGCTGGCCCTCGAAGTGGCTGATCCGAATTCGCTGCTGGGTAAGGCCCTGGCAGTGAACGCCCGCAACCGGGTCCGCCAGATGGCCGAGCGGTTTATCGCGGGGACGACACCCGAAGAGGTCTACCGCAGTGCAAATCGGCTGCGGCGGCAGGGGCTGGCGTTCACGCTCGACCTGCTCGGCGAAGCGGTCATCAGTGAGCCCGAGGCCGAAGCCTATCAGCAGCAGTACCTCGAACTGATCCGTACGCTGGCACCGCAGGTCGAAAAGTGGCCGGACAATGACGTTCTCGACCGCGACGAGTCTGGTTTTCTGCCCCGTTGTCAGGTCTCGCTGAAGCTCTCAGCCCTCTACAGCCAGTTCAAGCCGATCGACCCGATCCGTACCTCCGAAGCGGTCAAGGCCCGGCTGCGACCGATTCTGCTGGCCGCTCGTGAGAACGATGCCTACGTCCATATTGATATGGAGCAGTCGTCGTACAAGGACCTGACGCAGCAGATCTTCCGCGAAGTCCTGATGGAGGACGAGTTTCGCGACTGGTCCGATTGCGGAATCGTGATCCAGGCTTACCTGCAGGACAGCGAAGCCGACCTGTTGAAGTTTCGCGAGTGGGTTGATGAACGCGAAACGCCGATCTCCATCCGCCTCGTCAAAGGAGCCTACTGGGACTACGAGACGATTCAAGCGGGGTATCATGGCTGGAAAGCCCCGGTGTACGCAGAGAAATGGCAGACCGATGCCAATTACGAAAAGCTGACCCGCAAGCTGCTGGATGAGCGGGAATGGCTGCGACCGCAGATCGCCAGCCACAACCTGCGAAGCCTCGCTCACGCGGCGACCTACGCAAAGCACAAGGAGATTCCGAACTCAGCCTGGGAAATCCAGATGCTGTACGGAATGGCCGAGGAGCAGGCGGCCAGCTTCGCCGAACGCAACTACCGCGTGCGGATCTACACTCCGTTCGGACAACTGCTGCCGGGGATGGCCTATCTGGTGCGGAGGCTGCTGGAGAACACGTCGAACGACTCGTTCCTCAAGCATGCGTACGACCGTGATCTCCCGATTGATGAACTGCTGAGGAATCCGGAAGACGTGGGTCTGCGGATCACTGCTGAGCGAAAGGCTGCTTCTGTGACTGATGAGACGATGACCGCGCCGCTGCCGGCGTTCCAGAACGAGCCACCGACCGATTTCAGCATCGCCGAGAATCGCGAGCTGATGCAGGCCGCGCTCGATGCGGTCGCTGAAGAACTGGGCGGAGAGTACCCGCTGGTGATCGGCGGCAAGGCAGTCGACACGCGGGCGCGGATCACCTCCAAGAACCCGTCGCACAAGAAGCAGATCGTGGGGACCAGTGCCGCAGCGAGTGCCGACCATGCCGATCAGGCGGTTCAGGCCGCTCGACGAGCCTGGCGTCAGTGGTCGCGGACTCCAGCCACCCAGCGGGCTGATTACCTGGAAGTGATCGCCGCTGAGATGCGGAACCAGAAGCACGATCTGGCTGCGTGGGAAGTCTACGAGTGCGGCAAGTCGTGGGCCGAAGCAGACGGCGATGTCGCTGAGGCGATCGACTTCTGCATGTACTACGCTCACCTGATGCGAGAGCTCGATTCTCCGCTGCCGACCGATGTCCCCGGCGAAGAGAACGCGTACTTCTATCGCCCTCGTGGTGTCTGCGTCGTGATCGCTCCCTGGAACTTCCCACTGGCAATTCTGTGCGGGATGACCGTAGCTGCGCTGGTCAGCGGCAATACGGTCGTGATGAAACCCGCCGAACAGTCGGTCGTCGTGGCTGCCAAGTTCATGGAGATCCTGCGCGATGCCGGGATTCCGGACGGCGTTGTGAACTACCTGCCGGGGATCGGCGAAGAGGTCGGCCCCGCGCTGGTCTCGCACCCCGAAGTCGACATCGTGGCCTTCACGGGCTCGCAGAAGGTCGGCCTCGCGATCAACAAACTCGCCGCTGAGACCGACCCGAAGCAGCAGCAAGGGGTCCGCCGGGTCATCGCCGAGATGGGTGGCAAGAACGCCATCATCGTCGATGAGGATGCCGACCTGGATGAAGCAGTGACCGGGATTCTGCAGAGTGCCTTCGGCTACAGCGGTCAGAAGTGCAGTGCCTGCTCCCGCGTGATCGTTCACGGAACCGTTTACGATGCGTTCTTGGAGCGGCTCCGGCCCGCTGTGGAAGCGCTCGTCGCGGGTCCGGCGGAAGATCCCGGAACCGTCATTGGCCCCGTGATCGATGAAGAGGCCTACAAGCGAGTCAACGACTTTGTGGCTCTGGGACTGGAAGAACATCGTCTCATCGCGAACAGCGATGTGAAGACTCTCGCCAAGGAAGGGTTCTTCGTCGCTCCGCACGTCTTTGCAGATGTCCCTGCGGATGCCCGGATCGCTGTGCAGGAGATCTTCGGACCGGTCCTATGCGTGATCCGCGCCAAGAACTTTGACGAGGCAATCGACTTCGCCAACCAGACCGACTACGCCCTGACTGCCGGCGTTTACAGCCGCAGCCCAAAGAACCTCGATATCGCCAAACGCGAACTCGAAGCCGGTAACCTGTACCTGAATCGTCCGATCACCGGAGCCCTGGTCCAGCGGCAGCCGTTCGGGGGATTCAAGATGTCCGGCATCGGTTCGAAGGCCGGTGGCCGCGACTACCTCCTGCAGTTCCTGATCCCGGTGAACATCACCGAGAATACCCTCCGCCGTGGCTTCGCTCCACCCGCCAAGGGCAAGAAAAAAGCGTAGCGGAATTCAGGGAGAATTCTGCTACGCGAGATGATCTGATCGCGTGTCCGCGACTTCGCCGTCGGACTTACCCGACGTGCCTGCTAGGGCACCGGAACTGTGTCCGACGGAGCAGGAACGTCATCAGCGGGCGTCGGCACGGCATCCACCGGAGTTGGCTCGGGCTCAGCGGTTCGAGGCGCAACACGCTGTGCAGGAATCGCTGAGGGGCGACTGACTGGTCGGTTCGGGTCGTAACCCGCATCTGTCGACAACAATTGAAGTGCCGACTTCACGCTACTGAGTGGGCCCGAGGCCGACGCGCCGCTTGACTGCCAACTCTCGATTGCCGGACTGAGCGCTTCGAAAAGTGTATTCAGGTCCTGAATGGCAGCGAGCATCTTTTCAGAATCAGCAGCCAGACCGGGAATCTGCCGCGCTCCGGCGGCCAGCAGTTCGGTGTCCTGATAGACCTCCTGGAATTGCGGATTCCCCTGATACGAACTCTTCAGCAGTTCACACAGCTTGGTCGTGCGCTCGGCCACTGCATCGGACAGCACACCCAGATGTTCCCGGGCTCCGAAAGAGACCCCCGGCAGGTTGGTTCGCTGGCCAACCGTCTCCGCGGGGGCCGGGATCCTCGACGAATCGACAATGACTGGTCCAGGCTGAACTGTAGGAGTCTGATAGATCACGGACGACGGCCGGTACACCTCACGGGGCGCCGGTGCGATGTAGATCGGATCGATATAGATCCCGCGCGGATAGCCCGGGCGGACGTAGTCGTAGTTGCGATACGGTCTTCCAGTTCCGATTCCCAGGCCGACTCCGCCGCGACCGATCTGGATCGAACCTCCGCTCCCACGTCCCCCGATGATGATCTGCTGAGCAGAGACCGTTGGCGATGACGCTACTGCGAAACAGCAGACAGCTGATGCGACGATGCTTGTTTTAAGGAATGGCCTGAACATGGCAAACTCCGAGAGATGGCGATTCACACGAGCAACGCGCTCCGCGACTCAACTCTAGTTTACGCAGATACCGTAGCTGCCTGGCAATGGCAGTTGTTGGAAATGAAAAGAGGGCAATGGGGAATGGGCAGTGGTGAAGACACTCCCAGGAACGGAACTGCACGCACAAAGATCGCCCCCGCAGCAAACGGGCCCCGCGCGAGATGCAGGGCTTCGCCCACTGCCCCCTGCCCTCCTTCCCATCGATTGCGAATTGGCAGTGCCATCCGATAGCCTTCGATCAACCTCCGTGGATGCTTCCGGTTCGTCAAGGTCTTTGCGATGCAGCAGGTTCTCTGTTTGTGGTGTGCGCTGGTGCTCGGGAACTGGCCGCAGTTTCGTGGTCCGAACTCCGACTGCCACTCCAAGGAGAAGACCCCGCTCGAATGGTCTGATTCTAAGAACGTGGCATGGAAGACTCCGATCCCGGGGCTGGGCTGGTCGTCGACCTCAGTGGTCGATGGGTGGGTGTTCCTGACGACAGCTGTGCCTCAGGGGGAGGGGCTCTCGCTGCGAGCCATGGCACTCGACGCCAAGACCGGAAAGGTTGTCTGGGACCGGGAAGTGCGAGCCGTCGAGAAAGTCCCCTCCATCCACCAGAAGAACAGCCACGCCAGCCCGACTCCAATCGTGAAGGATGGCGCTGTCTATGTTCACTTTGGAACCCTGGGGACTGCCAAGCTGGCTGCGGCAGACGGAACGGTCCAGTGGCTGAATACTGAACTGATCTATCCTCCGATGCACGGCAGTGGAGGCTCGCCGGTCTTGCACGATGGCAAGTTGGTCGTCGCCTGCGATGGCAGTGTCGATCCGTTTGTGGCTGCCATCGATGCTCAGACCGGTAAGATCGCCTGGAAGCAGCCGCGAAGCGTCAAGGCCCGGATCAGCCACTCGTTCGTGACTTCCGCGGTGGCTGTCGTCGATGGACAGGCGCAGGTCTTTTCACCGGGGCCCGATCATCTGGCGGTCTATGACCTGAAGGACGGTAAGGAACTGGCCAAGGTCCGGGCTCCCGGCTGGTCGGTTGTCCCACAGCCAACGTTCGGACATGGGTTGGTGTTCTACAATCATGACTACGACAACCCGGAGCTGATGGCGGTCAAGCTAGGGGGCAAAGGTGATGTCACCGAAACGGACGTGGTCTGGCGGATCGACCGGGGAGCACCCAGTACTCCGACGCCGGTCCTTGTGGGCGATGAGCTGTACTTCGTGTCGGATCTGGGGATCGCCTCGTGCGTCGATGCCAAGACCGGGAAGCGTCATTGGATGGAACGTCTGGGCGGGAACTTCTCGGCCTCGCCGGTCTATGCAAACGGACGGATTCTATTCCTGAACGAAACCGGAACTGCCACCTGGGTCAAAGCGGGAACGACGTTCGAAGTGCTTGGGTCATGCGAGGTTCCCGGGAAGACATTCGCGACTCCGGCCTTTGACGAGGGCGCGATGTACCTGCGAACCGATTCGGCGGTGTACAAGATTGCGGAGTAGCTATCGGTAGGCGGTGAGGACATTCCCGATTCACTTCGAAGAATCCTCATTCCCAGCGGCGAGCCCTTGGAACTCAATCGCGAGTCGCATAGTCTCTCACTTCATCTGATCTGAGAGACTCGCCCCATGACCATGCCCCGTCACGACCAGCGGACGCCACGTCAGCTGCGACCGATTACCATCGAACGTCCGTACTTCGGAGCCGCTCCTGGGCGGGTTCTGATCCGGGCGGGGCGCACGACCGTCCTCTGCACAGCCAGTGTGGACGAAGGGGTGCCGCCGTGGAAGAAGAATGACCCTGTTCCTTCTGGCTGGGTCACAGCTGAGTACAGCATGCTGCCGGGCAGTACAGCTCCGCGCAAGTCCCGCGACCGCAGCGGGAAGGTTGATGGAAGGTCGACCGAGATTCAGCGGCTGATCGGACGCAGCCTGCGGGCGGTGGTCGACAATGTGGCGCTGGGCCCCCGGACGATTTCGATCGACTGCGATGTCCTGGAAGCCGATGGCGGTACGCGCACTCTAAGCATCACCGGCGGGTTTATCGCCCTGGTCGATGCGGTCAACTCGCTGGTTCCACTGGGGGTCGATCCCTCGAAGGTGATCACGCAGAGCGTGGCTGCGGTCAGCGTCGGAATCGTTGACGGGCGGCCAGTCCTGGACCTCGACTATGTGGAAGACAGCACAGCTGGAGTCGACTTCAATGTGGTGATGACGGGAGATGGGAGGTTTGTGGAAGTTCAGGGAACCGCCGAGCATGGCACATTCAGCCATGACGAGCTCCTGGCCCTGCTGGATGTGGCCCGGAGCGGTTTGCAGGATTTGCAAGCTTTGCAGAAGCGTGAGCTGGGAGGCCAATGGCCTCTCGACATAAAGAGCTGAGTTGAGGCAGAATCCCGGCACGTCGGTCAACTTCTGAGAAGGCATCCCCCCTTGGGCGGTTCTCGCCCCGCCTTTTCACGAGACCGGTCCTGTCTGTGATCCCCTCACTCCCCGATTGGAGGCTGCGTCATGCGCTGCTTCATGGGTCTTGCTCTTACCGCTGCGTTCCTGATCGGAACGCTGTCGGCCAATTCGGCTCTCGCTCAGGGGAACCTGCTGCGCAAGATGACTACGAAAATTGAGGCCGATCCGGGCAAGGTCTACGCGCTGCATAAGGAACATGGCCCGT
>Ga0315902_10007976_pt1 | contig 14378 bp, 12 predicted proteins | sample LakEriMetagenome_9_FD_203523 | JGI IMG/M metagenome (GOLD analysis project Ga0315902, IMG submission 203523) | Freshwater fungal communities from buoy surface, Lake Erie, Ohio, United States - Buoy 12 MA117 | ecosystem: Environmental > Aquatic > Freshwater > Lake > Lake biofilm | place: USA... | reverse complement strand
ACAGCCGGTGCGCGCCCCTGAGAGTTGGCACATCACCGTCGTTCGTCGAGTGAGCCCTGAACTGGTACAGCCGAACGGGCTGCCACCGCTCGCTCCTCGACTCGATGCCTTGGCTGACACACTCATGTCCCGTTCGGAACGACACGCCAGAGACCTTCTCGATCACGCCCTCCAACAGCGATGGATTGCCCCGGAGGATCTCGCCTCCCTCATTGAGGACCGATCAGGACGGGGCCGGAAGGGGCTTAGCCGCCTTCGATCGCTGCAGGAGCGGGCCGCTTCAGGCTCACGTTCGGAGGCCGAGCAGCGCATGGGGCGGCTGCTCTCGCGCACGAGTGGCAACTGGGTTCCCAACTATGTCGTGCGAGACGAGCACGGCCGGGTACTGGCCGAGATTGACTTTGCTGACCCCCAGTTGAAAGTCGCCATTGAGGTAGACGGGCGTGCCTTCCACTCGGATCGTCGCTCCTTCGAGCGCGATCGCGAACGTCAAAACCTGCTCGTCATTCGAGGCTGGGTCGTGCTGCGCTTCACGTGGGAGCGGATAGTGAGCGACCAAGAAGGCGTCGTAGCCGAAGTGTCCGCGGCCCGCGACAGCCGCAAGCATCAGCGTGAACTTCGAGCATACAGTGCCGGAAACTGACGCGATCCGCTCGAAGTTCGCGCCTAGCCGCGTCGGCCGATGATCAGATCGGCGACCAGCCCGGTCCAGCCGGTCTGATGCGAGGCGCCGAGCCCGGCACCGTTGTCTCCATGGAAGTACTCGTAGAAGAGGGGGTCGTGCCAGCGGGGATCCTTCTGGAAGCGCTCCGATCCGCCGAAGACCGGTCGAGTGCCGTCCGATGCCTCCTCGAAGACGGAGATGAGGCGTCTCCTGATCTCCGCAGCAACCTCCTGGAGATTCATCATCACGCCGCTTCCGGTCGGGCATTCCACCGTGAAGTCGTCACCGAGGTAGAGGTAGTAGCGCTCGAGGGCCTCGATGACGAGGTGGTTGATGGGGAACCACACGGGCCCGCGCCAGTTGGAGTTGCCGCCGTAGATCGGCGTCGTGGACTCGGCCGGCTCGTAGTCGATGCCGTACTCCTGACCATCGACATTGATCTGGTACGGCGCTCCCTCGAGTCGCTTCGACACCGAGCGGAGGCCGTAGGGAGACAGCATGGAGTCCTCGCTCAGCACCTCGAGGAGCACGCGGCGCAGGCGGTCGGGGTCGACCACTGTGAGCAGCGCCTTGTTGCCGTCATCGTCGTGACGCAATTGGAGGAAGCCGGTGCTGTGGGTCGTCCCATTGGCATCGTGGTCGACTCCACGACGGCGCAGGAAGTCGGCGAGCCGCTGCTGATAGCGCGGTGAAGCCGCGAATCGGGATCCCTGGTCGATGAAGGCGCCGGCCAGGACGGGGATCACGCCGACGAGCGAGCGCACCCGGATCGGCTCGCGCGTGCCGTCGGGGCGCACGAGTTGGTCGTAGAAGAAGCCGTCCTCCACGTCGAAGAGCCCGACGCTGGCCATGCCGTCCGTGATGGTCGCAAAGTGCTCGAGGAACTTCAAGGCCATAGGCGCATAAGCGTCATCGTGGGGTGCAAGCCGGATGGCCATGCGCAGCATCATGAGTGCGTAGAAGGCCATCCACGACGTGCCGTCCGCCTGCTCGATGACATATCCCTCGGGCAGGTGCGACCGATCGATCGGGCCGATGTTGTCCAATCCCAGGAAGCCGCCCTCGAAGACGTTGTTGCCTTCCTGATCGACCTTGTTGACCCACCAGGTGAAGTTGATGAGCAGTTTCTGGAAGACACGCGCAAGGAAGTCGACGTCACGCGACCCGTCGATCTCGAAGACACGGATCGCCGCCCACGCATGCACGGGCGGATTGACGTCGTCGAAGTTCCATTCGTACGCCGGAAGGGCACCACTGGGGTGCATGTACCACTCACGCAGCATGAGGAGGAGCTGGTATTTGGCGTACTCGGGATCGATGTGCGCGAAGACGACCGTGTGGAAGGCGAGATCCCAGGCCGCGAACCAGGGGTACTCCCACGAGTCGGGCATGGACATCACGTCGTAGGCGTCGAGATTGCGCCATCGGCCGTTGCGACTCAGCGCATGCCCGGGCGGTGGTGGTGGCTCGGTCGGATCACCGTCCAGCCAGCGCGATACGTCGTAGCGGAAGAACTGCTTGCACCAGATCATGCCCGCGAAGGCGCGGCGCATGATGTCGGCCTGATCGGCCGTCGCATCCTTCGGCGTGAGGTCGGCGTAGAACTCATCCGCCTCGCGCTGGCGCAGGGCCATGAGATCGTCGAATCGGGACTCGGCCCAGCCCGCATCGGGGTGGTCGCCCTCACTCGGGGACCACAGGCGCAGGCGCACCTCGACCGTCTCGCCCGGCGGCACCGTGAGCACGTAGTGCCAGGAGCACTTGCTGCCCTGATGGTTGGGGTTGACCGTCGCTGCACCGTGGACGATGTGGTCATTGATCCCGTCCTTGGGATACGGGCGTTCGAGCGGGGTGCCGAAGACTCGCTCGGTGTTGGTCCGGTTGTCGCAGAAGAGTGCCTCGGGTGCACTGCCGTCGGAAGCGGGTGCGGCGTCGAGGTGATAGGTGCCGAGCCGCCAGTGGTCAGCCACGACGCTGCCCGCATCCAGCGCAAACTGAGGTACGGGGCGATCCTTGCCCCACGACCACGTGTCGCGGAAGATCGCTGTAGGCAGGAGGTGCAGGGTGTCTTCCTCCGGCCCGGCATTGGTCACGCGGATCCTGATCGCGGTGTCGGTCGGATCATTCTTCGCATAGGCGACGTCGACGATCCAGTAGCGATCCTCGTCGAAGGCTCCCGTGTCCAGGAGTTCGAACTCTGGATCCTGGCGCGTGCGCGAACCATTGACGGAGACGAGTTGGTCGTAGGGGAAGGCAGTCTGCGGATAGTGGTAGTGCGCCCGCAGCCACGCGTGCGAGGGAGTGGCGTCGTCGTACCACCAGTAGTCCTTGGCATCCTCCCCGTGATTGCCCTGCCAGCCATCGAGGCCGAAGAAGCGCTCCTTCAGGTGACTGTCGCGGCCATTCCACATGGCCAGGGAGAAGGCGAGGTCCTGGTGCAGGTCACAGAACCCGAGGATGCCGTCCTCGCTCCAGCGGAAGGTCCGTGACCGGGCCGCGTCGTAGGGGAGGTACCTCCACGCATCGCCGTCGGCGGAGTAGTCCTCGCGCACCGTCCCCCAGGCGCGCTCGGCGAGGTAGGGGCCCCAGAGATACCACGGACCCGCCTCTTCCGGTCCGAATCGGTAGTCACCGCAGTCAGCCATGCGCTCACGCTCACCAGTCACCCCCCGATCCTGCCCTGAACGGGGGTAGCGTGGCCCCCTGACCTGCAGGTTCGAAGGAGTGACATGGGCCGCCCTCTCGCGATCGCCACCGCCCTGGTGGCTGCCCTCGTGCTGGGTTCGGGGGTCGGCCTGGCTTCGGCTTCGCCCCTGCCCGGTGACCTTCCTCTCGTCTACGGCGACCGCGGCGACACCGTCCACAAGGCGCACTATCGGCTCAACTGGCTCGGATACGACCTGCGCACCAAGGAGGTCGACAACGACTTCTTCGGCCGGTCGACGAAGGTCGCCGTCAAGAACTTCCAGCGCAAGTTCTTCCTGCCCATCAATGGCAAACTCAACAAGGACACGTGGAAGATGCTGGACAAGGTCGGCGATGACGTCGGCGAGTTGCCGAAGTCTTGCCTCCAGGAGCGTCAGGTCCTCTGCATCGACAAGACGTCGAAGCTCTTGCGCTACGTCCTCAAGGGCAAGGTGGTGCAGACGCTCGATGTGCGCTTCGGCGTACCCGGACTCGATACGCCGACAGGCACCTTCCGCGTCTGGTACAAGGACCGCTACGCCACCTCGGGCATCAACGGACCCGATGAGCCGCGCGCACCCATGCCCTACGCGCTCTTCTTCAATGGCGACATCGCGGTCCACTACTCCCCGACTTTTGCGGCCAGCGGCTACTACCCCGGTGGTGGCTCGCACGGGTGCGTCAATGTCGCCGACCTCAAGGGCGTCTCCTGGCTCTTCAATCAGATCCCCGTCGGCACCCGCGTGCACGTCTACTGGAGTTAGCGGCGCGTGACCGCTCGCGTTGTCCTCCTCGGCTACGGCCTTGCCGGTCGGGTCTTCCATGCGCCGCTCATCGGGGCGGAGCCTGACCTCGACCTTGCCGCGGTCGTCACGGCGAATCCGGAGCGCCAGGCACAGGTGCGCGCGGATCTGCCCGGCGTGGACATCCTCTCCACGGCCGAGGAGGCGTGGGCCTACGACGCCGATCTCGCTGTCATCGCCACGGCCAACTCCGCCCACGTCCCGCAGACGACGGCTGCCCTCAACGCCGGCATGCACGTCGTGGTCGATAAGCCCCTTGCGGGCTCCGCGAGCCAGGCGCAGGCGCTCATCGACCTCGCGGCCGAGCACGGCCGGCAGCTCCACGTCTTCCAGAACCGCCGCTGGGATTCCGAGATCCTCACGGCGCGCAGCGCCATCGACAACGGCTTGATCGGATCGCCGCACCGTCTCGAGTCACGCTTCGAGCGGTGGCGTCCCACGCCCAAGGGCGGCTGGCGGGAGGAGGGGCCGGCCGAAGACCTTCCCGGGCTGCTCTATGACCTCGGCGCGCATCTCGTCGACCAGGCACTGCACCTGCTCGGACCCGTGGATCGAGTCTTCGCGAGCGTACGTCGCGTGCGAGCGGGCGCCACGGCCGACGATGACACCCAGATCCTCCTCGAGCACGTGTCCGGCGCCGTGAGCATCCTCAGCGTGAGCTCCGCGTCCGCCTTCAACGGCCCGCGACTGCGCCTGCTAGGGACGGGAGGCGGACTGTGGATCGACAGCCTCGATACGCAGGAGGATGCCCTGAGGGAGGGCCGCTTGCCCGGGGACGAGCGATGGGGTGAGGAGGCCGACGACGCGCTCATCGTCACGGGCACCGAGCCACCCCGGCCACTCCCGCGCGAACGCGGCAACTGGGCGGCGTACTACCGGGGGGTCGCTGCTTCACTCCACGGGGAGAGCGCACCGCCTGTGGACCCGCGCGATGTCGTGCAAGACCTGCGGGTCATCGAAGCCGCCCACGAGTCGGGTCGTAGCGGCATCGCCGTGGTCCTCGATCCGCCCGCCGCTCACGTCGAGTGACGTCGGCTCCTAGCTGGCCGCGCTATCGCGCAGCATGCCCGCCGGATCCTCGAGTAGGGCGCTGAAGGCAAGCTCGGACGCGCCGATCAGCGGTGCATCTCCACCCAGCTCAGACGAGGTGATGCGCACGAGGTCACGTGCTGCCGGCAGCGCGGTCGCCAGTTGTGCGAGCACCCGATCCCCGGCGACGGCGTACACCACGCCCAGGTGGCCACCCAGGACGATCGACTGGGGGTTCAACGTGTTGACCAGGTTGACCAGGCCCATGCCCAGCCAATCGGCGACGCTGGCAAATGCCGCGAGCACTTCAGGTTCGCCACGTTCGGCACCGTCGATGAGCGCGCCAAGGCCTCCGGACGCGGATGTACCCGCGGAACGAGCCAGCGCGGCGAATCCGATCTCGGTCTCCCAGCATCCGCGCGCACCGCAGCGGCAGGTGTGGCCCTGCGGGTTGATGCGCATGTGACCGACCTCCCCGCCGTAGCCACCCGCGCCCACCAGGGGACGTCCGTCGACCAAGACTCCACCGCCGACACCGATGTCGCCCGCGAGATAGACCACGGTGCTGCTGTCACGCGCGCTGCCGCGCACTTGCTCAGCGAGCACGCCGAGATCCGCGTCATTGCGCACCGACACGTCTCCGCGTCCGCCGCCAAGACGGTCGCGCAGGAACTCCCCGAGGGGCACATCGGTCCAGCCGAGGTTGGGTGCGACGCGCACAAGACCATCTGTCGCGCGTACGACGCCAGGCACGCTCGCGCATACTCCGACGAGCGATGCGCCTGAAGGGAGTGCTGCGATGACCTCGCGACTCACCTGGACGACCTCATCCAAGAGGGCGTCACGATCACCGTCGCGATGGCGTCGCTCCACGCGTGCGAAGACATCGCCACCAAGGCCGACCAGCGCGGCGACGGTGCGCTCGACGCGCAGGTCCAGCGCCAGGACCGCCACCGATGAGGAGACCGGCTCCACGACAAGGGAAGGTCGACCCACGCCGCGGACATCCCCTGCACGCTCGCGCACGAGGCCGAGCGCGGCGAGCGTGCTCACGAGGTCACCCACCGTGCTGCGATTGAGTCCGGTGACCGCGGTGAGATGCGAGCGCGACTGCGCTCCCCCAAGGTGCAGCAGGCGCAGCACCGTGGACAGGTTGGAGCGGCGGACCTCGTCCTGGGTCGCCCCGGCAAGGGAGGGCACTTACTCCCCTAACTGCCGGTTGCGGCGGTGCGCCTGCGCGAGATCGCGTCAACGCTTGCTGCGACGAGCAGCACCAGGCCGGTCACAATGAATTGAATGCCCGACTGCTGGGTGATGAGCGGCAGGCCGTTGGCGATCACGGCGATCACGAGCCCACCAATGACCGCGTCGCGGATCTTGCCGCGACCGCCGAAAAGACTGGTGCCGCCGATGACGGCTGCGCCGACGGCGAAGAGCAGGGTCTGCGCACCGCCCGTGGTGGGTGACACGGAGTTGTCACGGGAGGCGAGCAGGACACCCGCAATCGCGGCAAGGGTGGAGCAGAAGATGAAGCAGGTGATCATCAGGCCCTTGACGTTGATGCCCGCACGACGAGCGGCCTCGCGGTTACCGCCCACGGCGTAGACATGCCGGCCGAAGCCAGTGCGCTGCAGGATGAAGGTCAGGCCGACGAGCAGCACCAGGATGACGACCACGACCCAGGGCACGCCCTGGATGGTGACCTTGGCCGAGGGCAGTTGACGCTCCTGGTTGAGCAGGTACGTCGCGACGAAGATGAGCACGCCCAGGGCGATGACCTTGATCGCCCAGACGCTCATCGCCTCGGCCGGGAGCCCGGCCTTGCGGCGACGACGGATGGCAAGGAGTGTCGACAGCGCGAAGCCCGCGACGATGATCACGGCCAGGACCCAGCCGGCAACGACGGACATGTTGCCGTTCATCACGACGAGGATCGCCTCGCTGCGGATCGGGATGGTGCCACCCTCGCCGATGATGAGCAGCATGGCGCCCTGGAGCGCGAGGAACATCGCGAGGGTGACGACGAAGCTGGGGATCCCGAGCCGGGCCACGAGCATGCCGATCACGAGGCCGATGACGACACCGGTGAGGAGCGCCGCGAGCAGCGCGACGGGCCAGGCAAGTCCCCAACTATTGAGGGCGACCGCGAGGATCGCGGCGCAGGTGCCGGCAGCGAAGCCCGCTGAGAGGTCGATCTCGCCCAGGAGGAGGACGAAGACCAGGCCCATAGCGAGCACGATGATCGCCGCGCTCTGATTGATGAGGTTGGCGAAATTGAAGATGGAGAGGAAGGTCGATCCCTCGAGGGCACCGAAGAGGATGACGAGCGCGATGAGGCCGAGCACCGCGGGGAGCGAGCCGATATCGCCACCTCGCACGCGCGCCCAGTAGTCGCGGACGGACTGGCCGATGCCCCCGGTGTCGCCAGCAGCCGCGATGTCGACGTCGGTGGTCTGCGCGCTCATGCGGCACCTCCCATGGCGGTCTCGGGCTGGAGACCGATATCGCCAGACCGGCCGGTGGTGATGAGTTCGACGACCTGCTGTGACGACACGGTGGACTTCTCCACCTGGGCTGCCATGCGGCCGAGGTAGAGGCAGGCGATGTCATCCGCCACCGCCTGAACGTCGTTCATGTTGTGCGAGATGAGGATGACACCGAGGCCATTGTCGGCCAGGCGTCGCACGAGATTGAGGACCTGCTCGGTCTGAGCGACGCCCAGGGCGGCGGTCGGCTCGTCCAGGATGACGAGCTTGGAGTTCCACAGCACGGCGCGCGCGATCGCGACGGTCTGGCGCTGCCCGCCCGAGAGACTGGACACCTGCTGGCGAAGTGACTTCAGGGTCCGCACGGACAGCCCCGCGAGAGTCTCCGCTGCGCGCTTCTCCATGGCGGTCTCGTCGAGCGTGACGCCGGACTTCACCTCGCGGCCGAGGAACATGTTGTGGACGACGTCGAGGTTGTCGCAGAGCGCGAGGTCCTGGTAGACGACCTCGATGCCGAGGTCGTTGGCCTGCTTGGGCCCGCCAATGGACACCGGCTTGCCCTCGAAGCTCACCTGGCCGCTGTCGAACGGGTAGATCCCCGCGATGCCCTTGATGAGCGTGGACTTGCCGGCGCCATTGTCACCGACAAGCGCCGTCACGCGGCCGGCGCGGACATCGAGGTCGACGTCGCGCAGCACGTGGACGGGGCCGAAGCTCTTGTTGATGCCCCTGAGCGACAGCAGGGGTGCGCTGGAATCGGTCATCGCTCCTCGCAGGGTCGACGGTGTGTTGCGGCAAGTCTGTCAGGAGAGCAGCGGGGGCGGGCCGGATTCCGACCCGCCCCCGCGCTTCTTCATGGTGTGCGAGAAGAAGTGCTCGAGCGTTACGGGGTAACGCCGAACTCCTCACACTTCTTCTTCAGCTCTTCCGTGGTGCAGACCCGGTCGTAGGTCGTGAAGCCATCGGCGATCACGTCCTTGACGTTGTCCGGGAAGATGGACACGGGGACGAGCAGGACCGACTTGACCTCGGCACCCGTCTCGGTGTCGACGACGGTGCCGGTGGCCAGGCCATCAGCGGTCGGGATCTCGCCCTTGGCGAGCGCCACGGCCAGGGCGGCAGCGGCGTCGGCCTCGGCCTTGATGGCCTTGTAGACGGTCATGCACTGCGTGCCCAGGAGCACGCGCTGCAGACCCTCGTCGGTGGCATCCTGGCCGGTGACGGGGATCTCGCCCGCAACGCCGTTGCGCTCGAGGACCGAAATCACTGCGCCGCCGAGGCCGTCGTTGGCCGAGGCGACACCGATCAGGTCGCCGCCGACCTCGGTGTACATCTGCTCGAAGATCGTGCCGGCCTTGGTGTTATCCCAGTCCGGAACGCTCTGGTCAGCAGCGATGGTGTAGCCGGCGTCCGTGATGACCTTCTCGTAGCCCTCCTTGAAGAGGGTGGCGTTGTTGTCGGTCGGCGAGCCGTTGAGGAGCGCAACGGGGCCGGAGTCACTGCCATTGGCCTGCATGCAGGTCACGAGGCCCTCACCGATCTTGGTGCCGACGGCGACGTTGTCGAAGGAGACGTAGTACTGAGCGCCGCCACCGAGGGTGAGACGGTCGTAGTCGATCGTCGGGACGCCCTGAGCGTCAGCCTTCGCGATCACCGCGGCAGCCGAGGGGCTGTCGAGGTTGACCAACATGAGGACGTTGATGCCCGAAGCGAGCATCTGATCGGCGATGGTGGCGAACTTCGCCTTGTCGCCATTGGCATTCTGGATGTCGTACTCGACGCCAGCGGCCTGGAAGGCCTGCTCGAGGAACGGACGATCCGCGGTCTCCCAGCGCGCCGAGGAGGCGGCGTCGGGGAGGATCACGCCGACCTTGGCCGCGACGGGCGCGGGTGCGGGCTCAGCGGAGCTGCTCTCCGGAGCGGCGGAGCTGCTCGCGGGGGCGGCGCTGGACGATGCGGCGTCGCCACCGCTGCCGCCACAGGCGGCAAGGAGGAGACCAGCGGCGGCAAGGCCGGCGATGGCTCCGAAAGTGCGCTTGGACATCTGGGTCCTTTCTCAGCAGGGCGACCCTGCATGTGTCGGATACTGCCGTGCGGTTGTGCGCTTACGGGGTGGTGCGGTCGTGGTGCGGTGCGGTGACCGACTCGGCTAGGCGCCGAGGATCGTGTCGATCACCAACTGGTCCAGCTGCTCATTGCGGTAGCCGCGGCTGGCCAGAGCTTCGGGGTCGAACTTCTCGGCGAGAAGTTGATCGGCGGCGGCCGCGGAGTACGGCCCCACCGTGGGTTGGGCGAGCTCAGGCACGCCCGCATCGGCGAAGGCTTGCTTCACCTTGGGATTGGCGTCGAACTGTCGTGCCTTCTCGCGCAGGATGAGGTAGGTGCGCATGCTTCCGCGAGCGAAGTCCCAGATGCCCTCGCCCGCCTCATTGCGGTAGGGGCGGGAATCGAAGTGCTTGGGACCGGCATAGCCAGAGTTCTCCAGCAGGCGGACAAGGAAGAAGTTGTCCTTGATTCCCTCGGAGCCGAAGCGCAGGTCCTGGTCAAAGCGACCGATCTTCTGGTCGTTGAGGTCGATGTGGAAGAGCTTGCCCTGCCACAGCGTCTGCGCGACACCCTGATAGAAGCTCAGGCCCGCCATCGTCTCGTGGGCAACCTCGGGGTTGAGGCCCACCATCTCGGCGTTATCCAGGGTCTGAATGAAGGCCAGTGCGTGGCCCACGGTCGGCAGGAAGGTGTCGCCGCGGGGCTCATTGGGCTTGGGCTCGATGGCGAAGCGAATGTCGTAGCCCTTGTCCTTGACGTAGCCCGCGAGGAAGTCCAGTGCCTCGCGGTAGCGCTCGAGTGCGTCCTGCGGCTCCTTGGATGCGGCCGCCTCCACTCCCTCGCGTCCACCCCAGAAGACGTACGTCGGAGCACCGAGTTCGGCGGCAACGTCGAGATTGCGCATCGACTTCGCGATCGCGTAGCGGCGTACATCACGATCATTGGAGGTGAAGGCGCCATCCTTGAAGAGCGGGTGCCAGAAGAGATTGGTCGTCGCCATCGAGCAGACGATCCCGGTCTCATCGAGCGCCTTCTTGAAGCGATCGAGTTGAGCGCGGCGCTCCGCTTCCGGCGCACCGAAGGTCATGAGGTCGTCGTCGTGGAAGCTCACTCCCCAGGCGCCGATGTCGGCGAGGCCCTTGACGTAATCGACCGGGTCGATCGGGGGACGCGTGGCGTCGCCGAAGGGATCGCGACCCGGGTGCCCGATGGTCCACATGCCGAAGGCGAAGCGGTCCTCGGGAGTAGGGGTGTAGTCGGCCACGCAGTCCCCTTGCCTCAGGCCCGGGGCGCCCCCGGGAATTGTTGTCAGCGCGAACATATGGCCGGGGAGTGACCTGCGCAATACCGGGGAGTGGCCGAATGGATAACGAATTCGTCACGCCCGGCGCCCCCCTCGCGCATTTCTCCCGCTCAGCCGGACAAACCGCAAAACGGCGCGCTCACGGCCCCGAAATGGCCATTCCTCCCATGGGGCGGGGCGCAGATGCCTGCGCGGAGAGACGGTCCCAGGATCAGGTCAGGTGCCGTGGACGACACGCCGCGCCGCGGAGTAAGCCTCTCGGATCGCCGGCACCGGGGCCGGGTCGCGCACGACCTCGCCGGCGAGGACCCAGGCCGGCGGCTCGGCCCCGCCGAGCAGGGCCCACGCGGCCTGGCGCGCAGCACCATCGGCGACGTACTCACCCGGGGGTGGCACGACCACAGGTAGGTCGAAGACGGTTGTCGCGACTTCCTGTACGGCGGGATTCGCTGCCGCGCCGCCGACGAGCATGATCCGCGCGGGCACCACGCCCTGTGCGCGCAGAGCATCGACTGCGTCAGCGAGGCCGCACAGCATGCCCTCGATCGATGCCCGCGCGAGATTGCCCGGAGTCATGGCGTCTCGCGTGAGGCCGAGGATCGAGCCGGATGCGTCCGGCAGGTTGGGCGTGCGCTCGCCGTCGAGATAGGGCAGGAGCACGAGGCCTCCACTGCCGGGCGCGGCCTCGAGTGCACGTCGCGTCGCACCGTCGATGTCCGTGCCGATCATCGCGGCTGCAGCCGAGACCACACGTGCTGCGTTGAGGGTGCAGACGAGCGGCAGGAAGCGACCGGTCGCGTCGGCGAAGCCCGCCACCTGGCCGCTGGGATCCGCGGTGGGGGAATCGGCGACGGCGAAGGCGGTGCCCGAGGTGCCGAGCGAGACGACGACGTCGCCGGGAAGTGCCCCGACGCCCAGGGCAGCCCCCATGTTGTCGCCGGTGCCGGGCGCGAGGGCGATACCCCCTGACGTCTCCCCGACGATCTCATGGGGAGCAGCGACGCGCGGGACGTCGTAGGCGCGGCCGAAGGCGAGCTCGAGCAGGTCGAGTCGGTAGTCGCCTGCGGCTGGCGACCAGTAGCCCGTGCCGGAAACGTCACCGCGGTCGGTGGTGGCTTCGGCGGGCCGACCTGCAAGGCGCCACGTGAGCCAGTCGTGCGGCAGCAGCACGCGCGCGACGCGCGCCGCGATCTCCGGCTCCTGGCGCGCGAGCCAGCGCACCTTGGAGATCGTGAAGGAAGCGACCGGGACGCTGCCCACCGCATCGGCCCACGCCTGCGGACCACCCCACTCGGCGACAAGGTCCGCCGCGTCCTGCGCCGAGCGCGTGTCATTCCACAGGAGCGCGGGGCGGACCACCTCGCCCGCGTCATCGAGGGCGACCATCCCGTGCTGCTGGGCTGCGACCGCCATCGCTTCGACGCCATCGAGAAGACCTTCGCTGGCTGCCTCCAGCGCCGACCACCAGTGATCGGGATGGACCTCAGTGCCATCCGGGTGCGTGGCGCGGCCCTCGCGGACGAGGGCGCCTGTCTCGGCGTCGCGCACAACGACCTTGACGGACTGAGTGGACGAATCGACTCCGGCGACGAGCGGCATGGGCAGACGCTACTCCCGGGAGCCCTTGCCGCGTTCCCGGAGGATCTGGACGTCGACCTCGAGCGCATCGAGGGCCTCGCGGATCTCATGGATTCGAGCCACGGCGTCGCCCGTGATGCCGGACTCCTTCGCCTCGCGGAGTGCCTCGCGCTCACGCGCGCTCTCCATCGAGCTGATGATGATGCCGATGAGCAGGTTGAAGATGACGAACGCCGCGACGAGGACGTAGGACACGAAGTAGAGCGTGGCCCATGGGGTGACGGCGAGCGCCTCCTCGAGATACGTCGGGAAGTTCTCGAGAGTCAGCAGGATGAAGAGCGTGAGCATCGCTCGCGTGATGGTGCCCCACGACTCCGGGAGCGCTTCACCAAAAAGTGCCCAGCCGACCATGCCGTAGATGAAGAGGATGAGGAAGGTAAGCACGACGATGCTGGCCAGCGGCGGGATCGAGCGCACGACCGTCGCGATGAGCACACGCGCATCGGGAAGGAACCGTAGGAGTCGAGCGATGCGGGCGAGTCGCAGGATGCGCAGCAGCGTGGCGTTTTCGCGCACTCCCGGGATCCAGACGCCGCCGATGATGATGAGGTCGAAGACATTCCAACCGCTCTTGAAGAAGTCCTGCGGACGCCTGCCATATGACGCGAACCGCAAGACCAGCTCCACCACGAAGACGCCGTAGCAGATGTCATTGGCGAGGATGAGCTGGTCAGCGTACGAGGCCATGACGGAGGGGAAGGTCTCCAGGCCGAGCACGATCGCGTTGATGACGATCACACCGGCGATGGCGAGGTTGAAGGCGTCCGAGTCGACCAGCCGGGCAAGCCGGCCGGTACGAGGAGAAGAAGAAGTCACGCGACGATGCTACGGGTGCGGGATTTCCCCGCCTAGACACTGAAGCGTGCGGACTCGAACTGAGCCACGGCATCCGCCGTGCCCTCGACGTCTACGACGCATTCACTACGGCCGTAGAGGCGCAGCGCCAACTCGAGCGGTTCGCCGATCAGGGTGACCGACGGAGTGCCGGCCTTGGCAATGATCATCTCCCCGGTGTCGCTGCGGCGCAGTGCGACGCCCACCGGGCTCGAGCGCGCCAGCAGACGACCGGCGCGCGCGAGGCGCTGCCAGAGCAGATCCTGCTCGGCAGTAGGCAACTCACGCGGCACCCAGTCAGCCCGGGCTCGGCGCACGTCCTCGTGGTGGATAGCGAACTCGAACGGATCGGCAAGCCCTTGGGCGCCGGGCAGGCGGAAGACAGACAGCAGCGGAGGGCCAGTGCGCACATCCCGCACGAGCTCGGACCACGGGCGCATCGCCACCTTTGCCTGCACAGAGTCGGCGTATCCCGCGAGTGGCTTCACGATGATGCCCACGGCAGCATCCGGACGCGACTCGCGCACGACGAGATGCGCCGCGAGATCACGTGTCGTCCAGCCAGCGCAGAGGGTGGGAGCGTCCGGCCCCACGTCGAGGAAGAGATCGCAGAGTTCCTGACGCTCGAGGCGGGCCACGTCGACTGCCTTCACGTGCCGATCCTCGCACAGATGAGGCACTCGCCAGATTGCGCGCGCGATGAGGTCTAGCCTGACGCCATGGCCAAGATCGCACGCTCAGCTGCACTCACATCCATGGCGGCTCTGCTCTTCGCATCCCTTGCGGTCCCGGCACAAGCGGGATCCCCGGAGGGCACCGGCTCGCTGGAGCGGCTCGCGGTGCCCACACCGCCGCAGACCGTGAGCGTCATGCTCGAACTCGACACGGTG
>Ga0315902_10007974_pt1 | contig 14380 bp, 15 predicted proteins | sample LakEriMetagenome_9_FD_203523 | JGI IMG/M metagenome (GOLD analysis project Ga0315902, IMG submission 203523) | Freshwater fungal communities from buoy surface, Lake Erie, Ohio, United States - Buoy 12 MA117 | ecosystem: Environmental > Aquatic > Freshwater > Lake > Lake biofilm | place: USA... | reverse complement strand
GCCCGAAAGAAGGTAATTCAGGGCGGGACATCTGCTGGATGCTTGCCCCCGCTTTAACGGGCGGGGGAGGAAAAACACTTGCAATATTGGCGGTCCTCATTGACCACGCCGCTCGGTTCCCCAAGTCGGAAATATCGGTCGTGTCCGAATCCGTGCCCCACCTACGACGGGGGGCGATAAAGGACTTTGCCAAGATTATGCAATGGACCCATCGTTGGGTTCCTGATAGGTGGAACAAGACCCTCCTGCAGTACAACTTCGCCAACGGGTCCACGATTGAGTTCTTTTCCGCTGATTCCGAAGCACGGCTCCGTGGGGCAAGGAGGCAAATCCTTTACATAAACGAGGCCAACAACATCGACTTCGATTCGTATTACCAACTTGCCATCCGTACAAGTCAGGAGATTTACATTGACTTCAACCCGACGCATGAGTTTTGGGCGCACACCGAGGTCTTACCCGAAGCCGATGCGGAGTTCCTCATCCTCACATACCAAGACAACGAAGCCCTTCCCGACACCATCCGCAACGACATCGAACTGAACCGCACCAAAGCGGAAACCTCCGCCTATTGGGCGAACTGGTGGAAGGTGTACGGCCTCGGTCAAGTCGGGACGCTACAGGGGGCTATCTACGGCGATTACACGGTGGTTGAGGGTATAGACCCATCCACGATGAAATTCGTCGCCTACGGGCTTGACTGGGGCTTCAGCACGGACCCCACGGCCTTGGTCGCAGTTTACCGCAGGGGTGACGACTTGTTTGTGCATGAGTTGCTCTACCATCGTGGCTTGACCAATAGCGACATTGCCGTCCGACTGAAAGAGTTCGGCATTACCCGTGCGTGGGAAATCGTGGCGGATTCAGCAGAACCGAAGTCCATTGAGGAAATCTATCGCTTGGGGTTCAACATCAAGCCCGCAAGCAAGGGACCCGATTCGGTAAGGCAGGGGATTGACATCGTGAAGCGGTTCAACCTTCATGTGACCAAGGATTCCGTGAACCTCATCAAAGAACTCCGCTCGTACACTTGGGCCACGGACAAGGACGGCAAGGATACAGGGGTCCCGATTGATTCCTACAACCACGCCTGCGATGCCCTCCGCTATGTGGCCCTCAACAAATTGGCGGTCAGCAACTCGGGCAAGTATCTTGTGGTGTAACTTTGGGGTATGAAAATGTACCGTTTAAGGTCGGTCAATCCAAAATCCGACTTGTTCGTTATGCTGGAACATGAGAGCGAAATGACAAACTCGTTGTACGACTATGTGATAAAGAATGGCATTCGGCGAATGTATGCGTATAAAGAGCATGAGTTGGAAGGCGTTGATTTGAAAGAGTTACCAGAAGGGGCTTACATCATTACGGAGTACGAACATGGTCAAGTAGTAGAAGCAATCCCCCCGACCCCATGAACCTCGAATCCATCATTGATTTGCTTTTGATTTTTGGCAGATTCTTCCTCTTATTGGTTTTGATTTTTGCAATCGCTTCCCTATTATGAAACTCGTACACTACTACCACATCTATTGCGGCGGAGGCGGCCAATGGCAACTCATCATGCACCAACACATGATGGCCCTGTGCAACTACGGCTTGATTGAGCAACTTGACGAAATCCGTGTCGGCATCGTCGGCCCACCCGACCAGCGGAAGTTGGTTAAGGATATCCTGGACAACTCACTCGTCGCTTCGAAGATTAGAATAGTTGTGACCCGCACAAACGCTTGGGAGCAAGCGACCCTCACCGAGATGTACCGAGCGAGCCAAACCGAGGATGCCGCCTACCTGTACGGGCATACCAAGGGCAGTTCCGACCCCAGCCTCATCAACCAACTTTGGTGCAGGTCCATGGTGTTCTTCAATGTGGTCGCTTGGGAGCGGGCCATCGCAGAACTCGCCAATGTGGACTGCGTCGGAGCCTACTGGCTGACCAAGGAAGAGTTCCCCCAAATCGCTGACCACAACAACCCCGACGGGTATCCCTACTTTGCGGGGACTTTTTGGTGGGCTAAGTCGTCCCACATCCGTGAACTGGGCGAACCCGTAAGGGAACACCGCTGGCAGGCAGAGCATTGGATCGGGAAGAGGGAAGGCATGACCGTCTATAACTCCTGCAAGGGGTGGCCAGGTCCGGATAAGTTCGTTATCACATTTTAGCCATGGCCAAAATCCCTGTCATCATCACCAACTTCAACCTCTACACTTGGCCGAAGGCGATGGTCAAGAAACTGATGCGGATGCCTGGGGTTGGACCCATTCTAATCGTGGACAACGATTCCACCTACGGCCCCACGCTGGAATGGTACGAGCAACTGAAACTGGAAGCCAACGAGGTTGCAGTAATCCGCACGGGGGGCAATTTCGGCCACCTCGTAGCATGGCAGGCCCAAATCCCGCAGCAGTTGTTTGACATGGGCTACCCCGACTACATCGTCACGGACCCTGACCTTGACCTTTCGGCCCTGCCCGATGACACGCTCCTACGGATGCGGGAACTTTGGTATGACCTACCCGAAAAATCTTATATGTACGAACAGGAGGAAGGCGACCCGTTTAACGGGGTCAAGTTCTCGGTCAAGGACAAAATCGGCCTTGGCATTCGGACGGACGATGTGCCTACCGATGCTTTGTTCTTCCAGCAAGCCGAACTGCGCTACAAGAATCAACCGTACTTCCACGACCTGCAACTTGCGCCCGTTGACACGACCTTTGCTTTCTACCATCACCAACGCTATCAGCGGGTGGTCATCGGAGGGGCAAGGATGGTCGCACCTTACGAGTGCAGGCATCTTCCCTACTACCTGACCGCTGACGATTTGAATGCGGACTGGGAGTTCAGGCAGTACCTTGACAAAGCCAACCACGCCAGCACCGCCAAGAAGATTGCGGACGGGCTTAAAATCTTTTGACCATGCAACGATACTGCAACGCCATCCGAACCGCAGGAATAGTTCCAACAACCGTGCTGGAAATTGGCTCACGGGATGGACACGATGCGAAGGCGATTGCAGACCATTTCGGGTCAAGTTCCGTGTGGGTCTGCGAGCCAAACCCAAGCCAAGCGGATTACATCGCTCAAGCCTACCCCAACTTCAACCTGGTCCGCAAAGCCATCTATAAGCATTCGGGCAAGTTGGAGTTCATCCAAATGCAGGGCAGTCCTAACGAGGTAGGAACTTCATCGCTCCTTGACCGTTCCTACGACAACCTCTACGCCAACGCCAACAGGATTGAGGTGGAGGCTATCACGGGCGAAGAACTGCTTGCCATGATTGAAGGCTCGATTGGGGCTTGCAAAGTGGATGTGGAAGGGGCAACCCTTGAAGTCCTGCAAAGCATGGGTAATTCCATCCATCGGGTGCAGACCTTTCACCTTGAATGCGAACACGAGGAAGTGTGGGTCGGTCAGGCACTCTACAACCAGGTCGCAGCGTTTATGATTGCGAAAGGGTATGAGCAGGTGGACTTTGACTTCGTGATGCCTGGACTGCAAAGCGATTCTATTTGGATTAAAACCGCCAACCTATGAAACTCCAAGACCTCACCATTGACCAGTTCCAACGCATCGCTGCGCTGGAGTTCAGCCCCGTGCTGACCGATTACGACAAGCGTGCAGGGGTCGTGGCGATAGTTGAGGGGGTGGATGTATCACTCGTAAGGGAAATGCCCGCCAAGGGGCTTACTAAGCGTTACAAGACCATCATCGCAGAGTGGAACGAGTTACCCACCCTCGCTTACAGGAGGCGGTTCAAAGCGGGCGGCAAGTGGTGGATTCCGACCGTCTTCACGGACGAGTTGACCGCTGGCCAACTCATTGACCTGATGGACACCGACACGACGGACGAAAAGAAACTTGTCCAAAACCTGCACCGCATCATGGCGACCCTTTGCAGGGAAGGCGGGTTCCTCGGTTACTTCCCGAAGAAGTACGACGGGGCAAGCCACCAAGAGCGGGCCGAACTGTTCAAGTCCCACGCCAAAATCGGGGATGTTTGGGGGGTGGTCAGTTTTTTTTTGCTAAGTTCCGAAAGTTACTTGAAAGTTTTGAGCGATTATTCTCGGCACCTGACGAAGGGGATGCAGGCCCAGTAACCAATCCCCTTGCAGGGTACGGTTGGCTGATGGTCGTGTGGAGGATGGCAAACAAGGATGTACTGAAATTTGATGCCATCTTCGCAATGAAGGCGGTGGAGTTCCTCAACTATGCGCTCTTAATACACGACATCTTGGAAGCCGAAAGGCAAGAGGCGGAGCGGATGCGGAGGCGGTAGGACACTTTGTTTGCTGGCCTACATTTACCACCATGGAGTTTGATGTATTCGTAGGTGGTTCGGGCAAGAAACTGACCGACTTGCAGAAGGAAGCCTTGGCCGACTTTGGGGTAAGCCTTGCGGATGGAGCGATTGAGAACAAGTCCTACGCTTTGGTCACGAAGTGGCTTGAAGGGGTGGTCAAGTTAGCCAAGCAAAACCTCGCCAACGCCAACGCTATTGCAAGCAATGCCCTTGCCCAAAGCATAACCGTTGAACCCATCACCCTGACCGATTCGTCCTTTGTCGTGGCTATCAAGGCCAACGATTACTGGAAGTTCGTGGACCTTGGTGTGAAGGGAACGCAGAAGAGCAACCGTGCGCCAAATAGCCCGTTCCGATTCAAGGGCAACCCGATCCCGATCCGACCGCTCCAAGAGTGGATCGCATTCAAGGGGATCCCGTTGCAGGGCAGGGATAAGCAAGCGGCCAATCGTTCCTTCGCCATCAACATCGCCCGCAAAATCAGCAGGGAAGGTCTTCGGGCCACCAACTTCATGAGCAATGCAGCCACCAAGGAAATGGTGGATGTGCTAACCGAAAACATCGCCGAGGTTCTCGGCAAATCAATAAGCGTCGCAACCGTCCGATAACCCATGTCCATATCCGTCCTTTCGGGTTCGCCCCTCGTAGCGACCCCCGTTTACAACAAGATGCTTTTCAAAGTCAGCGGCTCGCTGATTGCACAACCCAATTACCGCTATGTCTGCGATGTGAAGAACCCCGCAGGCACGACGCTGGCACGGCTGAAATGCGACAAACTACCGACCACCAACTTCGGATTCTTTGATGTGCAGAAGGTGGTTGAAACCCTCGTAGCCCCGACCGCCCCATCGCTGACGCAGACGGGATTTGCTGACCATTCGGGGTTTTATTCCGGATACCGGCTTGACTTCACGCAAGAGTACGGGAACACGCCCGCCGTGACTGGAGCGACCACAACGGTCAGCGGGGTGATGGCCTTTGCAGGGAACCTGGAGCAGTTGGAACTTGCGACATGGAGTTTGAGCGGGTACTTCCGCATTGGTAGCAGTTTCACCAATGTCCGTCCGCTGACAACCCCGCAAGCCTTCACCGTGTACCACGGGGGGAGCAACTTCCTTGCAATCAACGGGACCAAGTACACAACATCAACCGCCAACGACACTTGGCTCGTATCGGCACGGGTGAACTACAAATCCGTGAACTACGACTTTGCAGTCAGCCCCAGCCTTTCGGGAACGACCGACTACAACATCCAACGCTTTGCTTGCGGTCCTGCGAACTTGTCGGGAACTATTTCTGCATTGAGCGGAGCGGTGGAGGGCGATTCCTACACGGTGCAGTTCTTGGGGAATAGTGGTTTCTCGGTGCAGACCACTTTCACCTTCGGCCCCTGCCAGCGGTTTGATTCCATCCCCGTTCACTTCGTCAACAAGTACGGCGGGATTGATTCCTACACCTTCACGATGAAGAACAGGAAGCGGGCCAACATCCAGCGGGAAGTGTTTGGGTACAACTCCGATGTGTACGCCACCACGACCTACAACAAGGTTTGGGCGGGGTCGTTTGACTTCGTGTATGCACTCAATAGCGATTGGCTGACTGATGCTGAAAGCGAGTGGCTCATTGAAATGGTTCGTAGCGGGTATGTGTGGCTCGAACTTGGTGGAACCCTTGTGGAAGCGGTGGTCAACGCCAACCAGTATCAATTTGTAACCAGACGGAATGACCGCCTCACGCAGTTGCAGATTGAGGTGGCCGTAGCCTACGACAATTCGATTCTATGAGCGTCACGCTGATAGCCTACCCGACGGCAACCTTCATCGACGACCTAACGGCGTGGAACAACTTCAACACCCGTGCCGATGCAGACGGGGCAACCGCTAAGGAAGACGCCTGCTTTGACTGCCTGTACCTGCGCTTTGCGGGGCTGAATGCCATGCCTGAACTCGCCTATGTCCTTGACACGATGGGCGGAACCGACATCGCCGTCACTTATTCCATTGGCGACATTGAGGATGTCACGAAGCAGCGTGGGTCGTTCAGCAAGACGATCACCCTCCCCAACACCCCGACGAATCGGGCCTGCTTTGCGTATGCGTACAATATCCAGTCCTTCGTGGGTGGGTTCCAGCCGAACAAGCGCATCCGTGCCGCCATGTGGGAGGATGGGGTGCAGGTGTTCAGCGGAGTGCTGCAACTGCTCTCCATGAGCAAAACCAAAGGAACCGTCACCTACGAGGTGGGCTTGTTCACCGATAATGTGTCCCTGTTCAAAGCGATAGAGGGCAATATGCTGGTGAACACCGCAGGCGTTACGGGAATGAACCACACGCCTACCAGCGGCCATGTGTCGGGAACCTGGACGGCATCGGGTGCGTTGAGCAGCGGGTATGTTTACGGGGTGGTGGATGCTGCGGGATTCACGGACATCCTCAACCAGGGCGGCGGTTGGTTCCAAGCCCCGTGGTGGAGGCTCGGCCCCAGCATCTATGTCAAGAAGATGGTGGACTTGATTTTCACCGAGGCGGGGTTCCGCTATTCCAGCACATTCTTCAATTCCTCCTTCTTCAACAAGTTGGTGATGCCCTATGCGGCGGGGACGATGCCGATAAACCTATCGGGGTCCAATATTTTTGCAAGAGGTAGTGGAGCGAATTATTCTACGGTCACGGGGTTCCTGCTTTTTCAAGACGATTCAACACCGCCGCTTTATGATAGGCCAAACTATTGGGTCGCATCGTCAAGCACATTCGTGTCGCCAAATTTGACCACTCGGTGGAATATTAGGGTAAAATTGAAATTTACTTGGTCCGCACCTGGGACAAGGCTTCCTTTCGGTATATCGTTAAGAGATACAACAAACAATCAAAATATAGCCCTCATACCAGCATTAAACAATGATGGCTCATGGAACTCAATCTTTACCAAGGATGAGTTTCAAGATGTGGTTTTTTCAAATATTTCAATTCGTGCGGGCATAAATGTTAGGCTCATAGTTGATTCCCAAGTGGCGAGTTTTGACCAGCAACCAAATTGCAGCATACAGTTTGAGTGCCTTGAAAATTGGGCCAATGCTGGGACGCTGGATATGCGGACCGCCCTGCCTGCTGATGTGAAGCAGAGCGACCTCCTGCAAGATTTGCAGAAGATGTTCAACCTCCAGTTCATGCCTGACCCCCAAGACCCCAAACTGCTCTACATCGAGCCGTGGAAGGACTTCTATTCCAGCGGGGCGGTGGTGGACTGGTCGCAGAAATCCGATGAGAACGCCGAGCAGAACCTCACCAACGGCGACCCGAACGCCTACACCAACATCGTGTTCAAGTACAAGGACATGGGCGACTATTTGAGCAAAACCTACAAGCAGTCCTACCCGTTGGCTCGTGAGGGATACGGAGGCCGAATCTTCAACACGGGTAACTTTTACGGCAAGGGAGATAAGGTCGTGGAAACGCTATGCGGGACTTTGATACCCGCATCGTTCAGCACGGACAAAATCGTGGGCCGTACCTGGGACATTGACGGAACCATCGCAAGCGGGACCATCAAGCCTCTGCAAACGGGCTATCGATTAGCGCAGTACAACCTCATCGAAGGGCAGACCGAGTGGGCCTACCAATACGGGGTCAGCGGAAATGTAGCCTTGTCCGTCGGCATTCTAAAGATGCCCTTCATATCCCACATCGACAACCCATACGCCCCGAATGTGGACCTCACCTTCGGGCAGCCAAGGTTGGTGTACTACAACGCCGTGAACGCAAGCGGCAATCCGTACGCCTACACCAACAACAACCTCTACAACACCTACTGGCTCAACTACATAAACGAAACCGTATCACAGGAGGCCTTGCAGTTGGAACTCACGATGCTGCTCTCATCGGTGGACATCTACCAACTGGACTTCCGCAAGCCCGTGTATTACGGCGGCATCCGTTGGCGGTTGCTGGAGATTCGGGACTACCTAGTCGGGCAGATGAAGCCCTGCCGAGTGACGCTCCGACGCATCCTCAACCTCTCCGACTTTGTTGCAACCACGACCACACCGATTGCAAGCGACCCCGAATTCCTGTTTAACGGTCCGATTGACCCCGACCCCGTTGACCCAGGCTATGAACCACCCGTAAACCCCGAACTACCTTCCGAAGGATAACCATGGCAGATGTAACTAAAGAAATTGCCCTCAAAGTAGTCGCCACCGATGCGACAGGGCCAGCACTTGAATCGCTTGAAGACAAACTCAACGCCGCCAAAAAGCGAATGGTTGAACTCGCTGCGGCGGGCAAGCAGAACACCGAAGAGTTCCAACGCCTGCAAGTTGAGGCGGGTAACTACAAGCGAACCATTGAGGGCGTTGAGCAGTCCGTTGATTCGTTCGCAAAGGGCGGCAGCAAGGCGTTTACCTTAATTGTGGAAGCATCCCAAGCAGTTGCGGCAGGGTTTGCGATTGCCCAAGGTGCAGCGGCTTTGTTCGGTGACGAGAACGAGGATTTGCAAAAGGCAATGGTACAAGTCCAAGGTGCGATGGCCTTGGTCAATGGGGTGCAGCAAATCAACATCCTACTGACCCAAAAATCCGTTATCACGACCGAAGCAGCGGCATTGGCTCAAAAGTTGTATGCCTTAGCAGTAGGCACAAGCACAGGAGCCATGAGGGCTTTTCGTCTTGCGTTGCTTGCGACGGGTGTCGGAGCCTTTGTGGTGGTTCTTGGGTTTGCGGCTGAAGCAATGGGTGCGTTTAGCAGTTCAACCAAAAAAAGTACGGAAGAACTTGAAAGACAAAAACAAGCGGCAGAGGATGGAAAGAAAGCGATGGAGTTATACTACCGAAGCCTTGCCGCTTTTGGTCTTGACGAAATCAAAATAAACGAAAGGAAAATCGCTCAATATAAGAACGAGTTGCAGGCCCGTGAGATGATGATGCAAACCATTAAAGGTCAAAATGCGGAAATCAATGGGATGAATCAGCAGCAACTTCAAAACCGAATCACCGAACTTAAAACTTTGGTGAAGGAAACTGAAAATGCAAACAAGGAGATTCGTAAAGGCAGAAGCGAGCAAATAAAAAGCAGCACAAAAGAAAGAAACCAAGAAGGCAATCAAATTATTGATTTTGTCAAAGAAACAAATTTGCTCCTTTATGAAAACCAGTTGGACGCTCAAGCAGCGGCAGAGCAGGCGGTTATTGATGGAATGCGAAGGGAGGGTCAAGCCCGTGCATCAGCGGCGGCAAATGCGACTGAGATTGAAAAGAAAAAACTTGAAGACCAAAAGATAATTGAGCAACAAAAAATTGAACTTGCAAGCAGCGGATTTGCGACCATTGGTGAACTTGCCAACGCTTTTGCAGGTGAAAGCGAACAATCCCAAAAAAGGGCATTCAACATCAACAAAGCAGCAGGGATAGCCCAAACCATTATTGACACTTTTGCGGCTGCACAGGGAGCGTATAAGTCCCAAATGACTATTCCCGACCCATCTGCTCCAATTCGTGCATCCATTGCCGCAGGCATTGCAGTCGCCCAAGGTCTTGCACGGGTTGCCGCAATCTCCAAGACGCAGTTCAAAAGTACATCTTCGGTAAGTTCAACTCCCGTTCCTACCGTAGGTGGTGGCGGCGCATCTACAACCCCACCTCCAATCTTTGCTAATCCCCAAACCACGATGCTCGGAACGGATGGGGCTGCAATGAACGGCCAAGGCCAAGGGATGCAACCCATGCGGGCCTATGTGGTGGAGCGAGACATTCAGCAGACGACCAGCAGGGTGCGCCGCTTGTCCGAATTTGCAACATTAGGCTAACCGCTACATATCCCACCATGGAACTTCCCGTGTACCGAATGACCGTGGACGAAGTGGACGAAGGCGTGCAATTTGTCGCCCTCGTTGATATGCCTGCCATTGAGAAACCCTTCCAAGCCTTCGCCAAAACCCCGCAGCGATTCGCTGAAACGGGAGAGCGCAGGGTGCTGACGGGGCCGCTCATGCTGGCCGATACGCCCATCTACCGGAAGGACGACACTTATGGCGAGTACTATGTCGTATTCGACAAAGCGACAATCCGCAAAATCGTGCAGAAGTACTTCAAGCAAGGAAACCAGCACAATGTGAACGCTTACCACAACGCCGAACTCGATGGCGTGTTCATGTTTGAATCCTACATCACCGATGCAACCCGTGGCGTACTTCCCCCCAAGGGCTACGAGGACACCCCCGACGGGTCTTGGTTCGGGTCCTTCAAGGTGGAGAACGATGAAGTGTGGGAGAACCGCCACGCCTTCAAGGGTTTCTCCGTGGAGGGCTTGTTTGGCATGAAGAACACGGGGACTGAACTTGAGGTCGCACTCGCTGGCCTCGCAGACGATTTGACCAACTTTTTGCAACAATTACAACCTAACTACAAATCCCTTTAATCTATGAACCTAAAAGCAGCCATTGACACTCTCCGCACCGAGTTGCGGAAGTTCACAACCCAAAAGCAAGCCTTTGCCGACTACAAGTTGGTGGATGGAACTGTTGTCCGTGTGGACGGCGACCTCGTTGCAGGAACCGCCGTGTATGTCATCACCGAAGACGAAACCCTGCCCGCTCCTGACGGCGAGCATCAAGTGGAAGGCGTTGGTGTCATCAAGACCGAAGGTGGCAAAATCACTGAAGTTGTCGTAGCCGAAGCCCCAGCACCTGCCGAAGAAGTCGCCGTTGCCGCAGAGATAACCCCCGAAGTTGCAGGTGAAGTGGTGAGTGAAATCGCCGAAGGCTACCCAATGGTGGACCCCGCCATGGTGGAAGAAATCGTCAAGAAGCACTTGGTCAGCATCATGGAGGAACTGAAGGCAGCCTACACGGAAATGGGAAAAATGAAGGACAAGATGGCCGCATTTGCATCGCAGATGGAAACCATGACCGACATCGTCGAGAAGGTCGCAGAACTCCCATCCGAAGCCCCGAAGCCAACCGCCTCCGCTATTGTGGAGCAACGGAAGGCCGCTGCAACGCAGAACTTCAATGCCCTCGCACAAGCAATCCAAACTCTCAAAAAATCCAATTAATCCTTAACCCCCCAAACAAAAAGCCATGGCTTATTCATTCGTTTCCCCGCTGACTACTTACACCGAGCAGCAGCGTTTACCCCTCATCACTAAGGCCGTGTTCTCGGCCCGTTCCGCAGCCTTGTTCACCAAGCAGGTGGGCATCAAGTCGGCCGCTGCGTTGAACCTCATGGACACCGATGCAAATATCGCTGGTGGCGATGTATGCGGTTGGACCCCAACAGGCAACACGACCTTCACCCAGCGTAATATCACCGTTGGCCGCATGAAGATTCAAGAGGCTCTTTGTCCTCGTTCGCTGGAACAATACTGGATGCAGTCCCAGTTGACCGCTGGTTCTACCTACGACGGCGTACCATTCGAGCAGGCATTCTCCGAGCAGAAGGCTCTCCGCATCGCCGAAGCGTTGGAGAACGCTATCTGGCAGGGTAACTCCTACTTCAGCGGTGTAAACCAGTTGCTGAACGCCGCATCGGGTTCCACGGTTCTCGCCAACGCTTCCAGCACCACTTGGAACCCAGTATCGGCTTCCGTCGGTATCACCACTTCCAATGTCATCAGCATCTTTGACAAGGTTTACAACGACATCCCGCAGGCTATCTTGACCCGCAACGACCTTGTAATCTTCTGCGGTTGGAACAACTTCCGCACCTTGATTGGAGCCTTCAAAGCCAACACAGGTGTTATGTATAACCAAGTGGATTTGCAGGGCCTTGCCGATGGCGACATCGTTTACCCAGGCACAAATGTCCGTGTAGTTGCCGTCCCAGGTTTGACTTCTACCAATCGCATCGTCTGCACCTACCTTGGCAACCTGTTCTACGGAACTGACTTGCTCTCCGACGAGGAAAACTTCTCCTTGTGGTACTCGCAGGACAACGATGAAGTCCGCTTCCAAGCCGCCTTCAAAGCAGGTGTGCAGTTCGCCTATCCCGACTTGATGGTTGACTTCCGCTTGGCCTAAGTGTAAGGGGGGAGGGAAACTTCCCCCCGCTTTTTATTCTTGCAACTCACAAAATAAATATACACTATGTCTTGCTCCTTAACTACGGGCTACGCCCTCGGATGCCGCAACTCGGTTGGCGGTATCAAAACAATCTTCGTGCAAACCTTCAACCCAACGGGAACGGTCGCCAATACGACTGGCTCCGTGTCGGGAACCCTTGCAGGTACTTGGTTTGAATACGACTTGACGAAAGCCACCTCCAGCATGACCGAAACGCTGAATGCGTCGGTTGAGAATGGAACGCTTTTCTACACGCCCGAACTGACCTTCACCATCAACAAGTTGCAGACCACCGTCCGCAATGAGTTGCGCCTCTTGGCTCAAAATCGGGTGTACGCAATCGTTCAAGACAACAATGACCGCTACTGGTTCCTCGGTGCGGCCAACGGCTTGGAGGTGTCTGCGGGAACCGCTGGAACGGGTACTGCATTTGGCGACAGGAGCGGCTACGAGTTGACCCTTTCGGGCATGGAGCCGAATCCGATGCTGAATGTTTTGGTATCTCAATTCACGGTAGCGACCGCACAAATCAGCGGTTCGTAGCGTATCTTTGACCTGCGGGTTCTCATACGCCCGCATGGTTTAGTGGTCTGGGCCATCTCGCAAGGGGTGGCCCTTTTTTTTGTACCTTTGGGCATGAGAATTTGCATCGTTTACAACGCTCACCCGACGGGGTGTTCTTTTTACCGACTGGAAATGCCAAACGCCTATCTTGGCGACAACTACACGGAGTTTGACTATGTCTGCGTGGACAACATCGCCAATGTCAAGGATGAAGACCTAAAGACGGTCGATGTGTGGTTATTTAATCGCTTGTGGTGTCAAGGTACGCTGGACCAAATTCGGAAGGTTTACGAGGCTCTGACGGCCTTTGGGGCGAAGGTTATCTTGGACCTTGACGACTACTGGGTGCTGGAGAGTGGGCATATCATGTACCGACACTATTTGTCCACCAAGTTGGACGAGCAAATCCGTGAACACATCCGACTTGCCGACCATGTGACCACCACGACCGAACACTTGGCGCAGAAGATTCGCCTGCTCAACAAGAAGGTAACCATCCTCCCCAACGAACCCTACGAAGCCTATCAGCAGTACCTTCCCGACACGAATGCCGAACCCGAACCGCACCTGTTCAAGATTGGCTGGTTCGGAGGGGCGCAGCACCAAGAGGACATCGCCTTGGTGGAGCATTCCTTCAGCCTGCTTGCCCACGACAAGTCGCTGGATGGGAGATACAAAATCTACCTTGGCGGGTGGAACGACGGGAACGCCGTTTACGATGACTACGAGCGGATGCTATCATGCAGGGGGTTAAACAAGAATTACGGACGCATCCAAGCGGCGGACATCTACTCCTATGTGGGCGGGTACAACTTCATCAACGCAACCATCGCCCCCCTGCGTGATACCAAGTTCAACCGCCTTAAAAGCGAACTGAAAGTCGTGGAAGCAGGATGGATGGGCAAGGCTATCATCGCCTCGGAAACCATCCCTTATACGGACATCATCGTCCACGGGCACAACGGGTTGCTCATCCCCTACGGCAAGAAAGACGCATGGTATAAGGCGGTCCGCAAGTTCGTGAACGAGCCCGACTACGCTCGCTCCTTGGCCGTGCAGTTGTCCAAGGATGTACGGGAACGCTTTGACATCAGCAAGACCGCCGAGCGGAGGGCCGAACTCTACCGAAGCATCGGGCGCAAATTGTGAAATTCGGGCGCATCCTACATTTAAGGATAGCGTGATTTACCTATCTCCCAATTCTACCAACACCATCGTCGTCACTTGGACGCAGCGGGCCTCATCGGGGGACCGTTACATCCTGCGGCTGACCAACATCGCCAAGAACGCCACGACCGACTTCACCCTGCTGAAATCGGCCAACCTTTCTTCCTACACCAACCGCTATGACAAATTTCAGATTACCGTGGGGTCGCTTGAAACAGGCTCGTATAAGTATGAAGTTTACGATACCAATAGCACGGTTAGTGCAGCCGTTGCGGTTGTTGAAACGGGCTTGGCGTATG
>Ga0315902_10007970_pt1 | contig 14382 bp, 3 predicted proteins | sample LakEriMetagenome_9_FD_203523 | JGI IMG/M metagenome (GOLD analysis project Ga0315902, IMG submission 203523) | Freshwater fungal communities from buoy surface, Lake Erie, Ohio, United States - Buoy 12 MA117 | ecosystem: Environmental > Aquatic > Freshwater > Lake > Lake biofilm | place: USA... | reverse complement strand
TGATGATGCACCTGTTTGAATACTGCTTGCAAGTGCATAACCAATACTTATAAAGCTTAAACTACTATTTTTTCTATAAACAAATATTTGTCTAGTGCTAGATTTAGATAAAAATAGGTAGTTCGTATTATCAGACAATGCAATCTTGTCTATTGTTGTCGTTGAATAAGTAACTAATGGATTTGTATTCGCGGCATTCGCTGCTTGTAACGCAACTCCTTCTATATTGTTCGTCTTTACAAGTTCGTAAACCCAAATGGTGCTTGTTGGAGCAGTAGTAGTTTTTGACACTACCATAATGTTATTTTTAATAACTACATTTGTTCCGTAACCAATGCCATTACTAATAGTATCTACTAGCGTATATGAATTTACAAGGCTGTCATAAACATATCTATAAAGTTTTCCAGTACCTGAATCAGCAGCAAAATAACCCAAAATTGGACTATAAGCAACAGCATTACCAAACGTTGAGGTCGTTTCTGGTTTAATGAAATTAGTGTTTTTGTAATTTAAACTCTTTCTATAAACTGCCCATTTATCATCAACATCATTGTCAACCCAAATAGTATTTTTTAAAAACTCAGTGTCAGTTAAATTTAAAGTTGAAATATCAGCAGGAGAAGGGACACGGCGGTTATCTAGCTTAGCTACTAATCCAATTGAGGTTATTGCTAATGTGTCAGATGGTAGAATTAAGTCTACTATTATAGAATTTAAGTTTACAATTTTATTTACAGTGTAAAATCCATCCACTGGATCAGCGTAATATAAAATTAAAATAATATCATTTGCTACTAAATTGTGAGGGTTATCAAAAAATAAAGTTGCAGTATTATTTAAATTATTAACAACATTTACAATTTTAGCGTTTATTCCGTTACTAGGTATTAGAGAGTTAATGCTGTAGATTCTCCAATCATTTTTAAAATCAGCTATCCAAATATATTCATTTTTGTAAAGATTATAAATGTCAGTATTAAGATTGAGTCCACTAATTTTAAATGAATAGGCTTTTACATCATTAAAGTTTACGTACCCAGCTGAAGGTAATCCACTATAATTTTCGTCTTTTAGTAATGGTAAAATATCTGTACCAGTTATTGTACTACGATAGTTCGTAATTGCATTGAGAGGTATTTCAAATGATGATCCTTGCTCTGACTCTCCATTTATAACAGCTACTATATTAGGGTTATTATTAAGTTTTTGTTCCTCTAACTTAAACTCAATGAAATTACTATTGTTTAACCCTCCGTAACTTCCTAAATTTATTGCCCAGTTTTCATAAACTTGATAATCAATGCCGCCTGTATGTAATTTAATATTTTGAATTGCTGAGGTACTTATGTTACTACCTTTTTCAACAATCATTGTTTTATATAAATTTACTTGTGAAATATCATCTAAATTAGCAGCAACTAAATAATTTCTTGGGCGATACCCTATTAATGAAAATGCCAATAAATCTGCATCATTTTCTAAATTGGCTGAATACGAATCGTAATATAACGTGCTTTCATATGCTCTATTACTTGCATTTGGTAATAAACCTTTTTGTATTTCTTCGTAATCAACTTTAGTCCATGAGCCTTGTTGAAAGGTTGGGTTAGGTTGTATTACAGAGTTTGCTGCATAATAATTACTTTTATATTTTACAATTATCCCTTTTGTATATTTTACACTTGGTGACCATTCTTGAACATTATCCAGATTTAATATAAATCCTTTTGTATCAACCGTTCCTTCCCAAGTTGCAGTTTTGGATCCCTTTAAAAGTATTCTATATTGCCTTAATCCGGTTAAAGGATCAAAAATTAAATCATTGAACAAAGTAGTATTATCAAATATTATTGCATGTTCAAAATTACTTAAGTTTCCAGTAAAGTATGCAACGGTGTCGTCAGAAGTTAATGGTACGGCTGTGAAATTAGTGCCATCTCGTATAATTGATAAGTCTTTAATTTGTATTGGAATTAAATTTTGATTTAAAATATAATTTTGATTTTGTATCGTAAGCGGTTGTATAATAGCATTTTCTTTTTCAATTACTAATTTTAATGCCATTGGGTTAATATTTAAAATCGCTCCAACTTCCCACCCAGACTGAGCCCAAGTAAGGACCTCAAATATCATAGAATTCCAATTTAATAGAACACTGTTTTCTACTTGATCAAATATTAATCCTTGGTTATTTAAATAATTTCCGTAACAATTTATAAATTCAGCAAGTGCTTGAATGCTTGTAAATTCATTGCCATACGGTACAACAATTTCTTTTGTATTAAAGTTTTTAGCTACTTTTACTGATAAAGAACCTGCAGTTATAGTGTCATATTTTCCGTTTTTAAGCGGAGTTGAGGTTTTAAAATAAATTTTATTTTGAGAGTTTCCGTATACTTTATAACCGTCTACAGTCTTTTGAATTATTATTGAGCTATAAGTTATGTTATCAAATGGTTGATTTTCGTGTAATAGAACTGAATAACTTTCATCTGGAATTAATAAAGAATTATTTAAGCTGTTTGGAGTTCCTTTGTCTACATAAAACTTTAATAAATTTTTATCGCTAAATCCTGCTAGTCTATAAACTAAACGCACATCCAAATTATTTAAATAAACGGATAATACATCATAGCCTAAATTTCCCGTGCTTTGAATGTAGTCTACAATCCAGTTTAAATAACTATGTTGTGCGGTACCGCTTCCGTATAATACGGCATTCAAACCAGTGAATCTAAACTTATTATCTATGAGATATTGATTAAATTCTGTACTAAATTTGTACTCATCTAGATTAACGCACAAAGAGAAAAACTTTGCCGGTTTACATAGAACTAAAAGTTTTAGTAAGTCAAATGGCCAAGTGCTACTTTTTATATAACTATATTCAGCAGAACCCCAATCATTGACTTTCCATGAAGTTTTAAAACTAAGCTGGTCATAATTTCCTACTACTGAATCCATAGGATTAACTAAGTTACCCAAACTATCAACAGGTAAAATTTGTTTTAATCCAGGGCGCTTACGTGAATCAATCGTTCTTGGGTTTCCATTATTATAATCATACCCGTTCTCCATGTCATCCCATAAAACATCATTGTCTTTTGTGTATGGGGCGGATCCATAATATTCTTCCCACCAAATTGGTTTATTAGTGTAACCTATCATTTCCCATGGTGTTAAGTTAGGAGTGGTAGTATCAAAAAACCAATTGTACATCCCTCTCCAATTACCACGTTTCATTAATGTTCCATCTAACCTGTTTGTTGCTGTAAGATAGTTATAAGTAAATGGATTAGTTGCATCGTAATATTGTTGTTTATAATCAATTCTATTCTTTCCTACCCAATTTAAGAAAGACAATGAATACAGATTAATTATTTCATCATAGTTGTATTTCGTGTTTCTAAATTGTCCAGGCAATACTTCGTCGCTAGAAATAGGAATAGTATTACTAACTTTTAAATTATTATAAATTCTACACTCAAATTCAAATAAAACTTTGTCTCTGTAATCAATTAATTGATTATTTTCATAATCACCATATAAAGAAGTTAGTGACCCATCGTGACCTTTTATAAAGTAAGTGGGGCTTAAGTACGTTGTATCTAAAACAATTTCAGGTACTGTTGCAGCATAAAACCCTAATTTTGTTGGTGTGTTGGGTACAAAACTTCCATAGGTTTGATTATACTCATTAATTGTAATACTATCACCTGCGAGTAAGTCTAAAGAAATCGTGACCTTAGGTTCATCCACACTTACAGTGTAATCTACATCTTTTAGTAATTGCCTTTGTATTGTTTTACCGTTTACTTCTCTTTTTAAATATATTAGTAAACCATAATAATTAGCACTTGTAAAATCATATATTCTGCTTAAGGTAAAAGAAGATGAAAAAATAGATACACCAAATGTATAGGTATTGGTTTTTAAAATACTTCTATTTGGTATCATATCAGACCAAAAGAATGGACTACTCTGATTTTTATAAGAAGAAATTATGTTTAAAGCATCATCTAAAATGTAAGAAGCAGTTTGAGTGACTTCATATTCATTATTATTAACTGTGTCAACTAACAAATTTTTAAATTTAATATATTCATTTGAATTATAATTCAATGCTTCTATTAAATTATAGTTTTTGTTTTTTAATAAAGCCCCAGTTAAAGCAAGTGGAGCACTATTTTGAATAATTTTAGTTCCGTAACTTACTAAATTAGGCAAATCTCTATAGTTATTTGCACCAAAAATTTTGCCTTCAATCTGATTTGAGTTTACACAAATACTTAAATAATGATTCTTTATATCACCTAAATTAAGAGTTTTAATTTCGCCATTAAAAACGTTATTTTCTAAATTAGTTGGAATGGTATAGTAAGATTTTTGACTTACCACATCACTGTAAATTAAAATTTGAATTTTTGTATCAAACAATGGATTACTGAATAAAGTTACAGTAGTGTTATTATTTTCAACCGTATAAGTAAATTCATTTGCAAATAAAAATTGTTCATTTACAAAAACTTTCACTGTAGGCCAAACAATAGCATCTTGTGATTGTGCCGGAACATCACACACAAATACTGCTTCATCTACTCCTACAAAATAATCAAATTCAAAAGCTTGATATTGGATACTATTAGAAGCAGCGGTTTGCCAGCCTATTTGTTTTGTAAAGTCAGTCCTTGAAATGTAAATGTATGGATAACCTTGATTCACCTGTTGTTCAGTAGAAATCCCGTTTAATAAGTATGTGAATGAAGTTGTATTATAGGAAACGTTAAATGAAATGTCACCTATATTGTTAACTGAACTATATTTCAATGGAAACCCTAACACAGGATCATCAGGTCCTGTGCCAACGGCAAATTCAAATAGCGATGAACCTACAAAGTTACTGCTGTTATAATAATCGGTGTCTGCAAAGCTTAACCCGTTAGAATCAAAAATATCAAAAAGAGGAGGCTGATTGACTGCAACCTTTTCTTGAGCCAAAATATAGTTTACGCCATCAAAATAATAACTATCACCAGCTTTGGTCTCACCTAACAACACAACTAATTGTTCATTGTATAATACGTTTCCTGCTGAACTCTCAGTTAAAACAATTATAGGTGGAGATTGAATAATAATAGTTGTTGTTGTATCATTGCTTAAGAGTGCAACTGAACTTAAATTACTCGTTGTACTTAATCTTATGGTAGTAGAGGTTGGTCTATCATAAACGTAATACTGTGTGTCTTTATATAATCCGCCGTAGTTATCTCTAAGAGATACCATAGCTCCAATTTCAAATAAACTAGAATTTTGTACAGTTAATCTATTATTTGATGAACTTGCGTTAGTAACTTGTTGTTGTAAATTTAATTGCGGATTCAAAGATACAAAATTGACTTCATATATTTTATTTCTGACATTTTTATTAGTATCTGCCGAAAAAACAATTTTACATTTGTCAAACAAACCAAAAGAATCCCCGTCAGGATAATACTGTAATTTACCAGCAACCTCAGTTAATGCATTAGTTGATGTTACATCAAAATAATCTACCAAATCTTTAAATTCTGTTCCTGAATTAAAAAGTTTTAAGTTAGGATAAAACTCAATGATAGGACGTTTAGCACGTGCAGAATCATTGTTTGCTGCATTCTGTAATGTTTTGCTTGCAGTATGCTTAATTGTTTCTTGTATAACTTCATAATGAAACCACCTGTTACTTCTTGACCAAGGATCAAGACATCTTGAATTTCTTGAAATTGTAATGTAATCAGGGTTTACAACCTGTTGAGTAATTTCTGAGTATTCAGTCATGTCGTATGGAATTATGTCATACGCATTATAAACACTTTGAGTAAATTTTTCAGGGTTTACAAATCGTTCTACTGGAATTAAATTTATTGATTGACCAACCCCTTCTACATAAAATTGTCTATTTCTGTAGAATTCTGGAATAATATTTCCAGCGAAAGAAACTTTTAGCCCATTTGTAAATTTTACGTTGTTGGGAGACAAATAGGTTTCTTTTCCTATAATATCAGTGTTCACATCTATAAAGTTTGCAGAAGAACTATCTACAAGTTTAATTGTACCAAACTTTAAAGGATTTACACTGTCTTGATAATAAAGTGTATCAAGAGGAGCTGTTATTTCGGGTACCTCTTGTATTACGCCTTCGGTAGTCTTAACAAATTTTTTGTTAATGTAATCGTAGCCAGCTAAAACTGTAATATTTGTGTTTGACGGAATTTCGTCTGATACAACTAAACTTAAGACTGGGTCGCCTGGCTCATCAGTTTCTAAATAGGTAATTTTAAAAAATGTCTTATTTACAAAAACTTCTGTGTATGAGTCAAATCCAACGGGCGGATTAGTTATATTGTCAAATCCTAAATCTTCATCATAAAAATCACTTAACTTTGCTAATTTGTTAGGTGATGTTTCATAGAACAAAAGTGTTTTGTCTCTTAAATTAGTAACGTTATCTATGCTTTGAACGGTGCTTAATCTTTGACCATGTATTAATTCAAAAGCTTGTGTAGTAACTAAATCTACGTTTACGTTGCCTTCATAAGTTTGATTTTCTTGTGCGTTTGCTAGTGGCACTTCAAATTTTATAGTACCCTGTGATATGCCATTATAATCAAGACCAAAAATATCTCTTGTCGTAACATTGTTTCTTGTAGGATCTGTGCCACTTGTTCCTGGTAAAGTTTGAATATAGAACTTAGAATCTTTTTGATTTATATTAAAGTAATATGTTCCACCTCTTAATAAGGTTATAGTTGGGTTAAATCCTTCAACTAAGCTATTGTCTCTTACAAATCTATAATAATTAATTTCACTTACTGCATCAATAAAAGAAGTAAATGGAATATTTAACGGTTCTACTTGTACTTGATCTGGTCCATTAGGTAACCAATAGTACTGACTAAAATTGCTTAGCTTATCTAAGTCAACAAAACTATCCCAACTGTAAAATTGATTTTCAAATAACAAAGAGTTATTTGTTATTGGAGCACCTTCAAGTTTGAGTGCGTCTAAAATTTCAGGGTAAGTAATAAAGTCTGTGGGTTTGCTCGTATCGCTTTTAGTAAAAATGACGGCAGGTTCAAGTTGGTAATTCTGTCTAACTTTGTTTATTTCAGGTATGTAATAAGAATTAGATGTTATTCCATATTCAAATCTTCTTCCTATATATCCCTGAAGTTTTTCTAAATCGGGCTGTTGAACTAACTGATCCAACGTGGCGGATAAAAAGTTTTTATTAGGGGTTGTTTGAAAAATTTCTGGAAGAAAATCAATTGTTCTTATTTTTGCTACCATATAGTTAATCTCAGTTAGGTTGTAATTGTTCAGGTGTAATAGCCGATATAATAACTATATCACTAGCCTGCGCCCCGTTGACAAATATTTCATAAGGAGCGCACCTAATTTCGTATAAATCACCAAATGTAAGTGAAGGATCTTTTGGAACAAGTATTGCTGAACTTATTAATCCTTCTAAATTGCTGTGTAAATAGGCACTTAATTCACTAAAATAAAAGGTATCACCAAAATCCCAATTATCTATCGTAAAATAATCATTCATGGCCGTTAGTACCGCTGATCTAATTTCACTATCACTTGCTGTAGTATTACTTGACTTAATTACTTTTATCGTTGCTCTTAGTTCAGGAATAGCCCTATTCCCAAATAATGGTTTAAATGTTACACTGTTTAGAACAACAGTATCGCTCATCATTTTGTAATCATTTAATTTATTATAGTCTTGTGATAGTTCTTCAATAGTTGGTTTAGGCGGCTCGTTTATTAAACCAGTAGTATCTTGAATCCAATTTATATATGAATTGTAGTACCCCAAAGTGACGATATATAAATCAATTATGTTTGTTGTACCGGGATCAATTCTAGTAGTATTGTTACTTAAATGTTGGTATTGAAAAGATATACTTTGTCTTCCTGTAAGTGAGGTATATTGTGTAACTTCCTCTAAATTTAATATGTTTAATGTACTAGCGTTTTGCACTGACTTATAGAATTTGTTTTCTGAATAAGCATAAAAAATTTGACCAACTGGATATTCGTACTTTATTGCCTCAATATTAGTTTTAAAAGCATAATTGTAATTAATTAATTCTGGTTCAGTAATGCTTTTTTTAGTTAAATTGTTTGCATCAGTGTATGTTTCAATAAAAACAAAATTAGATGTGTTTGTTGAGCCATATACATAACCTGTTATAGTTTCAAAAAAATCAGGATTATCAATATAATTTGGATTATTTGCGTCAAAACACCCTATCTCTACAGAGTAATTATCAGGATACCCGTCAGCTTCAATTACTTGTCCAGTAACACTAAGCTTAAAATCTTCACCTAATATACTTACACCATTTGAAGATAAATTTGTTTTAATAACCTTAACATTGTCTGCTGCTACATTTCCCGAAAAAGGATCATAAATTATTCTGTCATTACTGAATATAAATCTGGTATTCTTCACACTGCCAAAGTAATAGGTTATCGCTTTGCTTGTAATTCTATATGCGCCTGATCCTAAACTATTAAACTTTATTAATGCATCCGAACGGTTAATATCTCCAATAAACCATCTGTTGACATTTATTGGTAAATTATTTACATAGTATAATGAAAAGTTTTGTAAATTTGCCAAATAATCTAAAATGTTTTGAATCGTAGCATTAGTCAATGTATTTTCAAATACAGGTATAATTGTTGTTAATACGGCACCAGTTGGCACATATTTACTCAAAGTAATAGGACCAGAACCATTATAAAGATTTCCTGCGCCACCGTTACTACCATCTTCTACGACATTGAGTACATTTACCCACATAAAAGTGTTATTAACAGACGGTGCTATTCCTGCTACTAAACGGTTATTTTTAAAATAATACCCGGTTGGAGCAATAAATTTTAACAGTGCACCAGGAGTACAATACTTCATATTATACGCACTGTATATTCCGACATTTACAGGACCAGTAGAGTTGTAAAAATATCCTGTAACCAATGTACCATCAAAATTAGTTTGTTGCCAAGTTGTTACTCCGTCACCTGAAGCTACATCAACAGTGTATCTGTTTGCAGTTAACACATAGTATTGATATAAGTTATTGTTTGATAATATTTCTAAAATTTGATTAGACAATAATCTTGAAACAGAGCCAGAAATTTCTGATGCATTAAAATCATAAAACTTATCAGTTGATTCTAAATATAAAACTCCATCTTCACTAAAGCTTGTAGTGTTTGAATATTTTCCAGTTGGGTCTAGTAAGTCAAAATTTCTTGAGACTCCAATTGAACTGATGTTCAATGCTTTAGTTTTAATTATAGAACTGAATAATGTATAGGGAAAATTATTATAATCTTCACCATTAACCATTCTATTTTGCGAGTAAAAATGAATAGGAGCCTTAGCTTTAATATTAGCTATTGATTCTCTTGATTGCGCATTATTAACGGGATTTGTAAGTGTAACAGTTAATGTCAGAGTTTCAGTTTTATTTTTTTTGCTAATATAACTAAAATTTAATGTAATGCCCTGAATTTCTACTGGATCAATTGTATATTGAAGTGCGTTACTAGTTCTCACTAAGGATCTAAATGAACCAACGGGAATTTCACTAAACACTCCGTCACCAAAAACATAGTTAACTTGATCATTAAATCTTGATGTTACGGAAAAAACTGCTTTTCTTGAATTTTCTGTTCTTAAATATGTATTGGCAAATAAGTTATCAACTTGAATCCAATTTAGTAATTCACCTGTAACGGGATCAATTTTATATAACCAAGTATCTGTTTCATTAATACCCTGTATATCACCAATAGGGATAACTTGATTTGCTATTTGTTGACTTAAAGAAAAGTCATAGTTTGTTAGCGACCCTTGTTTAAAATATAGGAAAAATCCAGTATTGGCGCTACCAAAACCAAACTTGTCATTTCTATATAGTATATTAAACGTTCCCTTAGGGTTAGGAGGAATTTCATACAAATAGTTTTCATTTAAACTAGTCACGCTTACACATTCAAAATTCATAGTAACACCACCAACCGTTGCGGCAAAAGGTATCACTGGTGAAACTGTTGTTGGTATTTTGATAGAATATTCTTCGGTTTTTATATTAGCTATTTCTTGAGTATTCCCTGGTCTACCGATTCTTTGTGTGGTGATTAAACAAGCATTTATAATTGAATTAAATTGCTCTTGCCAGTTTGGATTAGCAGGATCATTAAAAAACACAGGTATACCTGCAAGATTGAAACCGTTAATATCTGTTACATTTTCAGTTGTGCTTATGCTAGTTATTTTTAAAAACCCTTGAGCAGCATTATTTCTTTTTGGATTATAATTAACTAAGTTTGCTAGTTTAATTACACTGTCCCTGCGCTCCGCAGTATCTATGAAATTTTCTCTGGTATTTAGGTCATCTCTAAAGGCAACTGCCTGACCCATAAATGCAACAATATCCAAAAGCGCAATATATTCACTACTTTCAACGTAGTCATTAAAGGTTTCCGGATAGTATAAACGTAAGTAATCTACAAAACTTTTTCTAAGCGTTTCATAATCATAGCTTCTAAAATTGGCTTGACTGTAGGTTTTGTAAATCGCTTTCCAGTCGTTTACACCAAATATTGCAGATTGTCTAGAACTTGTAGCCATATAATTTTCTCTTTATCATATTTATCACGCAAAAAAACAGCATTTTTAGCTTAAAGTAACTACTCCTGAATTTCTATCAAAATTTAACTGGAGCTGTTGAACTTTGTTTTCTGGTGCTATAGCAAGTTCCATTTCTATTAAAAATCCGTTCTCGTAGGGGTAAATTATCACTGTGTTAATTATTAATCTAGGATCTAATCCTGCTATACGTCTAATTTCATTTTCTATTTGTATTTGAACTTCTGGTATATTGGGCTCAAATATAAAAGACCAAATTGTTGTTCCGTATTCGGGTTTACCTGGTTTTTGCCCTTGCGGAATGTTCAGTGCGTTCAGAAAGTCAACTATAACAAGCTGGTCGTCATACAGACTAAATTTTTTAACTGGAACTACCGGTCTTGTAATTGTCCCCTGACCACCGTCTATTCCTGGTGTATTAAGAGATGGCGTAGGTAGATTGTTAAATTGTGTACTAAATCCTCTATAAATTACCATTTTTGTAGCTCCGTTATGTGAATAAGTTTTCTTCAGCCGCTGCAACTTGATTGCGTAATGTTTCTATTTCAGATAACAGTTGTTTATAATCCTGATAAGCTTGTTCGGTAACAGCGGCATCCGAACCGTACTGATCTTTAAGTAAGAACCATCTGTTCCTAAATTCAAATTTTTGGTCTCTTTTGGTATTCAATTCTATCTGTAAATTTTCATATACTGATAGATTTTGATCGTTTGGTATATTACTATCTTGACTGTCAGAATTTGGTAATGGTATCCTGCTATCCCCATAAATTGCTTTTGTTGCTGCTTGAATGTTGCTTCTATTTACAGTATTTTCTGCGACTGTGGGCATTACTATTGAGCCAGGACCACTTGACGATAATGCTTTACTTGCACTATTTAAAGCTGATGTTTCTGGTCCATTTAAAGATGACTTAGCAAAATTTGCGAGACTAGAGTTTAAAATGTTAGGATTAATTCCTATTTGATTAAAGTTTAGACTATTTTGAATAGATTGAGATATTACAGTTGACAAACTAGAATCACCTAAATTTAATTGGTTTGCGCCTAATTTACTAACTTGATTAGCAATTGCACTTGCCCCTCCGGTTAATCCACCTAATGATCCGCCCGATGATTGCGTATTTTTACTGTTAAGTGATGTTAAGTTTTGCGGAATACCTGCTGTTAATTTAGTAAAGCTACCTTTGATAGCATTAAAAACACTTGATGCAGCACCTGCCACTGAACCAACTATCGCTCCTGCACCTGACGTTATAGATGACAGCATAGATCCTACTGGGCTCGTTGTTTTTTCTGCCATATTAGCAGCATAATTACCAGTGGCTATTGTATTTTTGATTGCGGTTGTATTAGGAGTGTTAGTACTTGTGGTTGCAGATGCAAACGAAGTAATAGAGGAGACACCAAATTTAGCCGCGCCGTTTAGTAAACCTGTAATTTGTGTTGGGCTTTCTTTTCCTGTTATTACACCATTTGCTTTTAATCCATCAAAACCATTGTTCATTAATCCGACTTGAGCATTTGTTTGAGCATTGACATTATTAACGAATGCAGGTAAATTAGTGACACCATCTTTACCGGTAAACACATTTTGAGGTAACGCTTCTCCTAAATATGTTGATGTTTTCGCCACATTATCTATAATTACACTTGACCCTGGTTTTAAATATCCTGCTTGTTCTAATTGTAGGGGCGAATGTCCTAATTTACCAAGCACTGCCGCCTGTGTCCCATTAATAGTTACAAGGCCCCCATTTTGACTTACCGCGTTTTTTATTGCTGGATCATTACTAGCAGAAACAGCAGCCTGAGACACTGCAGCAGACGTAGTGTTAACATCAAAATTACCTTTAGCAGGTGTTATGTTTTTCGCTGTTGATGCAAGGGAAGGAGTTGTAACTTGCAATGGTCCTGTGTTTGATCCAATTGTTGTTGCATTGACTCTTTGTAATTCCGATGATGGTTCTGTTGGGAAGTTACTTGCAGCACTCTCATCAATTTTAACATCAACTCCTTTGTTTGCATCTACCCATGGTGTATGAGTTGGTACTCGGGAATTAATACTAGGTAACTTACTTGGAGCAGGAATCCACCCTGCTTCACTATCAAACAATGTATCAGAATGTTGAGCTATTGGTAAAGGTTTAATTTCAACTGGCTGCAAAGATGAGGTGCCTGTGTTTAAATTTATTCTACTACCATTAATAAAAGTTATATTATCACTTTTAAAAGAAGCAGGACTTTTTGAGGCAAAGCTCATGCCCTTATCAACTTTTAATAAATGATCTCCTATCGTTTGTTGAGAAAAATTTTTACCTACTCTAATATTTGTATTTTTGTCAGTGTTTAAATTTAATTCTTCAGAATAAATGTTTAATTGCTTCTTAGCGTTTATATTGATATTATTATCTGCGTGTAAATTTAAGTCACCTTTAGTCCTAACATTAAAACTATTGGTGCTGTAAAGATCAATCGTTCCCTCTTTTCCTAATTCAACATAGCTTTGACCATTACTATGGATTATGAAAAGAGTTTGTCCGTCATCACTCATTGTGATTTGATGACCTCCGGCAGTGCGTAATCTCATTAAATTATTTTGCCCAAATATATCTCCGTCATCTAATACAAGACTGTGACCACCTCTTCTGGCTATAATTTTAGCTTCTTCAACTTTAGCGTCAATTAAATTTTCGGCTAACTGTCCATCAGTAGTACCGCTAACAGAGCTGTAGATTGGGCGACCCGGAGTAGAAATTCCATAAACATTGCTAGGACTTTCTCGCACAGATGAACTTGTTATAGTACCTCTTATTTCATCACGAACTAACCCTTGCTGCCATAATTGGGCTGCAATAACTTTATGTACAGGTCTTGCTTGCTCATTAAATGATGGGCTATCAAATAAATTTTCATTTTTATCATTCAATTCTGTTACTGGTAAATTTTCTGCATTACCATATCTTGAAGCCTCACCTTCTTCCATTATAATATTGTTAGTTGACCCTATAGCAGGAACCATATGTGTTAATCCAGGCTTAGGCACGCACCCTATGTAATAGCCAAAATCTTTTTTGCCATATAAAAATAAACAAATGACTTCAGATCCTATATCAGGGGAAGTAGCCCAAAAACCATAACTATGTGGATTAGTTGTGTAAGTTCCATATGAAGTGTTTTCGTTACTATTAGGATCATAGTCTCCTAAAATATTTCCATAAAACGGTGACAGGTAACTAACCGTTACCCATGAACTTGATTTACTAGGATCCGTTGCTCCAAAATCTTCAATGTAAACTTTAATACGGCCTGTTCGTGTAGTATCTACATTTTGTTTTACGATACCTTTAACTGCGAAAGGATAAGAAACTGCCCCACCTGGATTAAGTTTATATTGTTCTGTTGTACCCGACGTTTTAATAATGTTATCCATATTATGTTTCTCTGCCTTCTATATTAATACCTGCATAACTTAGGGCAGGTTGAGTTTGTATGTTGTTAATAGAATCATCATCAACGACTGTTGGACCATAAAACGCTGCTTGTTGGTTGAACGCAACACTTACATTACTACCCACTGTTGATGCGACTGGTGTTGCATTATTGGCTGTAATTGTTGCAATAATAGATTGTTGTGTTTGTTCATATGTCAACGCTGGTTCATT
>Ga0315902_10007967_pt1 | contig 14385 bp, 14 predicted proteins | sample LakEriMetagenome_9_FD_203523 | JGI IMG/M metagenome (GOLD analysis project Ga0315902, IMG submission 203523) | Freshwater fungal communities from buoy surface, Lake Erie, Ohio, United States - Buoy 12 MA117 | ecosystem: Environmental > Aquatic > Freshwater > Lake > Lake biofilm | place: USA... | reverse complement strand
CCGGAGGATTGTACGTGAAGATGATTTCTTCGGCAGCAGGTCTGCTGGTAAGTATGATTGCATACTCCTGCTACCAATACCTGGTCCAGCGCGTTGACCGTGTCATCAATAAAATGGAGATCAACGCCGTACAATTCATCGACCTGCTTGAAGAACCCGCCAAGTCATGAACCTGAGACGCAGACAGAAAGGGCATACGGAAGTGTATAGTCATTCATTGAATGACATCATGTTCTTCCTTTTGTTGTTTTTCTTGATTACTTCCACGATGGCCACCCCCTCGGTACTGAAGCTGCTGCTTCCGAACGCGAAGACGGGAATCCAGAGTGTGAAGCACCCGGTCGTTATCGCCGTAACCCCTGACCTGCAATTTGTGGTAAACGAGGATATCGTTCCGCGCGAAGGGGTGGAAAACGCTGTCATTGCTGCAGTTGCCGGACAAACGGATCCTACAGCCCTTCTCAAGGTAGATAAATCCGTTCAGTGGCAGGAAGTTGTTTTCCTGCTCGATATCGGTAACAAGAACAAGATCAAAATGGTGGCGGCCACCAACCTCACCAAGGACAATTCCGGAAAATGAAATCCCATCAGCTCCGGTCGCTCGGACTCACGTTGCTGATCCACGGGATCATCGCCGTGCTGTTGCTGTTTTTATACATCTCCTCCCCGATTCCACCCTGGGAGGAAGGATTGGCCGGTGGTGGCGGTGGTGGCAGTTTTGTGGAATTCGGAGAACTTGAATTCAATGATGTACCCGAAACCGCTGCAATGGAAAAAACCAGCGCGTCGGAACCGGAAAACGAAGAGGAGTTTATCACCTCCGATCTTGAAGAGACCGTAGCGGTGGTGAGTCCGGAAAAAAACAAGGAGAAACCTAAGGAAAAGCCGAAGAAGCCTGAGAAGGTGAAAGAAACCAAACCGGTCATCAAAGAACCGGAAATGCCCAAAGTGGCTGAGCGAAAGGCGGATCCACGCAGCTTGTATCAGGGCAAGAAAAATACGGGTGGTGCACCGAACGGTTCGCAGCCCGGTAGCGGAAGCGGCGGACAAGGAACGGGCAGTGGTGGCGGCATCGGTGATGGTACCGGAAGTGGTTCGGGAGGTGGCTCCGGAACGGGTAGCGGAGGAGGCAATGGTCCCGGAGTGGGCGTCGGTTTCGACCTGGCCGGACGCGATATGCGTAGCAAGCCCCGCGTGGAAGACAATTCCCAAGAGCAGGGACGCATTGTGATTGAAGTACTGGTTGATAAGAACGGTGTGGTATTGCGTGCCGATGGACCTGCCAGGGGAACCACGCTTTCCAATGGCACCCTGCTACGCAAATGCAAGGAGGCCTCCATGAAAGCACGCTTCAGTCCAAGCCCGGCGGGAGTGGAAGAACAACGCGGGACCATCACCTACAATTTTATTTTGCGGTAAACCGGTATTCAGCCAGTTTTCTATGCGGGTTCTCAGCCGGCTTCCCTACTTTCGCAGCCGTGAATTACACTGAAACCCTCGATTACCTCAACGCGGCATTGCCGATGTTTCACCGCACCGGACCCGCAGCTTACAAACCTTCTCTGGACAACACCCTCGCGCTTGCGGAAGCCCTGAACAATCCTCAAAACGGATTGCCCTGCATCCACATCGCTGGGACCAACGGCAAGGGTAGCGTAGCCTGTATGCTTGCTTCAGTTCTGCAAGCTGCTGGGTACAAAACCGGCCTCTACACTTCGCCTCACCTGAAAGATTTCAGGGAGCGCATTCGTATCAATGGAGAAATGGTTCAGGAAGAATGGGTTGCCGAATACGTCAGCAACAACAAAGGCCTATTCGACCGCGTACAGCCTTCCTTCTTCGAGATGAGCACCGTCATGGCATTCTCCTGGTTCAGTGAGCAGGAGGTCGATATCGCCATCATCGAAACCGGACTGGGTGGCCGCCTCGACTCTACGAATATTGTCACGCCACTGCTTTCCGTCATCACCAACATCGGTTGGGATCATATGCAGTTCCTTGGTGATACACTCGAAAAAATCGCCACCGAAAAGGCTGGCATTATTAAGGATGATGTACCAGTGGTCATTGGCGAAACCGATAAATCACTGATTGATGTATTTGTTGCGGTCGCTAACGAGCACAATGCAGAACTCACCGTTGCGCAGGAGACCTACAAGGCTGAATGCATCCAATACGACCCACTCGCCGACCACATGATGGCGGAAGTGAACTACGAGGGAACATCATATTACAAAAACCTGCGCCTCGACCTGACGGGTTTGTATCAATTGAAAAACCTCTGCACGGTTCTCGCTGCTTTGGACGTCCTCAAAGACGAATTCGAACTCACGGAAGCGAACATCCGAAAAGGATTACGCACCGTACGCAAATCGACCGGTTTCGCCGGACGCTGGCAGGTGATCGGCCAGGAGCCTACGGTGGTCTGTGATACCGGACACAACAAAGATGGCTGGGCACAGGTAATGCCGCTCATCAACCGCTCGGCACACCGGAATTTGCACATGGTTATCGGCACAGTTGACGACAAGGACATCACTCCCCTTTTTCAAATGCTTCCCAAAGGAGCGTCCTATTATTTCTGCAAAGCCGATATTCCCCGCGGTCTTGACCCAACGGTATTGCAGGAGCAAGCAAGCGCTTACGGACTGAAAGGAAACGTGTTCCCCAGTGTAGCTGAGGCACTCAAAAATGCCCGCCACGAAGCACATGGCGACGACCTCGTGTTTGTCGGTGGCAGCACCTTTACAGTTGCCGAGGTTGTTTGATACAACCAGTCCCTGAGAAGAGTCTGAGATTTTGGCCGAAGCCCCGGCCCTTCGGCTCCGCTCAGGGACCGGGCTTTTCATAAAAAAAGGGAGCCTAAGCTCCCTTTGACATTTTCAATGCGTTTGAACTTATCCGTTGAGAGCTTCCGCACCGGCAACGATCTCGAGGATTTCGTTGGTGATGGCAGCCTGACGGGCTTTGTTGTACGAAAGACGCAAGCCCTTGAGCAACTCACCTGCATTATCGGTGGCCTTGTTCATCGCCGTCATACGCGCTCCGTGCTCGGAAGCATGCGAATCAAGTACCGCCTTATACAACTGGGTCTTGATCGATTTCGGAATCAATTCCAATACGATTTCCTCCTTGGAAGGCTCGAAGATGTAATCGTTTTTCATCTTCCCCTCTGATTTCGCGGGAGGCTGAATGGGCAACAACTGCTCTGTGGTTACAATCTGTACTGCAGCGTTTTTGAACTGATTGTACACAACAATAACCTGATCGTATTTCGCTTCGGAGAAATCCGTCATGATACCTTCGGCAATCGACGATACACGGTCGAAGCTGAGGTCGGCGAAAATGGCGTTGTGGTTACCGCCATACACATTCTTGTTCTTGGAGTAGAAATCAGAACCCTTTTTACCGATACACAGCACTTTCACTCCTCCGGTCTTCACCTGTGCGGCATACTGCTCGTTCAGCAGGCGATTCACCGTACGGATGATGTTGGAGTTGAAAGCACCTGCAAGTCCGCGATTTGAACTCACTGCAACGATCAAGACCTTGTTCACCGGGCGCACCTTCGCGAACTGTCCACCATCACTCTCCTCGAGTGTAGCAGAAAGGTTCTCGAGAATATCGCGCAGCTTGTTGGCATAAGGACGCAACTGCTGGATGGCATTCTGAGCACGGCGCAGCTTGGCCGCACTCACCATCTTCATCGCCTTGGTGATCTGCTGGGTGCTATTGACCGATGCGATGCGAAGTCGGACCTCCTTGAGATTTGGCATGGGGAATCAGTGATTCAGGTTCGTTCAGGCAGCAAACTTCTTGGAGAGGTCTTTGGCTACTTTCTCCAGCTCAGCGGTGATTTCATCGTTGATGATACCTTTTGCAAGCTGATCCAGTACGTTCTTGTGTTGGGCACGCAGGATATTGAGGAAATCGGCCTCGAAATCCCTCACCTTTCTAACTGGAACCGATTGCAGCAAGCCCTTGGTTCCGCAGTAGATGATAGCAATCTGCTCCTCCACGCGGAACGGCGCATACTGGCCCTGCTTCAGGATTTCCACGTTGCGTGATCCCTTGTCAAGAACCGCTTTGGTGGCGGCATCCAGATCAGAACCGAACTTGGCAAACGCCTCGAGTTCGCGGTACTGAGCCTGATCAAGTTTGAGCGTACCAGCCACTTTCTTCATCGACTTGATTTGTGCGTTACCACCTACGCGCGATACCGAAATACCTACGTTGATGGCAGGGCGAACACCTGAGTTGAAGAGGTTTGCCTCAAGGAAAATCTGACCGTCGGTGATGGAGATCACGTTGGTTGGAATGTATGCAGATACGTCACCGGCCTGTGTCTCGATGATGGGAAGTGCGGTCAGCGATCCTCCACCTTTCACCTTGCTCTTCAAAGACTCGGGGAGGTCATTCATCTGTGCAGCGATGCTGTCGGACTTAATCACCTTAGCCGCACGCTCGAGCAAACGGCTGTGTAGGTAGAATACGTCACCGGGATAGGCTTCGCGGCCAGGAGGACGACGGAGGAGCAGGGATACTTCGCGGTAAGCGACAGCCTGCTTGGACAAATCATCGTATACAACCAGAGCAGGACGACCTGTATCGCGGAAAAACTCGCCGATCGCAGCACCGGCCATAGGCGCATAGAACTGCATGGGAGCAGATTCGGAAGCGGTTGCGGCTACAACCACTGTGTAAGGCATGGCACCACGCTCTTCCAGTGTCTTCACCACGTTGGCAATCGTTGATCCCTTCTGCCCTACTGCAACATAGATGCAAAACACGGGCTCACCGCGATCGTAAAATTCACGTTGGTTAATGATGGTATCGATTGCAACGGCCGTTTTACCGGTTTGGCGGTCGCCGATGATCAATTCACGCTGTCCGCGACCGATGGGAATCATCGCATCGATAGCCTTGATACCGGTTTGAAGCGGCTCGTTTACCGGCTGACGGAAAATTACTCCGGGAGCCTTGCGCTCCAGAGGCATTTCAAACAACTCGCCACCAAGGGGGCCTTTCCCGTCGATCGGATTGCCGAGGGTATCCACTACGCGACCCAGCATGCTTTCGCCAACACGGATCGAAGCGATCTTTCCGGTACGCTTTACCGTATCACCTTCTTTGATGTTGTTGGATGAACCAAGCGTCACCGCACCGATGTTATCCTCTTCGAGGTTCAGTACGATGCCCTTGAGTCCGTTTTCGAACTCGATGAGCTCACCCGACTGCACTTTGGTGAGTCCGTAAATACGGGCGATACCGTCGCCCACCTGGAGAACGGTTCCAACCTCTTCCAATTCGGTGGCGGATTTGAAACCTGCCAGTTGCTGTCGGAGGATGGCGGACACTTCGTCCGGTCTTACATCTACCATGGGTATTGTGTGTTTATGTTTTGTTTTGTATTAAAGAACAACCCTGTATATGGTTGCACAGAATGAATTTGATTAGTATTCTTTGACGTAGAGATTGTCGTCGAATTCGTTGCGGAGCTGGCGCAGTTTGCGACTCACGCTGGTATCGTATTGCTGATCACCGACCCGCAGTACGAAACCGCCAATCAGGGAAGGATCTACTTCCTCTACCAGCTCGGCTTTATCGCCACGCGAGGCGCGAACCATGCTCAGAATGGTGTTCCGCGTCGCTTCATCGAGTTTCACTGCAGTGGCCACGTGTGCGGTCACGATGCCTTTCATGGCCTTATACAACTTCACGTATTCGGCAGCAATACCTTCCAGATGCCCTTCACGACCCTTGCGGATGATGATATCCAAGAACGCCATGCTAACCGCATCCATCTGCTTGCCAAAAAGCGCTTTCACCACGGCTTCCTTCTTATCGCCCTGAACGATGGGGTTACGCAGCAGGAGACTCAACTCACGGCTGGCAGCACAGGAGGCGCTGACGAGTTCCATGTCATTGAATACACGGTCTGTCAGGTTGCGTTCCTGCGCAAGTCCGAGCAGGGACTTGGCATATCGGCGGGCTACTTTTGACTCAAGCATTGTCGTGTGGTATTACCGGATCAGCCGTTGGCTCAGTTCATTTTAACGTCTTTGAGGAGGTCCTGGACCAGGGCCTTCTGCTTTTCATCGCTGCTCAGCTGCTGACGCATCACCTTCTCGGCGATTTCAATCGACAACGTCGCCACCTGGTTCTTCAACTCGGTGATAGCAGCCATCTTCTCGTTCTGAATTGCCTCGCGAGCGATGGTGATCATGCGGTCACCTTCGGCCTGCGCCTTACTGCGCGCCTCGTTGACAATCATGTCCTTGGTCTCGCGCGCCTCCTTCAAGATGCGGTCACGCTCATTGCGTGCCTCGAGCAGGATTCGCTCATTCTCGGCCTTCATGTTGGCGACCTCGTCCTTCGCTTTCTGCGCGGCATTCAACGCATCTTCGATGGACGTCTCACGCTCCTTCAGAGAAGTGAGAATCGGCCCCCAGGCGAATTTGCGCATGAGGAATAAGACAATCAGGAAAGAAACGGTCATCCAAAAGACGAGACCGAAATCGGGTTTTACGAGTTCCATGCGTGTTCGGAATTTCGTGGGCTATTGCCCTTATGGTTGAATGTTGTGTTCTGATAAAACCGGCACTCGGCCAAGCGCCGCTCTGCCGGTTTTGGATGTTGCTGCGCCTTACTTGGTAAGGATAGCGAGCAGGCCGATTACCATCGCGAAGAAGGCTGCACCTTCCACGAGAGCGGCTGCCAGGATCATGTTTCCGCGGATATCGCCGGAAGCCTCAGGCTGACGTGCGATAGATTCGAGGGCAGATCCGCCGATGCGACCAATGCCGATTCCGGCACCGATTGCGGCAAGACCAGCACCTACTGCGGCAAGACCGTAGCCCATGCCAATGTTTTCGGCAGCGGCCTGGAGAATGATGTTTGCTAACATGGTGTTGATATTAAGGGTGAATAATGAACTTGGTTATGGTATGACGATTAATGATGGTGTTCCTCCACAGCGGCACCGATGTACACCGCGCTAAGCATGGTGAATACGTATGCCTGCAGGAATGCGACCAATAATTCGAGGGTGGTCATGAAGACCGTGAAGAGCAAGGAGAGCGGTGATACCGCAAGTCCGACTCCGAGTCCGTTCTCGCCGAAAATGAAGATGAGGCAGAAGAAGGAGAGTGCAATGATGTGACCGGCCGTGATGTTGGCGAACAATCGGATCATCAACACGAAGGGGCGAAGGAATACACCCAGGATCTCAATGGGCGTAAGCAGCAGCAGAATGGGTTTGGGAACCCCTGGCATCATGAATACGTGCTCCCAGTAGTTCTTGTTGGCACTGAAGGTGACAACGGCAAAAGTGAACAGCGCAAGCGTCATGGAGATACTGATGTTGCCGGTCAAGTTGGCTCCACCCGGAAAAACCGGAACAAGACCGAGCAGGTTCGCAATCCAGATGAAGAAGAATACTGTGAGCAGGTAAGGCAGATAGCGCTCGTATTTATGACCGATGCTGGGCTTGATTACTTCATCGCGCATGAACATGATGATTGGTTCGATGGCGTTCTGCAGACCAGTGGGAGCCATGCCCTTGCGGGTGTGGGTGTACGCTTTCGCAACGCGGGTGAAGATGAACATCAGTAAAATCAACACCACAAACAGGGTTGCTACGTTTTTGGTGATGCTGATATCGGTAATGCCGGCCGTTAGGGCTTCATTCACAGTAGCAACGTGGGCATCCACCGGTTCGGCTTGATCAACAGCCACCACTTTGCCTTCGTGCAACATGTATCCGTTCCAGGTCATGTGTCCGTGATCGAACCGCGCACTGCTGAACACGCTGAGTCCGCGTTCGGAATGATACAGGATTACGGGAAGAGGAAGCTCTGTGTGTCCCCACAAATGCCATCCATGCGCATCGGCCACGTGTTCCATAATGACCTTACCCGCATTGAGTTTCTCCTTGCCATGATTCGCCTCGGCATGTGCAGCCTCGGCATGCCCGCCATGCGCCTCCATGCTGTGGCCATCGGCCGCAGGGGCAACAGCCGTATGGTCGGCGGTCGGAACAGCCTGTGGATTGTTCTCAGCACGGTTTACCGAAAATACCAGGCTGAAGACCAGGAAGGTGCTGATTGAAAGTATGATTAATCGCTTGTTTTTCAACATGATACGCCCTCAAACGGGGATTTGAGGTCGCAAAGGTAGGTAAATCACCTCAAGCTGAAAAACGGGGAAGCGAAACAGCACGGAAAATTACAAAATAAGAAAGGGGCCTGCAAAGACCCCTTTCACCTAACCTAACCAATCAACAAACCAATCTTATTGTTGGTAACCCTATGCAGTTGACTGCGGGACAAAGTTGCGAAGCGAAGTATGAACGCCGTATGAAGATGGTTATGAACAATTGACCCTAAATAACATAGGCTTCACATGGCCGATTTCCCTTGCTCCGGCTTGGGGCTTCCAACTAGGTTTGCAAACAGACTATGATGTTGAGTGTGGAAGAAATCCCCGTAGGCCAGACCATTGACATGCAAGGCAATGGATGGCCGCATCGCGCCAGAACCGCCGGCGAACGCGAACGCAGCCGCCGGGAGGAAGGAACCCGGCAGTTCTCCAATTTAGAGCTGGCCCGCGAACGGGCAGCTTTCATCCGTTGGAAGGCCATCGAAAACCTGGACACCTACCTTATAGAGTTTGAGGCGAATTTTATCAAATCGGGGGGGAAGGTTTTGTGGGCCCAGGACATGAGCGATGCCTTGGAGGCCGTGCTGGGTATCCTAAAGCAAAACGGAGGCGGACCGGTCATCAAGGCAAAAACAAATACGGCCCAGGAAATCGGGCTGGTTTCCTACCTCGAATCGGAAGGGGTTCCGGTTCAGGAAACCGATGCCGGCGATTTCATTGTACAAACCGGCGGCGAGCAAGCCAGTCATATGATTCTGCCCGCCATGCACCGCGATGCCGCGCAAATTGCACAGCTGCTGTCCGAAAAGAAGGGATGGCCCGAATCGGCCGGACCCGAAGAGCTTGTGAAGTTGATCCGCAGTGAACTGCGCGAGGCGTTCCTGAAGGCCGAAACCGGTATCACCGGCTGTAATTTCCTGGTAGCAGACCCTGGAGCGGTGGTCATCATGGAAAACGAAGGCAATGCCCAACTCACCGCATCCCTACCCAAGCGCCACATCGTACTGGCGGGAATCGATAAGGTGTTGCCGTCGCTGCAGGATCTGGGCTTATTCCTTCCCCTGCTGAGCAGTTATGGCACCGGTCAGCGCCTTACTGCGTACAATTCCATCATCAGCGGACCGCGCCAGGCCGATGAGCAGGACGGACCCGAGGAACTGTATGTGATTCTGATTGATAACGGACGAAGCGATGTGCTTGCGCATGAAAAGCAACGTCAAGCCATGGGTTGTATACGGTGCGGAGCTTGTCAAACCGCATGTCCAGTCTATAGAAGTGTGGGTGCTTCGGAATTTCCCTCGCCGGTGGCAGCCGTGACTATGCCCCTGCAGGGATCTGATCACCGCAACCTGAGCCAGCACTCCACCTTGTGCGGCTCCTGCAAGGACGTATGTCCGGTCAAAATCGATATTCCATCGCTGCTGCTCGAAAACCGCAAACTCTTTGTAGAGCGCGGGGATACACCAAAAGGAGAAAAATGGTTTTATTATGCTTGGAAAAAAAGCATGTTGAAACGCGACCTGATCAGCTGGACCCGGTTGAATCCCCGCAACAAGGTCCTCAACGGCCTGTACCGATCTGCCACAGGCTTGCGTGATATGCCCCTCGATACAGCAGGTGAAAAAACTTTCAACCAGTGGTACCGGGAACAAATGAATTACCGGTGAGTCCTTCCCCTATTTCCATTTCCCCATTGACAGTCATTTGCCAAACCGTTGAGGAGTTGCGCCAGCAGTTGCAGCAATTCCGAGAGCAAAACCGCCGCATCGGATTTGTTCCGACGATGGGTGCACTTCACGCCGGTCACTTATCGCTGACTGCACGTGCTTTGTCCGAATGCGATGTGGTGGTGTGCAGCATTTTTGTGAATCCATCGCAGTTCAACGATCCCGCTGATTTCGCCAACTATCCGGTGATGCAGGATCAGGATCTCCGTCTACTTCAGCAAGCAGGCTGTCAGCTGGCCTTCGTTCCATCTGTCAGTGAAATCTATCCGAACGGATATACGCCAATCGATCTTGATTTCGCCGGCCTCGACACCGGGATGGAAGGAGCCTCCCGCCCAGGGCATTTTCAGGGGATGGCTACTGTGGTGAAGCGCCTGTTCGATATCGTTGAGCCCGATATAGCTTACTTCGGAGAGAAGGATTTTCAACAACTGGCCATCGTTCGCCACATGGTGCGCAGCCTGGGCCTCAACATACACATTGAAGGCTGCCCGACCCTTCGGGAAGCCGACGGCCTGGCCATGAGTTCACGAAACCTGCTAATGAGCCCGGAGTTGCGCAAAGCCGCAGCAGCGATTCCAGAAGCCCTACGACAGGCCGGGGAAAGAATCCCTCACCTGAGTCCCGCCGCCGTTCGCGAGCTGGTAATCCGCTTCATCGAAAAAGACCCCCGCCTGCAGGTTCAGTACTTCAGCCTTGTAGATCCGCATACACTACGGGAAGTTGAAAACTGGGAAGGCCATTCGGTCGTGCAGGGCTGCATCGCCGTACTTACCGAGGGACCACGGCTGATCGACAACATGTGCTATTCCGTGAAATACACGCAACTTCACCCGTAAATCCCAAGGCCGATGAGAATATTGTTCCTGTTGATTTCAGCGTTACTACTGCTCAGCGTTCGTGTTGAAGCACAGTTCACATCGGACACTTTACAAAACACCCTGATCCAGAACCTCGCCGGTTCGGAGCAATCGGTGCCGATTTGTGCAAGCACTCCCGCCGGCCAAACCTATATCAGTTGGTTTGATAACAGCAGCGGACAATATGTGTTGCGCATGCAATTGCTCGATGCCAACGGTAACGGCCTGTGGGGCAGTGGTGGAATCATCGTGAGCGCCTTCCCGCAGAGTACGGCATTGTTCCGTTATGATATGGCGGCCGATGCGAACGGAAATGCTGTAGTCGCCTTCCAAGATGAACGCAGTGGTAGCCTGAGGGTAGTTGCCTATAAAATCAACTCCGCCGGTAATTTCCTCTGGGGTAATAATGGCGTGGCCCTGAGCGATTCAACGGCCGACGGAATCGCCCCAACCATCACCTTCGTCGATAACGGGGACGCTATTGTCGCCTGGAACGCAAGTATCGGGTCGGCTCGCTGGGTTTCCATGCAACGCATCGGATCCGGCGGAACAATCGTATGGTCGAAGCGCGTGCAGGACAGCAACAAATACACCCGACCCGACCTCATCGCCAGCGGCAGCGATGGCTTCATCCTGTTATATGTGAAAGAGACAGGCAATTTTCCCGGAGTAACCAGCACCCTTTTCGCGCGACGGTACGACGGATCAGGGAACGGGGTTTGGACAACTCCGGTTCAGTTGTCAAGTAAAACTACATCTTTTTTCTTCTTCCCGCAGATCATATCTGACGGTGTGGGTGGCGGATTCACTGTGTTCAACACCTCGAATCCAGTTAACCCTGCGCTGAACGATGTCTATGCGCAACATGTATCAGCAGGAGGAGCTTTGTGGTCGGCCGCCGGAACCCAACTGGCAAATTCCACTACGGATGTGAAACTCACAGGAGCGTTCTGCTACGATAGTGGAAGCAATACCTTGTGCACAGCGATTCAGATCCTGGACGTGTCGCAGGCCAACTCGGGATTTTCAATACAGCGGAACGATGCCTCGGGAAACGTGCTGCTGGGCGTCAACGCCTTGTCGTTAAAACCCATCAGTCCGAACTATTACCGTCCACTTGCACTGGTTCCTGCAGCGGGAAGCCTCATGCTACTCTACCAGGAAGGTGGTGGTTTCGGATCACAACTACTCCGTGCCATGAAGACCGACTTGGCCGGAAATGCGCTTTGGGGATATGACCCAACGTTCTGCGCAACATCCAGCGGGAAAGACGATCTGACGGCCGGCAACTTCTCCAACAACCAAGTGGTCGCCGTGTGGAGCGATGATCGGCTGGCCATCGGCTCTGACCTCGGGATTTATGCGCAGAACATCGACATCAACGGCAACTACGGTGCGCTTACAGGAATCGAACAGACGATAACGGATGAGTATATACACATTTTCCCCAACCCGGGAAGGCGTGCGAGTCTGCTCGTAAAATCATCAACTGGTGAGCGTGCCGAACTCAGGCTTTATTCTCTCGGTGGCCAGCTCCTCCACAGGGATGCATTGAATCTGCAGGCCGGCGAAAACCGCATCGTGCTTCCCGACACCGAATCGTCAGAAGCCCTTATCCTTGAATTGCAACGCGAAACGGGAATTTCCCGCCTGCGCTGGATCCGATAAGAATTGTTTTACTTTAACCTTCAAATCAAACCAAAAAATGTACGGACTCGTCAATCAAGCCATCCAGGGATTGGTAATAGACAATCACGGAGAAGAGGCCTGGGGTCGCATCAAGGCCAGGGCTGGTGTAGAAGAAGAGGCATTCCTGAGCAATACCATTTACGATGACAGTGTAACCTATAACTTGGCCGGGGCGGCAGCCGAAGAATTGGGAGTGCCTCTCAGCGACGTGTTAATCGGATTCGGGAAGTACTGGGTGCTGCGCGTAGGAAAAGAAAAATACGGAACCCTGATGATGGCCGGCGGATCCACTTTCGGCGAGTTCCTAATAAACTTGCCCAACTTCCACAGCCGGGTGATGTTGATTTATACCGATATCACACCTCCGGAATTCAAGGTAGAAGAAACGGGAGAAGGTGCCTATCTCCTGCATTATTACTCTACTCGACCGGGACTTACGCCTTTTATGCAAGGCTTGCTGGAAGGTTTGTCTGAACTCTACGGTGCACAGTCTCAAATCCGCTGTACAGGCTCACGTGCCGACGGACTCGACCACGATATTTTCGAGATTGCCCTTGTATGAACAATCACGTCCGGCTGGATGAGGAACACTTCGAACGGCTTTTCCCGTTCTATTTTGTTTTGGACAGCCGCATGCGTATCCTTCGTCGAGGGAAAAGCCTCGAAAAACTGATTGGTGCAGAAGAGGAACTCTTCGAATCGCGGTTCCGTTTTATCCGGCCAGGTCTTGGTATCCGGTATTCGTTCGATAGCATTCTCGATTACGTAAAACAGATCTTCATTCTTCGGAACATTGGTCCGGGCGGAACGGATTTCCAGCTCAAGGGTGAATTCCTTCACGATGAAGCCAACGATCGTATCATCTTCTGCGGATCACCCTGGATTACCAGCGAGGAACGCTTCACCTCACTCGGCTTAAAGCTCAACGACTTCGCACTGCACGATTCAGTGGCGGATTTTCTGCACGTTCTCAAAGCGCAGCAGATGAGTTATTCCGACTTGTTCAAACTCAACGAACAGATTGAGAACAATCGGCTTGAACTTGCCGAAAAGAATGTCGAACTGCAGGATGCAAATCTGGAGCTCGACCGATTCGTGTACAGCACCTCACACGACCTGCGTGCTCCCCTACTAGCCATCAATGGCCTCATTGATTTGGTCGTGGAAAAAAGTCCGGGCAATTCCGAAGTCATCGAATACTCACGCATCATCAAGGACACTTCGAACCGCCTCGACGGTATCATCCGCGAGATCCTAACGTATGCGAAGAACCGAAGTATCCTCATCCTCCCCGAACATATCGATGTCGAAAAGATGGTTCACACGATTTTCGACTCGGCCAGATACTATTCCAACTATCCGATTGAACTGATTTTTGAAATGAAACGCAATGATGTGTTCTTTTCGGATTACTTTCGCCTTCAGTCAGTATTATCGAATATCATCACCAACGCCATCAAGTACCGGCGTGATGATGGAACCCCGGCCAAAGTCATCTTTCGGTCGACGATCACCGCTGAAAAGGGCATCTTCGTAATTGAAGATAATGGTCAGGGTATACAAAAAGAGCGTTTACCCCGTATATTTGAAATGTTCTACCGGGCCACGAATAGTTCGCCCGGAAGCGGATTGGGACTCTACATTTGCCATGAGGTCGTAAAAAAGCTTGGTGGCGAAATTCACGTACAATCGGAACCAGGCTTGGGAAGCACCTTCACGGTGACCCTGCCAAATCTGAAATAGGAATGAAATACAGATTCATGCTCATCGACGACGATGGGATATTCAACATGTTGAACAAGAAGGTCATTACCGAATCCGGGCTGGCCGAGGAGATTATCGTACATACTTCGGCCGAGGAAGCACTTCATAATCTGGATGTAGAGATCACCGAAGGAAAGGGGCTGCCCCATGTACTGTTTTTGGACATCCGTATGCCCCTGATGGAT
>Ga0315902_10007965_pt1 | contig 14389 bp, 16 predicted proteins | sample LakEriMetagenome_9_FD_203523 | JGI IMG/M metagenome (GOLD analysis project Ga0315902, IMG submission 203523) | Freshwater fungal communities from buoy surface, Lake Erie, Ohio, United States - Buoy 12 MA117 | ecosystem: Environmental > Aquatic > Freshwater > Lake > Lake biofilm | place: USA... | reverse complement strand
TCGTCTTGATGGAGTCTTGAAGGAAAAGCAGGAATTAGTCCGAGACTTGGAAGCTGCCAAGTCTGATCGTAACGAGCTCTTCCAGAAGCTAAATGCTCTCAAGTTCGACTTCGAAAAAGTTACCCGAGAGAATGAATCCATTAAGGTGAAGTCTGATTCTCGTGTGCGGGATGTACTTCAACTCCAGGAAGAGTGCAAGCTGCTTCGTCAGTCTCTCTCCGTCGAAAAGGACTCCAAGATTGCTATGCAGAAAGAAGTTGACTTTCTCAATAGTGAACTGGCACAGTCGAAGTCTGAGATTGCTTCCATGAAGGCTGAGCGCGAGGAGAACCAGAAGAAGTTTGCAATGCTCTCCAGTCTATTTGGATCCAAGTAGAATGAGGTTCACTAAACCTACATTGAAAGAACTTTTACTATGTGTCCATCAGGCCTCACTAGAAACTGTGTATTGCAGGACAGATTGTGTCGAACGTGTTTCCAGGGAAACTCCAACCCAAACAAACGAGAGCTCTTGAGCGAATCGGGTGAGTCTGTTGAAGAAAAGTAGGTCATGTGAAGTCCATGTTGAATGACATCTATGGAGCTCTTGCATGCTTCAAGCCAGAAATGAGGAAATCGAGACCCAGCTTGGAACGTGCTGCAAACATTCATTGCATTGTCCGGAGTAACTCTCTGAGACTGACCATAGATGACATTGAAATCAGCAGCAGGAAAGAACAGTCCCAAGCCTTGTGCCTGAATCTTTTGTTTGGCCTGCGAGAGATTTCTGATCCTTGGAGCGACTACAGCAGTTCCGAATCGCATAGCCCCGTCCACAAGCATCTTGGAAACTCCATTGGTCACAGGCAGGGAGTTGATCATCCCATGCAACCCGGTGGCCCATGCCCGAGGCATACCAAAGGCTGCAGAGATCTGTAGAACTCTATCAAAGTTGTCTAGGCTCAGTTGGAGATTCTGAAACGCCACAGCCCTGCGTTCTGATTCATATGACTGCAGAACTTCCCTCAAGTTCAGAGAAACGTCGTCAGATCGAAGTGCAGCTGCCAGTTTCCAAGCAAGGTTCATAGCATCTTCAATTCCAGTATTCATGCCAAGTCCTCCAGAAGGAGGAAATTGGTGGACAGCGTCTCCAGCCAGAAACACTCTATTCGAGTCGTGGCAACCATACGACTCAGCAATGGTAGCATTCATCGTCCAGGCCCTGACATCCAACACAGAGCTGTCTCGAGCATTCCCAGAAGAAATATGATTGAGTAATTCTTCAAGTTTGAATGGGTCTCTGAACTCTTGGACCGTTTGCTGAGGAGGAAAGATTGGGATCTGGAGTACGAACTCTCCTCGAGTCAGATCATGAGCCACCAAGACGCAGCATAGTCTCGGATGGAACACAAAGTACAGCATTGCAGCTCCAGCAGTCCCAGAGTCACACAGATACCTCCCCAGATCCCTGGACTTGAAGTGCACATTGACTAGATGCTGCAGACCTTGCTGACCCTCCACAGAGACGCCCAGGAGCTGTCTCACCAGACTCGAGGCCCCATCAGCACCCACCAAAACACCAGCCTCGATCATGTAAGGCTCTCCTCCGTCCCCCTGTACGAGACACTCCACCTTGTCCTGGGTTGCGGAGAAAGAAAGCAGCCTGTGTCCTCTCCGAGTGACGGGTTCGAGACCAGCACTCAGAGCCTGGAGGAGCACAGGTTGAGGCAAGTGTACAGCATCGCAGGGAGACCAAAGTCCCGAGGGAGGCGGAGTGTGTTCCTGAAGAATCACTTGATCCCGAGGACCCAGGCCAGTGCAGTACGCGAATCGACTCCACAGCGATGCTGGAGCAACGTGTTCGAGGAGACTGGACTCGAGTCCCAGCGACCTAAACACCTCCATGGACCTGGCGGAGACGAAGTGGGCCTGAGGATGAGGAGAAGGACTGCGTCGCTGGTCCAGCAGCAGCACGGGGATCCGGTAGCTCGAGAGCAGTAAGGCGAGTGAGGAGCCCACAGGCCCAGCCCCCGCAATCACAACTCGTTGCATGCGCACCCAACACGAACAGAAGTTTGACCGCCAACTTCGTCTCTGGGGCTACCGAGGCCAACGCGCACTCGAACGAGCACGTGTCGCACTGTTGGGAGTGTCTCCGGTGCACACGGAGACTCTCAAGAATCTAGTCCTCGCAAGTACACAGTCACGAGACTCGTAGTGACTTTGTAGATGTGGGCATGTTTGTTTTGTTCGATCACAACAAAGTTGTCCCTGCTGACTTGGGAACAAACTTCTTTGTGCGTCCTGAGGCTATTGGAGCTGATCGTGCCGGCGAAGTCGCTGCGAATCTCGTAGATCTCAACAGTGATGTCAAAGTTTCGGTAGAGACGCGAAACCCTCTGGATGTCATTGAACATGATCTGGAGAAACTGGGTTCTTTTGACATGGTTTTGACTAGTGGACTGCCCGAGTCTCATCTGAGACGACTCGCTGCGTTTCTCTATGAACGTGGGATTCCCTTTCTCAATGTGGATTTGCATGGCTTTATCGCTTGCATGCGTCTGGCTGTTCCTGAACATACCGGTGCTTCTTTGTCTTGCGGTCTCATCTGATTCCTGTAGTCGTTGAGTCTCATTTGGAGAATATCAATGTGAGTTTGTTCATTCATCCTTCAGAATTGGCTTTGTTTCCCGAGTATAGAAGTTTTCTGATGGATTTCGATCTCCAGGTCAAGGACAGTGAGCAGCATGCTCATGTTCCTTTCGTTGCTATTCTAGCTCAAGCCATTGAAGAATGGGTCAAGAGTCATGGCTGCGTGCCTTCAAAACCTGATGAAGTTCAAGCTTTCAAGAAGAGAATCAGGAATCTTGCACTTGATGCTGGCGAGACCAACTACAAGGAGGCCCTGCAGTATGCCTTCCATGCTTACAGGGACCCTCGTCAAAGAGTACTTTGTTTGAATCCACTCTTTGTGATCCAGCTAGGTGGATTCTGAAGTCTGGAAGCTCTTGGAAAGTCCAAATTGTGAGTGCTCAACCTCATCGTTTTGGATTTTGGTTCAGGCACTGAAACTCTATGTCCTTCGAGAAGGACAAGGACTCTTTCCCATTTGTCCTGAGATTCCTGATATAACTTGCTTTCCTGAACACTACGCTCGAATCAAACAGCTGTATCTTGCATCGAGTCTCGTTGATTCTGATTGATGCAGTTTCACCGATAAATTCAACGCTGATTGCGCAACCTTTCGTCGCTACGTAGATGATCGGCTTGCTGAAGTTGGAAAGCCATCTTCTGCTATCAGCACTGAAGAGATTCAAGTATTCATCGTCAACTGTAGACACTTGAGAGTTGAGAACTTTCGTTCCTTGGAACAAGAACTTTGTCACGACTCTCACTTTCTTTCTACGGTTGAAGACATTGTTAATGAAATGCAAGAAGAAGACGATGATCAATCCACTCCTTCGGAAACTCCAGGTCCTGCCATTCCTCATGGCATCCATTGGTATCTGGGCATTCGTGCACTAAGACGATTTGAATCACTCAAAAATCGTCTTCCTGATCTATCTTCGGATTCAGCTTTTGAGCAAGATGTTGCTGATGTCGAAGTCATTGCCAGAGAGCTTGCCAGTGAATGGAAACTCTCTCCTGATCTCTTTACGAGAGCCGTGTATCAAGAACTGTGAGTTTCTTCCTTGTTGACGCCATTCTCAACCTGAATCTAGATGTCGAGGTTCTGGAACCAGTGTTCCCAGCATGTCCTCCATCGTGGGAGGCATGTGTGCCGAGACTGCTCTCAAGATCATTTCTAAGCAATACTTGCCCTTCAACAATACCGTCATCTATAACGGCATTCATTGCGTTCTGGACAGACTCCAGCTTTGAACATGTCTTTACAGCTCATAAAGAAAGCTTTCTTCATCTCTGATGCAAGATACAAGAAAGATGCAGAAAGAAGCTCATGGAATCCTTTTCTTCTTTCTCTGTACACAAATCAGCTTTCTTGATTACTTGCACCAAGTTGATCCAAGCAAAGTCTAACTGGATCTCCCTGAGAGCAATCCTGGCAAGGCTCAACCTGGACATCTTCAAACTCTACGGAGAGCACATTGGTATCACTTGAAGAGCATGGGTACTGGAATGTGCTGATTTCTCTCATCTCAGGCATCGAGTTCACAAACTCAGAATCAGCAGAGTCCTCGAAACATTCACTAGACTCGAGATGAACAGCCGGGCTCTGGAGGACAGTGATTTGGTTCATTCCTGCTCTGGCATTCGATACATTAACTTCCAGAGCAACAATCGAAGCTCTTCTTCGTTCCAGATACTGAGCTCGTCTTTGGAAACAGTGCGAAGAAACTGATCTCTTTTCTGCGTTCAATGGAACTTTTTCTCTGAAGGGACGAAAGTTCCTGAAATGAGTAGGCGTGATTTCTCTCGATGAAGCACAAGACAAATCCTTGCCACTCTGCATGATGCAGAGCTTCTTCAGCTTGGCCTTCTTGCGCTCCGCTTTGGAAAGATAAGATTCTTGAGTACAAGAGTCTTCCAGACATACGAAAGGATGCTGAGGAGAATCAGCTTCGAGGCTACTGGTCCGACTTACCTGGAGCAAAGCCTCGACTGAAGGTCTACACGCACTGTTTTGAATGAGACACAAGAATATGAACTCTGTTGCCTCATTGGGTAAATCCCTCAGCCCAGACACGGGTCCAACATCGAAAGCCTGGAGCGCTCGCAGAGCATCCTGGACGCTATCTTGCATGGAAATCGACATTTCCAACAACAACATGCCCAAGCTGTACACATCTCTAGAAGCATCCCAACCTGCTCCAGGCTCCACAGCGCAGAAATCCAGGATGCCTTGTTCCCCATAGCTATCAAGTCAAGACCCCGGAGAACCTCTCCATCCTCACCAGACACTTGCGGCAGAGAACGCTGCCACTGTCAATCCTTGTGCGTGAAGTTCCTCGAGTCGCTTGAGCAGCGAGTATGCGGTTCGGGCTAGTCTGCGTGGAGAGAGTGTTCCCTTGAACGAGTCCAGATTCATAGTGCGAATGAATCTGGGTAGAGTGAGTAGAGTAGAGCTGTGTCTGCTCTCAGTCCTCGGCATTGATCTACTCCCGCTTCCTTGCCAACCCATACTCACACTCACTGCCAAGACAAAGAGGAAGAGACTTGCGAGTGTCAGAGCGCTGCCTCTCGAGGATGGGAGTGTTCCTGAGGATGCGTCCTCCTCATGCTCGTTCGAGACGAATCTGTCCAGGATACGTATCCAACTCGAACTGGTACTCTGCTAAGCTCGTCTTCTCTCACCCGATAGAGTGATTCTCTCCGTAGCAACGTTTTTGGTCGTCTCTGTCGTTGCGGGAGCCCTCGCTTCAAGTTTGTTGCGTGCATCGATCTCGCGGACTTGGAACACCAGACTGAGTTTGTTCCCTTCCGAGTCCAGATGAATAGAAAGCAGCGATGGACTCGCATCACATCTGAGCACCTGATTCTGCTGTTGAAGATGCGCCGTCTGCGCCTGATGGAACCTTGTCTACCTGAGGAGGAGGAGGAGGAGGAAGAGCTGCATGCACTGGAAGAGCCTCGGGCGGGATCCGTACTGAACAAACTCTGCAGTGACTTGCTTGAACAGCCCCTGATGTCTGGACATCTGAGGAGAGAGTCCACGAGCACACTGCAGAGTCATCTGAGTGCCTTGTTGGAGCAAGAATGCGCAGGCACGGCTCTGGATTTATTCATGCAGAGGACTAGCCAAAGACGAACTCGAGCAGAATGAACACGAGGTTGATTGTGATCAGAGGCACCTGCATGACTACGCGGATGGCATAGAGCAGCGATACGAAGCGATTCTTGATGGTCTTGTCCGAAGACTCGAGGCTGGGTCTGTCCCACCCGACTGAGACGCTGAGCGCAGATGCAGACGCAGAGACCTACCCTTTCTGAGGAAGCGACGTTCGTTGAGTACAGCGAGTGCGTTGACGAAGAGCAGGAGAGCCTTGCAGAGTGCGTACAGCGTCAGCATCAGAGCCAGTCGCCCTGGCGCAACTTTTCAGGGAGGTAAACCTGGGTAAGGTACTGGAATCCGAACGAGCTGAGAGCTTGGATTTCTGCCTTTTCTTTGCGAGAAACCATCAATTCCAACTCCTTGACCCACTCAGGGTTCTTGGTAATGAAGTCTTCCTGTAGCAGCTCTTTTCCTGTCCGAAGATCATGTTCTGTCATCGCAAGACGACATTGTTGAGGAATGTTGTAGCGATCCAAGTCTGAAGGACGTACTCCCAGCCAATGTATGTCTCGTGTTGTGAGACTCGCAGAGTCATAGGACATGTTCTTCGAACCAGACATGTACACCGAGAGAATCTTGAGTCCATAAGGATCAGAATCAACCAAGCCTAGAATCGGAATCTTCAACTCAGCTTTCAGTCGCTTCAGAAACATACGAGTAGCCACATCAGGTTGTCCTTTTGCCGTTAGAATGATGCAAGGATACTGGTTGTAGAATCGATCTTCTGCCAGACGTAAAAATGCAGCGTCCTTCTCCACCAGTAGAATGAACTTGGCATCTCCAGTGATATCCGATATCTTGTCAATGAAAGGAGGAATAGCTTTGCCTCCACTTCCCATTCTAGTACAATCAATCAAATCTCCATCATCTCGAAAACTCAGTCTTCCTACTACAACCCCTTTCTCTGAAGCCACGACATTGAGACTACTTCTCGTGCACGAGAGGAAACAAGCTGTATCGTCCAAAACATCATCAGATTCACTCTGAGCTTTGAATAGTTTGACGTCAGTGTAAAACAAGTCTCTCTTGGTGACATGGATGTTCTTGGAACAGATCTCATAGACGAGCTGCAAGATTCTCATCATGATGGCTAGCTTCCGATTGTGTTTCTGATTCAAAAAGTCTCTTAATGACACTTTGTCCTTCAATACAATACGATCCAGCTCAGGAACATATAGCTGATTGCTGGAGCTTCTTGAAGGGACTTGAAGAACAAACCCCCGGTCACTGAATACTGAATCTGCAATGATCAGAATCGATTTCTCGATGGCTCGAATCACAGAGTCCTCGTCCATCTCCTCAACTTCCGACTTGACATTAGAAATCCCAATCTGGTCTAAACGAGACAGAGTTTTCTTGGTTTCCAATTCAGTGACTCTGAGTTGCTCTACAGGCTCCAACACATCCTGAGGAGGTATCGAGTCTCCCGAAGACTGAAACACTGCACGCTTCCTCCTCTTGGGTGTCGGAGTGGATTTCTGTTTCTTCTTGGCGGGAGAAGAGAGATAGGCAGGGACATAGTTATCTGAGGAATCCATTGCGGAATGCAACGCGGAAACCAAACGAGCTCTACAGCGTAACGGCAGTTGAAGAACGTGCGCGGGTTTCATTCAGGTCATTGCTGCTTGAACTTGACTCCTTCACATCTGCGTTCCAGAAACTTGAAGTCTCGAGGAATCGAGCCAACATCCGCCGGGACAGGTTTCTGGACGGGGTCCGTGTTCGAGTCAGGATACGCACAGAACAACTCATGAGCCACAGAAAGACCACTCTGGACGGGGCAAGCACTGGATTGCAAGTCAAGGTCAGCATCTTCATTCTCCAGCAACTTGAGTAATAAATCCGTATCAAAAGAAGGAGTTTCTTGTTTCGGGACATCTTGAGCTGATTCAACAAAGTAGAGAATGTCATCGATAACTCTTGGAAACAAACCCTTCTTGTCCAAGACAAGCACAGTCTGCTGCATTCTCTTGCAATCCCCATTCAAGCAAACTGCGTCGGCATTGGAAGTACAGGGACAAGAATCTGAATGCGTGTCTAGATTGGTTTTGCTAGATGAAGCAAGAACCAAGTCTTCGAGGCTTGCAACCCTTGATTGTCTGGATTGAAAATAAATCGCGGAGAAATCAGAAGTACATTGAGGACAGACGTCTTGAATAAATGACTTGAACTCTTCTCTACAGACTCATTTGAATTCCATGACCAAGAAACGAGCTTACAAAGTTCTGGGAAAGATGAGGAACTGATTCAAAAGTGGTTCCTCGTTATCTGAAGGAAAGAATGTTTTTGAACCAAGATTTCTCTTAGGAATGCAAAGTTGTTGAACCTTATCAATTTTGGCAATCTTTGATCGCCGTCTCAAGCGTCCTTCTGGGCGAATCCAGCCGTTTTCAAGAAATGCATACCTAGGCCTCACTGAATTACAAGCGGCTGATTCAAGTACAAGATGATGTTGAAGCAGATTTCCATTATATGAAAGAGAGATAGCGTTCAATTGCGAATCTTGGCCAGGAATCAGTTGGCTTCCAACAATTGGGACATTGCAATGACCGACAGAATCCAAACGTATCAGAGGAAATGGTCTTCTACTCATCGCAGACTGGACAGAGTTATTCTCGTATGGAAACATCCAAGTCATTGAACTTGAAGCATTGAAGCCATAAAGATACTCTGACCCATCAATCTGTACAAAATCAAGCTCACTAACAGGAAAAGTTCTGCTGATGCTCCCATTCTTGTATGGGAGCCACGGAATATCTTGAATCAAACAGAAAGACGCGTTTCGGGTTTACGACAGAAAACTGGAATTCTCCGTTGGCTTGACGACAAGCAAAGCCACAAAAATTGTCAACTGGAAGCTTGCAAGAAGACACCTTTTGGGAACGGAAGTCTACCGAGAAAACGCCACGAGAAAGAGCACAATACACAACCCTGGGATGCTTCCAAAAGCAAGCTTTAGAGAACTCGATGCACTGGTCGTCCTGCTGCAAGTGATATCTCGTATCTGTGGCTCGATAGCTCAGATTCCAAGGATAAACAATCCCCAACTCATCAACCAAAACAACTGATTCGTCATCAAAACGATTGACATTGGCAGCCTTGACCCTGTGCGCTCCATTCTTGACGACATCCACGAGTTGTGCTTGCTTAGCTCCTTCCTGGACGCGAAAAAGCACCGTGGGTCCTGAATTCGTCACACAGCATCCCAACACATCTCCAGTGACCAGACTCGCAGCGATGCGTACATCTCGTACATGTCCATCTGCATCCAAGACATCCCAATCCTTCAAGTCAACCGAGACAGGTTCCCCCAGACTCCTGAAGTGAAGTTGATTCAGAATCGGACCTGAAGCGAAGACCAGAGTGTTCTGAGACAAGGCCACTCTGTTTCCTTGAGGAATCTCATTACGTTTGAATTCTGCAAAGTCTTGTAGAAGCATTTGAACCAAGAGATTCGGTGGACAGCCAATCTCAGGAGCTTGAGTCTCCAGAGCAGCAATCTGATGTGTAGCTTGTCCTAGAGCATACTGTCGAGTGGTCCACTTGACTCGTTCCTGCAGAAGCACCGAAGAGGGCTGGTTACCGTGGAGTAGGAGTGCATGGGTCTCCAGTGCGCGCATCGGACATGTTTGTGTTGGTGGGGAGAGTCAGAGACGGATTACCTCTTGTGGCAACCCACGATGCTCCTGAGGAACTCTACGAACTCACCCGTCAAGCCAAAGAGGTTGTGTCTGCGTCGCTGACAGGTCCGGAGCGGTGTTCGTTGGAGGCAGGGGACTATGTGTTCCATTACTTGGTCGTCAAGGAACTAGGTGTCTGTTATCTCGCCCTCGTGGGCAAATCCTACCCTCGTCAGCTCGTGTTTCAGTTCTTGGACCAACTCCATCGTGCCTTCGCCGAGGCTCATGGTCCCAAGGTGGCTCAGTTCTCTCGTCCTTACCAAGCCATTGCTTTCGATCCAGTCCTGAATCGAATCAGGAAAGAGTACTTGGACCCCAGGTCTCCTGCCAACCTCAAGAAGCTCAACGAGGATTTGCTGGACATCCACCAAGTGATGCGTAAGAATATCAGTGATGTATTGATGCGAGGAGAGAAACTGAGTGGGTTGAGTTCCAAGTCGGCATTGTTAGCTGCAGAGTCCAAGAAGTTCAAGAAACAAGCGGATTGGCTGGAGCTGGTGACTCGACTCAAAGGGTATGCTCCAGCAGCTGCTCTGGTGTTGTTGGTCGGATTGGTTCTGTGGTGGAAGCTGTTTTAGTTACAATGAGGATTCACCATGTGCGTCCACAGCGTCACGAAGACCAGGACATGGAGAGATATGGCATAAAAGAACAAGATTGTCCTTAGACGACGACTTCCTAGACAAACCTGAGCTGTGCTCAGTGTAATCTTCTCAGTTGCACTCAGAGTCTTGTATCGCTCAGAGCGTTGCTAATCAGGTCAAGTTCAGCTTCGATTGCCAAAGATTACTTTGCGAGTCAGTGCTTTGAATGGATTTGTCCTGTCTTCATACAACCTTTTGTACTTTTCTTCAACTTCCTTGTCAGAAGAAAAGGGTCCGGATTCCAAATCTATTGGCACTTCTTTTGGTTTGCTACTTGAAGCAAAACGATACTTTTCAAACAAACGAATGTTCTCATTACGAAGCATGGAGATTTCAGCTCGAACTTCTTCCAACTTCTGTAGAGCATCGATTTTATCGTTCTCCAACTCTTCAACTTTCTGTCGAAATCGATCTCGCTGTCCAATGATAATTTCAAGACGAGATGGATCTTGTTTATCAGAATGCTGGGTAGCAAATCCTCGAACGAAGCTCAAGTCATCCTTTCCAAGAGACAAGTTGGCAACATCTTGCTCGAGTTTTAAAACAAGACTTCTTGCAATCTCAAGTTCTGATTGCGATACGTCAAACTGGACTTTGAGTGCTGAGCATTCGGTCTCTTGAGATGCAGCAAGATTTCTCAAGCGAATCAATTCCGACTCCAAACTTCTATTCTTATTTAGAAGAACCTTTTCCAGTTCAGAGTGCTCAACATCATCCTCCAGTTCTACTTCAACGGCATTGAAGCGTACTGCCTGAAGAATTTGCAGCTTTCTCTGAAGCGATAGGAACTCTTCCTTTAAAGGCAAGCTTTTGATCTTCTCTTGAAGCTCTAATAAACCAGTTCTGGCAGACGAAAGCTCTGCGTCTTTTAGCGAAATATTCGATTCGAGCTTTGCAACAGTGGTTTCAAGCTCTTGTTGGGAGTCTTTGAGCTCAATTTCAAGTTTAGCCACAGATTTTTGCAATCGAGATTGCTTCTCTTCAGAGATACGAAGTTTTTCAAGCAGTTCTACATCCGTACTCAACTCTTGTGCTTTGAGGACATTAACCTGTTGTTGAAGATCGTCCTTATCGAGGTTAAGAAAATTCTTTTGACAGCATACTCTTTCCTTTCTTAGAGTGGAAACAAGAGCATTGCTCCTCTCAATATCTTCCATCAGCAGTTTGAACTCATTTTCTCGCAGAGCGTCGACTTGATCTTCTTTGGATCTAAGCTTGAAAATCTTGGACTGAACCTTCTCATATGCCTTCTGAGATTCATCAATAGCTTTGCGATTAGCTTCGATTTGAGCCATCAATTCCATTTCCCTGGTACGATATTTTGCCATCAAATCTTGCTTCTGGCTCTCAAACTTGAATGTCAAAGCAGTCGTGGCTTCAGCAATCATGCTTTCAGTCTATAACTCTAAGCAATAAAGAGAATCTCAAGGAATCACTTTGCTCTTGATTTCTTTGTTTTCTTCTTCAAGTCTACGAATGCTCACTTCCTGATTCTTCAGAGCCTTGAACTCTTCTTCATACATCTCATTCTTGGTTCTGAGTGCTTTCATTTCGGTTTCAAGTGCCAAGTTCTTCTCTAGAGCTTGTTTGGCACTATTCAAGACACGCATGGGATCAGGAGCCTCGTACAGACACGTGAATAGAGTCCGGAAGGCTTCCTCAGCAAACTTTGCACGCTGAGTGAGGTCATCAACCTCCGCCTTGAACATCTTGACGAGTTCCTGGAGCTTCTTGTTCCTCTCGTCTCCCTCGGCCTTCTTGGCTTCCTTGAGGGCACCCGAGAGCTCGATTCTACTCTTATTGCTCTTCTCCTCGAGCTGCAGCATGTCCGTGGCCTGCTTCTCCATGGCACTCCTCCTGGACTCCAAGTCCACCTCCTTCCAGAGCCCCAGGACCACCTCGAGCGCAGCCAACACACCCTGACTCTCCTCCATTGTCCGTTGCAAAAGATCTGTTGCACTGCAAGCCTACGAAGTAGCTAGCCCAACAATAGAGTAAAGATCGATCGAGAGGGGTGTGTATCTCGGTTTGTTTGGTGGGTTGGAAGGAATCAACTCATGCGGTGATACTTGTTGTTGTGCCCGTCCGCGTCCGTCACGCTCCGTGAGTGGAGTCACGTTCCTCATTCCGAAGACCATGGGTTGGAGAGACCAGGTCGCATGTTCAATCGAATCCGACGACGGGGCTCTCGAAGACCTCTTCGCCGAACTGCAGGAGGCGGAACGTGCTTGCGGTTCTGAGATCCAGAACATCATGGCCTGTCCCAAGCCGCTCAGGCCTCTCCCGTTCTGCTTCTCACCTCCGCTCAGAGCTCCCAATCCCCTTGTTCTAGACTCCAAGTTCCAAAGAGGCTCTCCCGGGAACGCCCCCTCCCCCCAGGAAGTTGATGTATTTGAGTTCTCTCCTAGACAAGGACTCTCGGTGAGAGGCTGAGGCGCTGGCAGTGTACATACTGTGCTTATCCTATTACAACAACCATGGAATCAGTGCCTTCCGTCTCTTGGGATACTCCTCGAACTTGGAACGGTACCATGCGTCGTGCTGGAGAGCTCGAGGAACCAAATTGGCAGTCGTACACCATGCAAATGTCCAAGACACCAGGTTGCTACAGGCGATCGCGAATCCTGCCCATTCAATGATTTCTCCAAGGTAGTTGGGGCAAGAAACCAGGTCAAATAGTCCTCCTCGAGGCATTCCGTACGAACCTTTGCTCCGGAGACGCAGTAGCTCGTTGTCACTGGAAATATTAATCCATAGGCCCAAACAAAACAAGAAAATGCCCGAAACAAGAAGAAGATCCGGTCCTCTTGTGAAGAGCATCAAGGCTCTTCCTTGAAGGTACCCATTGACGGCGCAGAAGAGAAATGCCAGGACTGTTACGAAGAGAGGAACGGGTCTGGCCTTTGAGAGCCTGCACGGGTAAATGATGGCTCTAGAAATATGAGAAGATGGGAACAAGACCTGGAACCTGTTGAAATAGTGTCCTATCATGCATGAAAGCAAAAGGGCATTCCAGAAGGAAGGCATGTCACTTGTGACCAAGAAGTAGAGCGGAATAATCAGGGATGGTGATTCCTGAAGAGACCAGGAGATTGTTGCTGGAATTAGAGGTCCCATTGGAAGAAACTGGTAGTGTGATGCAGCATGTCTGCCGTAGGGCACAGGAGCTCTCAACAGAAAGAAAAAGACCATGACAAAACTCAATGATAGAACCAGACAAAATTGAAGCATGCACTGGTACTCCTCTGTGTTCTTCATACCCGCGTTTTACAGTGTAGCGCTGGGGATAACTGTAACGTAACTGTCAGTTGAGCTTGAGCTCCAGCTTGGTGCTAGCCAACTCGGGGAACGGGGAAGTATCCGGAATCGGAATTGTTTCAGGTACGTTTTTCAAGTAATGGACCAGGTTTCCCCGAATTCAGCACTACGTATGTACTGGTTCTCCCTTGACCCTGACGAAGAATTACCAACAGCCGCCTCGGTTTGAATCTCTTCTAGAACCATCGTACCACTGTGTGATTGATTTATATGCAGATTTGCCAAATTTGTCGCGTGACCTAAATTCTTTGTCACTGTCATGATCTATTACAACAGCAGTTTTCTTCTACCTTATTGTGCTGATCATCGAATTCGAGCAATCTTCGTCACGAACTGTTAAGTTCTTCGGCATCATGAAACATTTCATTGTATCAATGAGCAGGGTGGGAAGGGTTTACGGTCCAGAAAATCTAACGATATGCAGAAGAGAATCCAAAGAGCAATATCGGACGCAGCACTGCCAGTGCAATCAGCCTCCGACTTGACAAGATTTGAAAACGAGAATTGCCTTCATGTTGTTGCTTGGAAATGCTTTGCTCTTGAATAGGTGTCCTCTACAAGCACTTTGTTCACGTTTTCACCCCTGGAGATTTTGGTGTGTCCCAAACTTTACGTACTCTTTTTGCAGTCAGCACTTTCGAAAGATTGAATTTGCTCATGCTTGAAAGCTATAAACCAACTGCTTCAGCCTCTTTTTCAAGAGTGAGAAAAGAATGCATCTTTTCATCTTCGATTTTTGCGAGGCCTTTCTTGGAGGATCAAACAATTATCCAAAACGCCTAATGTGTGATATTGTTTCCTATTATGGGAAGGGATCTTTTTTTGATTTATATTTGGGTAAAACAAGATATACGCAGTTTTGAGAGAACGATTTGTGAATTGCATGGAAGAAACTAAATCGAATTTTCTTGCAAGAATTGATCTCGCGCCTTGCGCTTTCTTTGGACTTACATGAGCACAAGTCAAGCAGTGCTTAA
>Ga0315902_10007962_pt1 | contig 14393 bp, 9 predicted proteins | sample LakEriMetagenome_9_FD_203523 | JGI IMG/M metagenome (GOLD analysis project Ga0315902, IMG submission 203523) | Freshwater fungal communities from buoy surface, Lake Erie, Ohio, United States - Buoy 12 MA117 | ecosystem: Environmental > Aquatic > Freshwater > Lake > Lake biofilm | place: USA... | reverse complement strand
AGTCGCTGTCGGCCTGCACCATCAGCCGGGGGGACTCGCCGGCGGTCAATCCCGGCACCACCCAGGCCTGGCTCAGGCAGCCGTGCACCCGGTTCTGCTCGGTGCGGTGCTCGTCGGGAAACGTGGGGAGCGATTCCCCCAGCTCCAACAGTCGTTCCAGCTCGGCGTCCCGGTCATCCAGTTCGCGGAACTCTTCCACCAGGTCGTCAAACGTCAGCGTGTTCAAATCGGTCATGACTGGTACTTGCCCGCATGGGTCATCGGGCCTTGTGGATGGCCGGGGTCTCAAACCCCGGGTGAATTCGGTGAGCCGGGAGGTCACTTCCCCGGGGAAGCGGGTTTCTGGCCGGGGCGGAACGCCTTGAGCCGTTCTTCCCGGGTGGTCAGGAATGGCCCCTCCAGCAGATCGATGCAGTAGGGGACCGCGGGGAAGACCGCGTCGAGGCATTCGCCAATCGCCTTGGGTTGCCCCGGCAGGTTGATGATCAGACTGTTGCCGCGGGTGCCCGCCATCTGCCGCGAGAGAATGGCGGTGGGAACCTTCGTCAGCGACACCTGCCGCATCAATTCGCCGAACCCGGGAAGTTCTTTCTCGCAGACCGCGGCGGTCGCTTCGACGGTCACGTCCCGGCAGGCGGGGCCGGTCCCCCCGGTGGTCACCACCAGGCAGCACCCCTCCCGGTCGCACAGCTCGCGCAGGGTCGCTTCGATCAACGGCTGTTCGTCGGCGATCACCCGCGCCACCGGCTGCCAGTCGCACGCCAGCACCTCCGTCAGCCAGGCGACGATTGCCGGGCCCCCCCGGTCTTCGTACTCACCCCGCGAGGCGCGGTCCGACACGGTGACAATGCCAATCCGCGGGCAATTCGACTTCGCTTCCAACAGACAACTCCCCATTCAGTCCGGGCCCCGGCACCCGCCCGGGCACTCCTTGGGGCGGGCCTGCAGGCCGCTCAATGTGTTCCCAGAACCGGGGCCGATTCCACCCCGCTGGTGGCCGCCAGCGCCGCGAGGGCAGTGCGGGCCTCGGCAAGACTCGACGGTCCGCGCAGCGGTTCCCCAATCAGAATGCGGGGAGCCGGTCCGGTGGCACCGGGGGATCGAATCGAACAGACGGGCAACCAGACCGTTCCAGGAACCAGCCCCAGATCGGCCACCAGGTGCCGCGAGAATTCGGTGTCGGGCTCGATGTTCACCGCCACCATCCCCCCCGACCGCAACAACTCGCGTCCTTCATCGAGCACTCCCGACAGCTCGGTATTGGCGCCCTGCGGGGCGATCCGGCGGGTGTTGGTGCCGAGGGCCACCTTCTCGACCCACGAGGCGGGAACCGTTTCGTCCCGGGGGGCCACCAGCAGCATGCGGGCGTGCCGGTCGAGGGCGGCCGTCAGGTCGAGCACTTCGGGCAGGTCGTTGCAGTTGGTCAGCAGCAGCACGGGGCCGTTGAGCGGGAGGTTTTCGAGCCCCAGCACCCGCAGCCGGTTGTGGCAGCCGTTCTTCAGCCAGATCATCGCCCGCAACGCGAAGTCGGGCAGCCGCCGCTGCAGCAGGATGAGGGCGGCCAGCGTGAAGATGGTGGCGGTGAGGTACAGCCGGCGGGGGACCGAAAACTGAGATTCCAGCCCCGCGATCCGACGGGTCAGCAACTCGACATTCCCCACCGCCTCCGATTCGCCCACATGCACGCCGTAGATGCGGTCCAGCAGCCCGGCCACGGCGAAGAACACCAGCACCGAGATCACCCCACCCGAGACGTTGATGAAATTGCTGGCGGCAATCACGTTCCCCTTCGACTCTTTGGGGGCCCGCTGCTGCAGCAGAGTGTACATCGGAACCAGGTAGAAACCGGCTCCAAAACCGATCCCGAACAGGCAGAGGCCAAACAGCCGGCGGTATTCGAGAGTCAGGCTGGGGAACAGCGTGCTGAGCACAATCAACACTCCCCCCACGGGGACCATGCCCAGCTCAACCCGGTGTCCCGAGAGAAACCCGGCCACCAGGCTCCCGACCCCCACTCCCAGCCCCACCAGCACAAACAGCAGAGCCACCCGCAGTTCGGGTTCCTGCAGTGCCTGACGAAGACGGGGCGAGGCCCAGCCCTGCAGCGGGACGACTTCTTCCTCAGCCTCAGCGGTCTCTTCGGAGGGTGTCGAACCTGGGCTGTTGCCGGCCGGTTGCGTGGCGGCCTGGGCTGCGGCCAGTTCGGCTTTGGCGGTGTTCAGCTCTTTGACCATCTCCCCCTGCAGCAGCAGCGTCTGCCGGAGAAACAGCGTCATGAACACGCAAAACGCAATGCCCGTAGACGAGAGGGTGAGGGGCTTCGAGTTGAGGACCGTCTTGATGTTCTTCCAGAGGGGACGGAACCAGTTCCACCCGACCACCAGGTTCGGGTCCGCCGCCGGCAGGGGATTCATCAGCAGGGCGGTCCCGGTGCCGACCAAAGCCAGGACCAGCAGGACAACCCCAATCAGCCATTCCTGTCCGAGTACGAGCCGGGGGTTCGCCCCGGGAATGACCTCTCCCTTCAGCAGGGCGTAGAGCATGCCCCCCACCGAAGTGCCCAGAATCTGGGCCATGAAGCTCGAGCCCTCGAGCAGCCCGTTGGCCCGCGAGAGGACGGAGGGATGCATGATTTCGGGCATGGCCCCCAGTTTCGCGGGGACGAAGAACGTGCTGTGCATGCCCATCAGAAAGACCACCCCCACGACGAGGGAGGATCCCGCGATCGCCACGGTGCGCAGATGGGGCGAGTCGACCGCGACGAAGTGCGGCATCGCCAGCCCCAAGAGGGCCACCGCCATCATCGCCACCTCGGCCAGCTTCCAGAAGACGATCATCGACCGCTTGCTGTACTTGTCTCCCAGCAGGCCCGCCAGCGACGAAAACAGCAAAAACGGGGTGATAAAACAGGCCGTCACCAGCGCCACCACCCCCTTCTCATCAAACAGGGGGACCTGCGCGAAGCGGACCAGCAGGTCGACTGCGAAGAAGACCGCGACAATATGAATCGCCTGGTCGTTGAACGTGGCCGTGAATTGGGCCAGGATCAACCCCAGGTAGGTCCTCGAGGTGAGGGACGTGGCGAGTGGATTTGACATGTGTGCTCATGATCCGGCCGAGCCCCTCGCCGGATCAGGGTGTTGCGAAGGGAAGCCCGGGAGACTAGGTTCCGCCCGGGAGACTCAAGTATAGGGAATCGACGGCGAACAAGAGAACACACCCCCCCCGGGGCAGACTCCCGTGTCCAATGGCCCGGCCTGCTCCCCGCCCCAGCGGCATGGGGGTGGCGGTTGCCCAACTTGTTCCCCTGATTCGCTCGGCCTCCCATGCCTCCAGCAGACAGGCGAGCAGATGGGCGCATGAGCGGTAGTTGGGTTTGGGTGTTGAACCGGAAGCCGCACGGACCGATACTTGTTGATGTGATGCGGGAGTTTCCCGGAGCCGGCTGGCAACAGGGGACCGCCCGATGGTGATGGATCGACGCAGCGGCTGACGACCAGCCTTTGCCTGCGATTCCCTTCCCGTGGACTTTTTGCTGGATTGCGAGACCTGCCCATGCTGTCCCTGCTCGGTGCACCGCATCGTACGTTTTGCGATCGTCAGACCCGGCGGAATGTGTTGCGCATTGGGGCGCTGGGACTGGGAGCGGGAGCTTTCAATCTGGCTGACCTGCTGCGGGTGGAGGCTGCTGCCGCGAATGGCCCGGGGGCGTCAGCCGCACAGCCCCACAAGTCGGTCATCAACATCTTTCTGGGAGGTGGTCCGCCGCACCAGGACATGTTCGATCTCAAGCCCGATGCGCCGAAGGAGATTCGGGGAGAATTCGAACCGATCGCCACGAATGTGCCGGGGATCGAGATTTGTGAAGTCTTTCCCCAACTGGCCAAGCGAATCGACAAGTGTGCGATCCTCCGCACGGTGGTGGGTGCGACCGACCGGCACGATGGTTTTCAGTGCATGACCGGCTGGCTGCCGACCGAACTGCAGTCGATTGGGGGGCGTCCCAGCCTGGGCGCGGTGGTGACGAAGCTGCAGGGGCCGACCGATCCCGCTGTTCCCCCCTTCGTGGGGCTGGCCGAAAAGACGAAGGAAATCCGCTGGTCCGATTCGGGCAAGCCCGGCTTTCTGGGGGCCGCGTTCCAGGCCTTCAAGCCCGATGGCCAGGGAATGGCCGACATGAAGCTGCACGAGTTGACCATCGACCGGCTGCGTGACCGGCGCGACCTGTTGACCTGCGTCGACAAGCTGCGGCGGGAGGTCGATGCCTCGGGAATGATGAAGGGGATGGATGCGTTTGGCCAGCGGGCCCTCGACGTGCTGACGTCGTCGAAACTGCTCGATGCCCTCGACCTGTCGAAGGAAGACCCGGCGCTGGTGGCGAAGTATGGCGATGGGAAGCCGTACAACTACCAGTACGACGGAGCCCCCACCTGCAACGACCATCTGCTGCTGGCCCGGCGCCTCGTGGAGGCGGGGGTGCGGGTGGTGACCCTCAGTTTCGGCCGGTGGGACAGCCACGGGCAGAACTTCCAACTGGTGCGGGACCACGGCGGCAAGCTGGACCAGTGCCTGAGCGCCCTGCTGGATGATCTGGAAACCCGCGGCCTGCTGGAACATACGACCGTGATCGTGTGGGGGGAATTCGGCCGCACACCGCGAATCAACAACAACGCCGGCCGCGACCACTGGCCGCAGGTGAGCTGCGCGTTGCTGGCCGGGGGAGGCATCCGGGGGGGGCAGGTGCTGGGGGCGACCAACCGCCTGGGAGAATTCGCCAAAGAACGGCCGGTGCACTTCCAGGAAATCTTCGCCACGCTGTACCGCAACCTGGGGATCGCGTCGGAATCGACCACGCTGATCGACCCGACCGGCCGGCCCCAATACCTCACGCAGCAGCCCGCCATTCGCGAACTGGTCTGAGCGACCCCGCGGTGCCAGGGGCAACCGCGGAGAGGGCACAGTCGACGGTCCACCGACCACGGTCCACGCCCCGTCCGTGGGCCCGTGCGCGATCGCCCGCCGTCAGGCCATCAGCCCCTGCACGACATTCCCCTCAACATCGGTCAGGCGGAAATCGCGGCCGGCGTAGCGGTAGGTGAGCCGTTCGTGATTCAGCCCCAACAGGTGCAGAATCGTGGCGTGCAGGTCGTGGATGTGGACCTTGTCTTGTTCGGCATAGTAGCCGTAGTCGTCGGTCGCCCCGTACCGCAGACCTCCCTTCACGCCCCCACCGGCCAGCCACATGGTGAAGCCTTCGGGGTTGTGGTCGCGGCCGTTGGACCCTTCCACCACAGGCGTCCGGCCGAATTCGCCCCCCCACCAGACGAGGGTGTCTTCGAGCAGCCCGCGGGCCTTCAGGTCGGTCAGCAGGCCGGCGATCGGGAGGTCGACCTCACGGGCGTTTTTCTCGTGCCCGTTCTTGAGGTCCGAGTGCTGATCCCACTGCACGTTGCTGTCGCTGTGGGTCACCTGGATGAAGCGCACCCCCGCCTCGGCGAACCGCCGGGCCATCAGGCACATCCGACCGAAGTTGGCGTTGACCGGGTTGTCGAGCCCGTACAGCTTCTGGGTCTCGAGCGATTCCCCCGAGATGTCCTCCACCTGCGGGAGTTCCGACTGCATGCGGAAGGCCAGCTCGAAGCTGTTGATGCGGGCTTCCAGCGAGGCCTCGCCCGCGGCCCGGTCGAGATGCTCGCGGTTGACCTGCTGCAGCCGGTCGAGTTGCAGCCGCTGGATCGCCTTGGGCACCCGGCTGTTCTGGATGTACTTCACCTGGGCCTTGTCGGAGGGGATGCTGGCGTTCCCCAGCGGGGTGCCGGCGTAGGCGGCGGGGAGGAACGCCGAATTCCAGTTGTTGATGCCCCCATGCGCCAGCGTCGGGCAGATGGTGACGAACGCGGGGAGATTGGCGTTTTCGGTCCCCAGTCCATAGCTGACCCACGAGCCAATGCTGGGGCGGACGAAGGCGTCGCTGCCCGTGTGCACCTTCAGCACCGCTCCCCCATGGGCGGGGTTGGTGCCGTGGACCGACTGCACCAGACAGAGGTCGTCGATCTTCCGGGCGAGATGGGGAAAGAGCTCGCTGACCCAGTTGCCGCTGTCGCCATACTGCTGGAACGACCAGGGAGACTTCAGCAGGTTGCCGGTGGGGGCGAACTGCACCCGGGGCTTGGCGATGGGGCAGGGCTTGCCGTGGTCGCGCGTCAGCAGCGGCTTGGGATCGAACGTGTCGAGATGCGAGGGGCCCCCCTTCATGAACAGGAAGATGACCCGTTTGGCCCGGGCGGCGAAGTGCGGCTGCCGGGGCGACAGCGGATTCGGCGGGGGCTCGTGGGCGGAAGCTGCCGGAGTCAACAGCGACGCCAGAGCGAGCGATCCAAAACCCACGGCAGAGTGCTGCAGGGCCTGGCGGCGGGAGAGGGGCAGAGCAGAGGCGGGGTGCATCGCAGAGGCTGCCGGTGGGGAGAAGAGGCAAGTTCAAGTCAATTATCGGTCATCCGGTGGGGAAACGGCAACCGCAGCGGTTGACTGCGAACAGCCTGCTGCCAGGCGGCCGTCAAGATCCCGCCACTGTCCCCCGGCCCCTGCGGATCGGGTATCATCGGGACGTTCGTGGGACTTCCGGAAATCCGACCGGAGTGCCCCCGAGAAGCCAGTGGCGAGGTGGTGGCATGCGGTGGATGAGAGCACCTTCGGGCTGTGAATTGGCGAGAGTCTCTCGGTCCCGGGAGACGACTCGCACCACGGCCGTTGCGCCGACCTGGCTGCCGCTGGCGGGGCTGCGGCGCGCCCCTGGTGTGGTGTGGCTGGGCCTGGCCGTGTGGTTCGCTGGCGGGCTGGAGTGTCGTGCCCAGGCCGACGAGCCCCCGCACTGGGCCTATGAGCCGGTGCGGGCGGTGGCGGTTCCTGCAGTCCACGATTCCGCCTGGCCCCGGACCACCATCGACCACTTCGTGTTGCAGTCGCTCGAAGAGCGAGGTTTTGTGCCGGCTCCCGTCGCAGGACGCGAGGTGCTGCTGCGGCGGCTGTCGTTCGATCTGTGGGGACTCCCCCCCGAGCCGGCCGAGCAACTGCGGTTTCTTTCCGATGACGCCCCCGACGCGTACGAGCGGCTGGTGGAACGTCTGCTGGCCGACCCGCGTCACGCCCAGCGGATGGCCCGCCATTGGCTCGATGTGGTGCGGTTTGCCGAGTCGCTCACCCTGCGCGGCTTCACCTTCCCGCACGCCTGGCGCTACCGCGACTATGTGATTGAAGCGTTCGCATCAGACCGGCCGTACGATGAATTTCTGCGCGAGCAGATCGCCGGGGATCTCTGGCCGAGTGAGGACCTCGCGGTGCGGCAGCGCCGCCTGGTGGCCACCACCGTCTGGATGCTGGGGAACACCAACCTCGAAGAGCAGGACAAACGGCAGCTCGACATGGACCTCATTGACGACCAGCTCGATTTGCTGGGGCGGGGGTTCCTGGGGCAGACCCTCAGTTGCGCGCGGTGTCACGACCATAAATTCGACCCGATTCCCATGGCCGACTACTACGCCCTGGCCGGAATCTTCAAAGGGTCGCGAATGCTGGCCCACGAGAATGTCTCGAAATGGCTGGAGCAGCCCCTGCCCCTGTCTCCGGAAGAAGAGCAGCCGCTGGCGGCGTTTGAAGCCGAGCTGGCCGCCCGCCAACAGCGTCTCAAAGAACTGCAGCAGCAGTTGGCCCAGAAAACCGGTCCCGCGAAACGTCTCGACCCGGCCCGCCTGCCCGGGATTGTGGTCGACGACACGCAGGCCCGGCAGGTGGGGGACTGGCAGCAGTCGAACAGTGTTGAGCCGTTCGTGGGGACCGGCTACCTCCACGACAAGGATGCGGGCAAGGGGACCAAGAGCCTGACGTTTCAACCCGAACTCAAGACGGGGGGCCTCTACGAAGTGCGGCTGGCCTACACCCCCGGGACGAACCGCACCGACCGGGCCCCGGTGACCATCGTCTCGGCCGATGGCGACCAGGTGGTGGAGGTGAACCAGAAGCAGACGCCCCCCATCGACCGGGTCTTCATCTCGCTGGGGCGCTTCCGGTTCGAGGCGAACGGGGCGGGTTTTGTGATGGTGTCGAACACGGGGACGCAGGGGCACGTCATTGCCGATGCGGTGCAGTTCCTGCCGGTCGACGAACAGCCCGCCGCGGCGACCAAAGAAAGGGACACTCAAAAATCCGAGGCTTCCGAAAAGTCGGATCCGGACGAAGTCGCAGCGTTGCGCGCGCGGATTCGGGATCTGGAGGGGGAGTTGAAGCGGTTTCAGGCGTCGGGTCCCCGCCGGCCGAAGGTGATGACCCTTGTCGAGCAGCCGAACGCGGGCGATCTGTACGTGCACCTGCGCGGCAGTGTGCACAACGAGGGACCTGTGGTTCCCCGGGGTGTGCCTGGCTGGGGGCGGGGAGCGGTTCCGTTGTCGATCCCTCCGGGCGAGAGCGGCCGTCGGCAACTGGCCGACTGGGTGGTGAGTTCTGCAAATCCCCTCCCGGCCCGGGTGTATGTGAACCGGGTCTGGCACTGGCTGTTCGGGCGGGGCCTCGTTCCTTCGACCGACAACTGGGGGCGGACGGGAGACCGGCCGAGTCATCCCGACTTGCTCGACCACCTGGCCGGGGGGTTCCAGCGGAACGGCTGGTCGACCCGCTGGCTGGTCCGACAACTGGTGTTGTCGCGGGTCTATCAGTTGGGCGATGAGGTCTCGGCCGGGGTGCGGGAGGCCGATCCCAACAATGTCTGGCTGGCCCGGCACACCCCGCGCCGGCTGGAGGCCGAGGAACTGCGCGACACCCTGCTGGCGGCGGGTGACGGGCTGTCGTGGGAGGCGGGAGGGGCTGGATTTCCGGCGTCGCTGGAGGCTGATTATGGCTTCACCAGTGACAGTCGGCGGCGCAGTGTCTACCTGCCGGTCTTTCGGAATGCGGTTCCCGATTTGTTGGAAGCATTCGACGGGGCCGACCCCAGCAGTGTGACGGGGGTGCGTGGCGTCAGCACGGTGGCCCCGCAGGCGTTGGTCTTGCTGAATCATCCGTTGGTGGTGAGCGAGTCGCGGCGATTGGCGACGGCGGTGGCCCAGCGGTTTACAACGGATGCCGCGCGGATCGAGACACTGTACCGGGCCCTGCTGGGCCGGCCGGCGACGCCGCGTGAGACCACTCTGGCCACCATCTGGCTGCAGCAGGCCGGCGCAGGAGAGGGGGACCAGGCGCTGGCCGATCTGGCCCAGGCGCTGATCGCCACCGTGGAGTTTCGCTACGTGCGCTGAAATGGACCGGCGGCGTGCTGGAATATGGCATGACAGGTGCGTCAGGGATTCCCGGAAAAGCCCCGGCCGGGTCGGGCCGATATTTCGCGGTTCCAGGGGATTGGGGAGAATGACGGACGGCAGAGCCATTCGACTTGCAGGTGGAGTTCTCGATGACGCGGATACTGACACTGATCCTGGCGGGGGGCAAAGGGACGCGTCTGGAGCCACTCACGCGCGATCGGGCCAAGCCGGCCGTGCCGTTTGGGGGCATTTACCGCATCATCGACTTCACCCTGTCAAATTGCCTGAACAGCGGATTGCGGCGGATTCTGCTGTTGACGCAGTACAAGGGGGCGAGTCTCGACCGGCACATCAATCTCGGCTGGCGGTTCATGAACCGTGAGTTCGACGAGTACATCGACATCTTGCCGCCGCAGCAGCGGCTGAACGACCACTGGTACAGCGGGACCGCCGACGCGGTCTATCAGAACATTTACAGCATCGAGCACGGCCATCCCGATCTGGTGCTGATTCTGGCGGGGGATCACATCTACAAGATGGATTACTCGGCGATGATCGCCCAGCACCAGCAGGCCAGGGCCGAGTTGACCATCGCCTGTCTGCCGGTGCCGCTGGCGGAGGGGCGGGCGTTCGGCGTGATGCAGGTCGACGGGCAGAACAACGTGGTCGACTTCCAGGAGAAACCTGAAGAGCCGCATCCTCTGCCGGGGGACGCCAGCCAATGCCTCGCCTCGATGGGGATCTACGTCTTCAACGCCAACTTCCTGTTTGAGGAACTCTGCCAGGACGCGGTGCAGCCGGGGAGCCAGCACGACTTTGGCCGCAATATCATTCCCCGGCTGATTGGCACGCGGCGGGTGCAGGCGTTTCCGTTCCGGGACAAGAACACGGGGCGGCGCAGCTACTGGCGCGACGTGGGAACGATCGACGCCTTTTATGAAGCCAACCGTGATCTGATCGCGGTCGAGCCCGAGTTGAATCTGTATGACGGTTCGTGGCCCATCCGGACATTCCAGGGGCAGTTCCCGCCGCCGAAATTCATTTTCTCGGACCAGGCGACCGACCCGCCGCGGGTGGGCCACGCGCTCGACAGCATGGTCAGCGGCGGGTGTGTCATTTCCGGAGGGGAGGTGTGTCGCTCGATTCTCTCGCCGGGCGTGCGGGTGAAGAGCTGGTCGCGGGTGGAGGATTCGCTGCTGTTCGAAGGGGTGGAAATTGGCCGTCATGCGCAGGTGCGGCGGGCGATCATCGACAAGGGGGTCAAGATTGCCGACCACGACCGAATTGGCTTCGACCCCGACGAAGACCGCGCCCGGGGCTTCACGATCTCGGAAGGGGGCGTGGTGGTGATCGGCAAGTCGAGCGGTTGATTGCCCGGGTGGGAACCGAAGTCCCGCCTCCCCGCGCCGTGGATCTCCGCGATGCGGGTCGCTTCTGCGGAACACAGTTCCTCCGCAGGGGAAGGGGACATGCTGGACAACGGCAGTGCGAACCGGGATGATCCGCCGCGGTGGGGCCGATGGGACGGTCGCGCCCGGGATGTTGGTACACGATCCCGGATTCCGGCTTCTGAGTGATGCAGAGCGTGTATGTCGACCGCAGGCCATACGGGAAATCCGCCGCAGACATTTCCCCATCCAGTCCTTTATCGGCTGATTCAGGGTCTGCTGCGGGTGGCGGAGCTGTTGCCGGGACAGATCCGCCTTGATCAGGACTATCTCGAACGCCAGGCGCTGCAGATCACCGGGAGTGACCGGTTCGCCGACGATTCGTTCCGCGAGCCCCTGGAGATCCTGCTGCGATCGGCCCGCGAGCAGCGGCAATTGAATGCCGTCGGGCGGAATCTGGTGTCCCGTGCCGTCTTGCGGTGCCTGGTGAACCGGCTCAGTCTGGAGCAGGCTTGGGGTGGGGCCCGGCCTCCGGCGGCTGGCCCCGGTTGGCCGGCCCGCCCCCCGCTCTACCTTGTCGGGCTTCCCCGGACCGGGACCACGCTGTTGCACAAGTTGCTGTCGGCCGATCCGCGGGCCCGCGCTCTGTTGTTCTGGGAATCGATGTTTCCCCTGCGGCTGACGATGAGTGGAGCCAATGCGACCTCGGTGGCCGCGCGGCAGGCCCGGGCGACCCAGATCGTGCAGTTGATCAACCGGCTGGCCCCGGGGCTCTCCAGTATTCATGCGGTCGATCCCACCGGACCGGAAGAGTGCTACCTGCTGCTGGCCAACACATTTCATTCCTACAGCTTTCCTCTGGAATGGCCCGTTCGCGATTATTACCACTGGCTTTCGGCCCGCACATCGGCGGATTGGCTGGCCTGTTATGAACACTATCTGGCCACGCTGCGGACGCTTCCCATGCCCGGCGAGGATCGTCATTGGGTGTTGAAGTGTCCGTTTCATGCTCCGCGGGTCAATACCCTGGCCCAGTTGGTGCCCAACGCAATCTTCATTCAGACTTACCGCGACATTCGGGAGGTGGTCGGATCGACCTGCAGTCTCTCGGCCGCCATGCGATCGATCGTGACCGATCACTGGAGTCCGGGAGAAATTGGCAGTGAGGTGCTGGAAACGCTGGGCAAGTATTCGCAGGAGAGTGTCGCCGCCGCCTCCCGCCAGGCCGCGCGGGTCATTTCGATCCATTACAAGGATCTGGTCCGCGATCCGCTGGGGGTGGTCCGGCAGATCTACGAGCGGGTGGGCCTCGCGTGGGACGATTCGGTCGCGACGCCGATGCGGGCTTGGCTGGAGGCGAACCCGCAGGGACGGCACGGGCGTCACCGGTACGCGCTCGAAGACTACGGTCTGAGCAGCTCCCAGGTGACGGCGGTCTGTGCGGCCTACGAGGATGTCGAACGCAGCCTGGTGCCCAGCTGAGGAGGACGACCGGGCCGAGTCCTTGCGGCAGAGGGGGCGTCACTCATGGGCGTCCCATTCCCGGAGGGAGGGGGCCTGGCCCCGCGGTCGGGCGAATGTGTCTCTCCGGAGCAACTTCGATAAGATCCTCGTCTGAACGACTGCGGACTGGTTTTCTGATTTCGGGGAGAAGTGCGGTGGAAGATCTCGGGTTTTCCGTGCAGCAGGTGGGCGAGGCCACCGTGGCCACTCTGCAGCGGCGTCGCATCACCGGTGAGGGCAGCCGCAGTCCCCTGTGGACCGCACTCGAAGAGCTGGCGAACCAGGTCCAGTCGGGCCTGCTGGTGCTGGACTTTTCCCAGGTCCAATATGTCGCCAGTCAGGCCTTGGGGGGGTTGGTGATGCTGGCCAAACGGTGCCGCGCCGCCGGCTGCCAGTTGCACCTGTGCGGCTTGTGCCCTTCGATTCTCGAGGTCCTCGAGCTGATGAAGCTCGACAAGGCCCTGAAGATCTATCCCGGGGTGGAAGAAGCGATCGCCGGCTGACGTCTGAGGTGCGAACAGCGCCGTTGGTTTACCGGTCCGGGATGCGGCCGGCGGAAGAGGGGGCAACTCTCGATGCCGAATGATTCTCTGTTTCAAGTCTCCAGCCTGTCACCCCGGACCAAATCTCGATGTCCTTCCGCCGTCTTCAGGATGTTCCCGGTCCAACCGGGTTGCGGGCCCAGCATGATCTGTTTCGGCGGCGTCTGGAGATGGGAGTGGTGCTGCGGGAGATCAGCCAGACTCATGGTGATCTGGCGCGGGTTCCGATTCCCGGAGCACCCAAGGTGCTCTTGTCCCATCCGGAGGATATCCAGGAGGTGTTGGCAACGCGGGCGGGCATGTTCAAGCTCTTTGGGCAAGACCTGCTGCGCCGGCTGATTCCCTGGGGACAAATCGCCATCGAGGGGCAGGTCCATGACGAAAACCGCTCGCACCTCGTGTTGGCGATGCGGAAGATTCTATCCCGTCGCATTCCCCAGCTGAGCTTGCAGGTGTGTCAGCGGGGTGTGGCGCCGCTGCGTGAAGGCGAGACGCTGGACCTGCACCACTTCGTCCGCGACATCACCCTCGCCATGTCGACCGCCGCGCTGTTCCCGCAAGAAGCGGAACATGCTGTCGCTGGTCGGGTCGACCCGGATGCCTTCCTGCGGATTCTGTCCGATGCGGACGCGTGGCTGCTGGGGATCCCGCTGACACTGCAGAAGATCTGGCACATGGCCCTGTTTCCCAAGACCCTGCAGATGGTGCGACTCAGGCGTCGCGTGCATGCCCAGTTACGAGAGTCAATCCGGCTGGTTCGGGAACGGGGAACGAGAGGTCCCCAGGCCGATGCGTTGAGCCTGCTGACCAATGGGACTGAGGTGGGTGGTCCGCTGCCGGATGAATTCCTCGCCGACAACATCATGACGCTGCTGTTGGCCGGTTACGAGACGGCCCACAATGTACTGACCTGGGCGCTGTGGGAATCCGCCCACCGGGAGGATGTGCAGGCCCACCTGGCAGCGGAGGGGAACCAGCTTTCGGACGATCCGGAGTTGAACGGTGAATGGATCAACACGGCGAATTGGACCGATTCAGTCGTGCAGGAGGCCTTGCGGTTGTATCCCTCAGTCTGGACTCTCCCCCGGCAATCGTTGTTCGACTTCCGCCTGCGGGACTACCTGTTTGAGGCGGGTACGGTCTTCTACACAAGCCAATGGGTCACGCACCGGGACCCCCGCTGGTTTCCTGAACCCGAACGTTTCCTTCCCGAACGCTGGATGGAGACCACGTCGAAGGTGGTCCAGCCCCCGCCCGCGTCATCGACCGATGGGACGGGGGACACTCTGCGCGAGAAACGGCATTCCTTTGCGTTCTTTCCCTTCGGCGGAGGGAAGCGATTCTGTCTTGGCAAGTCGGTGTTTGACTTCGAGGCGGCGTTGTTGCTGGGGAGTCTTTTCCGGGAATGGCGGTTGGAACCGGTGGAGGAATGCCAACCCCGGCCACGGTTCTACGTCACGATGCAGCCCGACCGTGCGCCGCTGGTTGTGCTGCGCCGACGATGAACCCCCGCGCTCTGCGCCGATCTGGAGGTCCAGGCCACGAGTTCCCCCTGGGGAGGATGATTCCCGGGTCGGCGAGGGGGGACTGGTCTGACGATCAATACCGCGGCAGCGAGGTGTCGATCTGCTGGGCCCATTGATCGATTCCCCCCGCCATGCTTTGCGCGT
>Ga0315902_10007960_pt1 | contig 14394 bp, 14 predicted proteins | sample LakEriMetagenome_9_FD_203523 | JGI IMG/M metagenome (GOLD analysis project Ga0315902, IMG submission 203523) | Freshwater fungal communities from buoy surface, Lake Erie, Ohio, United States - Buoy 12 MA117 | ecosystem: Environmental > Aquatic > Freshwater > Lake > Lake biofilm | place: USA... | reverse complement strand
CGATCCTCGTCGTCGGTGACGATCACCATGCGCCCGGCGCGGATGTCAGCGATGACAGCTTCCACGGGGTCACAGACCTGTTGTTTCGGGCGGGGCATGGGGAGGATGAGAAAGAGCCGCCGGACCGGCGGGCGGGTGCTTTAGCTGGCCGCGCGGTGTTTTCCAGTAGGAAAAGACGAAGAAGCGCAGGGCAGAGAGGTCCCGGCTCTCTAGATCGGTCGCAGGCGGGTGCGCTCGTTCGGCGTCTGGCAGACGGGGCAGATGGTGACGCGGCGCTTGTCATGCGGATCACGCAGATAGGCGGCGGAACACATGCGGCACTGGATGGCGACGCTGCGGCGGTGGGTTTCGCGCCGCCGCTCGCGGATGAAGGTAAAAAACCAGAGCACGCAGACCACGGCGAGGCCTAAGGCCACGAAAAGAAAGATGAGGTCGCTGAGCTGGATGGGGATCATGCAGGCGTGACTCCCTCCATCACTTTTTCGGGCGCAGCAACTTCGAGAGTGAGAGGCTGCGGATGGCGGGATGCTCGGAGGCGGTCTCCAATTGATCCGCGCTGAGATTGGCCGTGATGACACGGCGCTGCGCCTGCGGTGCATCCATGCTCAGCTCATGGGCGAGCGCGGCGGCCTCCGCAGCGGCAGCCTGGGGATCGAATTCGACGAGCACCTGATACAGCGGCGCCGAGGCGGCCGGACGGGCGGCGGCGCGCCGGGGGGCGCGTGCAGCGGGCATCGCCGGTGCGGTATCGAGCGCGGAGGAGAGCGCGGCATCGAGTTTGGCGTAGTTCATGGGCTTTTGGAGGCGGTGGAGGGGCTGTCAGAGCTTGGTGGCATTGATGGCGCCGTGTCCCCAGCCTTTGTCGAAGGTGCCCGGCTGTTTTCCCGGAATGGAGGAGGCGGCGATCAGGCGGCTGCGGACATCCTGAGGCGTGAGTTTCGGCTGTCGCTGCAAAAGGAGGGCGGTGAGGCCGCTGACAAAGGGACAGGACATGCTGGTGCCCTGCATAGCAAGGAAATCACGGCTGACATTCTCCTCGGAGTCTCCAGTGACCTGACGAGCGCGCGCGGAGATGATCCACTGGCCGGGTGCGGCCACGTCCGGCTTGCGCGCGCCATCGCGCAGAGGCCCCTCGCTGCTGAAGCCCGCCAGCGCACCGACCGTCACGCTGTCCGTGATGGTGCGGCCATCCTCGTGCGGCCAGCTTTTGCGCGTGGTGGTGGCGGCGACGGTGATGGCCTGCGCGGAGCAGCCCGGAGAGCCGATTTTCATGTTGTCGAGCACTTGGTCGATCCCGCTGAAGAAGCAGGTCTGAAAGCCATTTTCGATGATCCAGCCATCCAGGCGGACGGGTGCTGGACCGGTGCCGATGTGGCGCAGACGGATCTGCCAGGCACCGGGGCTCAAAGACGTGCGGGTGTCTCCGCCGCCCTGCAGCTCGATCAGAATGTTGTGCGCCTGCGGACGTGCGGGCAGGGGCGGTGGCGTGGCGGTGCGGATGAGGTCTGCACCTAGAAAGACGTCCTTGGTGGGCCGCCCCTGGGTGATGACGGGCTGCCAAGGCGTGTCCTCGCCACCGGGCGAGCGGACGCAGACCTCCAGCGCGTGCTGCGGGCTGTCATACCAGAGATTCAGCGCCACATAAGTCGGTCCGACCTCTCCGGCGCGCACTTTGGGGACGTTGAAGCGCACGCCGGTCTCCTGCCCCGAGGAAAGGGTGGCCTGAGCGTGGATGTTGTCCTTGCCTTCATTACCAGCGGAGCAACACACGATGCGGCCCGGGCCGCTGAGCTCGTCGATGCCGCGGCTGAGCGCATCGCTGCCATCATGCGCATCCCAGTGGCCGCCGAGGCTGAGATTCACCACTGCGGGCAGGCCCAGCTCGGTGGCGATGCGAAACACATACCGGATGCCGTCCAAAATATGCGCGTCCTCAAAGGTGGTGCGCACCACCACGAGCGTGGCCTCATGCGCGACGCCGCGGAATTTGCTGTCCGCTCCAGCCGCGATGCCCGCCACGTGCGTGCCGTGGCCGATTTCGTCATCCACGGCGCGGGAAACCCTCGCTCCGGTGTAAGCGACGCCGTAGCTGCCCTCGGTCACGCCTTTGCCGCGCCGGGTCTGGTCCCACACGCTGTGGATGCGCCCGGTGAAGGACGAATGCTTTCCATCGATGCCGCTGTCGATGATGCCGACGACGACGCCTTTGCCGCTGAGTTTGGCGTTGGTTTTCAGCGTGGGCACGCCTGCGGCGGGCAGCGCTTTGTCCAAGCAGGGGCGCAGGCGGCGCGCGCCAGTGATGCGGACGACATCCTGGTTCCCCGCGAGGCTGCCGAGGCTGGTGAGCGGCAGGTAGGCCGTGCGGATCAGGCCGTGCTGCGAATTCACCTGCACGTCCGAGGAAGGCGTGCACTTGAGCTGCGTCTCCGCATGGGCGCATTCGACAAAGACCACCGCCTTGGGCACGACCGTCATCGTCGCGCTCTTCGCGGTTTTCTTCGCGGCGGCTTTTTTGGCCGCACCCGCGCGGCGGCCGCTCGCAAAGGTCGGCGCGGTAGCACGCGGGGACATCATTCGCTTCATCACCAGCGCGCGATTTTCGGACAAGGGCTCCAGGGCTTCCATTTTGGCAGCCGAGGCCGCGAGAGGAATGAGGGCCAACAGGGAGGGATCACATTTCAGATCGAGCGCTGGATTCATGATGAAAAGGCGGCGTTTGTTTCAGCCGCGCGCGAGCCTAGGGACTCCGCTCTTCGGCGTCAAGACTTCCCATTAGGGCCGCTAGGCCTAGATCACTCCGGACGCGCGGGCGGCTGCTTTTCCCAGCGAAAACCGAGCGTGCCGTAGGTGCGCTCAGCTTTCGGCGCGGCGGTGAAGCGCAGGCTGGCGAGGCTGGTTTTCAGCCGCGCGAGCGTGGCGGGCAGTTCGTTGCCCAGCATGGGCATGACGTGCACCACGCGGCCGCCATCATCGATAGCGACGCGGATTTGCAGGCTGGCGGGATCGCGGATGTCCAGGCCGCGCAGGCTCAAACCGCTTTTGGGGACGCGCTGGGATAGTTCCGGGCCGGCGAGCACGCTCAGGACCGGCTCAGCGCGCGTTTGCGGCGGCAGCGTGGCGCGGCGTGGCACCGCAGGCAGCACGCTGGTGGCATGCGTGAGGAGCTGCGGCTGCCGCGGCGCGTCCTCGTCCGCGGACATGGGCAGCAGTTTCAAGCGAGCCCCTTGATAACTGGGCACAAAGCCCGGCAGGGTCACGGGGATGGCCTCCGCCGAGGTTTCGGAGGGCATGAGGCCGAAGCTTTTGTCCTGAGCGCGATGGATGAGGGCCAGCGCCGCGGGATCCGCGGGATCGAGCACGATGAGGCGCTGCGCAGTGGCATCCGCTTGTTGCATCACGGGATACGTGATGCGGAAGACGAGAAACAGGCCTCCCAAAAAGAGGGAGAGCAGCAAAAACGCGCCGATCAGGCGCAGCAGCGAGCGGTCACGGACCTTCCAGGCAAAGAGGAGCGTGCTCATTGCTGCGGGGACACGGTGGCGAGCGCCAGCGCGTAACCTTGCGCATGCGCGATGTTGGTGACTTCGACGAGGCGTCCGCCGGGCGCGCCGCGATCGTGGTGAATGATCGCGCGGCGTTCCCCATCGCGATGCTGCTTCAGTTTGTCCGCGAGGGTGGCGAGCGTGACCGGCTCGCCGTCAAAATACATGGCCGCTTCCGAGCCTGCCGGAATGGTGATGATGTGTGCGCGTTCGAATCCGGTGAGCAGCGAGGTGGATTCTGCCGGTTTGACGATGTGGATGCCCGATTTGGCCGCAAAACCCCGGCTGAGCATGTACAACACGATCAGGAGCATCAGCGCGTTCATGAACGGCGCGGCGAAAATCCACGGGCTCTGGCGCGGGAGGCTGGATTCGAGCTTCATGAGGCAAAAAGTCGGAAAATGACGAAAAGGGAGGTTAGGAGACCTATTCTGGCTTCGGGCTTCGAACTTAATTCGTCATTCGGATTTCGTCATTCGTCATTTCCAGCTCCGAAACGCCCGAAACTCCGTTTTCACGCCTTCAGGCCTCGGACGCGCGGCGCTTTCTGCACGGACACGGGCGCTGTTTCGGCCTGGTGGAATTCGACGATGTTGGAGGCCGCTTTGCTGTCCTCGATGAGGTTCACGATCTCGATGCCGGCGCGTTCCAGATCATGCATGAGGCTGCGGGCGCGGGCGCTGAGGAAGGCGTAGCCGAGGTAAGCGGGAATGGCGACGACGAGGCCGAGCGCTGCGGTGATGAGGCTTTGATACACGCCATCGGCGACGTCATTCGGCGTGATGAGGCCGTTGCTGGAGTTTAGCTTCGTGAAGCTGACGAGCAGGCCGAGCAGGGTGCCGAGCAGGCCGATAAGCGGGCCGATGTGCGCGAGGGCGTTCAGCAGGCTGAGGAATCGCTCCAGGCGCGGCACCTCGAGCTGGCCGGCCTCCTGCACGATTTCTTTGAGCTGCTCACGCGGCGCGCCGTGGCGCAGCAACGCGGCGTGGATGACGCGTCCGGCAGGCACACGCGTGGCTACGCATTCCTGCAGGGCCTCGGCGTAGTTCCGGCGGGAGATCAGCGTGGCCAGCCCGGCGAGGAATTCGCCGATGTTCATGCTGGCGCGGTGAAAGTAAGCCATGCGCTCCAAAAAGATCGCCCCGCTGAGGCACAGGCAGCCGAGCAGCAACCACACGAGCGGTCCGCCTTTGGAGACAAGCTCCAGCGGGCTGCTGACGGTGGTGAGGTCGATCATGGCGGGTGACGGGAGTGAGTGTTCAGGCTCCTAGATTCGGGCTGGGGAGCTAGTTTTAGACCTTTTGGGAGAAAATGTAAACGTTTGTCTCGGAGTGGCGGGGGAGGGGGCTTCAATCCCACTTCGGGGCGGCGAGGAAAGCATCGGCGAGGCTGATATCGGCCTCGAAAGCGGCGCGTTTCGGCACGGCGGGCATTTCGGTGTCCAGCGCAGCGGCGGCGTGGCTCACGGCGGCCATGTCGGTGCCGGGCAGGCAGCGCAGGAGCAGCACGCGGCGGTCGGAAAGTCCGCGCAGCAAAATGAGGCCGCCTTCGTGCTGCTGCACGAGCTCCACGCAGTCTCCCGAGCCGCTGCGGCGGCCCAGTTCGCTCGCGGCGCCGAGGGTGGCCTGCGCGAGCACGAGCACGGCGGCGCTGGGTGGTGGGCCCTCACCTTGAAAACCGAGCACCTGACCCGCGTCGTCGGTGATGGCGGCGGAAAGCAGTCCGGGAATGGAGGGAAGAGGTGGCATGGAGGATGGGCGGAGCTTTACGCCGCGGCCCGCGTCGGCAGCGGAGCCTCATGGCGGGTGGCGGGCTGGCTGGGGAGCTGGGAGAGGCGGAACTGGTGGAGGACGGCCTGGGAGATCGCATTCAGCGTGGCGAGCACGTTGCGGCCGTTGCGCGCGTCCGTTTCGAAGCCGATGAGCGGCACGGCGCGGCTGTTGAAGAGGTATTCGAGGTATTCGATCGGCGCGGCGTTCGGGAGGTCGCGCTTGTTGTATTGCAGCACGACGGGCAGCTTTTCGATGCTGCTGCTGTTGAGCCGCAGATTGGCCTCCAGGCTCTGAAAGGCCTGCAAGTTGTCGCGCTGGCGGTCCATTTGCGAATCGACGACAAACACGACGCCATCGGCCTGCCGGAGCACGAGCTGGAGCGTGGCGTTGTAAGTCACCTGACCGGGCACGGTGTAGAGGTTGAAGCTGGTTTTGTAGCCGGGGATGGCATCCGCCTCGACGCTGAGGAAATCAAAGAACAGCGTGCGATCCTGCGCTGTGGAGAGGCTGACGAGGTCGCTGCGACCACGCGGGTCCAGCTTGGCGTGGATCTGCTGGATGTTCGTGGTCTTCCCGCACAACGGCGTGCCGCAATACACGATCTTGAAGCTGATCGTGCGCTCTTGGTGGTTGATGCTGGGCATAAAGGTTCGCGGTTCCCGGTTCTCAGTTCTCGGTGGGGGCGTGTCGTGGGCTTGGGTGCGTGAATGGAGTGAAAGACATCGAAAAGGGAGAACTGGGAACCGCGAACCGGGAACGGAGAACCGGCGTCAGCCCAGCATGCGGGCGAGTTCGCGGGCGACGAGGGTGATCTTGTCGCGCAGGCCGGTGGAGGGCTCGCTTTGATGCAGGACACCCACGGTGACGCTGCCAGGGAAGCAGAAGGTGATGAGGCGGCCGCCCGCATTCATCGTGAAGGTTTCCGCGCCTTCGATGCCGATCAGTGGCGCGAGCGTGCGGAGCTGCTTGGCGATGTCTCCGGCCTGTTGCTGGAAGGCGGCTGCCTCCGGCGCGCTGGCATCGCAGTGGCTGAGGATGCTGGAGCCGTTCAGGCAGACGCAGGCGCTCAGGCCGGGCTGGCTGGCGAGCAGTTCCACGACTTTGGAGGCGGTGAGGGTCTCTTCTGTGCCCAAAAGCGCGCGGAGCAGCAGCTGGTCGGTGTCCGTGTCGAGTTTTTCGAGGCCCAAGAAGGAATGACGGCTGCTGGCCTTGCTCGCCGGTGCGGCCGGAGCAGGTGTCGGGGCCGGGGCGGGCTTGGGTGCCACTTTGGGCTCTGGAGCCGGTTTTGGGCTCAAAAAGTCCCCACCAGCCATCGGGTTGAGGAAAGGCGCGGAGGGCTCCATCACGGCCGGAAGGGGCTCAGGAGGCAAACTGGCCTCTGGAGGGGCCGCAGGCTTGAAAAGGGGCGTTGGAGCCGGTGCAGGCTCCACCGGCGCGGGCGCTGGCGCGGCTGCCGGGATGAAAGCGGAGGCCTGTGGCGCGGAAAACAGCGGAACGGGCGTTTCAGCCGGTTTTTCAGGCTGCGGGGCTGGTTTGGCTGCCGCGGCGAACGGATCGATCAGCGGCTGCGTGGCCGAGGCGGGGCGCGTCGGGCTCGAACCCAGCGGTCCGGCCTGCTGGCCGAGCAATTGCGCGCTGCTGAATCCGCCGGTGGTGGCCGGTGCGGGTGCGGCGGCGGGAGCAAAGGGATCGAAGGGCTTCGTGACCGGTGCAGCAGCAGGCGCGGGGGTGCTGAACGCGCTGATGGCGGCCGCCATCGGCTGCAAAGTCGCCGCGAGGGGCACGCTGGGTTGCTGCGCAGGCGGTTTCGGTGCCTCGGGTGCTGGCGGGAAGGCCGCGCCAAAAGGTGACGCAGGAGCGGGCACCGGTGCAGGGACAGCAGCAGGGATGAAGGGGTTCTCTTTTGGCGGCTCCGGCGCGGCCGGGGGCGTGAAGAACATCGGCTGCGGAGCCGGTGCGGCCGGTGCTGGCGCTGGCGCGGGAGGCGCGGCGGCGTGCAGCGGCTCGGTATTCATCGGTCCGCCATTGAATGCGGCGAAGGGCGTGAAGCTGATCGGGGCTGCTGGCGGTGCCGCCGGGGCGGGGGCCGGGGCCGCAGGCATGAAAGCCGCCGGAGCGGGTGCAGGCTCCGCAGGCGCGGCAGCGGCAAAGGGACTCGGGGCCGCACCTCCGGGCATGATGGTCATCATTTTGCCCGCTGCGGGTGCTCCAGGCATCATCGGGGCCGGATTCGCGGCCGCAAACGGGCTCGGAGCCGCCGCTGCCGGGGCGGGAGCCGCCTCGCTGGCACCGGTTAGTGCGTGGAAGACCTCGTTGGAGGGCAGTTTGACCTGAAAATCGCGCTTCGCCGCTCCCAGCATGTTGCGGAAGCCGAGGTCAGACACGCCGTCGATGAGATTTCCGAGCGGCAGGAGGAAGGTGCCGCTCGCGATCTGCTCATTGAGCACGCCTTGATCCACCTGCGTATTCACCCAGCCCGGGACCGAGGAGGAATCAAAGCCGATCTCCTCGACGGAATAGCCGCGCAGGATGTTGGCGAGCGATAGCTTCACCTTGCCCGGGCTGACCATCGGCGGCGGGGAGCCGCCCAGCGGCTTGTTGCCCGGAATCAGCAGGCCGGTGATCCCCGGAATGGCCGGTGTCGCCTGCCCAAAGGGCGAGGAGGCCGCCGGCGTGATCGAAGGCATGACGGGCGCGGCCTGAGCCACGGGTTCGGCCGCTGGAGCTGGTGCGGCGGCGAAGGGCGAAAGCGGCGGCGTTCCCAGTGGCAGCAAACCGAGTGTCGGGGGCGATTCGGGAGCCTGATTTTGCGGCGCGGCTGGTGCGGCAGCCGCCGCAAATGGCGAGGCACCCGCAGCGGGCGCAGCCGCCGCTGCAAACGGTGAAAAGGGCGATGCAGGTGCCGCGGCCGGCGCTGGCGCCGGTGCGGGAGTAAACGCTGCGAACGGCGATGCTGCCTGCGGTGCGGTAAAAGTGGGTGCTGCCGGTGCCGTGGCTGGAGCTGGCGCTGGTGCCGCTGCGGCAAATGGCGATGGCGTGGCAGCCGCAGGAGATAGCGCCGCAAAGGGAGAGGCCGAGGCTGGATTCGCGGCTGCAAACGGGCTCGGAGCCGCTGCTGGCACCGTGAATTGAGAAGCCGGAGCTGGATTCGCCGCCGCAAACGGGCTCGGAGCGGCACTGGGAGCCGCTGCTGGCACTGTGAATGGAGAAGCCGGGGCCGGATTCGCCGCCGGAGCCGGTGCGGCGGGGATTGCACCGCCGGGATTCGCATTTTGCCCGCCGCTGCGCGCCGTGGCGATCAGGCCGGGCAGTTTTGCCGCGGGCAGGGAAACGGTGCGGGGGTCCTGCGGAGAAACGGGCACCTGGAACAGCGCCGGGCAGACGCGGTAAATTTCAAAGGCTGGCACGGCTGCCTGGCCGCTGCGCAGGGCGTTCTCCAGCAGCACCGGCGGCAGGGTGATCGGCTGCTCGGGAGGCAGCGCACCGGCACGCACCATGTCAGGTGGCAATTGCCCCATCACATCGCCCACGGTGAGCGGCAGATTCGTCGGCGGGCTGCCGGCCTGGCTGAAGGGGGACAATCCGCTCGGCGCATTGATCGGCGGGGCCTCCACGGCCTCATTCCCAGCGATTTTAAACAACGGCGCGCCGCCAAACTGGAAGCGGGAGGCTGGCGCGGTAGAGGGTGGCAGGACGGAGGTGGCTTGCATGGCAGGGGCGTGGTTCAGGGGCTGTTGGACGGCCTGTCCAGCGAAGCCTGGCCCTCCCGATGCAGGCAGCGTTCCAACTCCGTCACCCATAGAAGGTGCGGAGCCTTGTTGCTGCAGCGTTCGGAAGGACAAAGTCATCGCCAGCTCAGAGACAGCCAAGCCTGCCAAGATAGCAAACTGGTGTGAAAAATCTAAAAATTATAAAAAGAAGGGTGAAATTAGCTGAATTATTTAAAGCATATTAAATATCAAGGCGAGAGTTTTCAACGGCTATTTCCATGATTTTAAGCCTCCTACTCGCACCACTGGCTCCAGCGCGGCTGTCGCCGAACTCTTCTCTCCGCCTCCCAGCATCCAACTCGCACAGAGACTTTTTTGCTCCTCGTGGGATTTCTCCTTGCCAAAAAAAGGAATGACTCGAATATCGCGCCCGCTCAAAAAAGACCCCTTCGTCTAGCGGTTAGGACACATCCCTTTCACGGATGCGACACGAGTTCGATTCTCGTAGGGGTCGCCAAGCTTCACGATCAAGCTGGCGCGCGAACTTCTCAGCAGCCACACCGGCTGCTTTTTCTTTGTCACGGCAAATAAAACCACCGCTCTCACGCGTCGTCGCCGAAACTGCCCGCGCGCATGCCGCCCACTGAAGACACCCTCGCACGACTCCACGCTGAACATGCCCTCAGCGTGTATCGTTTCGCCTGGAGCATCACGCGCGATGAGTTGCTCGCGCAGGACGTCGTGCAGGAGCTCTTCTTGAAGCTCGCCCGCGGCCAGGCGTCGCTCGCCCAGGCGCAATCCGAGCGTGCTCTGCTCTTCACGCTGACGCGGAACCTCGCGCTCGATGTCCTGCGCCGTCGCGGTCGCGAGGAGAAAGCGCTCGATGCTCTCCAGCAGCAAACACCGCGCTGGTTTCAGCCTGCGGACACCGAATCTGGCGAGCAGCTCGCTCACGCCCTCGCCGCACTGCCCGAGGAGCAGCGCAGCGTCGTCCACCTGCACGTGTGGGAGGACCTCAGCTTTCGCGAGATCGCCGAACTGCTCAGCGCACCGCTGCAAACCATCGCCAGCCGTTACCGCTACGCCTTGGAAAAACTCCGCCAGCATCAACCCGCCCTCGAACGATGAACCACGATCTCGAATCCCAGCTGCGCGCCCTCCGCTGGCGCGATCCGCCGCCGGAGTTTCTCGCGCGCGTGCTCGACGATGCCCAGCGCGAGCGCGCCCGCGTCACCACGCGCAAACGATGGCTCGCCTTCATCCCGGTGCCGCTGCGCATCCCGCTCGCCGCGTGCTGGCTGCTCGCGTTCTATTTCAAACTCACCACGCCCGAGGCTGTGCCCGCCGCCACGCTCCAAAACTACGCCAAACTCCCGCCGATGACGCCCGCGCAGCTCGTCGCCCATATCGAACACGTCGAACACCTCGCCCATGAACTCCTCGAACAACTCCGCGGCCCCATCCCGCCTCTCTAAGTGGCTCCGCCGTTTGCTGTGGAGCTGCATCACGCTCGTCTCTCTGCTCACCGTTTACTACCAGTGGGAAAACCGCCGCAGTGCCCGCGAGCTGAAAGCTGCACACGCACGACTCATCGAGCGAGTCGGCACCGATGACCCATTCGCCTTCGCGCCGCCGAAAATCCCCGATGCGCAAAACTTCTTCGCCCTGCCCGCCATCGAAAAATGGGCCACGGAGCCGATGGACCCAGGCGGTCGTTGCAAAGCCTACAAAATTCCGCCGAACGTCTTTTTGCCGCCAGGCTTCACCGTTCCCAAACTGATCGAAAACGAAGCGGACGGCACCTCCCGCATCGATTTCAGCCAAAGATCCGCCATCGAGCTGGATCGCCTGCTCGGTGATGCCGGTGGTCTTTTGACGGAACTCCACCAGGGACTCGCGCGGCCCATCTCCTGCCTCAAACCCACACTCCCAGACGCCTTGGAGGCAGCGAAAAACGAAATCGCGGCCGCACCCATCCCAAACGTCGGCAACATGAACGAGCACCTGCGTCATCTCGCTCTGCACCTGCGTGTCGCGGCTCATGCGGGTAACTCCGCCAAGGCCGCCTCCACCGCGCTCATCCTTCTGCGGCTGTTTCCCGAATCCTGCGCCAACCACGGCTCATTCGTCTCCAACCTCGTCAGCCTTGCTTGTCACAACATCGCCTTCGAAGCGCTTCAAGATGCCCTTTCGTGTCCGGTTTGGAGCGAAGACTCTCTCCGCCAACTCCAACTCCAGCTCAGCAAACACCACGACCTCCAACTCACCCAGGACGCCCTCATTCGCGAGCTGCTCTGGTTCTTTGCGACCATGATGCAGACACGCGAGAGCCAGCTCAATGGCTCCGGCCCATCTTTACTTCAAAGACTCGGAGCCACAGATGTCTCCATCAGCAAAGACGGCCTCACCGAATGGCTGGCGCAAAAAGCCATCCGCTCCATGGGCCGCGGCATGCCCATCGGCTGGCTGGACGCCAACATCGCCAACTACGTTGACCGCATGCTCGACATCATCGGCCCGGACACCGAAACGCAGTGGATGGAAGCGGCTCAACGCATCGACGCACAGAAACAGCGTGCTGCAGCGGAGAGTCCCGCCAATCCCCGCCGCATCATCGCCAACCTGGCCATTGCCAACATCGGCACACTTTTCCCCGTCGCCGCCGAGACGCTCTTCCACCGCCGCTGCCTCATCCTCGCCTGTGAATTGGAAAAGAACCGCCTGCAAGCCGGCGCGTATCCAGCTCAACTGCCGGAGCTGAAGGGTTTCAAACTCGATGATCCCGCACGTCCCGGACATCTGCCCGGCTACCGTTTGGAAAAGGACGGCTACACGCTCACGTCCGCGCATGACGGATGGTTCTGGCGCATGAAACGCGCCCCTTGAGCGCGGATCACCATTCCGACTTCACTAGCGAGACGAGCGCGGCAATGCCGAAGGCAAAACCGGCGAGCAGCAGCAGCGCAAACGACCGCATCAGCAGCTTGGCGTGAGCGATCCAAAACACGCGCAGACCCAGCGCTAGGCCCGCCGCGCCCGAAAGCCAGAGCGCCGTGGACATCAGCCCTGCCCAGGGCCCTTCTTCGCTGAGTTCCATGGCGCGCGACGATTCACCAGGGAAAAGAATCGGCCGCACAAACGCCACCAGCAGTTCGAGCAGGAAACTGCTCACAAAGATCAGGTAAAAGAGCACCACATGCGCCAGCACCCAGCACGCCGCGAGCGTGAGGCCCGCGAGCACTCGGCCGATGCTGACAGGGGGCTTGGAAATCGGGGATTCGTCACTCATGGCCGGTTTCAGTCTTGGTGCGCCTCCGTGCCGCTCCACTGCAGCGTGGGCGCGCCGCCATTCTCATCCGGCACGAGCGTAAAGACGACCGTGAGATCAAAGTAAGCGCCCTCTTCCTCGCTCTTCGGGATCTGGCCGCCCACTTCGACGACGACAGCCGTCTTCGAGCCGCGCTGCGCGATGCTCACGTCATGCAGCGTGATGGCAAAGTCTTCCTTGTCGAACTTCTTGTGCGCCTCACTGCCCGCGAGGTGCTCGAGAGCGGCCTTCTTCGCCACCGCGAGCAAATCCGCCGCGGGAGAGAAACCGCTGCCGTCTGGACTCACCGCATACACGCTGGCATTGAAGGTCGCCCACTTGCCGCTGCACATCTGCGCGACGTAGCTGTTTGCCGAGTACCAGGCCACCTCGTTCGTGCTGTGGCCGATGTAGCCCTTGTCCGCATGGTGAGAGCCCGCTGTCTTGCCCAAAATGACGCCGTCCTTCAGATTCACGATGTAATTCGTCAATCCTTCGGCCTCCGAGTCGGCGACAATGCTGCCGTCCTCCAGCGTTTCGCCTTGCGGCACGGACTGGCCCTGGATGCCCCACGCGAAGGCAAACTGCCCGTCGCGCGAGCGCGTGCCCTCGATCATGCGCCAGCCATCGCCGCTCGGGTAGCTGCTGGCAGCCGCGCCCGCCGTTTCACCGCCGCCATTCAGGCCGCTGAAATCGCGGATGATGTTCTGCACCTCCATCTGAAAGCCCTCATACACACCTTCCTCGATCTCGTCGCCACTCAGCGGCTTCGCAGGCAGCTTGGACGTGTCCGCAGGCTTGCCGGGGGCAAAATTGCCCTGCTTCCCCACCGCGCGGATCAATTCGCCGCCGGAAAAGTAGTAGCGCTTCTCCGTCACCTGCACCGGCGCACCCTCGCGCGGGGCTTCATACTCGGCGCGTTCCAACACAAACAGCACCTCATCCTTTTCCACGTAGATGCGGCGCATCAGCGGACCGTGCTCATCAAAAACCGTGCGCTCCGTGCGCAGCAGCCCGCTGTCATCCGAGGCGCGCCACACATGCTGTTCCAGCGGCACGTTGTCCACATTCTCCACGGCCAGCTTCAGGTGCGGCCAGCCCTCGTGCTCCGACTCGATCTTTTCAAACACGGAGGTGATGCGTTTCAGCGCCCCCTTGTCCTGAGCGGTGAGTGAGGTGCCCGTGACGAGCAGGACGGCGAGAAAAAGGGAAAGCTTGTTCATGAGGGAGAGCGTCCCGAAATCAGCGGATACCCTGCCAAAGTCAATTCCTCACGCCAGATGTTGGCCATTCCGGTAAATAAATTCACGCCGCACACGCGTCGTCTGCCAAATTGCCACCCATCGCGTCCACATGAGCCCGTCACCAACTACCACGTCCAAGCCACGTCGCTGGCTGCGCCGCTTTTTTTGGACGCTCATCACGCTGGCCTCACTGCTCACGGTTTATTACCAATGGGAAAACCGCCGCAGTGCTCGTGAGCTTCAAATCGCGCGTGAACGGCTTCTCGTTCGCATCGGCACGGAAAACTGGCTCGATCTCACGCCTCCTGTCGTGCCGGATGCGCAGAATTTCTTCGCCCTGCCCGTCATCGAGCAATGGATGAACCGCGAAGAACGGCTCGTTCGCTACGTCATCCCAAAAAACGCCTTCTTGCCGCCAAACTTCGTTTCACCGGCCATCCTCGAAAATGAGGCCGATGGCACTTCCCGCGTTGATTTGGCCAGTTGGGCAAAAGATCGCGATTTGAAGGGCGAATCGCCCGAAATCGCCCTGAATCGCGAACTCGGCGACGGCAACGGTTTGCTCCCCAAACTCGCCGCAGGCCTCTCCCGGCCGTTTTCGGCCATGAAACCGCACCAACGTGACGAATTTATCGCCGCAGGGGCCAACCCATACGAGGCACCCCAGCCGAATGTCAGCCAAGTGAACGCTAACATGCTCGATCTCGGTCTGCATCTCCGCGTCGCCGCAGCCGCAGGTGATGTGGAAAAGACACGCAACACCGCGCTCATCCTGCTCCGCTTGTTTCCCGAGACCGCCACCTCGTATCACTGGCTCAT
>Ga0315902_10007957_pt1 | contig 14397 bp, 8 predicted proteins | sample LakEriMetagenome_9_FD_203523 | JGI IMG/M metagenome (GOLD analysis project Ga0315902, IMG submission 203523) | Freshwater fungal communities from buoy surface, Lake Erie, Ohio, United States - Buoy 12 MA117 | ecosystem: Environmental > Aquatic > Freshwater > Lake > Lake biofilm | place: USA... | reverse complement strand
CTGCCATTGGTGCGGGCGGCGATCGGCCACAAACAAACGCTTCGTATCGCATCGCCTTCATTAGCGGCAGGATAGCGACGTGGGCCCCGCACAAAGGAAGGTGACATGAGTCCCTTCATTCGGCGACAGTCGACAGTGTTTCATCAGAAGCGATGGCGATGAGCACGCCAACAGTCCCTGCTTGCCTATTACCATCCCGACGAGACTGTCGACTGAAGAAAGAATGCACACGCTTGATGGCACTGCCACAGCCATCCTAAGATCCGACGGCTGCGACCTGCAGCATCCGTGGCGCATGCTAGATCTGCTCGATCCTCAAGCGATTGCAGGTGAAAGCAGTCCACTACCTTTTCGGCCGCACGCCTTCCATCTCGGCGGTAGCCAAGGAGCAACTCGATCGCCTTTTGGCCACCGCTTAGGCGATGATCTTCTGAATTGGTTCCACCGGTTCGACTCCCACCAGTTTCTGATCGAGCCCTGAGTGGAAATAGGCGAGTCGATTGGGGTCGATTCCCAATTGATGCAGGATGGTGGCATGAAGCCGTTTGACATGAAAAGGGTCTTCGACCGCCGCCGATCCTAACTCGTCGGTGGTCCCGACACTGACCCCACCGCGAATCCCACCACCCGCCATCCACATGGTGAAACCGTACGAATTGTGGTCGCGGCCGGTTCCTTCCGCATACTCAGCGGTCGGCTGTCTCCCAAATTCGCCCCCCCAGACCACCAGAGTTTCCTTCAGCAGATCGCGTCGCTTCAAGTCGGTGAGAAGTGCTGCGATCGGCTGATCGGTATTGAACGCATGGTAGTTGTGATTCTTTTCCAGATCCGAGTGGGCATCCCAGTTGTCGTCATTGTGAGCCCCGCCTGAATAGATCTGAATGAACCGCACCCCACGCTCCACCAACCTTCTGGCAAGCAGGCACTTGGTCCCAAAATCGCGAGTTCTATCCCCATCCAAGCCATAGAGTTTGTGGGTCTCTTCGGTTTCCTGAGAGATATCGACTGCTTCGGGTGCATGTTCCTGCATCCGGTAAGCCAGTTCGTAGCTTGCAATTCGAGCCGCCAGATCCGAATCGCCCTGCCTAACCGCCAAATGCTCTTCGTTCTGCGCCTTGAGCGCATCGAGCAGCAGACGCTGCTGCTGCCGCGAAACCCCTTCACGGGCCTTCAGATCGAGTATCGGAGTCCCTTGCGACCGGAAGATGGTCCCCTGGAAATTGGCTGGCATGTAGCCACTCGACCAATTCTTTGCACCTGAGATCGGCCCTCCCTTGGGGTCTAGCATCACAACGAAGCCTGGCAGATTGGAGTTCACGGATCCAAGCCCATAGTTCACCCAAGACCCCAGGCACGGATGCCCGCTCTGCACGCGGCCGGAATTCATCATCAGCATCGCCGACCCATGGATCGGGGAATCGGCGGTCATCGAGTGAATGAACGCGATATCATCGACGCACTGACCGACGTGGGGAAAAAGTTCGCTGACCAACTTGCCGCACTCGCCATAAGGACGAAATCCCCATCGCGGCTCGACGATCCGTCCGGTGTTGCGATGCCCACCGCGCCCGAACGTCTTGACTTCCACCGTCTGGTTGTCGCGTCCCTTCATCTGAGGCTTGTGATCGAAGGTATCGATATGGCTTGGACCACCATACATGAAGAGGAAGATGACGCTCTTGGCCTTGGGAGCAAAATGTGGCTGGGGCAACTCCCCTTCCAGTTGAGAGGCCAAAGCACGCTTCGCAAAGAAGCCATCTCCTTCCAGCAGCCCGGCCAGCGCCGTCCCTGCGAATCCTCCGCCTGCCTGCCAGAGAAATTCGCGACGTGTTCTGCCACAAAAGTTGCGTTGCATGACTTCCCCACTGGATGGTTCGGTACCCGGCTTTCCCTTCTCGGGAGAGATCCGCAGGCGACCGATTCGATCAATCGATATACATGAATTCGTTGCTGTTGCAAATCATCAGGCAGTACTGCTGTAGCGACTGAGCTGCCGTGAGTTGGTGCTGCTCTCTCAGTGCCGCCATCAAGTCGATACCGCGTTGAATTTCCTTGTCCGTAGCTGGTCTCAATAAAGCCAACTCCACGGCGCGCCCTGCCTGGCGCGCCGGGTCGTCCCCCACTTCCTCGCTCACCCGTCCAGCCAGTCGCTCCGCCTGCTCATTCAGAAAGTCCCCGTTGAGCATCCCAAGGGCCTGGCCGGGCTGAGTAGTGACGAACCTTGCCTCACAACTGGTATCGGGTTCGGGAAAATCAAAGCTTGCCATCAGCGGCACCATCAGCGATCGCTTGATATGAATGTAAATACTCCGTCTCGCCCGATCCTTCTCGCTCGATTGCTCCCACCCCGCTCCAGGAACCGATTGTCCGGCGAGCACCTCACGAGAAATCTCCGGAAAAATGCTTGGGCCGTACATCGCAAGGTTCAACTGCCCACTGGTGGCCAGCAGTCCGTCCCTCAGTTCTTCCGCACTCAATCGCCTCCGGTTGAAGTGGCTGAAGGTGTCATTGGCAGGGTCGATTCGCCTTGCTTCGTCGCTGGCGATAGAACTCTGCTGGTAGGTCTGCGACATCACCATCAGCTTGTGCAAGGACTTCAACCGCCACTTTTGGTCGATCAGTTGCCCGGCAAGCCAGTCGAGCAATTGTGGGTGCGTGGGAGGATCTCCAAGCTGCCCAAAATTGTTGGCCGACCGCACGATGCCCCGGCCGAAGTGATGCTGCCAGAGGCGATTGACGATGACCCGACTGGTCAGTGGGTTTGCGGGAGAAGCAATCCAGCGAGCTAGCGCCAAACGCCGACCGGAGGTCTGCCTTTGAGGATCGGGAACAATCTCTGGAACCTCGCCCCCCAGAATCGAAAGCACTCCAGGTTCGACTTTCTCCCCCTTCGCTTGCGGTAGCCCGCGGGTCAATATGAACGTTTCCGGGGCATTGGTCCCCGACTCGCTGACGCATAGTCCGTACTCTTCCCAGGGCTTCTTCCGCTTCGCCTCCTCAAGCTCCTTGCGGACCTGCTTGTAGCGAGCCACCATCTGGGGATCCAGCGTCTCTTGTTGATCGGACTGCAAGAGCTGATTGAAATCGACATTCTTGGACTTATCCTCCACCGACAAGCTGCGACGCTTGAAACCGGGGCCAGACCAACTGATCTGCAGACCTTTCCCAAATCGACCCTGGAAGTAATCGACACGCAAGGGATGACGTCCCGCCTTCAGAGTCGCCGACGTGCGCTGTGGGCGTCCCACGCCATGGATGCCGTCATATTCGATGAGCTTCTTGCCATCCAAAGACAATCTCGATCCATCGTCGGAATCGAGCGCAAAGATATACTCGCCATCCTCCGGAACGATCAAAGTGCCTGTGAAAACAAAACCAAAGTGGTCTTCGCGGGTCGCCAGGCCGATATCCAATTTCCTTGCCGGAACCGGACCGACAGTCTCCGGCTTCAACTGGTCGAAGTCAGGAAGCTTCTCAAAGGTGTCTCGATAGAAACGAAATTCCAGATCATCCAAATCTTGCACGTCGGCTTCCTGCGACGTGGCGGCGGTGAACTGGTCTCGCAGCACTTTCTCCAGCTGATTGATCTCCCCCTGCAGGCGGTCGACTAGTTCGCGGATCTCCTTCTCCCGCTGTTGAAACAATTGACGGTCGGCATCACTGGCCACCAGAGGCCGCTCGGTGTACGGCCCGTTTCCATTGGGGGTGATATTGCGGATGAAGGCAAGCAGCTTGTAGTAATCCGCCGCCGGGATTGGGTCGATCTTGTGATCGTGACAGCGACTGCAATTGACCGTCAGACCCAGCATCCCCTGACCGACAGTCGTCAGGATGTCGTCCAAGCCGTCGTACATCGCCAGCTCCCTGTCAGCCGGCTCATCGTCCCAAATTCCAAGCCGATAAAAACCCGTCGCGACCAGAGAATCCCGAGTCGTCTCGGGGAGTTCATCCCCCGCCAACTGCTCGACCAGGAACTGATCGTACGGCTTATCCTCATTGAAAGACCGGATCACGTAATCTCGGTATCGCCAAGCATGGGGCTTTCGGCCATCGCGTTCAAAGCTGTTGGTCTCGGCATACCGCACCACATCCAGCCAATGCCTCGCCCATCGCTCGCCAAACCGTTCGCTGGCAAGCAATCGATCGACCACCGATTCGTACGCAGCATCAAATCCCAACTCCACCACCTGCTGATCAAACTCGACCGTCTGCTCCAGCGTCGGTGGCAATCCGATGAGATCCTGGTAGAGTCGCCTTAAAAGCTGTGGATTGGTGGCTCGCGGCGCTCGCTGCAAACCCGCATCCTGCAACTTCTGATCGATGAAGGCATCGATCGGATGATCCGACTGGCTTCCCGCCGGCCGTGCAGGCACCTCCACTGGACCAACCGGCTCGAACGCCCAGTGCCGCTGCCAGACTGCCCCCTGCTCAATCCACTTGGCGATCGACTGCCGCTCCTGCTCTCCAAGTGGCTTCCCTTCTGGTGGCATCCTCAGCGACTCATCCTCCGATACGATCCGCTCCAGTAAATGGCTCTTCGACAGGTCTCCCGGAACGATCGCTCGGCTGCCCGATTCCAGCAAGGCGGTCGCCGACGCAGGATCATCCAGCCGCAACCCCGCTTCGGCATGGTCGGGACCATGGCAGGCAAAACAGCGTCTCGCCAGGATGGCTTGGACGTTCCGCGCCAGCGTCAGGTCGGCCTTCTCCTGCCCCTGCAGGCAAGCGGAGAAGAAGGGAAAGATCACCAGCCCGAAGGTGGCAGCCCGAAGGGTCTTCCAGCAACGCATCATGGTCGGCTACGGGGTGGGAGGGTGGGGAGTGGATTCCGTGGAGACTGCGGGGCAGTGGTTGCGTCAAAACCCAACCGGCGACCGCCCTCTCATTATCGCCACTCTACCACCTTCCGCCACTCCCTGAAAAAACTTCTCCCGCCATTTTGCCTCGCCCCTACAACCCATCCGGTTGGAAACCGCGAGTGCTCAGGCAATCGCCTGAGTCCCCATCTATCGACCCAGGAGAGGAAGCAGGTTGGATGCATCGTTGAGGATGACGAAGGCCATTAGCGCCAGCAGGCACAGCACCCCGGCGATCGTCAGCCTAGCTTGCCACTGTTCATCGACCGGCTTACCACGAATCCACTCCGCCAGCAGGAACACCATGTGCCCACCGTCGAGCGCTGGGATCGGCAGAAAATTGAGCACCGCCAGATTGGCGCTCAGCATGGTCAAAAACATCAGCAGCTTGCTGATTCCCTCAGAAGCCGCCGAGGATGCTTGGTAGAAGATCATGCCAGGACCACCAACCGCTTTTCGGGAGACCTTACCGGTGGTTAGCAGCTTCAGAAAGTCGACCACCCCGAGCATCCTCTTCCAGGTTTCCTTGACACCCAGGCTGAGCGACTCGGACCAGGATTGTGAGGTGTGCATTTTGCTTGCTGGCTCTAGATTGAGCCCACGCGAGGACCAATGCCAATTGGAATCCTCGGTGACCTCGACCATCGCTTCCCGCACCGTCTGATCGCGCAAGTAATGCACTTTGACCGGCGTCCCGACCGGTACGACCTGCAGCAATTCATGCAGCCAGATGGGACTGTACATGGCATCGATCGCCCGAGGCTGAAACGATTCCTCGGTGAACCAATCTTTCATCGCCTCGCGCTGCTTCTCACTGGGAAGCAATTGGATCTGCTGAATCTGATCACCGGGAAGCAATCCCACCTTCATCGCACTCGATTCCGCGACAACGCTAGAGACAACTGGCTTGATGTCGAAGGTCATGCCGCTGCCAAGCAGTTCATAGCCGACGGGATTCAGCTGCGGACCGATCTCCTGGACCTGAACCATGTCAGGTACGCGCCAGCGAAAATCGACCTTCTGCCCCGCTTCCCGTTCCAGCGTCAGGACCACCTCGGTCCCTTTGGCATCCATTACCATCAGCGGCAATCGGGTTGCGTCTTCAATCGGCTTGCCCTGAAAGGCAACCAGACGGTCCCCTTCCCGCACCCCAGCATCGTGGGCCAGTCCGCGGTCGGCCACTGCCGACACCGAGCCGACCTGGAATCCAATTCCTAGATATCGAACCGCTCTGGCGGGCAGCTGGATCGACAGTTCCTTCGTGGGCGAATTCGCTTTGCGGGAATTCTCCGCACGCTGCACAGTCAGCGTGACCGGCTGGTGAATCTTCGCATGAATCGCTCGCATCAACTCGATTTCGGTCGGTTGCCCCAATCGTTCGTCGGAAGGCAAGGGCTGGCCATCGACCGCGATGATCCGATCGCCCGCCTGAAGGGTCGACTCGTTTGACTCCTCTGCAGGCCCCATCCCTGGGGGATCGAGAAAAGGCAATTTGCGATCGAGTTGGCTGAGGCTGACCGGCCTGACGCCAATCATGCTCCGAAAGCGGTCGGGGTCGTGGCGCTGCGTCCCGACCACCTGAAACGTTTCGATTTTTCCATCGCGTCGCACCACCACCGGGTAGGGAGTGTCGGGTTGCTTAAGCCCACTAACCATGACCTGCTCGGCAAGGTCCATGAACTGCAGATGCTCTTCTGGTTCCTTCATCGATCCGATCTGCAGGACTTGATCGCCCGTTTGAATCCCCGCCTTCCAGGCTGGGTCTCCCGGAGTCGTCCCGGCGAGAATCAGCGGCTGGTAGGGGACACCACTTCGGAAGGCGTAGGCGGCCATCAAGACGCCGAACAAAAGATTCATCAGAACGCCTGCGCTGATGATCACCATCCGCGCGTAGACAGGTTTGGCGGGAAACGATCGGGGATCCAACACCGGAGGGGTCATCGGATCTTGGTCGTTGTCCACCCGAATTCTCTCCGCCTCCTGCTCTGCCTTTCGGGGATCATCCTCCTGCCCGAGCATCTTCACGTAGCCGCCAAGCGGAATAGCGCCGATGCCATACTCGGTCTCACCCCACTGAAACTTTGCCAGCGAACCAGGGATCCGAATCGGCCCCAGTCGGATCGGCACGTCAAAGCCGACATAGAACTTCTCGCATTTGACGCCAAAGAATTTGGCGGCCAGAAAGTGGCCCAACTCATGGACGAAGATGACAAACCCCAGCCCCAGCAACACCTGGATGATCGACCAGAGATTGCCAAACAATCCTTGAAGAAAAGAGACAGGATCTCCCTGTGCTGCCAGGAGACCGTCCCATGGAGATGTGATCAACGATCCGATGAGCATTGCCTTTGTGTCCAATCAAGTACCTCCTGCCTGGCCCAGCGATCCAATCGGATCAACTCCTCCAGCGAAGGATTGGGGTCGTAATGGTGGTGATCGAGTGCCTTTCGGCACGCTTCGACAATTCTTGGAAAGGTGATTCTTCCAGCAAGAAACTGTTCTACGGCGACTTCATTGGCGGCGTTCAGCACCACGCCTGTGGTGCCTCCGCGCCGAGCCACCTCGTAGCCAAGCTCCAGAGCAGGGTACCGCTGCGGATCCAGCGGCCGCCAGTCGAGCGAAAGGGAGGTGGACCAGTCAAAAGCGGCTGCCGGGCAGGCAAAGCGATCGGGGTAGGTCAGCGCCAGCTGGATTGGAAGTCTCATATCCGGTGGGCTCAACTGCGCGACCACCGAGCCGTCGACGAATTCAACCATCGAATGGATGATCGATTGGGGATGGATCACGACGGCGATGTTTTCGGGAGCGATCCCAAAAAGCCACCTTGCTTCGATCACCTCCAGCGCTTTGTTCATCATGGTGGCCGAGTCGACCGTGATTTTCTTGCCCATCTGCCAGTTGGGATGGCGTAGTGCATCTTCGGCTGTCGCGTCGGCCAGTCGGTCGATCGGCCAGTCCCTGAGCGAACCTCCACTGGCGGTTAGTATCAGTCGCCGCACTTGCTCCTTGCCGCGCCCCGCATGCAGCGCCTGAAAAATAGCGCTGTGCTCACTGTCGATGGGTAGCAATTCCCCACCCCGCTCCTCCACCAAACGCGTCAGCAACGGGCCCGCGACCACTAACGCCTCTTTGTTGGCCAGAGCCAGCCTCTTGCCTGACTCGGCCGCCACCAGACAGCTCATCAATCCCGCCATGCCGACGATCCCCGCCACGACGATGTCGACATCCGGATGGCGGGCCACCTCCATCATCGCGTCTTCCCCGACTCGTCGCAGTTCCCGCTGAGGCCCCTCCATCCAACCCAATCGCGTTGCGGTGGCCGGGTCGGTGGCGATGGCCAGGCAGGGGGCATGCTGTCGCTGCTGTTCAGAAAGCAGATCCAGCTGCAGATGAGCGGAGATCGCATGCAACTGCAAACGGTCCTTCAGACCGCTCAATACATCCAGAGTCGCCCGGCCGATGCTTCCGGTCGATCCGAATACTGCCACCTGTCGCCGGTTGTTGGACGCCATCGATTCGCCGGGGGGGTGAAACCGCACTGCTCAAATAGCAAAACTCAAATTGCTCAGCTCAGACTGCACTGGGAAATGCATCAGGGGAATGCCCCGAGCCGGCCGCAGCCCAAAGCTTTCCGCTTGCCCAGCGGAGGTAGCCGAGCGACAATAATCAGGATATCCGGTTTACTTCGGCAACGTCAGCCCGAGCCGGTGTTTTTGGCTTTGGGAAAGCAGCAGGTTGGCCATGCCCGATCGCGGTGATGCGGAACGACGAAACCCCGATGGCAAATCGAAGGGCAATTGGATCTGGTATCTGCTGCTGGGAGGCACTCTGGCCGCTCTTCTGGGAGCCATGGTGATTCAGGGCGCTACCTTCCGGCTTTCCTACCCGGACCTGATCGCACTCCTTCAAAACACCGAGTATTCCCAGCGCGGTGCCACCCAAATGGTCGAAGGCCGCACCGGCAAGATCGTCCTGCCCTCCACTGGATCCAGTGGCCGCCGTGAGGAACTCAGCCAGATTCGCAACGTCCGAGTCGACGACAAGTATGTCTATGGCAAGGCAACTTATCGACTTCTCGATGCCAACGACAAGGTCATCCACCGCACCGAGACGATCGAATTCCGCACCCCCAAAGATGCCAGCGACAACACCGCTTCCGAACTGCGCGGGCTGCTGGATCAGTCCAAAGTCGCCTGGAATCATACCGAAGGTCCCGGCATTCTCTCGCAATACCTACCCCTTATCCTCCCCCTTCTGATCGTGCTGGGAGCGATGGCCTTCATGATGCGGCGATTGGGCGGCGTCGGCTCCCCAATGTCCTTCGGAAGAAGCCGCGGCAAACTGTACGCGCAGGAAGAAGTCGGCATCATGTTTCCCGACGTTGCGGGGATCGATGAGGCGGTCGAGGAAGTCCGAGAAATCGTCGATTTCCTACGTCATCCCGACAAATACCAGCGATTGGGGGGACGCATTCCCAAAGGAGTCCTCCTGGTAGGACCTCCAGGAACCGGCAAAACCCTTCTGGCTAAAGCCATTGCTGGCGAAGCAGGAGTGCCGTTTTTTTCTCTGTCGGGAAGCGACTTTGTGGAAATGTTCGTCGGCGTGGGTGCCGCCCGGGTGCGCGACATGTTCCAGCAGGCAACCGCCAAAGCCCCCTGCATTATCTTCATCGATGAACTGGATGCACTCGGGAAAAGTCGGGCAGGCAATGTCGTCGGCTCCCACGACGAACGCGAACAGACACTCAATGCTCTTCTGGTCGAAATGGACGGATTCGACGCCAACGCGGGAGTCATCGTCGTTGCAGCCACCAATCGCCCGGAAACGCTTGATCCAGCCCTCCTGCGCCCTGGACGATTCGATCGCCATGTCCTGGTCGATCGCCCAGACATTCAAGGCCGCGAAGCGATTCTTCGAGTCCACGTCAAAAACGTGAAACTCGCCGCCGATGTCGATCTTCGCAAAATCTCTGCCATCACCTCTGGATTCGTCGGTGCAGACCTGGCCAACCTAGTCAACGAAGCGGCCCTGCTAGCGGCTCGCAAAGGAAAGAACTCGGTTGGTCAGGAAGAATTCAACGATGGGGTGGAGCGAGTGACGGCAGGTCTTGAGAAGAAGAAACGGGTGATGAACGACGACGAGAAACGCCGCGTCGCCTACCACGAAGCCGGCCACGCTCTGGTCGCCTGCAGCATCCCACATACCGACCCGGTTCACAAAGTCTCCATCATCCCGCGCGGCATCGCCGCCCTGGGGTACACCATGCAGCGACCGGAAGAAGATCGATACCTGATGACGCAGGCCGAACTCGAAGCACAAATCCAGGTACTCCTTGCCGGAACGCTCACCGAAGAAATCGTCTTTCGCGATATCAGCACCGGTGCGCAGAACGACCTGGAACGCGCTACCCACATCGCGCGATCGATGGTCACCGATTATGGGATGAGCCGACTGGGGAGAATCAACTACCGCGAAAGCAATCGTTCACCCTTTCTTGCCGGTGGCGGTGGCGGTGGCGGTGCCGCCCGCGATTACAGCGAACAAACGGCGCAGGAAATCGACCTGGAAGTCAAACGCATCATCGACGACTCGGTCCGCAAAACGATGCAAGTCCTTCGAGAGCGTCGAGCCGCTCTCGAAGCTGTCACCCAGCGCCTGATGGAAAAGGAGGTGATCGACAGCGATGACCTCCAGGAAATCATCGATCGGACCCTCCAAGGGCCGCGCGTCGCCCTGGGCACCCTGCCAGCTGCCCCCGGCCTCCAAAGTCCAGAAGCCGCACCGGGCGGGCAACCAGAGATCAGTCTGGTCGATCCGGAGGACAAACCGAGCATCGGGACCATCTAGAGCTTCCGGTTGGGCTAGAGCTTCCGGTTGGGCTAGAGCTTCCGGTTAGACCCAGTCAAGCGGACGCATGCCGAACCGGGCGACAAGCGTTGGCCCTCATGCCGAGCCGGCTTAATCGACCGGTCCGTTGTTTTCCGGCAGCCCTTCCTGGTGCCCCACGTTGTGCACAGGGGCAAGAATCCGCAGCACTTCCTCCAACAGCTTCTCGTCGATCGGCAGACTCGCCCACTCCGCCCATTTGCGGACGTTGTTGGGATTAGCGCTTCCGGCAATGGTGGTCGAAATCAGTGGATGCTGAAGGGAGTATTGAAGCGCAAGCTGGGCGATGTCGACGCCGCGCGTTTGACAATGAGCGGCCGCAGCGCGGGCCGCCTGCTGCACCTCCACCGGGTCACGGAACCAGACCGGCAGGGGTGCATTGGTCAATAACCGGGCGCTGAACGGCCCGGCATTCATGATGCCGATCCCCTTGGCATGCAGCATGGGAATCGTTTCGTCTGCAAAACGAGTGTTTTGAAGAGTGTATTGGTTGTAGCTAAGCACGCAATCGACCGAGGTCTGGCGGCAGACTTCATGAAAAATTTTCTGAGGATACCCACTGATCCCGATATAGCGGACCTTCCCTGCCTCCACCTGCCGGCGGAGCGCTGGAATCGTTTCTTGAACGACCTGATCCAGCGGGACAAACTCGATGTCGTGACATAGGACAATATCCAGGTGACCACACCCCAGTCGATGCAGGGAGACATCGATGCTCTCAGCAACTCGCTTCGCAGAGAAATCGAAGTGCTGGACATCGTATCGCCCCAGCTTGGTGCACATCAGGTAGGAATCCCTGGCAACGCCTCGCAGCGCGATCCCCAGCAATACCTCGCTCATGCCGCGTCCATAAAATGGCGAAGTATCGATCAGATTCATCCCCAGTTCCAGTGCGACTCGGATGGAAGCGAATACCTCCTCCAGTCCGACCGATCGAAACTCTGCCCCCAGCGAGGAGGCTCCAAAAGCAAGTACAGGAAGTTCCAGGTCGGTCCTGCCAAGGCGTCTTCGTTCCATCACCCACCCCTGGGTACGATCAAGAAAAAGGTCTGGGCCACTCCGCCAGCGACCCCAAGTCTCTGTGTATCATAGCCGCTCCGGTCCAAGACGCACCGGCCCTGGGAGCCTTCCTGCCCCCTCCCCAAGCCAGCAGTCGACCGATCACCGACAGACCTGGAATGGAACCTCATCATGTCACCGCTCGCCCTGGCATCTGCCCCGATCGATCACTTGGTCCGCCGCTCCCACTTGCTAAGGGAAGCACGCAACTGGTTTCACGGCAGAGGATTTCACGAAGTTCAGACCCCAGTGCTCTCACGAGACTGCATCATCGACCAGCACCTGGATCCGATTGCCTGCACGCCGCCACACCCAGCGCTCGACAGTGCCCCTTCCTGGTTTCTGCAGACCTCGCCCGAACAGCACATGAAGCGCCTCCTGGCCAGCGGAATGCAACGGATCTATCAGATCGGTCCTGTTTTTCGCCGGGGTGAAACGGGAACACTCCACAACCCCGAATTCACCATGCTGGAATGGTATAGTTCCCCAAGTGGACATCAGCAAGGAATCGATGAACTCACCCAACTGGTTGGCCACCTGCTGTCTCGTCCGGAACCGGTTCAAGTCACCTACCGCCAAGCGTTTCTGCAAGCGGTAGGGTTGGATCCGCTGGAAGCTTCTGCGGCGGAACTCGCCAGCCGATCGATCGAAATGGGACATGCCGACAGCCCGACCTGGGCCACCGATCTAGACGACTGGCTGGATCTTCTTTTTTCGATGGCAGTTCAGCCAACCCTTGGGCACTCGGCCCCAACCGTCGTCACCCATTTCCCATCCAGCCAGGCAGCTTTGGCCCGAATCAGCGATCAGGATCGACGAACGGCCGAGCGATACGAACTGTTCATCGACGGAGTAGAACTAGCCAACGGATACCACGAATTGCTCGACCCTTCCGTCTTAAGGAGCCGCCAGCAGGCCGCCAATCAGTGGAGAGTAACCCATGGCAAGTCGCCACTTCCCGAACGGAACTGGTTGCTGGATGCGATGGAAATCGGACTTCCAGCCTGCAGCGGCTGTGCCCTGGGATGGGATCGCTTGGTGATGATCGCCTGCGGTGCCGATTCCATCGATCAGGTGGTCGCCTTCCCAATGCACCGCGCCTAATCGGGAGGTCGATTCGTCATGACGTCTTCATTCAGCCAAAGCTGGGCCTAGAGTACAAGATTCCCTCCATACATAATGTCGAGTGATCGGACATGAAGACAACAAGCCTGCGACCGATAGGAAACCGATGGCATCCTCCATGAAGTCTATTCTAGTGATCACCAATCGATGCCCCTATCCTCCAGTCAAAGGGGACAAGATTCATCAGTGGAATCTTCTGAAGTTCCTAAAGAAGGCCGGGTATCAGATCCACCTGGCAACTTTCATCGATGATCCCGAAGACCTGCAGTATCGGGAAGTGCTGGAGAAGGAATTCGCTTCCTGCTTCGCGCCGCAAATCCACCCGAGATCGCGAAAGATCTTCGCCCTCCATGGACTGCTCACTGGAAGTCCTCTGAGCACTGCGTTTTACCGCCATCCAGCCTTGCAAAGATGGATCGATGAAAAAATCGACGAAGGGGTCGATGCCATCATCGCCGGCTCCTCGGCAGTTGCCCGTTTCATCATGGGAAAACGAACCTACCCAACTCGCATCATCGGATTTGCCGACATCGATTCCGATAAATGGACTCAGTACTCAAAGAACAGCCGTTTCCCGCTCTCCTGGATCTACGCGCGCGAGGGAAAGCTGCTTTTTGGTTGGGAACGAAAGATCGCTGCCGCCTGCGACATTGGTTACTTTGTAACCCAGGCCGAGACAGCCGAGTTTAGGGCTCGAGCCCCCGAAGTGGCCGATCGAGTGGCGACGATCTCCAACGGCGTCGATTCCGATTACTTCGACCCGGCGATCGAACTGGACAGCCCGTATCCCAAAGATCTTCTTCCGCTCTGCTTCACCGGTGCCATGGATTACAAACCCAACATCGATGCGGTCATCGATTTCGTGAAGAACATCTTTCCTCTGATTCTTCACAAGCACCCGCGCGCTGCTTTCTGGATCGTCGGCTCCAAACCGTCTCCCGAAGTCCAACGCCTTGCCGTCGACAACCAGATCTTCGTCACGGGCCGCGTACCTGACGTCCGGCCCTATTTGAAACACGCCAAAGTCGTCGTCTCGCCGATCCGAATCGCTCGCGGACTCCAAAACAAAGTCCTCGAAGGGATGGCGATGGAAAAAACAGTGGTCGGAACCCCAGAATGCCTCCACGGCATTCATGCCACCCCCGAAAAGCAACTACTACTAGGAGCTAGCTCGAAGGAGTTCGCTGAGCAGTGCGGTCGCGTCATGGAGGGGCTGGATCTTGGAAAGGCAGCACGCCAGTGCGTCCTGGATGGTTACTCCTGGTACGCCTCACTTTCCCCTCTCAGGCGGTGGATTGAAGAGGGGATCGATCGATCGAATCTTCCATGAACCGGCCGTTTGCTCTTTGAGTCGCACAAACAAAAAACCGGAGCCTTTTGGGCTCCGGTTGGTCGGTCATGACAGGTCCTGCAATCCAAGACCAGTCGATCACTTGCTGCTGGAAGTACCGGATGAGGAAGTCCCAGCCGT
>Ga0315902_10007956_pt1 | contig 14398 bp, 13 predicted proteins | sample LakEriMetagenome_9_FD_203523 | JGI IMG/M metagenome (GOLD analysis project Ga0315902, IMG submission 203523) | Freshwater fungal communities from buoy surface, Lake Erie, Ohio, United States - Buoy 12 MA117 | ecosystem: Environmental > Aquatic > Freshwater > Lake > Lake biofilm | place: USA... | reverse complement strand
GGCGCTGCACGAAGCTCCGGCCGCGTCGTGGAACGATCTGCGCCTGGTCCACACGCCCGACTATGTCCACGCCGTGGCCACCGGCACCGTGGCCCCCGACATCCAGCGCCGCATCGGCTTCCCGTGGACACCCGGCATGGTGGAACGCTCGCGACGATCCGTCGGCGCCACCATCGCCGCCACGCGGGCAGCCCTCGACACCGGGATGGCCGCCAACCTCGCCGGGGGCACGCACCACGCCTTCGCCGACCGCGGCGAGGGCTACTGCGTGTTCAACGACGTCGCCGTGGCTGCGCGCGTCCTCCTGCGCGACACGGCCCTGTCGCGCATCGCCGTCGTCGACTGCGACGTGCACCAGGGCAATGGCACGGCGGCCATCTTCCGCGACGACCCGGCCGTCTTCACCTTCTCGATGCACGGCGCCACCAACTTCCCCTTCCGCAAGGAGCAGAGCGACCTCGACGTCGCCATGGCCGACGGCACCGGCGATGAGGAATACCTGGCCCTGCTCGAGGCGCACCTGGCGCAGGTGCTCGACAGCCACCGCCCCGAGTGCGTGTACTATCTGGCCGGGGCCGACCCTTACGAAGGCGATCGCCTCGGCAAGCTCAGGCTTTCGATCGCCGGGCTCCGCCGCCGGGATGCACTCGTGCTCGGGCAGTGCCGCGCCCTCGGCATTCCCACCGTCATCACGATGAGCGGCGGCTACGCGCACGACATCGACGCCATCGTCACGATTCATGCCGCCACCATCGAGGTGGCGGCCCGCCTCTCCGGAGTGTTGCCATGTCCCAGTCCTTCCGCCTCCTGAACGAAGCCGAGGTCACGTCGCTGCTGTCGATGGGCGAGCTCATCGGCGTGATGGAAAGTGCGCTGGCCCGCTTCTCGGCCGGCGAGGTGCTGCAGCCGGTACGCACGGTGCTGTCGGTCGGGCCGACCCGGGCGTTCTTCGGCCTGATGCCCGCCTACCTGCCCGACCCCGGCCGCCTGGGCGCCAAGCTCGTGACGGTGTTCAACACGAACGAGGCCCGCGGCCTGCCCTCGCACCTGGCCACCATCGTGCTGCTCGACGCCGACACCGGAGCCCTGCGCGGCATCCTCGACGGCCGCTTCATCACCGAGGCGCGCACCGCCGCCGTCTCGGCCGTCTCGGCCCGCCACCTGTCGCGGGTCGAGGCCTCGACGCTGGCGATTCTCGGTACCGGCGTGCAGGCGCGCAGCCACCTCGAGGCCCTCAAGGAAGTGCGGGGCCTGAAGGAGGTACGCGTGTGGTCGCCGCGCCTCGCCAGCCGCGAGCGGTTTGTCGACGAGATGGCGTCGCACGTGAAGGGCACCCTGCGGGCCACGCGGCACGCCGAGCAGGCCGTGGAAGGCGCCGACCTCATCGTGCTGGCGACCTCCTCGCCGACACCGGTCATCGAGAGCGGATGGGTGAGCGACGGTGCCCACATCATGTCGGTCGGGGCGTGCCGTCCCGATCAGCGCGAGATGGACCCGCGCCTCGTGGCCCGCGCCGAGCTCTATGTCGACTCGAAGGCCGCGGCGCTCGTGGAATCGGGCGACGTGGTGATGGGCATCAGGGAAGGGCGGTTCGGCGAGTCGCACGTGCGCGGCGAGCTGGGCGAGGTGGTGCTGCGCCGCGTACACGCCCGCACGTCGCACGACCAGGTGACCATCTTCAAGTCGCTGGGCATGGCCGTCGAGGACGTGGCGACGGCCGGCGTCGTGCTCGATCGCGCCGAGGAACGTGGCGTGGGCCGTCTGCTCGAGATCTGATCGCCGGGGTCAGAGCACGCGCTCGGCCCGGGGATAGCTGCCCAGCACCGACAGCCGCGCACAGTGGCGGACGGCATCGGCCAGCGCCCGCTGCATGGCCGGGTCGTCCTTGTGCGCCAGCGCATCGAGGAAGAACAGATAGTCCCAGTGCGCATCGCCGCTGGGCCGCTTCTCGATGTGCGACAGGTTCACGCCCTCGCGCCGGAAACTGTCGAGCACTTCCACGAGCCCGCCGGCCCGATCAGCGAAGGCGAACCACAGCGTAGTCTTGTCAGCGCCAGTGGGAGGTACCGGCTCGCGCCCAACCACGAGGAAACGCGTGACGTTGCCCGCCCGATCCTCGATGTGGTCGAACAGGGTGCGCACGCCGTACAGCGTGCCCGCGAAGGAGGAGGCCAGCGCCGCCGCGCCCTCTTCATCGCGCGCACGCATGACTGCGGCGCTCGTGCTCGACTCGGCCACAAACTCGGCGCCGGGCATCACCCGCGCACACCAGGCCCGGCACTGCGCGTACGCCTGCGGCTTCGAGTAGAGGCGCCGCACCTCGCCCGGGGCACAGTTGGCCAGGCAGGCCAGGCGGATGCCGACGAGCGCCTCGGCCCTGATGGCCACCGGGTGCGCCACGAGCGCATCCAGCGTCTCGTGGATAGAGCCGGTCGTCGAGTTTTCGTACGGCACCAGCCCATGGTCGGCACGGCCGGCCTCGACCTCAATCACCACGTCCTCGATCGATGGCACAAACGCCAGCTCGACGCTCGAACCGAAGTGCCGCACCGTGGCCAGGTGGCTGTAGCTGCCCTCGGGTCCAAGCGCCGCCACCCGCAGCGGCCGCTCGAGCGCGAACGAGCCCGACATGATTTCGCGGAATACAGCCTCGATCGTCGTCGCGCTGAGGGGCCCGCGGTTGCGGGCCACGGCGCGTTCGATGACCGCGCGTTCGCGGCTGGGCGCGTAGACCGGCACGGCCTCGTGCCGCTTGGCATGCCCCACTTCGACCACGAGGCGCGCGCGCTCCTCGAGCAGTGCGACCAGTCGATCGTCGACGCTGTCAATCAGCGTGCGGAGTTCGGCGAGCGTGCGGGGATCAGGCGGGGAAGACGACATTCGGGGTCACCAGGAGGGCCGGGACGGGTCCACCGCTCAGCGGGGCCGCGCCTCCGGCGAGATGTGCAGGAACTGCTGGATGCGCTCGAGCAGCGTGGCCTTGCGCGACAGCCGCGCGGCCTCGGCGGCCTCGGCCACCTGCTGCGCCTCCGCCAGGCCGGAGCGGCGCTCGGCCATGACGCGCCCGATCGGCTCGAGCAGTTCGGGATGGCCGCGCAGCAGGTCGCCCAGCGCATCGGCCCCGATCTCGAGCACCTGGCACTCGGTCACGGCCTGCACGGTGGCGGTTCGAGGCTCGCCGGTCAGCGCCGACATTTCCCCGAAGAAGCCCCCGGCGGCAATCGTCGCCACCTGCTGCTGCGACGGCTCGAGCCGCACCGCCACGTCGCCCGACAGCACCACAAACATCGACCGACCCGCGCTGCCCTGCCGGACGATGGCCTCGCCCCGCGCGTACCACTGCAGGGGACTGGCCGTCGCCAGCTGCTGCCGCAGTCCCTCGGGTAGGTGCGCGAACAGGTCGATGCGACCCAGGCACTCGGCCGCGCGCGCCTCGTCTGCAGGCGTCTGCAGCGGGGGTTCGGGGCGGCTGTATTCCACCTGAATCGGCCACGGCATCTCGATGCCGCTGCGGCGGAACTCGTACCACAGGTTCGAGCGCACCTGATCGCGCGCCACCCGGTCAGCCGCATAGTCGTCGATCCAGAACCGGATGCCGTAGTCGACCGACGAGGCACTGAAGGCATCGATGGTCACCAGCGGCGCCGGCGCCGTGTTCACCAGCGGGGCGTTGGACAGGGCGCGGCCGATGGCCTCCTTCACCACGTGTGGCGGCGTGAGATAGCTGACGCCAACGGTTACCTCGAGCCGCGTCGGCACGACCGGCTCGGAATAGTTGAGGATGACGTCCTTGGCCACCGTGCTGTTCGGCACGATCAGGAACTGGCCCATCTTGGTATGCAGCTTCGTCGCCCGCCAGGTCACTTCCTCGACGCGCCCCTCGTGTCCGCCGATGCTCACCCACTGGCCCACGCGGAACGGCTTTTCAATCTGGATGGCGAGGCCGGCGAACAGGTTGCCGAGCGTGTCCTGCAGCGCAAAGCCCACCACCACGGCGCCGACCGCCGAGGTGGCCAGCAGCTGCTCGCGCATGATCAGCGTGGCGATCACGCCGAACAGCACCAGCACCACCGCGTCCTGCACGATGGCCGGCATGCGTTCCGACGGACGTGACTCGCGCCACGGGTTGGCCACCACGGCCACGCCCATGATCAGCAGGGCCAGCACCAGCGTCAGCCGCGCCAGGCCGGCGACCAGGCTCTGGTCGCCCAGCCCCTGCGCCAGTGCGATCCCCAGCGCCAGCGAGACGGCCAGCAGCCCTGCCGAGAACAGCAGGCGTCCGCGGATATGGCGGCTGCGGATGACCACCGCCAGCACCGCCGTGGCCAGCAGGCCGATGGCCGCCACGAGGGCGGCTGTCGTCAGGGGCACTGGTCCGATCCTCCCTAGCGTCCCGTGCCGGCCAGGCCGCCGGCCTTCTGGAACGCCTGCAGATCCGCAGGCGTGAGTGAGACGGCCACCAGCGCCGGGTTGCTCCCGCCGCGCGCATCACGTTCGGGATCGACTCCGCGGGCCGCGCCCGATCCGGTCACCTGCGCCTGCGATTTTTCGCCGCCGCTGCCGGGCATCATCCGCCCCAGCCCGAAGCTGCGCCGCTTGGGCTCGTCCTTCTTCGCCTTGTCGTCTGCCGGGGCCGGCGCCGGGGCCGGCTTGCCGTCGCCGCCCGTCAGGCCGGCGGCACCGGGGTCGACGGTCGCAATCTCCGCCAGCGGCTTCGGCGTGTAGGTGATGGCTTGCCGATAGCGGTCAGGCAGCGCCACCGTGCCCGCCAGCTTCTGCTTCGTGATGGTGCCGGCAATGCCATCGAGGCGCGACTGCATGTCGGGATGCGAGGCGAACAACCCCCGCCGTTCCCTGGACGAGGCATGGCGCTCCTTGAGCCGTGTCAGGAACGACCGGAGCGCCGCAGGCTGGTAGCCCACCCGGCTGCTGAGCGCCACCCCCTCTGCATCGGCCTCACGCTCATCGTCACGCCCGAAGCCCCGCTCGACAATCGACTCGTACGTGGCAGACACCACGCGGTCGAGCAGCGCCGCATTGCCAGAGAGCGTTTCGGACGCGCCCATCTGCACGGCCTTGGTCTTCTGAATCGAGCGAATCGTGTGCTTCCCCGTCACGTGCACAATCTCGTGCGCCAGCACGCCGGCCAGTTCGGCCTCGTCCTGCATCAGGGCCAGGGCTCCCCGGGTGACGTGAATGTATCCGCCGGGTGCAGCGAAGGCGTTGACTCCGTCGGTATCGAGGACGATGAAGGTCCAGGGCAGGCCGGGTCGGCTGCTGGCGGCCGCGAGCGTGCGGCCGACCAGCGACACATACCGGTGCACCGGCGCGCTCTGCACGACGCCGTAGCGCTCGCGGATGCGCTGGCTGACGTCCTGTCCCAGCTGCTGCTCTTCGGCATCCGTGACCTGCAGGTCGCGCAGCTCACCGACCTTCTTCATGCCCTCGGTGACCTTCCCCAGCTGGCCGAGCTGGCCCGCCCGGGCCCCGGTCGCCAGCAGGGTGGCCAGCGCAAGGCCGATTGTGATTCCCGCCCGCCTGAGTCTCATGCCCGTACCTCGAATATCTCCACCGGCTGGGTCTTGCCCTTCACCGTCACCGTGCCCAGCGGCCGCACGTCGTACTGCCCCCGCAGCAGCGCGCGCGTGGCCTCGCTGATGATGATGCGCGTACCATACTCCTTATTGAGCGACTCGAGGCGGGCCCCCAGGTTGACCGCATCGCCGATGACCGTGTAGCTCATCACCTGGTCCGAGCCGATGTTGCCCGCCACCATGTCGCCGCTGTTGATGCCGATGCCGATGTCGAAGGGCGGCGCCCCCCCGGTGGCGCGCTCGGCATTGAGGTCTGCCAGCGCCCGCACCATCGCCAGCGCCGTCTGCACCGCGTGGTCGGCATGCGCCTCGTCATCGACCGGCGCGCCGTAGAGCGCCATCACCATGTCGCCGACGAACTTGTCGAGCGTGCCCTGGTGGGCGAAGACCAGCTGTACCATCCGCGTGAAATAGTCGTTCAGCTGCGCGACCATCGCCTCGGGCGACTCACGCTCGGTGAGGCTCGTGAAGCCCCGCATGTCCGAAAAGAGCACGGTCATGAAGCGCCGCGTGCCCCCGAGCTGCGCCAGCTGCGGCGCCTCGAGCAGCTGCTGGTAGACCGCCTTCGAGACATAGCGCGAGAACAGCCGCGACACCTTGCGACGCTCGCGCCCTTCGACGACATAGTGCCAGCCGAGATCGCCGACAAACGCCAGCCCCAGTGCCGCCAGCGGCATCACCATCGGCCACCAGACCCCGCCGCGGAACGCCATCACCGTGCCCCACACCCACGCACCGCCGGCCGCCAGGGCCACCAGGCCCGCCACCCACACCGACGACAGGGCCCCGACCACCGACACCAGCAGCGTCACTGCCAGCATCGCTGCGAGGGCCTGCCCCCGCGGGGCGGGCACCAGGCTCCGCTGTCCGAGGAGGGCGTCGATCGTCTGCGCGTGAATCTCTGGGCCCGCCATCTTGCCGGCCGTGAACGGCGTGGTGAACACGTCGTGCAGGCCCTGTGCCGTCACACCCACCACCACCACCGTGTCGCGGAACAGCGAGGGGGCCGTCGACGGCGTCACGCCTTCCATCAGTTCCTGCTGCGCCAGGAACAGGTCATAGAAGGAATGCCGCGGCAGAGACGGTGTGCCGTCTGGCCCCACGGGGGCGGCGGCCCAGGGCAGCAGGGCCCGGCACGTCGGCCGCGCGGTGCCGTCGGGCTCCACCAGCCGGCCAGGCAGCAGCGGCCACTCGAGTGCGCCTGCCTGCAACCGGGTGGGCGATGCGCTGACCTCAGGTCCCGCAACGCCTCTGGCCAACATCACAGCCGCCAGCGGCAACGACGGCAGCACCAGTGGCGACGCGGTGCCCCGGTCGATCGCCACGAGCGGCACCACGCGCCGGAGCGGGCCATCGGCGTCGTAGACCATCAGGCTGTGCCCCACGCCGGCCGAGGCGCGCGCCAGATCAGGAAACGGCAGCACCGCCTGCGGACGGCCTTCGATGCAGGCCGCTGCACCGAGCGTGGACGTCCGCTCCGGCAGGACCGACCCGTCGATCGGCAGCGCCCGTGCCGCATCGCGCGTGCCACTGCTGGCCGCCTCGGCCGCATGCACCACCATGCCAGCCGCGCGGGTCGAGTCCACCAGCGCCTGGTCTGATTCCTCCCCGGTCCACTCGGTCTCACCCACCATGAACGTGCGCCGATCACGTTCCGCAAAGAGCACGTCGTAGACCACCGCCCGCGCGCCGGCCGCCGACAGGAAATCAATGACCGTGGCATGCACCAGCCGCGGCCACGGCCAGCGCCCCACCAGCGGCTCCATCCGGCGCAGGCTCTCATCGTCGATCGCGACGACGGTGACCGGGGATGAGGCGCTGAGGCGATCAGCCGTCGTCTGTCGTACACGCCAGTCGTAGGTCTTCAGCTCGACCGTTCCGGCGAACCCGGTCAGGCTCAGCCCGGCCGCGACCGCCGAGGCCGCCAGCGCCAGCAGCAGCCGCGGCACAATCCGGGTGAGGCGACTGGCAGGCATCATGGGACTAGTGCAGGGAACCCGCACCCGGACAGTCGGGGTGCGGAGCAGACACGCGCTGGGACGACAGGAATGGCACGACTCACCGTGCACGAGGATAGCGGATCAGCTGCCGCAGTGCTCCGCTGGAAGGAGAGACAGGGAATGCGCTGGCAGAGGCTGCCTGCGAGGTGCGAATGCCCACCGCGCCCGGCACCGGCGAGGGAATCGCCCCCGGACACTCCCACCGGACCGCCGCTGGTCGAGACTCCGGTTGAACGCCTCCTGACCTGCGAGGTTTCCTCGGACCACTCGTGACCAGAGAATGGCCCCTTCGGGGTTCGTTCGTACGTTCGGTGCTTCTGCCCTGACTTCCTCGTGTTCAGCTCAGGCAGCGGTCACCAGGGCGTCGAGATAGCACCACTCGAGGAGCCCGAGACCCCCGACGTAGGCGCCTTCGAAGAGCAGAAGCGCGAGACCGTACACAGAGGCCTGCGAGGCGAAGACAGCGCTGGCACCGACGCAGACGATCGCCCAGGTCAGGTTGGCGCCGATGAGGAGTCTGAGGAGCGCTCTCGGCCGAATGGCACGTCGGGCCAGCGAAAGCGAGAATGTGCCATACGCGAGATTTGCGACGCCCATCGCGAGGATGAAGGGCTCGGGCAGCGCGTAGAGCGTAGCGAGCCACGAGGACAGCACGAGAACGAGGACACCGACGGCCAGGCCACCCAGGCAGTCGATCCAGAGCAGAGCCTTCGCGGCGCGCGGATAGCGCAACTGCCGGTGTGTCAGTGGGGTCGTGGTCGGCATGACGTTCGACCTAGGCGGTCGCGGCACACGGGCGACGCCCGCCGGAGGCGGTCCGCTCGATGGCAGGGTTAGCGGTCACCGCGCCGTGCCGCCCTGGCTTTGCCCGCACCAGCGACGGAAATGGCCCCATCGGGGTTGCGGGTCATGGTCTTGATGTGCTCGACCCTGCGAAAACGTAGCGCCGACCAATCCTCGTCGATGGCGACTTGTCGAACCGGCTCGAAACCTGCTGCGCCGAGAACCGACCATCCAGAGTCGCGATTGAACTCACACGTGTACTTCCTGGAAGTGCCTTTGGGATAGGCCATCCACAGCACCGCATCTCCCTCGCACGCCAGGGCCAGCGCGGTAGACGCTGCGTCGCGCTGGGCTTGCGTCACAGCGAAGGCGATGGCGAACGAGCTACGTCCGGACACTGTGCGCTGGATGGAAACCCCTTGAAGAGCAGCCAGCTCCAGTTCGAACGAGGCGGGCGCGTTGAGGACGTGCACCACGTCCTGAGTGGTGAGATTCAGCTTCTTGAAGAGCGGGCTCATGTGCGTCGTGATGTGTGGCACCTGACGTTGCGCATCAGATGATTCCGGCTCGCTCGTACGAAAACGCCAACTGGGCCTCGTCGAACGACACGCCGTGCGTCTTCGCATTGGAGCGAGCCTTGGCCTCATCCCACGTGAGCCCACGGTCGGCCACGACAGTCCTCAAGTATTCACGATGTTTATACACACGGCAACCGCGCGTCTTGGCTGGGCAGCCGAACGACCCCGACCAACGGCTCGCGACCTTCGGATTAGCCACCCCGCAGGACGCCGCCGCGAGTCCGGTGCATCGGGCGGTGTGGCTTCACCGGCGGCACGCGTTTTCGCAGCGGTCCTGGCGCTGAGACGCGCCTGGAACGCACGACGTTGCTTACCGATTTTGTACAGCACGATGCCAGAAGACGTGCCATGTTCAGGCCCTCGATGATTCCGTACATCGGGATGTTGGAACACACCTCACTCCGCTCAATGGCGAGTGGGCTGATGCCAGCCCCTTCGTTGCCGAACCAGACGGCCAGTTTCGTGTACGTGGTGCAGTCAGCCTCGTGAAGAACACCATTCGTGCATCCCTTCATGTACGGCGATGTGACGACCGAACCGAAGCCGTTCTTCTCCAGATGCGCGAGGCACTCTTCGGTGGTCTTGAACGCCTTGACGAAGCTCCACCTGATGGTCGAGGCGGAAGCCGCGTTCAGCTTTGGCTTCGCCCGCATGTCCTGACAGTCGTCCGGCAACACTCCCTGCGCTGACACGCGGAGGGCTGCCTGCGAGGGGCGAATGCCCACCGCACCCGGCACCGGCAAGGGAATCGCCCCAGGGCACTACCCTCCGGACCGCCGCTGGTCGAGAAACCGATTGAACGCCTCCCGGGCCTCGGCGCTCATGAACAGGGCCTCATGGGGGCCGCCGGGAATCTCGAGGACAAAGTTCCGCTGGCAACTGGTGCAGGCGTCAAGGGCCTGCCTGAAGAGTGGCCACGAGCGCATCTGGATGGCCGCATCGGCCAGGCCCTGCACAAAGAGTTCGTCGGCCAGAAGACCCGAGGTGAACGACAGCAGCGAGCGATCGCGATAGGGCCCGGGGTTCACGGACGGCACACCATAGCGCTGCACCATCACGCCGCATTCCGGACTGGCGGGGGCGCTGCCCCGCTCCTCGAGCAGACACCGGAACTCAAAGTCGAGCGGGCCGGGAGCACTGGCAATCACCCCAGCGGTTGGGTGCATGGTATTCAGCCGCGTGACCACATAGCCCCCCTGGGAATGACCGGCCAGGAAGATCCGGTCAACCGTCACGCCCAGGGCCCTCGAAGCCTCGTGCTTCACCCACAGCAGCGCGGCCTCGGCCTCGCGTACGCCGTCTCCCATCGCGCGGTCCTGCTGCGGATAGGCGACGCTCACCAGCAGCAGGTCGTGGCGCACGAGCAGACGCCTGAAGTTGTCGAGCGCGAGTTGGGCGGCCGGGACAATGCGGTCATCAAACCAGACCGTGCCGTGAAACAGCAGCATGGCATCCCTGACCGGTCCGGCCGGCTGGTCGATCACCACCTGCACGGAGACGCCGCCGTATGTGATCGTCCGCAAGCCCTGCGCCGGCAGAGGCTGGACGGCGGTCGGCGCGGGCGACGGAGCGGTGACCTGCGGGCCTCCAGCCGAACCTGACTCGCCGCAGCCAGCGGCGGTCAGCAGCGCAGCCACCACGGCCATGGCCATCGACTGTCGCAGCGCGTTACGCATGGTGAGGCGAACCGTCACAGAGCATGACACCATCTGGACCGGCACCCCCGTACGTGACCCACTCCGGAGCATCGGAGCACGGGTGTGGCATCGGCGACCGGGAATCCCTCGGTGCCTGCGCGGGAGGCCCCGCACAACCGCATGGCCGCCGCTGTGCGTCGCGTCGAACATCCTCGGCGCCCTGCCCCCGCCGACACCACGCACACTGTTCCACGATCGACAAAGCGCGGGCCACACCTGCTCAGTTGGTGATGTCGACTGGAACGTGGGCACCGTCTGGAAGGTCTCGAAGGCGCTCATGCATGTGCCCGCTTGTGGAATAGTGCTCGGCTGCGGACACGGGATGCATGTTCTCGGCGCTGAAACTCCCCTGCGAAAAGATGGGGAGGATGGCATAGGTGTAGCACTGCCCGGCGTCCAGCACCTTTCCCTGGGAGCGCAGCACCTCGACCAGGCCAGGGAGAAACCACTCGTCGGTGCTTTCGCTCCCAAGCAGCTGTGAAAACTGTTGCCGTGAGTCGGCGACCTGCTCGAGGGATCCTGTTGCGGTGCTGAGCCACCAGACCGCACCGGCAGCATCCTCAAAGAAGACATCCCCGATTGCGGAAAACAGGAAGGGAGTCCTGTCGTCGCCCAGTTGCCAGCGCCAGCACTTGCGCAGCGCCTCGACGGCGGTGTCACTCGGCTGAATGGTGATCTGCGACCACGACGCCATGTGCGGCCTCACGTGTGAGCGAACCGGCGTCGACATCCGGAGGAGATTGGTACCGGTACGGGGATTCGAACCCCGAGGCACGGTTCAGTGTAAATGATTGATGGCGCAGCGGTTCTGGTCCTAAGCGCTTCTACATGAACAACTTAGCCAGTGGACACCGGTGGACGGGGGTCGCCCCCGTTCGCCGCCCGTGGTCCCCAGTGTTGGAGACATTGTGGAGACGGTCTCCACCCCCACATCCTGCACCCAGGGGTGCTTCGGGGGGCGTGAGAGACCCCGCAAAATTTTCCCGCCCCCCGCGTCGCAGGCGACCCCCGAACGGCAGTTCGCCAGCGCAGCGAGATAGAATCCACCGCTCATGAGGATGTGAAAGCCAACGCGGACCCCGAAGTCCCAGCCGCGCACCAGCCACAGGAGCAGCGACGGCCCACGCACGCCGGCGCTGCGCATCAGCCACCTCGCCGAAGGGCGGGCACACCGCGACGGTCGCGTGCGCTATCTGCGCGACCCAAAGGTTGGCGACGTCACACCAGTCACGCCTGAAGACCTCGTGGCCTGGCGCTGGAAGCGGCGACAGGCCCCTGACCTGCAGTTTCGGGCCACGCGCCTCAATCCGCATGTGTGGCGGTCGCTTGTGCAGGTGCTGGGCCCAGACACCGCTCGCTGGCACACCCTGGACGAAGCCACCATCGCGCCGAGCACGATTTCATGCGGAGTCTCGGGTTGCACGCCCGCGTGCTGCGCCTGATGGAGCCGAGGGCGCCCCGGTCGTCCCCCCTCCCCGGAAGACCGCTACGCGCGCAGACTGAGGGGGCTGCCACCCTCCGTCGACACCCCACGGCCGGGCCCGCTCACGACCCAGCGAGGTGAGCACTCTGTGACCTCATCTGTCAGGGCCTGACGCGATGATGTCCGCATGGCGATGGTTCTTCCCATGCGGCTCGACCCGGTCGCGGTGCGCCTGCCCAAGCATATCGGCGCCCCGGAGGTGACAGGCGTCACGCCCTTCGAGCGGTATACGGCGCTACGTCGGCGCCTCGCCCAGGGACTGGACGACGCGAAGCGATACGTCGAACATTGGCGACGAGTGTCCCCTGGAGACGCATACCGGGGGCCCTACTTCCGGCCGACCAAGGGCACCAGCATCTGGGACGGGCGCCTTGCGGAGGTCACGCTGCCCGCTGGCGACCCTGTGGTCGAAGCGCTTTCGGCCATCGCCGCCTTCGATGCCTGGCAGACCCGCGAGCACCAGCGACCCACCTTCGACCCGCAGCATCGCTCCGACGCCGACCGCCTCGACCCCTTCCGGCGTCCGCATGCGAAGCGGCAGCTGGTCGACACGGCCATCGCAGCCATGCTCGCCCGCGGCGGCGTTCGTTACGCCGGCATCTGGCAAACGTATCACCTGCGGCGCGTGGGTGAGGTCGGGGTGTTCAGGCTGCCCCGGCGGGTTGGCCGGAATCTGCAGCCGTTCGCCGGGCAGGTGGTTTGGGTGTTGTGCGTCGCCTATCTGTCCCCGTATGCCAACCGCGAGTACGTGGCTGTGCCGGTATTCTCGAGTTAGTCCGTCGTGTCATCGGGCTTCTTCAGTCGCGCAATCTCAGAGGCTAGGTGATGCAGCATGTGCTCGAGCGCCTCTGCAACTATGTGGTGACAGCCACGGTATATTGCGGACCCAATCGAACCAGGTCCGCATACCTACAGCTGTCGGTATTGGCGTGCCGAACATGCGTGCCTGCAGGTGACGACGGGCCCGACGCGATTTACGACGGCACCCTCCGGACCCGACGTGGCGCGGTCATGCGACGCGGAATGATTCCAGAGCAGGGATGAGAAACATGCTCGACACACTGGTGTGGACGATGGGGGTGTTGCTGGTGGTGACGAAGGTGCCTGACGTGTTGACGACGCGGCGGGTGATTCGGCAGTGGGGCTCGGTCGACATCGAGCACAACCGGATGGCGCGCGCGTTGTTCCGCACATGCGGCCTGGATGGTGGCCTAGTCGTGGTGATGCTCGTGGTGGTCGCGACGGTGGCCGCGACGCTCGCGGGATACACATGGTCGAGTGGGGTAACGCGCACTATCTACGGCCTGAGCGTGCTGGTGTTCGGGGCATTCCTGTGCTGGGTGCAACTGGCGGCGGCGCATTTGAACATCACCGGTCGCCTGTCGTGGCCGCTGCCGCTGGTCTTGCGGTGGCTTCCGATGGTGTACCGGGGGGCGGGTCGCGAGCGGGCCGGGCCGCGCGCGATGCGCGCGAATGTGCATGAGTGGGGAAAATGTTAGATGGGGTGAGGCGTATTCCGGAGCCGTCCAAGGGCAACGCCATCAAGAGTCGGACAGGATACCCTAGCGGCGATTGAGTAGACCTTAGCGCCTAAATGGAAGGCGCGAACCGGTCTCAGACGAATAACGGAATGTCGTGGTCTCATGTTCGGGGGAAGGCAGACTAACGCCAACGGCGCCGTCTCGGTATCGACTGTCTACTTGACGGGGGAGGTTACGCAAGGGCCGGTGGGTGTTGATCGGGGGGCCTCCATGCCAGGCCTACTCCTGACCTGCGGTCGGCCTAGCAGGAAGACGTCGCCGCTGGTGACGGTGTGCACACGCGCCCGGGGCGCGAGCACGCCTCTGGACGTACCGCCCTGTTTCCCGTCGGTCTCCGTGCCCGCTGCCCCCTCCACACGTCGCGTGCGGGTTTACTGCTCAGGCGCGGGACGGTCGAACAGCGAGAACAGACGCGTGAGGCGGCTGCTCAAGACCAGGTAGTAGCCGCCGTTTCCGGTCGGCACCGTGACGACCGGCCCTGCAGGCAGCAGGGGTGCTGACGAATAGCCCACCCCGAACCGCAGTTGTGACGTCACCCAGAAGCCGCTCTCGAGCGCCGTGAGGGACGCCCCCCCACGCTGGGTCGCCTCGAGGTACCGCGTTTCCGCCGCCACATCGAAACGCCACAGCACACGCCACTGGCCTCGGGCCTGCCACAGCAACCCGCGCTCAGCCGGCAGAGTACTCACCGCCGGCGCATCAACACGCGCGACCCGGCCATA
>Ga0315902_10007955_pt1 | contig 14399 bp, 8 predicted proteins | sample LakEriMetagenome_9_FD_203523 | JGI IMG/M metagenome (GOLD analysis project Ga0315902, IMG submission 203523) | Freshwater fungal communities from buoy surface, Lake Erie, Ohio, United States - Buoy 12 MA117 | ecosystem: Environmental > Aquatic > Freshwater > Lake > Lake biofilm | place: USA... | reverse complement strand
TTTCCAATACGCATGAACAATTTAAAGGGATTGGAAAACGTTCGTGCTCTTCAATAAATAATTACTACTTCGTAAAGGAAAATGAACATCCAATTTTGTATGTTGGTAAAAGCGAGAAGCCAATTGATGGAAGAATAGTAGTTCATTTTGGTTATTACGAAAAAGGTGTTGCAGGCTTACAACTTGTTTATTGGGGAAAAGATATTAATTTGAAAGTAAATATTCATGTTTTTGAATTGATTAACAAAGATATACACCCATATTTAGAAACATTAGAAAAGTTATTTTTTGTTCAACTGAAACCTATTATCGGTAAAAGATGATTTAATTAAACCAGCCCATAACAGCACCTACCCAAAAGGTGGGGTTTCGTGTTCCAAAGACAGTTTTGTGGGTAATCAAACATTAGTTTTTCAAATCATCCCGATAGCTATTGGGATTTGTGGTAAAAGTCCCGCCCTTCGGGTAGCCGCAAACCGTTATGGTCCTTGCGAACCGACCCTATTCGATTCAAAAGGTCCTTGCATTCCGATGAACTGAGCACAGCATTAATAATTCCGGTAATCGTTCCACAACTGGCTTCGGATTCCGATGACCGGCAACAGCGTCAGCCGATCGAAACCACTGTCTGTTCGTAAGTGACATTCGGCAAAGGCCTGCATATTAAATGCCCGAGATAGTTTGTAAGCCCCCGTCAGCACCATGCGTAACATGTTGTTTTGCAAACCCTGACCAATGTTATGCCCATAATCAAACGGTCGGAAAGTGTAAGGCTGATAAACATTCCCCCCATAACTATAGCCTTCCTTGTCTAATCCTTTTACGGAGTAACTGATAAAGGCCTTCAGCAACCAACGTTCGTTTTCTAGTTTACCCTCCACCAGTAATTCCCTAAAATTTGCACCAAGTGGATGGGAAAGCACCGATCCCTGATGGCCATAGTTTTGTCCGGCGTTCAGGTGCGCATAGGTGTAAGGCCTCACGACATTATATTCCCCGCGGTAAAAGCCGTTCCATTTGCCCAACCGAAAACGCCCCTTCAAACCCAATTGTGCGCCGTATTTGTTCGCCCACCATCCGGTTTTTGCCCTGATTTCTGCCAGAAAAAATTCGTCAAGGATCAACTGCCCGTACAAACGCATTTGCTTGAAGGAAGCATGGAAACTTGCGCCCAACAACACATTGTCCGAGGACCCAAGCGCATATTCTTGTGGACGATAAAAAATTACAGGGTTGAGGTACTCAACATCGTAACCCCGGTTTAACAGTGTGTCTTTGGGTAAAAAAACCACCGTTTCAAAAATCCCAAAGTTTAACCATTTAGCCGCATTGAAACTCACGTGATGGGTAGCGCCGTATTTGTTTTTCCAACGGTTGTTGATTTCCTCCCGAAAAAACTGGTACAATACGGTGTATTCAACTCTCCAGAATCGCGCCTTTACTTGTCCGAAAGGATAGGGTTTCCCGTAGTCGCCCAAAAACAACGATCTACTCCCTTCTCCAACAAAATGATGGTCTAAACCTGCTTGAAAATTAAAAATGGCATTGGGAGTGAAACTGGCCCTAAGTCGAACATCGGTCGACAAACGTGTGTTGTTTTTGGATGATGTGAAGTACGCTTGCGGTTGAAATAAGCTGTCTAATCCATTCACCGACTGAATTCCTGAAAACTGCATTTGCCATTTGGAACCCAACTGCACCAGCGAAGATAAACCAAGACCAGCGCGGTAATGCAAGCCATCGGAATGATAACCCAATAGGTCAACCAAAGGTGAAAAGCACACCTTTTGGATCTTTTTTGTACTTGTGTCGGCTTTTGAGCTACTCCATGCCTGTACCTGTGGTTTAAACGACGAATGTTTTTCTACAGAAAGTGGTTGGGGAGGGTCGCTGGGCAACTCTTCGTAGACGTACAACGTTTGGCTTTGACCGAAGACCCCAGTAACGCAGACACTACATAACAACAGTATCCAACTTCTCATCAAAAATCTGTGTATTGGTTAAAAATACCGGTGCGAAGACCTAGAAACACCAAATTGTTTAACTTCTTAACATCCGTTGCCTCGCTGCGTAAGGTCCAATTTACAAAAACACACAAATTCATCCGTCTATTGGCGCGGTATCCTAGTTCAAGGGAATTGTTAAATAACGATCCGTTTGTGAGCGGTTCTGTTCGTTGGACAGGTAACAATGCCCCGTTTTTGTATTCATTCAAGTGATAAAAAACACTTTTGATTTCACCATACATCCGCTTGTATTCGAAAGTTGAACGTAAGATAAACTCATCAAACCCATTGCCCTTCACATGTGCCAGTGCATGATTGAAGTGGCTGTAATTCAAGCGTTCATTTTCCGACGTGTACATTCCTTTTCCTACGTGATTGTATTCTAATTGTACCATCCAATTTTTCAACCCGAACAATCCAAATCCTCGGTATCCTAGCTGCCATGCTTGATGTCGGAACGACAATCGCCCAATCGCCCATTGACCATAAAGGTGATGGTTTTTCAGTTGCCAGGAAACATTCAATCCTTGAATCGAGTTTACTTCTTCTTGATCAAGCACCAATTCTCCGAGCATGGGGAGAGGCACATAAAAAAGAGGATGAACCCGTTTGGAAACAATCGAATCGCCCTTCGACCAAACCATCCCTTCAAAAAGACTGATTCGTACATTCGATGTTGGTTTATATGTAAAATAAAAGGTGGAAAGGGCTTTAGCCTCATAATACGATTCAACGCTGGTACTTACCGGTTTTCGGATAAGATTCATCAACCTGCTGCGCGAAACATCAATTTCAAATTTTGAAAGAAAAGTTGCATTCAAATGTACAAATGGCGCTGGAGCAGTATTGTCTGAAAGTAAAAGCGACCGGTATCCATGCCCAACAAATTGGGGTGTATTTCCCGCACTGATTGTTAAAAAATAGCACGGTTGATACACCATGTTCCCCATGGCATAGGCATAGTCAAAACCATCATTACCAAAGGGTTTTGTCCTGCCTGAGGAAGGGATAGATGCATTTTGTAGGCTGTATTGTCCGTTGGATTGATTGGGATACAATTCTCCTGCGGCCTGGTAATGTGCAGTTTGATAACTACTGTAACGTGCCTGGTTTTCAAAGAACGAAGTGAAAAAAGAAAACTTAGTGAATAAATCAACCTCCACTGCAATGCCTCGCGTATTCTGAAACAACCTGCGCTCGTTGGTATCCGATAGGTCTTTCCCTAATTGTAAATCCGCGGCAGGAGAAATGGTGACGTAATAGTCTTTCCCTTTTGCTTCAAACAGGTGTTTTTTAAAAAGGACTTCCGTAAAGGAATTGTATTGTTTGGAAGAATCTCGAATGAGCTGATTGAGCGGTGCTTGACTTTCTGCAACAGGAAAATAGCCCGTATTGGACCATTTATTTTCAGTGGCAAGTCGAAAGTAATGATCTCTGTAAAAATGATGCATAAACAAGCTATTTTGCTGTCCAAAACAGGTTGAAATAGCCAGAATACCTGCCAGTGAAACACCTATTTTTCTCCAAGCCATCTTTTTAGAAAGGCGCGCGTATGCGCTAAAAAATAAGGATTGAACAAATTTTCTTTATTGTAAACCAACGGTTGTCCTGTGCTGGCATGTAGCACTTTTCCACCTAACGCTTCGAGTATCGCTTGCCCAGAAGCAATGTCCCACTCCATGGTAGGTGCAAAACGGGGGTAGGTGTGGGCACGGCCATGAGCTAAATCGAAGAATTTCAACGAGGATCCCTTTTTTATGAATTCGATTTGATTGAATTGGGATTCCAGTTCGTTCAAGTATTGAAGCACAGGTCCATTGTGGTATGCCCTTGAACAGGTGACTGTAATAGGTGCATTCGTTTCATCTTCTGGTTCCACATTTACCCAATTTTCCTTCGTATCCAAGTGTTCGAACGCAGTCTCAAAGACACCAAATTCAGTACCACCGAATAGTATGCGCTTTTCCAAGGGGTGTGCAATTACCCCGAAGACCGGTTTTCCGTTCCGAATCAAGGCAATATTTACCGCAAATTCCCCATTTCGTTTTACAAACTCCCGTGTGCCATCCAAGGGATCCACGCACCAGTTTATGTCCCAATGTTTTCTTTCTTCGTAGGAAGTGTGCTCGTTTTCCTCAGATACTATGGGTATCCCTGTTTTTGAAAGGTGAAAATCAATAATCTTTGAAGAGGCAAGATCAGCCTCTGTTACAGGTGAACCATCTGATTTTATTTCTGTCTGAAACTGCCCGCCATAAATTTGAACGATTTCTTCCGACGCTTCTTTTGCGGCCAGTAGGGCAAACCGATATGCACTTTCGTAAGCGTCCAATGTACCCAAAGATACAAAAAGAGGCGAGACAAACAGACGCCGCTATTTCAAAGCTGATTTCAAAGAATCTAGCCAAAGAGCAGGTAGTTTTTCTATCTGATCGGATGGGCATTTTAACTTTCTTTTTCCAACCAGTTGTGCATTTTTTGACAGAAAGGTATAGGTGACCAGTTGTTTTCCGCACTGCACATATTCGATATTCAAATCCAGTGTGTTGGCATGTGAAACGGATCCGACAAGAAAACCTGTCGTTTGTTGATCACGGGCAGAGGTGGATAAAACCTTGTTCAGTTTTTCGCGCAGCATCAAATTGTCAAATTTCAACCTGTCGTTTTGAACGTTCACTAAAACAAGTGTTGGGAGCTCAGTTAATGTTACAGCATTCCGTACCTCTTCATCGACGACTCCCATGGGAAAATTGATGGGTGAAAAACGCTGTGCTGCCTGTTGATCGGTTAATTTCTGTACTTCTTTTTCGGCAGCGATTAACCACTTTTCCAATTGTAAAATACCATCTTCATCGGTAGACTCATTGCTTTGTAGCATGGTTTTTATTAACGCGAAAGTTAATAGTCCGTGTTGGTATTGAGGAAGTTCTAGCGCTTTTTCCCCCGATCCTGCAGCAGTTAATATCGCCAATCCGGATTTCTCAGAGAGTTTATCCAGTTCTTTAATTCGCCGCGATTGCCATTCTGCCTCGTCGGTATCGCGTTGCCCGACAAGGGTCCCCATATTCAGTTCGTTGATTGCCGCTCCTGAATGGCAGGCATCCAGTAGCAATACGCGTTTCCCGGCTTTTATCGTGCGCAATTTTTCCATCAATTCCTGCATTTTAATGCCTGACAGAAAATCAGCGGATGCTTCGGAAGTCAATAATACCAGTTGGTTTTCCATGATTTCCCCGTGTCCGGCAAAAAACACCAGCACAATGTCTTCCGGTTGGCTTTTTTGCTGAATCTCATCGAATGCGGCCAAAATGTTGTTTCGATCCGGTGTAAAACCATGTATATCGGCAGCTCCCATTTCACCGGTTTTGGTGAGTGAATAGTGGTACAAATGAATACGGTTGGTGTCGTTGGAGTTGAAAAACTTTTGAGATGAAAGCCTTAACACTCGGTGGAAATCCACGGCATCTTTGGCTGCGTAATTCAAATCTAAGCGTTGTCCCACGTAATCGTCAACGCCCACAATGACAGCATAAAGATGCGGTTTTTTTCCTGATACAGCTGTTTCTTTAGGCCCTCCAACAAGTTGAACCCCTCGGGAACTGATTTTATTGTCGCGTGTTTTGGCGATGATGGAAACACTGACCTCTTCATCTCCTTGGGTAAAAGTGCGAATTAAACTTTCGGAAACGCGGTAGGTGAGTTCGTTATTAATCAGTTGCTTTTCAAGTTCCGATTCCACTAGCCGAAGTTTGCCGTTTATAAACACTTCCACTTCACCCAATCCCCCAGATCGGGAGGTAATTAGAAAAGTGTGGGAAGTATCCGGACCGATGCGCTTAACAGTTGGAACAACGCCACATATGTTCATTTCATTTAATTTAGGCAGGTGCGCAAGGTTTTCACCTTTAAGGATCCTTTGTGCCAAGTTGGGAACATAGAGCGATTCTTTGACTTGGTCCAATTCAATGACTTCGGTTCCACAGGTAAAGTACAGTTGTTTTATGGCTTCTTCGTCTCCGTCAAACCGGTATTCAGGGTCGAAATAAAGACGTCGAATAGCTTTTGGTTCTCTCGTATCATCATCGAACTCGAAAATGTCCATGAACGAAAAAAGGATTTTACCATCGGCAAGGTTCCGCACTTGTGTTGATTCATCGCTCCCGTCGGTAATCAAATAAGGTCCTAAACCGATTAATTTGACTTGCAAATCGATAGGGGAAGCATTTTCCTTCAGGTTCTCATTTAAGATGCGAATTACACGAAGGTCCTCAGGGTTCAGGTAATAAATGTGACCGGATTTGACCAACACCAACAAGGCATGTATAGCCTGTTGATAAGCGGTTGTAATGATTGGATTATTCGCATCAAAGACACGAAAATGCAATGGTTCAACTGATTCATCCTTGAATACTTTTATGGTTTGATCAGTAGAAAGAATGTAACAAAGTCCACGCTTCATCCATTCAAATTTTTGAACCTTACTGCGGCTTTCAATGCGTCTGATATTGGTGCCACTTTTCAAATCATACATGAAAACGGTGCTGTCCACATGAATGGCAAGGATATCTTGCTCGGCATTAAGCAATGTATTAATAGGACGTTTACTACTTGAATTTTCAAAAATTTTGTCAAAGCTCAATTGCAATACCTCGTTGTTGCTTTCCAACTCTTTTAATGCATACAAAGGTTTATTCGTGGCTGTATCTTTTACCACCCAACAATATACTTTATTCTCAGAGGTGTCTTCCAAAAAAGGTTGATTTAAAGCAACGCGTTCAGGTCGCGTTTCACTGCTTTTTAAATCGACCAATTGACGGTTGAATATGAGCCAACGTCTGGTTAAAGAAATGGATGCAGAATTATCGTTATCAAGGTTTTTAAACTTTTTCAATAGGCTATATTCATTGTTGAATATTTCAACTGAATCAAGCCCTTCATGTGGTCCGATTGAATAGTCTGTGTATTCCAAATAACTATTCGAAAGTGGATCGAAATCCTTCTTAGTTGTATCCGGATCTCGTAACGTAGGATAGCTTGTACCATTTAAACAAAGGGAAGGTATTCCGCGTTTGAATCCTTGTAAAATTAAGCGGCTGCCCTCCAAGCGTGAATAGCCTCTATTCATTAAATTCAACGCGGTTCCGAGGGGGTATAACAACTGAATATTTTGATGGTGTAAGCGGTGCAACTTAATAATTCCAGGATCAAAAACCATCATCAGCGTATCACCTAATAGTCGGTAATCCATGTATCGATTTCTTGGATTTCCAATCCAATGTAAGCTCATTGAATCTAGGGTTTGATTAAACGTTTTTGATGCTAGGCTTTGAACGCCCGATTCATGAATCAGGTACAAATTCAATGAATCCGATTCCAATAGGTTTTCGGGTGAAAATCGACTTTTGATTAAGATGCTTTTTGCACCTTTCGCGTATCCAGAAATGGGAAATTCGGATGTTGCGCCTTTTGAATCAACGTGGACCATTCGGTACGTATGGAGGGTGTCTTCATTTATGGTAGGAATGTACCATTCTCCGTTCACCAATTCCCAATCTACAGGAACAGAACCCCATACTTGTATGGGGTATTCATCCCCCGTTTTACCTGTTAAGTCAATGCTTTTCAGTACATACGAAACTCGTTTGTCTCTTACAGGCTCTTGAGCGCTTTCGGCCAAACGCATGTTTAATTTATTATCGATATCAATCAGCGTAAAAAAACCATTTAATTCGGTGACGTAGCGCGTTTGGCATTCGGCTGTGTACAGTTCAACTTGTAAAATACGGTTGGAAGTAGCGACAAAGAGCTTGTTGTTCGCGATTTCCAATACTTTATTCAATTCTTCTTTTTCGTTCCAATGCACAGGAAAATACAATGGTTTCTGATTATCCAGTTGTTTGATGTAAACACCTGCCGTGTCTAGCCAACCACAAGTGCCTGAAGCCAATAGAAAACACGTTTGATGTGAAACTACTCCTTGCTGTTTTCCCACAATCGAGCGCCTCAAGAGCTTCAATGTTTGGGTGTCGTACGTATTCAACCATACTATGTCGCTATCACCTTTTTGGAGGGTATACAACATTTCTTTGTTTGGAGAAAGTATGGAATGAGTACTACCAATTTCCTTGATTTTACGGGCACTTTCTGTTTCCCAGCACAAGACTTTGTTCTCTCCTGGAACCCTTGTAAATATGTAGGATTGATCGGTATTAAAATCCAACGTAGACACCATGCGGCTATTCATAAACCCATGGCCCGATGGAAAAACGAGGGTGGCATGGTCTTGCTGTGCTTTAGCACTCAACGAAAGAACGACAACCAGAAATGCAATGCAATGCTTCAAGGCAACCTGCTTTTGAGGACTAAACTTAGGAAAAATGTTGTAAAGTGCATGTTTTTCGATAAAGCCACCGAATAATCATGTAAGAAAACGCTAAATTCCTTTACCACCGCACTTTTATTCCACCATTGAATACAATCCCATCGAGTGGCGCCCAAACTTCGGTGAATTGGGGAGTGTTGTATGGTAAGGATGCCAGGTTTTCAAAGTTCGTCTGTCGCACATTGGTGTAGTTTTCCACGTTTCCAAAGAACGTAAACTGCCTCCAAGTATATTCGACCACCACGCCAAACGTCCAATATTCACTGGTTTTATTTCCGTTGCTCAGGCGTTGGCTGCTTTTGTATTCATAGTCCATTCCAATCCGCCATTTTCCAGTTAATGCATACAATAAATCGCCTTTAAGGCTGTGATTGGGTGTAAGTGGTAAGTCGGTAATTTGAGCATCAAAATGGTTGGTTGCGTTGGTATAGGTGTATCCGACAAACAACATGAAGTCGTAAAACCCTAATTTAAAAAAGGTTTCAGCCCCAAAACTTTGGGTAAATCCTGTTGCATTGATAAAATGAAAAACACCACTGTTTACCGCTGTATCCCGAATTACAAGTGGTTTATCCAGGTGTGTCCAAAAAACCATTTGGTTGATATTGATGGAAAAATGCTTCCCCAACCGCGTTTTAAAGCCAATATCGGCACTTCCACCGTATGATTTTTCTGCTTGTACCGTGTTGACATCAATGGGCAACACATTTCGGTAAGCAAGTATTTCAGCCTCTTGATTGAAAATGGTAGGGTTTCTATAGCCCATGCCTCCGCTGATTCGGGTCGATAGTTTATCGGTCCATTTCATGAGAAGGGCCACACGTGGCAAAGCATAAAATCCTCGGTTTAATACATAATCTCCTCGAAAACCAACTTCCATGGACAACACCTTTCCCAGTTCAACATTGTAATTCGCAAAGCCGCCGAGGGTTTGAAAGGACTCGTTCCTTAAAACAACGGATTGGGAACTGTCTTCTTTGAAATCGTCGGAGTATAGGTTGACTCCTGCAACTAAATGATGGTTCGATTTACGGAAGGTAAGTGCACATTCAGAGAATGAAGACGTTTGGTTTCCGGCGAAACGGTAATCCTGTAAATCGGACGAGGGAATTATGTCCAAGGTTCGCTTAAAGAAATTGAAGCTGTTTTTAACGGTTAAAGTCAATTGCTCATTTATTAAATGGTCGAATTTCACTTGTGTGGTTGTGCGCGTTACATCGTTTGTTTCTTTGTAAAAATGGATGCTATCGGCCGTTTCGCCATTCATCAATTGTACATCCCCGCCTTGCCTGAGTTCGTCGGTGAACGTAGCTCCTATCGAAAGTTTGGTGCGCTCCGAAAAGTAAAAAAACACTTTTGGATTCAAGTTGTACTTGTACAACTGAGGGCAATCCGTAAATCCGTCTTGATCCGCATCGAAAAAAGCGTGGGTATTGCGTTGGCCCAAAAAGGTGAATCCTACCCTTCCTACTTTTTGACTGACGAAGGCATTCACGTCAAAAGCGCCAATGTGGGAAGCGTTGAGGTGTAACAAGGTTTCTTGTTTTGTCGGTTCTTTTGAGATTAAATTGATCAAACCAGCTATGGCTCCACCGCCATATAGCGTGGAAGCACTTCCTTTTACGTATTCCACTTGCCGGAGATCAAGAGGTGGGATTTGCATGATGCTCAACGAACCACTAAATCCGCCATAAAGAGGAAATCCATCTTTCAGAATTTGGGTGTATCGTCCGTCCAACCCTTGAATCCGTACATTAGCTGTATTGCTGGTCGCAGAAGTTTGTTGCACTTGAATTCCTGTGCTATGGGTGATCAGGTGAGCTATTTTGCTTGGATCCATAGTACTTGCCTCGTCGATTTCTTCTGTGAGTACTTCTACCCGGGTAGGTGAATTACTGATGCTTTTGTTGCTGCGTGTTCCTTCTACGATGATTTCCTCCAATTCTTGCTCTTCAGAAACTAGGAAGACATCCATAACACTCTTAAAAGGCAATGCAATTTCAAGTGTAAACAACTGGTATCCATGTGCTTGAAAAACAAACGTATTTAAACCATTTGACAGGTTTTCAATAAAAGCGTTCCCGAGGCTATCTGTAATTGTTCCTCGCCCCGAGCCCTTTAATACCACTTGAACATCTTCAATGGCAAGCTGTGTTGCACTATCCCGAACCACAAAACGGACATTTTCCTGCGCGTTTAGGTTTATCCCAATCAAAAAGAATGAAACGGCCAACAAAATCAACTTCAAAGGAGGGCAATAAACGGATTCGATTTTATTTTTTTTCACGGGTGCTTTTTCGTTGTTATCCGCATCAAAGCTACGATTTATTTAATCGATATTATTGATTACAATGAGTTTACGGATAACTGTTTTGAATCTCAATGTCATGGGTAACTTGGAAAATTGTGCGTTTTTAACACCCGCTTGCCGTTTAACTTCTTAATTTCATCCCGGTCAAAAATTAACTATAATGAAATTTCAACTCAGTGCACTGCTTCTCCTGCTTTCATCTTATACTTCCTTCGGTCAATTATTATGGAAAATAAGTGGAAACGGCTTAACGCAAGATTCCTACCTCTATGGTACCATGCATGCGGTTCCAGAAGATCGGTTTACCGTTTCAAGCACATTAAAACAGGCCTTTGAGTCTAGCAAGGCATTAGCACTTGAGATCGATTTGAACTTGTCCTTGCAGCAGCAAATTGAAATCGCCAAAGACATCATCATCCCCCAAGGGAAATCGCTAAAGAATTACCTTTCAGCCGAGGAATATAAAAAAGTGATGGGATATTGCCTCGATAGCTTGAAGATGAAAAAATCGAAGTTCAAAAAGTACGAGAAAATCAAACCTTTTTTCGCCAGCTCAATGATCCTTCAAGAACAACTTGGGAAGACGGTCGCCTACGATCAATATTTTAATGAAGAAGCGAAAAAACGCAGCATCCCGGTTTCAGGATTGGAAACCATGCAATACCAACTTTCTACCATCAATTCCATTTCTTTAGAAGAACAGGCGACTATGCTTGTGTCATCGCTGGGGAATGAAATGAAGGAATACCAAGCCATGCTCGATTTATACCTTGCAAATGATTTGAAGGGATTGCATGCTATGGTCCTCAGTTCCGACATGTCAAGCGATGCATTTACCCAGAATTTTCTTGTGAAACGCAACCAGAATTGGATTCCGGGAATAAAGAAAATGGTAGAAGCACAAACCTCATTCATTGCGGTTGGTGCAGCTCATTTACCCGGTGAAATGGGTGTAATCGAGTTGCTTAAGAAAGAAGGCTTTACCGTCGAGCCGGTGAATTGAGTTCTAAGCCTCGTTCAGCTTTTCTTATTTCTTGAACAGCGATTAATCCCGAATGACGGTCATTTTCGAAATTTTACCTTCTGCCACTTCGTAAATTAAGACGATTTCAATCGGAGTATCGCTACCGCGCCTTCCAACAATGAACTCATGGTCGATGACTTTATTGCCCAGTAAAATGCGGTGTTTGATGGTGGAGTGCAGTTGCGGCGATTCTTCGAATAAGTTCTCATAAAGCGCACGAATGGCTGATAGTCCAACGGTGGGTGCTTGCGTACTCCCAAAGGTGTGTAATGAAATGCTGTCTGAAAAGGACCTCATAAAGCCTTCAATGTCGCGCTTGTTGTAATGCTCAAGGTTTTCTTGAACAACCGCTTCAGGCGTTGGTTTTCCTTGGGCGTTCCCAATGGTTGAGCTTAATAAAAAGGCCATGGCGGTAAAAACGATGGTAATGTTTATGTTCATGCTGTTGGAAAGGGAACAACTATTGACAGAAAAGGTTTAATATTCGGTAATTGGGCATCAAAAGTAAAACCATGAAAAAGCCTGAAAAACGCACACGATAAACCGGATCAATAACAATGAGTGTGAGCGCTTTTCAGGCCAAAAAAGAAAACGTTGCGAAGGCTCGGCGTGGTTGAGCCAACAAATTAAAGACGCACTGTTTCAGAGGAGGTTGGCTAAAAAAGATTTTTTAACGTTCTTTTGGAAAAGCGTTTTAGTTGCGAAGGACCTGCGTTTTAGTTGCGAAGGACCTGCGTTTTAGTTGCGAAGGATATAATATTCGCAACTAAAACTTCGATGACTTTAATTTGGTATATAATTCAATGGATTCGCACATATTGGAGTAGCCAAATACAAATTGGCTAATGCCCTTTTCATCGTCAAAATGAATTCCACTTACACCATCCCCCATTTGTTCATCGTAAACCCAACATCCAGTCGTTTTATTGAAATAAACGGATGTGCTCACTCCATTTATTTCTTTGTCCTTTTGCTTGGGTTCCGCAGGAAAACGTCCAGTCATTTCGTCGTTCCAGATGGATTTTTCATCGGTGTACCATTTTTTGGGAAATTCACCGTTGTGTTTTAATGTGGCTACCCAAACACCTTTTTTGTTTTTTTCCACTTTGGCAACGGTCACTTTAATCGTTTTTTTCGTCGTTTTCGGCACTGGCTCAACATCAATAGATTCACCGGTTTCTTCATCGTAAGCACAGTTGACTGTTTCGACGCGTTCCTGTACGAAGGTTAATTCGTTTCCAACTAAAAAGAAGGGTTTGCAAAATCCGGGGATCCCCGCTAGTGTATCCACCTCTTCTTTTTCTTCCACCTGCTGTTTGGTTGTGTCTTTTTCTTCCTGATTTTCTGTGGTTGGTTGTTTCTGCTCGCTATTTCCTCCGCAAGAATATCCAAGAAACAAAAGGCTTGAAACAAGGGTTACATGTAGTGCTTTCATAAAGAATAGTTTGTTTTCCGCAAAGATAAAAGAATCGATGTGATGGCGTCAGAAGAGGTTAGAAAAAGAGATGAATTGTTTCATTTGAGTTGAATCTAGGTTTCTTTTTAGTCGAGAGAACATTGTTACTTGGTGTATTTCAAATGTAAGTATGCTTATAGAATGTACAACCTTTACATCCTGATCAAAGTATTAGTTGCCCGCTGCAATAAAAGAAAATGGCAAGTGATCAATGAGGTTCATGGTCGTACCACCTGTAAAATTTAAGGTGTGGATGGTACACCCATTAAGAGTAACGCCTGATACTTTAATGTTTTGTAATTCAAACAAGTAAGTACCGCTACTTAAGTATGGCGAAGCTGTTACAGTGGGTGTTGATGTAAAAGGAGTTGTAAAAGTGACTGAATAAGTACCAGTGTTGGTCCTTGTTACTGTAAATCCCGAACCGTTTATAATGGCTGGAGCAAACCCGCCCGAACTCGTCCCTTTAATGATTTTGCTAGTAGATGTTGAAACTTGCCAAGACGCATTTCCATTGGCATCAGATGTTAGTACTTTTCCCGCACCTTGAGTTCCGTCTGTGATTTTAACTGTTCCATTAACATCTAGGGTTGTTGAAGGGTTACTTGTTCCAATACCAACTCTTCCCACGTTAGCAACATTGGCCAAACGCATTATTTCAACTGCATCGTTATTTGTTGAAAAACTAATTGACCCATCATTTGCGGCAACACCTCTATGAAATCGAATCAATGCACTATTTGAAAAAGTTCCATTTCCGTAAATCAAACCAAATTTTAGAACTGCATCTCCCGGATTATTTGAGGATAAACCCTTTAAGGATACCAATCTAAAACCTCCCTCAAAAATGGAGTTCCCCAAATCCGACACAATTGTATTGGGGGTATTTAAGGATGTTCTAACTGTTAACGGACTTAGAGGATTTGTGGTTCCTATTCCAAAATTCCCTGTTGAACTAACTCGAAATCGCTCCAAATTATTTGTTCTGACCACCCAATCCTGTGCATCAGTTGTTCCAAGAAAATTAATGCTTGGATTTGTTCCAGCGTTCCCTAACAAGCCCCAAGCATCTTGTGAACCTGGAACACCTTGTGCACCAGTTGCACCTTGCAAACTACTTAAAAACTGCTGTTCAGTTCCTATATTTCCTTGTGCCAACCACAATTCATAAGCACTTTGTCCATTCGTCCCATTTTGACCTGCTGGCCCGGCTGGTCCTT
>Ga0315902_10007954_pt1 | contig 14400 bp, 12 predicted proteins | sample LakEriMetagenome_9_FD_203523 | JGI IMG/M metagenome (GOLD analysis project Ga0315902, IMG submission 203523) | Freshwater fungal communities from buoy surface, Lake Erie, Ohio, United States - Buoy 12 MA117 | ecosystem: Environmental > Aquatic > Freshwater > Lake > Lake biofilm | place: USA... | reverse complement strand
AAGTCACGCTGGGGGAGTTTCGGATCGATGCCGTGCGCAATGGCGAACTGATCGAAATCCAGGCTGCCTCATTGGGGGCGCTGCGCGACAAGACCCGCCGACTGCTGGCCACCCATCCCGTCCGCATCGTCAAGCCGCTGGCGCTCAACCGGCGGATTGTCACCGGCGAGCGCGGGACGAATGCCGAGGTCCGGGGGCGCCTCAGTCCGCGTCATGAAGGGTGGCTGCACCTGTTTGATGATCTGGTGCATTTTGTGACCGTCTTCCCCCACCCCCGGCTGACGCTCGACATCCTGCTGACCGAGCAGCTCGAAGTGCGGCAACCGCACGCCAATCGCCGGCGCTGGGGTCGGAACTACCGGGTCTGCGACCGGTCGCTGACCGCCGTCATCGAGTGCCGGTCGCTCTGCACCACCGCCGACCTCATCGCCCTGCTGCCGCCGGAACTCCCCGCCGAGTTCACCACCGCCGACCTGGCCCGTACCGCCTCCATTCCGCGCTGGCTAGCCCAGCGGGCGGCGTACTGCCTGCGGCAGACGAACGCCGCCGAGGTCGCGGGAAAACAGGGGAACGCCTGGGTGTATCGGTTGAAGGCCGCGAAAGAGCTCGCGCCCACCCCCACCCGCCGTCGCCAAACTAAACCCCGACCAACGGCGTCAGCCCCAACGCCCCCAAAATCCGCTCGCAGGCGGTCGACCGGTTGAGCACGTAGAAGTGAATTCCCGGGGCCCCGTGGTTGCGCAGGTCGAGCGATTGCTCGGCGGCGAAGTCGACACCAATTTCGAACTGCGCGTCTTTGTCGTCCTGCACCTCCGACAGCCGGCGCGACAGGTCGGCGGGCAATTCGGCGCCGCACAGCGACGTGATCCGCTGGATCTGCGCGAAGTTCAGGATAGGCATCACCCCGGGAACAATCGGCACCCGGATTCCCGCCTTCTCGCACCGGTCACGGAACCGGTAGAAAGCGTCATTCACATAGAAAAGCTGCGTGAAGACCGCGTCGGCCCCCTCGTCGACCTTCCGCTTCAGGTTCGTGATGTCGACCTCGAGCGACGGTGCCTGCGGATGCTTTTCCGGATAGCCGGCCACCCCGATACCAAACTGCGGAAACTCCCGGTGAATCAATTTGACCAGTTCGTTGGCATACCGCAGCCCCCCCTCCACCTGCTTCCAGTCGGACTGGCCGGCGGGGGCATCACCCCGCAACGCCATGATGTTCCGCACTCCATGCTGTTGGGCCCACGTCAGCCATTCCCGCAGCTCGTCCACCGTGCCCCCCAGGCAGGTGAAGTGCGCTGTGGCGGGAACGTCGAACCGCTGCGTGATCTGTTCGCATAGCTCCAGGGTCCGGCCACGGGTGCTCCCCCCCGCCCCATAGGTGCACGAAATAAAGGTCGGGCGGAACGCGGCCAGCGGAGCCACATTCGTCCACAACGCACCATCCCCCTCGGCCGTCTTGGGGGGGAAGATCTCAAACGAAATGGCGAACTGTCCGGAACGGTAGGCTGCGGAAAGGAAGGTCTGTCGCGTCACAACTGGGCCGGTGAATCAAGAACAGGTCGGGATGAACATCTCGCTGGGATATGGTAGTGGACTGCAGTAGGATCGCGAAAGTGGGGCGGTTGAGGTTTTGGCCTGCTTGTGCCGCCAGCCCAGAATCGGTGCGTCGTCCCCATCACTGTCAGTCCAAGGTCCCCCCCCTTCCTCTGGCCAGGTCGTCTGGCCAGGTCGTCTGGCTGGGTCGACTGGCTGGGTCGACTGGTTCGATTGATTGACACTTCCAGCCCGCCGCTGCCCACCCCAGAGACCGGGCCACCAGCAAGACCGGACGACCAGCGGTTCCCCTGTTTTCTACGAAAGGCTCCTCACCTTGCGGATTTGGCGCTGCTTGTTCCCCTGGTGCGTCGGCGGGTTCGTCGCCTGGGGGATGTGGCTGGGGTCCGGCTTTGGCAACGGAGGTCGGGCCGCGGCCGCGGAACCGCTGACCTGGGGAGCCGACCGCGAAGGGGGCGGTCCCTATCTCTATCCCGATCCGGCCAATCCCGCGCGAACCATCGGTTTCGAGGTCGATCTGGCCGCCGCGCTCGCCCGCGAGCTGGGCCGCCCCGGCCAACGGCACGTCCAATGCGACTGGTCGCAGATTCTCGAAGTGCTGGCGCGGGGCGACATCGAGATCGCCCTGAACGGCTACGAATTCACCCGCCCCCGCGCCGCCCGGTTCTGCTCGTCGTTCCCTTACTACATCTACCAATTGCGGCTCTGCACCCGCCGCGGCGAAACCGGGCTGACCGACTGGGAGAGCCTCCACACACCGCCCACGGGCACCCGGCTGCGGGTCGGCGTGCTCGAGGAGTCGGCCGCCGACGCGCTGATCTCCCAAGAATTCGGCACCACTTGCGACGTCGTTCGCTTTTCGGGCTCGATCGATGCCTTCGAATCGCTCCAGCTGGGCAAGCTCGACGCCACCGTCCAGGACAATCCGGTGGTCACCCACTATCTCGACCAGGGAGGCCTCTACCCCGGCCTGGAAGTGCGGGGCCCACCACGTTCCGAGGGTCTCTATGTGATCTACCTGCGCGGAGCCGACCTGCCCCTCTGCCAGCAGCTCAACGCCGCCCTCGAACGTCTGCACGCCAGGGGGGAATTGCAGACCCTGTACGAGCGCCACGGACTGTGGAACGACACCCAGGCCCGGCTGCCGCAGGTCTGGAAGGATTGGGACTCAGCCCCGCGCTTCAGCGAACTTCCCTCGTGGCGCGACCTGGGCAAGTGGATTCCCAAGTTGCTGCAGGCGGCGTGGGTCACCATCCAGCTCGCCTGCTGCGCCATGCCCCTGGCGATGCTGATCGGCCTGGCGGTCGCCCTCGGAAGGTCGTGGTCGACCCCGCTGTTGGGAGGGGACGGCGGCGGCTGGACAGCGTGGCTGCTGCGCACAGTGCTGGGGGCCTATGTCGAACTGGTGCGGGGAACTCCCCTCGCCTTTCAGTTGTTCGTGATCTACTTCGTACTCCCCCGGTTGGGGGTGACCATCTCCGAGTTCTGGTCAGGAGTCGCCGCCTTGGCGATCAACTACTCGGCGTACGAGTGCGAGATCTTTCGCCTGGGTCTGCAGTCGGTCCCCCGCGGACAGATGGAAGCCGCTTTGTCGTTGGGAATGTCGCGTTCGCTCGCGGTCCGGCGGATCATCCTGCCGCAGTCGATTCGCACGGTCATCCCCGCCACCTCCAATGACTTCATCGCCCTCTTCAAAGACACCTCGGTCTGCTCGGTGATTGCCGTGGAAGAACTGTCCAAACAGTACTCGATCGTGGGCAAGAGTTCGGGGTTGTTTCTGGAGGCGGCCGCCATGGCGGCGGTGCTCTACCTGGCGATGAGCTATCCGCTGTCGCTCGCATCGGGTTGGCTGGAACGAACCCTCAAGAGGTCGGCCTGACCGAGTCCCCGGCGGTCCCCGGGCCGGGTCCACGCCCCCGGGACATTTGGAGGTGAGAGGCATGCTGCGAATCGCGGATGTGGTCAAACGGCACGGGACGCTCGAGATCCTCAAGGGGTGTTCGCTGGAACTTCCCACCGGCGGGGTGGGAGTGCTGATTGGGCCCAGCGGCTCGGGGAAAAGCACCCTGCTGCGCTGCATCAATGGACTCGAGACGTTCCAACGGGGAGAGATTGACGTCGGACGTGTCAGATTGAACGCCGCGGATCCCCCGGCCACCCGCCGCGCCAGCCTGGCCCAGATCCGGCTGCGGGTGGGTATGGTCTTCCAGCAGTTCAACCTGTTTCCCCACCTCACCTCCCTCGAGAATGTGATGGAAGCCCCCGTGCATGTGCTGGGGCTGCCTCGCGATGAGGCGCGAGAGCGGGCCCGCGGGCTGCTCGACCGGGTGGGTCTCTCACAACGACTCGACAGCCTGCCGCACCAACTCTCGGGGGGTCAGCAGCAGCGGGTGGCCATCGCCCGGGCCCTGGCGATGCGCCCCGAGACAATTTTGTTTGATGAGCCCACCAGCGCTCTCGACCCACGCATGACCGGCGAGGTCCTCTCGGTGATGACCGACCTGGCCCGCGCCGGCCAGACCATGCTGGTGGTCACCCACGCGATGAGCTTCGCCCGCAAGGTGGCCACCGTGGTGCATGTGCTGTCGCAGGGCCTGGTGGTGGAGTCGGGCCCCCCCGAGCAGGTCTTCGAAGCCCCCCGGCATCCCTCCACGCGCGAATTGCTCCACGAAGCCCAGGCGGTCTGACCTCCCCCCGCCCGGCGCACCAGGCACTCCACCGGGGGTTCGCGCCACTCGCCGGGGTCGTGACCGGTTATTTCTCGACAATCCAGAGATTGCGGTAGAGCACTTTGTCGCCGTGATCCTGGAACTTGATCGGCCGGGGATCGGGGCCTTCCGCCGCCCCCGCCCCCGTCTTCCCGGTCAGTTCGACGTTCTTGTGGATCTTGATGCCATTGTGCCAGACCGTCAGCCGGGCGGGCTCGGTCTTGTTCCCCTGCGGATCGAACCGGGCCGACTGGAAATCGATTTCATACGTCTGCCACGTCTCGGGGGGGAACGACATGTTCAACAACGGCGGCCGCTGCTTGTAGAGACTGCCACAATCGTTGTTCTGGCTGACCAGCCCAAACGAGTCGAGAATCTGCACCTCATACCGCCCCTGCAGATAGACCCCCGAATTCCCCCGGGCCTGACCGCGGGCCTCGGGCATCAACGGGGTCCGGTATTCGACATGCAGACAAAAATCGCGGTACGACCGGGTTGTCTCGCACCCCACCTGCAACAGCCCCTCGGGGGTGATCCGGGCGTTCTTCAACTCACTGGTGGCTCCCCCCGAAAAGAGCACGATCGCATTCGCGGGAGGCGGGGCCCCCAGCGTCTGGCTGCTCCGCAGGTACCGGCGCAGGGTCCCCACCGGTTTCCCCTGCAGGTCGGTCACCCGCACCTGCCAGCCATCCACCTCGTACTTGTGGGCCGCCGACGCCAGCACCAGTTTGGGGGTTCCCTCGGCCCGCCCCACCGCCTCGTGCCGGTCACGCATGTTCCAGCGGTTACCCGGCAGCCCCCCCGCCAGTTCCACCCCCAGATACTCGCCCTTCCCCTGCGGCACCACCTGCAACCCGGTCCAGCAGGCCCGGCCCGCGGCGTCAGTGAGAGACCCGGCGTATTCGCCCTGCCAGACGGGCGGGGGCGACTGGGCCCACGCCCGTTCGCTTGCCCCACCCCACACCAGGGTCAGACTCCCGACCAACAGCATCAGGCGGCTTGGGTGCACAGGCATGGAGAGCGAGTCCGGGAACAGGGATGCTCGGGGAGAATGCCAATGGGAAGCCCGACGCCCCCACGGGACTCAACAACGCACAACGCCAGACTCCGATGAGAATCGGAGGCTGGCGTTGACTTTGATGGTGCTGCCGGGGGGCTTGCAAGTCCCCCGACGCGAGATTGGCGTCGGGACGGAAGTTTCCGTCGCTCCCTCTCAATAGGCGAGAGGGAGCGGATTGGGCTGCAGAATGAACGGGAAGACCCGCACCGGCTTGCCGGCGGTGTAAGCATTTTTGTAGGTCAACTGAGCCGCCCGGTCCGCCGCGTACTGCAGCTTGGTGAACTCGAGACCACACAGGAATTCGCCGCTCACCTCGGCCGCCACGTCGGCGAAGACTTCCCCGGCCGAGGCGGCATGCCGCCGCACCCCGTGCAGGCTGTTTTCCCGCACCTTGACCCCCGCCGCCGCCAGCTTGATCAACCCCTTCAAATACCGCCCGCAGGTGGTGTCGTTCCCGGTCGACCGGAGCAGCCGTTCCCACTCTTCATGGGCTTCCCAATAGTAACCCAGGTTGAACAGGTCGATCGCCCAGAGGTACGAGCGGTTCTCGGCCCAGGTGTCGGCTTCGAGCGCCAGCGGAGCCGGGCTCTTGCGATTGTGGCTGTGCCCCCGCGGATCACGAAACGGATGCGGCAGGCCGGCGCCGGGAATGTAGGTGTATTTCGGAAGTTCCGTCGAAGGGAGCAGACGCGGTGCTTCAACGTCGAGTTGCGTGATCATCCGTAAGGTTCTCCATCAAACAAGGCACCCCGGCCGAATCCCCGGCAAAGACCTTGGGGGATCGACGACCGAGAGGTGCGGGCGACGAGGCAGAAGCCCCACACCCCAGGTGGCAGGATCGCAGACCAGTCCTCCCACCTTACTGGAAAAAGCCCGATTTGCGAGATGAATTTCGCCACTTTTCCGGTTTTTTGAATTTTCAACCGGTTCTTCGGGGTCAGGGCAATCACAATCGCTGCCCTGCGTCAAATTCATCCCCCTCCGAAGAATTCGAGCCGCAAGACAGTTTTTTTCCTAAGCCTCGCCCGAACCAAAACACCCGGGCCAGTCAGCACCGTCGGGTCCCAGGGGCCGGCCTGGTCCTGGAACCGGTCCCGACGGTTGGCAGCACCTTGCTGTCGTCCCCAGGACACCGACGATGCGGCCTGATTTCCCCATTCCCGGAACGTAACCCCCGCAACCGTCCCCCGTTCCCTCAACCACCAATGGCGTACAACCGTTCCCTCGTTCGGATGTAAATCCGTCCGTCAACGAACACCGGGGTGGCCACCACGAATTCCCCTTCCAATTCGTTCTGAGCCAACTGTTCAAATTTGTCCCCCTGCGACAAGACAAAGGTCGTTCCATCTTCCCGCGTGATGTAAATGCGGCCCCCCGCCAGCACTGGCGAGGCGCTGAACGCATTCCGGTTCTTTTCAACCGCCCCCGACCACACGGTTTGACCCGTCTGGCCATCCAGACAGTGCACCTCACCCCGGTCCGAGCAGAGAAAAACCTTGCCATCGTGCGCTGCTGGGGTCGGCACGTCGGCCCCCAACTTGTCCCGGAACCAGGCGACGTTTTGCCTGGTCACATCCCCCCGGCCACCCAGCTTGATCCCCGTGAGGGTCGAACCCCGGGCATAGGGGGAAACCACAACATCGCCGCACACCACGGGCGAAGAGATCGACCGAAAGAACTTCTGCTCGGTCGGATTGAGCCCCCCCACCCGCCAGATTTCGGCTCCCGTTGCGGCATTGTGGGCCGTCACGTGGTCAGCCCCCAGAACCACCAACGTCTCCCGGTCTCCCTCCTCGAGCACCAGCGGAGTCGAGTAGCTTTGAGCCGCCTCACTGGGAGCATTCAGATCCCGGTCCTGCTTCCAGGCCGGCTTCCCGGTCTGCTTGTCAATCGCCGCGAGGTACGAGGGACCCGTCTGCATCACCGCCACGACAACATGCTTCCGCGTCAGCACCGGGGAGGTTCCCAGATCCCACCACAGCGTGTCCTCCCCGTATTCCTTCTGCAGGTTGAGCTGCCACAAGACCTGGCCGTTGAAATCGAGCGCCGCCAGGTCGCCACTCTTGAAATAGACAAAGATCGTCTTCCCATCCGTGACGGGCGATGGATTGGATCCGGTCGCCTTCGCGTGTTTCCCTTCACGCTCTTTGCCAATTTCCCGGCTCCACTTCAGTTCGCCCGCGACGGTATAGCAGAGGGCCAGATTCCGCTCTTTGTCGCCGCTCGTGACGATGATGTGCCCCTGCGACACGATGGGAGTCGAGGCCCCCTTGCCGGGCAGATCGACGACCCAGGCTACGTTCTCCGTCTTGCTCCAGCGCAGCGGAAACTTCTGAGTCGAAGCCACCCCGTTTTGGCCGGGCCCACGCCAATTGGGCCATTCCTCAGCAAACGACAGACCGGTCCAGGCAACCAGTGTGAGCAGGACGAGCAGTGTACGCATGAGGAGAAGTCCCGGGGGGGAGGCAGCGGAGGGACAAAACGAGATCGAAATCGTAATCAAGCGAGTGGCGAAAGTCATGCCGTGGCGAATGTCATGCGGGGGCGAATATGCACGACTGGCGCCCGCTGCCAGGCATTCCACGCAAAATGAACTAAAATTCAGAATACATCTGCACAGAACTCCGGGCGGTGGTCGTCGGTTTCTCGGAGCAGAGAGAAATGACTGAAGAGACCGGGCCTCTGTATGGCGGGGCCGGAGAGTGCTCTCCCGTGAACCTTTCGAGCCGGGCGAAATCTCGGCCCGCCCAACGCACGGCCCACGCAATTGTTCACATCCGAACACTATCGGGCGAACAATGGAGTACAGATTGGAGAGGTTGACCGGGTTGTACGGGCCTCTGGGAACCGTGAGGGTCTCGGGAAGGGGATTGCCAGCGGTTGGAACCCCCACCAGAGGCCCTCTCGATTGTGCCAGAGAACAGACCTGGGAACCGTCGGCCGCCCGTCGGAGCGGGTTCCGGGCAGAACCTTCGGGAAGTCGGACAGGCTCTCCAGACCAACCCACCAAAACTGGCCAGAACGGGACAGACCCGAACGGAACAAGGCTGTTTAAGTCATTCCAAGACAAGCAGATACAACACCATTCCAGCCCAAAAAAACAGGGAAATCAGAGTTGCATTTCCCATCCCTCTCGTCGATAATCCCTCACTTCCCCAGCGTCACGAGCTGGCTGCCCTCTGTGGCACTTGGCAATGGGCGGGGAGGGAAATCGAGTGACCAACAGAGCCTGGAGGACGCCCGCGAAGTTGATGCGCGGGAGGCAGCTGAAAAGCTTTGTTTCACACAAACGGCGACTCGCACAAACGTTCGATTCCTAACGAGTTCCAACGCCACGGTTACTTGGTTGACCGGTCTCGGTGATGGGCCTCCGAAGGAGATCGTTTTCGCCAGTGGCCCGCGGGATCGAATTGCGTGGTTGAGACCGCGTGAATCACAACATGCGGTTGGGTTCCGGTTCTGTTGAATTGAACGTCCGGCAGATTGGCTTCTGAGAGATGGGTTTCAACCCGTTCTTGAGGGGCGTTTTGAAGGAAACTTCGAAGGAAACTTCGTTGCCCAACTGAGTCTCGGGCTGCGGCTGTTTGAACTGGCGGCGTTGAGATTTGCGGCGTTGGGATTTGCGGCGTTGAGATTTGCGACGGGGTTGAAGTTGTTTCGAGCGGAGTTTTTTCCAGAGGCGTGAAACTGGTTTGGCGGTTGGCAAGCGGAACACAGCAGGTGCTGTGACGGCGTCACCGGCAACCTGGTTTTGCGGGAACTGGTTTGGAAGGAGATGAGTTGTGGCTGCTGTGACGTACGAGGGGATGTTTCTGCTGGACAGCAACAAGTATGCGTCCAATCCGCAGGGAACCACCGGTGATGTGCTGGGCATGCTCGAGAAAATCGGCGCCCAGGTGTTGGCGACCCGTGCCTGGCAAGATGGCAAGCTGGCCTATGCCATCGAAGGGCAGCGCAAGGGGCTGCACTTCCTGACCTACTTCACCGTCGAAAGCCGCAAGGTCCATGAACTCGACCGCATGGTCAAGCTCAGCGAGTCGGTCCTGCGACACCTGATCATCAAGCTCCCCGAAAAGCTGATCGCCCCCATGATCGACATGGCGAACGGCAAGGGAGAGGTCATCACCACTTTCCACGACAGCGACTCTTCGTCGTTGTCGGACGTCGTCCCCGTGGCCGCCGCCGCCGTCCCCGTCGACGCCGGAGTCTGACGCACCGTCTCGGCTGCCTCTCTGGTATCCGAACGCTGGACCGGTTTCTTCCCGGACGGACAGCCGGATCCACATCCTGGCAACGACTGCAACTGGGACGATTCGTGCTCCTTGCTGTTGCTGTTATCGGGTGTGGATCGCTGTTGTCGGGTGTGGAAGAGGGCCTTGGTGTTTCTTCCGTCGGCAGGATTTCAGCAGGGGCTTCTGTCTGGCTTCCGAAACGGCCGGTAGTGTTGCGGTGCCTGGTTCGTTCCGGATCGGTTCTTCGGTGAGTTCGTCGCGGGTTGTTTCGAGACGGTAACAGTGTGTTCCGTCCCACCTTGTTCTGATTGCGGTGTCTTATGGCCAGCTTCAACAAAGTGATTCTGATGGGCAATCTGACCCGCGACCCCCAGGTCAAGCGGACCCCCGCCGGCCAGGCGGTGACCGAGTTGGGACTGGCGGTCAACCGTACCTGGTGGGACAAACAAGCCAACCAGAAGAAAGAAGAGACCACCTTCGTCGACGTCACCCTCTGGGGCCGCGATGCCGAAGTGGCTGGCGAATACCTCTCCAAGGGGCGGCCGGTGCTCATCGAAGGGCGCCTGCAGCTCGATTCCTGGGAAGACAAGCAGACCGGCCAGAAGCGGAACAAGCTGCGGGTCGTCTGCGAAAGAATGCAGCTCATGGGAAGCCGGGGTGACGGAGGTGGCGGTGGTGGCGGCGGTCGCAGTGCCCCCCAGTCCGACTCCTACAGTCCCGGGGGAGATGATTACGGCTCTGAAGGAAGCTATTCTGGCAATAGCTCGGGTGGCCAAAGCTCGGGGGGAAGCAACTACGGCGGGGGCTTCGGCGGCCCGTCCGAACCTCCGGCCGATGACGTCCCGTTCTAGTCCTTTGGGACTGGACCTCCCTGCAATCCAACTGTCTGTTCTCCGGAGGTGACCCTCGAGGGTTCGCCCGGCCGGAACCTGTTCAAAACCTGATTCTGTCCTGTTTTTGCTGGCCTCCTGTGTTTCAGGAGGCGACTGGAAAGTTCGATGCCCCCCTCAGCCTCCCCCACCTCCCGTCGTCGCAATACCGAACTGATGCTGGCCGAAGATGTCCCCTCGCTGGGCAAGCAGGGCGAGATCGTCTCGGTCCGCACGGGCTATGCCCGCAACTTCCTGCTGCCCCAGGGGCTGGCCACCGTGGCCACCCCCCACAACAAGATGATGGTCGAGAAGCACCGGGCGCGTCTCGCCGATCTGGCCAAGAAGCGTCTCGCCGAACTGCGCAAGCTGGCTGATCAGGTCAGCAAGTACAGCGTGACCATCGAGGCCAACGCCAACGAAGAGGGTCACCTCTACGGCTCGATCGGAGCCCCCGAGATCAGCAAGCAGCTCAAGAACGCCGGCTTCGCGATCGAACCCGACATGGTTCGCCTCGACGGACCCCTCAAGGAGCTGGCCATGTACACCGTCAAGATCCGGATGCACGAGGAAGTCGATACCGAATGCAAGGTGTGGGTCGTCCCGACCGCCGCCAAGTAATCCCGACTCACGCCACAGCCCCGCCCCGGCCCAACCGCCACAGGCGGGACCATCGCCTGAGCGAACCATCTCCGGGGTGATCTTTTTCATAAAGATCACCCCGGTTTTTTTATCCCCCCACACGGCTCACCAACACCGGTTCATTCCATCGGAATGGCCCGATTCCACTCGTATCAAACGGCTGATCCCGACGAACTCCCTGTCCGTTCGGGGGACCACTCAAGGGATCGACACGGACTCTCCTCGGGGACCATCCATCCGGGAAACTTGTCACTGACTCACGGCCGCCTTCGATCATCACGCCGATCTCAGACCTGTCCGATCGGCGCAACCCCACAGGAGATGCCTGTGATCGGAATGCCTTGAAGGCGGGTGTTGCCGATCTTGTTCCGGGAGCGCAGCGAGGAAGGTGCCCGACTGAACAGCAGGCTCTCAGCACGTCGGAGAGTGTCCCCGAGACCGGAGTCCTGGGGGCAGGCGACGGAGCCTGTCATCCCCGGGGATCCTTCTGGCCCCCTGCGTCATCCTGGACCACCGATCCCAGCGCTGGCCCTCCGAAAGTGGTCCCCTGCCACCGAGACTGGCTACTTCTCTGCAGTACCGAACTCCGATCGGGCATACGATTCCAGATACCCACACCCCGTGCAGCGAAACACGGCAATCGGGACCCATTCCTCTCGTGGCGGCAGCTTGGTTCCAGTCAAGCTCCAAAAGGAACGCTGCGGCGCTCCTGGCACCCAAGTTTCTGGGGCAATGGCCCCAACACCTTTTTCGGTAACGAATCCCAACTGCATGGAGTGTGCGCACTTGGGGCAGGTTTCGGGAGTCTGGGTCATGGATTGACTCGCGGTTTGAGCTGTGCGTGACAGAGTCCGAACAACGAGGACATTTTGTCCTCGCGTCAGAAGCATATCATCAGTCCGATTCTACGGCAACGACCTGACTGATCGATGGCATCTCGACAGACCCTCTGCGAATTCCGCACACCGTCTTTTCCCGTATGGAATACTCCGTCTTTGATGGCAAACGCCCGTCTGAATCCGATCGCCCAGGCGGACCTCACGACAGCGCCACCACAGAATGCCCTCGCGAGTTGATATTTTCGGACTCTGGCCATCTCGTTCCAGGAACGATTCTGTGAAGAACCGGAAACCGCCCCTCGCCGGATCGAATTGACCGGCAGTCCACTTCAGGCGAGCGGTGCCAGTCCATCCGGCACAATTCGCCCCAGCAGCACGAAGTCGCCGCTGTCAAAGCCGACCGCCACTCCCACAGAGTCTGTACGGCCAAGCAGCAGCGATGGCTCGACCTGTGCCAGTCAATCCCGGACCGCGAATGCACCATAACCGAGTACGAGGCGATACTTGGCAGCATTTCCCAGAGACTCAGGTGAACAGCAGTCTTGCCGGGCCACACGATAGGCACGACGGTAAGGGCTCGGGCCGAAATATCTTGCCTGCATTTCGGAACATTTGGTTTGACTTGTCCAAAGAGCACGTCAGCTGCCGATCATGTCAACCGCAGCGGGGCCTCAAGAGCTCCGCCAATCACAACAGAGTTTCCGCCCTCCTCCCGAACATGACGTCGATCCCAGCCATGTCCTGAAGGGACATTCTTCGATAGCCCAGGGTTCGCCGCGCAGCGGCTACCCTGGGTGCTGGGCCCGGGCTCGAATCATCCCTGAAGGGGATGGCTTCCAGCATACCGTCGGAATGAACCGCGGGCCAAATTCGACCCGCCGAATCCATCGCGGAAACCGGGAATCAATCAGGTTTCTGCTATCCCTGCGCGAAGCGAACTCCTTCAGAGTTCAGGCACCATTGGGATGTCCCCTACCCAGGGTAGCCGCTGCGCGTCAACCCTGGGCTATGCAAGAGTTCCCCTTCAGGGAACGGACTCGGCCAGGGCCGGTGCGCGCTGGGGCCGGCGATGTCTCGACGTGAGATGAAGCTGACATTTCCGATCCTGGTGAACCGCTGAACAACAGGAATCCATTCGGGGTTCGGGCCGCAATCGAGCGCCTTCGTTTCGGAACATTCGCTGTGAGTGGGCGCAGCTCCACAGCAATCACCGATCAGGTTATTCCGTCGCGGGTCCTAGATCTCGGCCAGCAACGTCGACTCGGCATAGCGAGCCTCGGGCCACCAATCCGGACCCACAGCCCACTCGTTGTCGCTCGGATCCGGATCGAACCGTTCCGAACCACAGACATACAGATCAGCGACCGCGTTGCGTCCATCAGGACAGGGATTGAACAACCCAAACCACAAGCCATGCAGCGGAACCGCCGACGGTTCCTTACGGAAGGGTCTTTCGAGCCAGGCCCGAAGCGGGTCAAGTTCGGCATAGGGAAATCCGCGGAACAGCTCCCAATCTGGATGGGGACAGGCGACGGCACACTGGTCAATCAGCGCATGCATCGATTCCTCCACCGGACGATGCCGGGCCAGTTCCGCGATGATCCAGCCAAACGCCTCCGCGAGATTCAGATCCATGGATTCTCCACCCACCCTGCGAACAAACAGCAGACCGTAACCCCGTACCACCCCGAAATGGTTTCAGGGGATCGTCGACTGCGATCCGCCGCTACCCCCGCGCGCCGTGCTCATCGTGAAGCGGTCCTGGCCCGAGCCGAGCAGGAAAGACCACCTTACGGAACCAAACTGGCCACTGGAGGCACATCGGCTGGCCCTTTCTCTCCAATCGGACGGGCGGGCGGCGAAGTCGTGAGCGCGACATCATACGCTCCGTGCGAAGACTTTTCGCGTGCCGTGTCCAACGGAGTACGAGCAATCCGGAACACCCCTCGGCGGGCAGCACCGCCTCAACCAGCACGACTCAACCTACTCCCCCGGGAAACGGATAGGCACGCGGAGCGGCCGTCTGCGAGGGCAGCAGCGTCGCGATGTGCCGGCGGATCGCCGCATCACACACGGCATACCCCCAATTCATCAGCCGGTTCTGGTGCAACTCGGGCAGCGCCTTCAGTCGCGTGGGGGTCTCGGCCAGGATCAAGGTCTGCGAGTCAGGGGCGGGAAGCGTGTCGGTCAATTCGAAATCGGACATGTCCGAACGGATGCCCCAATACGTCCCCACCAGCCGTTTGTGAACAAACTCGTCCATCAGCCAGCGCTTCCGCAGGTTCCGTACCTGATCGTCGACGATATCCAGCACCCGCTTGGCATGTTCTCCCCAGTTCGAGGCCGGGTACGGTTCGGGAGCGATCTTACCGCCGGCATCCGAGACCAGCACCACCGCATTGGTTTTCATGATCGTTTCTTTAGGAGTCGGTTGGTCCGCACAAGTCGGTCACAGGTTCGCCTGGAAGAAATCCAGCGTCCGCTGTTGTGACAGGT
>Ga0315902_10007951_pt1 | contig 14402 bp, 16 predicted proteins | sample LakEriMetagenome_9_FD_203523 | JGI IMG/M metagenome (GOLD analysis project Ga0315902, IMG submission 203523) | Freshwater fungal communities from buoy surface, Lake Erie, Ohio, United States - Buoy 12 MA117 | ecosystem: Environmental > Aquatic > Freshwater > Lake > Lake biofilm | place: USA... | reverse complement strand
CCCTGGCACTTTGCTGTGTGGCACTCGCTGCCTCGCTTCGTTTCGTCTCGATCACAGCGTAACGCGCCAGGCGTAGATTTCGTTTACACCCTCTCAGAGCCTGAGAAGCATTCGGTCGCCACAGGCACAGCGGTCGACGCTCGACGGGATGCGGTGGCCTGTGATGGGCAGGCCCGCTTGCGAGGTTGAGGTCATGGCAAGGGCCTGAACGGGCCGATCCGGGGTGTTGGGGCTTGGCTTTTTCACTTCCGACGCCTCTTATGCCACCGCTGCGGCCGCCACGGACGCACCTGTGCCCAGACCCAGCAGTTGCGGTGCGATCTTGACCATGCGCATCAGGTTGTGCGCCAGCCGCCGTGTTCGTGTGCATGTCCGCCGTCTGGTACGCGCTGGAACCGCGCCCGGGCGCCACGCACAGCGCCGACACCGGCGCCATGGGGCTGCTGGCGCCGCTGGTGTTTCTCGTGACGGCGGCGCTGGTCGCGGTGCTGGCGGCGGCCTCGTCGGTGCTGGGGGCTTTGGCGGGCTATTGGGCAGCGCGCACAGGCAGCCCCCTGGTGGGGGCGCTGGTGGGCCTGGCGATGGGCGCCTTGGCCGCGGGCGTGCTCGCGGTGGGGTCGCCCACAGCCGCCGCCAGCGCTTGGGCCGGCTGGCTTGAAAAGGCCAAGTGGCTGGTGCCGCCTGCGGTGGCGGCCGGCATCGTGGCCGGTTGGATGCAAAAGCGGCGCGCGCGGCAGGAGCCCACCGCGGACTGAGCGGGCAGGCCCATCAGGCCGAGGCGGCCAGGTGCTGCCGCAGCTCGCCCCAATCGGCGCAGCCGGTGGTGGCGTAGATGGCCTTGAGGTGCTTCTTCAGCGCTTCGTTGCTGACGCCCAGTTCCTGCAGGCACTCCGCGCGGGCGTGGCCCAGGCCGGCCAGCAGGCTGATCTCACGCTGCAGGGGCGAAAGCGGCAAGGCCGCCACGCGGCGCGCCACGTCCAGTGGCTGCGGTTGCCACTGCTCCAGGCTCACCAGCACGGCGGCCGGCGCGCCCGGTGTGCCGGGCTGCATGGCGCGGGCCTCCAGCCGCAGCCAGCCGCCGGGCACGGGGTGCTGCGACAGCGCCACCGGCTGGCCGCCGGCCAGTGCGCCGCACAGGGCCGTCACCAGGGGCGGCGGCGCGGCCAGCGGCCGGGTCTTGAGGTAGCCCGTGCCCACCAGGTTGGCCTGACCCAGCAGCCCCAGGGCGCTCGCGTCGTGCCACAGGATCTGCTGGCCCGCCGCATCCACGAGCAGGTGGCCGCTGGCCAGGACCTGACCCGGCCGGGCCGTCGGATCCGGGGCCTGCGCGATGGCCTGGCGCAAGGCCGGCAGCGTTTGCCGCAGGCAGGCCGCTTCCACCGCGCCGAAGGGCCGGCCCGGCGCGCGGAAAAGCAGCACGACAGCCCGTGCCCTGCCCTGCGCTTCGACGCGCAGGTCCAGGCAGTGGCGGTGGCCGCTGGGCCGCACCAGCAGGTTGAAGGTGTTGGACCGGAAGTAGCTGGCCTGCGGCGCCACCAGGTGGCCCATGGCAGCGTCCTTGCGCTGGGCCAGGGCCAGCACGTTGATCTCGTCGGGACCGACGAAGAGGCGCTCGAATTCGTCCAGGAAGAGGGCCTGCACGGCCGCCGGCGAGTCCTCGTGGAAGAAGCCCTCGGGCATGCCCTGCGCATCCAGCCAGAACAGCGCCACCGCATCGGCGCCCACCCACTGGCGCAACAGCGCGCACAGGTCGGGCGCCAGCGCCTGCAGGCCGGCGCCGCAGCGGCAAAGCAGCTGCAACCGGGTCCACAGTTCGCGTCGGCTCATGGTGGTGCGGGTCGGGCAACGGGCCGCATTCTGGCCCAGGCCGGGGCGCCCGGCACCACCGCAAGGATCAGGGGACGCGCGGCAGCTTGCTGGCCATCTTCTCGGCCCACTGGCGGCTTTCGCGCAGGGCCTGGGCACGGGGTGTCGTGGCCGGCACCATGCTGGGCAGGCTCAGCAAGACCAGGTAGCCCTTGCGTTCGTAGGCCAGGTCCGGAAACGGCGGCACGTCGGCGCGCGTTTCCAGGGTGGTGGCGTTGTCGGGGTCGCCGGCGATGGGCACCGCCTTGCCGCCACCGCCCAGCAGCTTGCGCATCATCGCCGGCGGCGCGCCGTCGAGCCGCACGGTGTTGACGAACAGGTAGCTCTTGTCGGCTGCGCGGTAGTAGCAGCCGTGGCCGGCGCTGGTCGCGGCCTCGGGTTCGCCTTTGCCGAAGCGCGTGCCCAGCGCCTGGTTGATCTGCTCGGGTGTGAACCAGCACGGTGCCTGGCCCTGTGCCATGGCGGTGCTGAAGGGGGCCAGCGCAATCAGCAGGCCGGCCAGCAGGGGGCGGGTCTTTGCAGTGGGTCGTTTCATGGCAGGGGGCTCCTTCAATCGAGATGGGAAGTCAGTTCATTCAATGGGCTTGCGCGCCCGCACGCGCGCTTCCAGCGCGGCCAGGTCGACCTGCTGGGCCCAGGCCTGCAGTTCGTCGGCATTCACGCCTTCGGCCTCCGCCCGCACCAGGTAGCGTTGGCCGACGATCACCTCCAGCCAGCCACGCCGCGCGGCGGCGTGGTGGCTGCGCAGCCAGACGCGCTCGGCAGGGCCTTCGCCCTGCAGCGTGATCTGGCGCTGCGAGACGCCGTCATCGTCCAGGCGCTGGCCGCCCGTGCGTTGCACTTCGTCGAGCAGCTTGTTGACGGCCAGGGGTCCGATGTCGGACAGGTCCTTGATCTCCAGCGCCCGCTGGCCGCCAGGCTTGCCGGCGTATTCAGCCCGTGCCAGCGCGTAGTTGCCCAGCGCAGCCTGCATCGAGCCGGCCGGCCCCGTGTAGGCGTAGCTGTCGACCACGCGGCGTTCGTGGCCCGGCGGGGCCGGTGGCAGCAGGTCCTGCAGCACGGTGCGGGTCATGGGCTCGGAGTGGGTGCCACCGCGCCCATCGCGCCCCCCGCCGCTGGCCGCGGCCGATGCGGCCGGCAGGAAGCCCACCGCTTCGCCCGCCGAGTCGGCAGGCCCGGCACCGGCGCGGCTGCCCCCGCCGCCGCCGATGCCCAGGTCCGCCGGGGCCGAGGCAGTGGCCGCTGGCCTGGAGGCCGATGCCACTGGCGCGCCCCGCTGGAAGAGCTCCACCCCGGCGGATTCGGCCCGGGTCACCACCGGTGTCGGTGCCGGCGCGCAGCGGCCGATCCAGCTCAGCAGGATCGCCAGCACCACGCCGGCCAGCAGCACGCTGGCCGTGTAGGGCCAGGCCCGCGTCGGCACTGGCTGCATCAGGGCGCGCAGGCCGCCATGCAGTTGCCACGCGGCCCAGGCGACGAGCAAGGGTGCCAGCCAGCCGAACCCCGACCCGAACAAGAGCAGGCCGAAGGGCCACAAGGGCATGGCGGCATGCACCACGGCGGCCGCGGCGCAGCGGCTGTCACCCTGGGTGCCGAACCACGGGCCCAGGCGATGCGCGATCAGCGCCAGCACCCACAGGGCCCCCACGCTCAGCACCACGACCTGAAGCGCCACCCCCAGGGCCGCGAGCGGCGTGTACTTGAAGCTCAAACCCTGTTGGCGCAGGCCCACGAAGCCCAGGACGACGATCAGGCTGGCCAGCACGGCCAGCGCCCAGGGCATCGCAAAACCCAGCCAGGGCCGCACAGCACGCGCGTCGTGGTGCAACCGGGCCGCCAGGCCGGCCCAGGCCGCTTCGGGCGCGCGCAACAGGCGCCAGCCCAGGGCAAAGGCGTCGATCACAACGTGGGCCGCACGTAGCGGTCCTTCATGAAGAGGTAGTAGACGAAGCCGAAGCGGTCATACCAGTCGGGCACCTTCATGACCTGCTCTTCGCAACGCGAAATGCCCTGCATGTCGTCCATCAGCGCGCGCATCAGCTCGGCGTACTTGGTGTCGTAGACCTGGTCCAGGTTCTTCAGGCTCTTCAAGACGTCGATCTTGTTGCGCTGCCAGGCCAGGGCGCTGACACCGTGCACGGCCGACACGCCATCGGCAAAGGCGATCTGGGCCTTGGCCCGGCGGTAGGTGGACGCATAGATGGCCCGCAGCTTTTCCAGGCGCAGGCGGGTCTGGTCCAGCCGCTCGGTGGCCGGTACCCAGCATTGCTGGCAGGCCGGGTTGTCGGCGCAGCTGGCGGGCACACCGGGTTGGCCATCGGGCACGCCATTGGGTTCGCTCTCGGCGTCACCCGGGACCAGCAAGCCGGCGGAACGCAGCACGGCGCGGATCTGGTCGATGACCCGCTGGGTGCGGTCCATGCCCTGCGCGCGGGCGGCCTCGGCAGCACCGCGCAAGGCGTCGTCGCCGCTCGCGCCCAGGGCACCCAGGGCACGGCCGGTGGCGGCGGCCACGCCGTCCAGGCCGGTCAGGGCCTTGGCCGCACCGCTGCGGCGGGCCGTGTTTTCGGCGGCACGGCGGGCTTGCGCTTCGCGCTCGCCTTCTCGCACCCGTTCACGCGTGGCGATGTCCGGCGCGTCCCCTGCGCGCGTGGTCCAGTCGGACCAGGCCTGGCCGGCACTGCTCAGACTGGGGCCCTCACCCTGGGCCCGTGCGGGCGCGGTCGCGGCGGCCAGCACCAGTGACAGGATGGCCAGGCCGGCTTCGCGCCACCGCGGCCGCCGTGTCGTCGGTGTCGTCATGGCTTCCTCCCGCTGCCGCTGCGCAGGGCTTCGGCGCGCGCCGGCTTGAAGGGCGTGGGCAGCGGGGGCCGCATCTCGGGCCCCACCCACAGCGCCAATTGGTAGGGCATGTCCACCTTGCCGCGGTTGAGCACGGTGATGCCGGCATCGGGCTGGGTGCGGAAGGCCACCTGCGCCAGACCGGCGGCACCGACATCGGCACTCTGGCCACCTTGCGATTCGCCCCAGCGCCGCACCTGCAGCGTCAGCGCGGCCTTGGCATCGCGCGGGAGCACCGTCACCACGGCCGGTTGCAGGACGGACAGGCCTTCCACACCGAATCGCTCTTCCCGCCCCGGCCGAGCCGTGCCCTGGGCCAGCACCAGGCGGCCCCCGTGCAATGCAGTCCCGGCCTTCAGCGGCAGCATCAGCGCGCCTTCGTTCGGGTCTGCCGGGGCCTTGCTGCCCGCGCCGCTTTGAGCGCACGCGGGCGCGACCGCCCCACACGCCAGCAGGGCGGCCACCCACACCCACACCGCCACACGGGCCGCCATCACGGCACCTGGCGCAGCTTGAGCAGCGCGTCGCGCAGCGTGGCCACGCGGTCGGCGGGCGGATCGGCCAGGCTGATCTCGGTGACGACATTGCCACGCACATAGGCCAGCCGGTAGTGCGCCTTGAGCCGCTTGCCAGCGTCCCACCAGGCGCCTTCGGCCACACCCGGCACCGGCTCGGCATCGGCCATGTTCTGGCGCCGCCAGGCCTGGATGCGGGTGGCCGCCGTGGCGGGCTCGAACCAGATCTGGTTGATGCGGAATTGCACTTTGCCCTTCTCGTCCGGCCCGGCGCAGACGGTACGCGCGATGCCGTCCTTGGGCTTGGCCTCGGCCGCAAATTCGTTCATCCAGCTGAAGCTGAAGCCCGTGGCCGCCTTGATCTCCTCGACGCTCAAGGGGCAGGTCTTCAAGGCGGTGGGGCTCGCGACACCCGGTGCGGCCTGCAGCGGGCCGGCCAGCAACACCCCGGCCGACAGCCCGGCCAGGCAAACACGAAACAGCTTCATGGGCAGCGACTTGCAGTGACGAGGGCCCGGATGCTCTCCAGCCCGCGCCGCCTTCGCCACTCCCCCACGGGGGAAGGTTCGGGGCCACACGCACCATGCGCCGCCCAAGGCGTGCGTTCGTCACGCCCGCGGGACCTCACCGGCCGGTGGCCGGCCAGCGCTTCAACGGCGCAAGCGCCAGATCGCCAGGGCCCCCAGGGCGACGCCTGAGCCCAGCATCGCGGCTTCGTTGTGATAACGGCGCCACCAAGGGCCGTTGGCCTGGTCGGCCAGCGCGTGCAACTCGCGCGGCACCGGGCCCTGCCCCACATGCACTTCCACCCGCAGGGGTTGCACACCGTCTGCCCGTGTGAGTCCGACGCGGAACTGGGTGGGCTGCGGGTCCTTGTACGACAGGGTGCGCACCACGACCACGCGACGCAGGTGCCCACTGGCCAAGGCGGCTACCACGGCAGAGCGCTCAGCCGCCGGCAAGGCCAGGCCGCTCTGGGACTGGACCTGGCCCTTGTCATCGCGCGGCCAGCTCGCCGGTGCGACGCGTGCCATGCGCGAGCCCTTGACGATCTGCACCGTGTCCAAGGCCTGCACCGGCACGTCCAGCAGGGCCAGTTCCAGCACCAACTCGTCGCGGCCGCTGCCATCGGCCAGGGCCAGCACGTCCAGCACCGCCCACAGCGGCCCGCCGTCGCGACGCGGCAGGAATTCGACACTCTGGCGGCTGGCACCCGGCCGCAGCGCGCGGCTGTCGAGCTCGAAGCGGTCGATGTTCCGGGTCTCGGCCACCAGCGGCGCATCGTCAGCCCGCGCCAGCGCAGCACCTGCCAGTCCACCCAGCCCCAGCAGGCAATGGCGGCGCTGCATCAGGGGCGTGGCACGGCCGCGGCGCGCGCTTCCTGTTCGACGCGTCGCCAGCCGTGCAGCATGCTGGCGCAGAGGCCGGCTTCGGTGTTCAGGCAGCGTTCGGCTTCCTCGATGCAACCCGCCTCCGTCCGGGGCGTCCAACGGCCCTGCGCCTGATGGCCGGCCACGCAGGCGCGCACGGCCAGTTCGTCCAGCGGCAACTCCGCAGGTTCGGTCAGCTGCACCCGCAGCCGGCGCACGCGGTCCGGGCCGCGGATGCCCGAGGCGTCCAGCGCCTCACCCGGGCGCCACCAGTGCAACTCGATCTGCTGGCCCCAGAGCGTCGAACCGATGCGGTGACGCAGGAAACGGCCATCGGACAGGCGGTTGCCCGGCAGGCTCAGCGGCAGGTAGGCCTGCATCCGCGGTGACGCCGTCAATTGCAGGTGCACGTCACCGCCGCTGCGGTTCTCGATCACCAGGTAGGCGCCGTCGATGCGGGTGCGCACGTCCTCGCTCAGGCGGGGCGCACAGGCCGACAGCAGGCTCACCAGCGCCAGCAGGGCGGCGCTGGCGCTCAGGCCCCGATGTCCAGTGTGCGCAGGCACAACTGCCCCATTTCGCGGCCGAAGTGGGCGCGCACGGTGCGCATGCGTGGCTTGACGCTGCTGTCGTGCGCCACGGGGCCGGGTTCCTGCACGGCGATGAAGCTCAACGAATCCATCGTGGCGTCAGTCTGCCGGCCGATCTTCATGCGGTCCGACGCCAGGATCTTGCCCATGGCCGTGAGCGAGCTCATGAGCGTCGGCTTGGACCAGAGCTCGCGCTCGCGCGCGCAGAGGTTGGCCACGTAGACATCCACCTTGCCGGCTGCCATGCGTTCGAAGGCGTCTCGCGCCAGGGGCGTGCCCTTGTCGATGACTTCCTTGCGCAGCTTCGCGACTTCGCTGCCGCTGTAGGTCTGGCCGCCAGCGCTGTTGCCGGATGGCAGCTTCATCACTTCGCCCTGGGCGTCGGCGGCGCAGGGCGCCTGCTGGTAGACCGTCTGGCCAATGACGATGCACTTGTGGGTGGCTGCCAGGGCCGGCAGGGGTGCCGCGAGCAGCAAGACCAATAACGCGGGAATGCTCAGGTGTGTCACGGGCGCCTCCGAGGCCAGGTTCAATGCGCATCATCGGCGGCGCCGGTTGCTGGCCCGGGCCACCTGCCGATGCGCTGGCGCATAGGGCGGCAGCGGCCGCTCCTACGGCGACGCCACCGCCCACAAAGGCCCGGCGCTTCCAGGACGGCGCCGGACCCGACGGACCGGTGGCTGTTGTCGCAGGGTTGTTCAGGGTGCTGGAGTTCATGGGCGGTGGTGCAGGGGGTTTCAGAAGCGGTACGCGACTGCGATACCGATGGAATTGGCGCTGTTGTCGCCACGCAGCCGCACGATGGGGCTGTCGGTCGCGTCGCCGCCCAGGCGAGACACGCTGGCGCGCCCGATCAGGGTCCATTGCCGGCTGAGGTCGTACGAACCGGTCAGCCCCAGCGAGGTGCTCTTCATCCCGCCGCCGGCCTTGTAGACCGGCAGGCCGCTCCGCTGGCTGTTGTCGGCATCCACGGAAAAGTACGTGTCCATGTACTTGTCGTTGGCGTGGGTCGAGCTCAGGTCGAAGCTGTACTGGAAAGCGCCCATCTTGGCGCCTTGGTAGCGGGCGCTCCAAGTCACTTGGGTGCCCTTGCCGCCCCTGGCCTCAAGGCCCACGCTCAGGCGGTCGCCGGCGCTCAAGGTGTCCATGAAGCCGTACTCGACGAAGAAGCCGGCCTCGGTGGTGCCGTCGACCTTGCGCAGTTTGCGCACGGCCACGTCGTCAACCCCGTCGTCTCGAGCCGGACGCATCGACACCACCGGGCCCAGCGCCCAGGGGCTCTTGGGGCCCATGATGTTGTACTGCACGGACAGGCCTGACAGCCGCAGGCTGCCGTAGCCACCGAGGTCCAAGCGGCCCAAGAGCAAGGGTCGCACGGCCGAGTCGGCGGAGCCTTCGAAGTCGGGCACGGAAATCGCGCCCAATCCCAGCACGTTGCGCGGCGGCTCTTGGGCCAGTGCAGCGCCAGACGCGGCAGCCAAAGCGAGGCTGAGCAGCAGGCCGCGGGACGCGTTTGCCAGGACGGACAAGGGGCTCGCGGAGCGGAGCGAGGAGTGATGCATGACGGACTCTCTGAAAAGGGTTGGGTTTTTCCAAGACCGGGGTGCGTCTGCCGCACCCACGTTCCGACGGCAGTGTCTGAACAGACCTCGGCATCACCAACCCCCGCGGCCGCATGCACTGCATGCGTTTTTGCATGGACGGACCGGAGGGCCAACCCGCGCGCCAGGGGCTGGTCAATGAGGTGCCGCCGGACGCGCGTTGGAAGGCTCGGCGGCAGCCGCTTGGGCCTGATGACGCAGTGGGCCCAGGAACTCGCCGATGCGGCGTTCGAGTGCCTGAAAGTGCGGGTTGAACGTGGATCGAGCGCCCGCCTGGCCCACCGGCGGTGACTGCCCGCCCACGCCGTACCAAACCTGCTCGGCCCGTTGGCAGGCGGCGATGTCCTTTTCTTCTCGGTAAGGCGAGCTGCCGCAGTTGCGGTAGCGGCCCGTAAGGCCGTAGTGAGGGTTGTCGGGTGAGATGTGCAAGGACAGGTGGGACAGCCCCACCACCCTCAGCGCGGTGCTGGCAGCGGGCGTCCAGGCCACCCGGATACTGGGTTCACTGGGCGGGGCATCAGAAAAGTAGTTGACCAGCAGGCTGCCTGGGTGCCCGGCCCGTGCTTCAAAGAGGCGCCGGTTGGCGGCCACGTCCACCACTTCATCGTCTTCGCTTTGCACGACCAGCCACGGCACTTGCAATGGCCCGTGGCGCTGCAAGCGCTCGTCCATCAGGCCGAGGACGGCCATGGTGGCGGAGATGCCCTGGGTGGGCATCGAGCCGTAGCGCGCGAACTCTTCGCGGGGGCGGGAAAGCAGCCAAGGCCGAATGGGGGCCATCCAGTCGGCTTGCCTCGCCAGGAAATTGGAGCGAATTCGATAGGCTGGAGACACGCCGATGACGGCGTCCACCTTGCCGGGTGATTCGGCGGCCGACGCCAGCGCCAGGGCCGCGCCCAGCGAGAAGCCTGCCAAGATCACGACCGGGCTCTCGCGCCTGGCTTGTGCCACCGCCGCCTCCAGGTGATGGAGCCAGTCTTGGGGGGCGACCCCCAGCAGGTCGCCGGGACGCGTGCCGTGCCCGGGTAGGAGCAGGGCGCGTGACTCAAAGCACATTCGCGCGAAGGCGCTGGCGAGATCGCGCATGGCAAATGGGGTATCCGACAGTCCATGCACCAAGATGACGATGCCTCGCGGCTCGCTGCTGGGGCAGGTGGCATCGGCGGCCATTCGGAAGGGCGCCACCAGGGCCAGCTCGGCTTCTGCGTTGGAGGGGTCGAAGGGCAGCCGGTGCGCTCGCAGTTCCTGCGTGACCCGGCCGACGTAGTCCTCAAACTGGGCATCGGGGGCCAGGGCAGATGGCGTTTGCCAGCCACTGCGCCTGAGCTCGTGCGGCGAAGCGGGTGGGCCTGCGGGGGCGCAGCCGATCAAGTGTCCGAGTGCCGTCAACACAAGGGCAAGCCCGAGCACGCAGCGCACGGGGCGGAAGGGTTGGGGTTCGGTCATGGGTCGATCCTGCGGGCGTCATGGGCCCGGTCTTTGGGCGAATGCGTTGACGGTCCGGTGCCGATGGGCGTGGGGGTCAGCCCGCCGCATGGGTTTCCAGGGCGGCACGCGCTGGCACCCCAGGGCGGTGCCGTTGCTCGGGGTGGCGAGCGACGGGGCGGGTCAGGTCGAGCACGATCCGCCCCTCGACCTGACCGGTTTCGATCAGCCGGTGCGCCTCGATGGCTTCGTCCAGCCCGAACACGCGCTGGACGCGGGGCGCGATACGGCCGGCCTCGAGCAGCGACAGCAGCATCGTCAGGTCGTCCTGGAAGTGCTCCGGGTGCTCGGCCCGCTGCCCCGAGACGTCGTAGAAGACGACGCGCTGAGACACGAAGGGCATGGACGACATCGACTTGATCCGCACGAAGTCGAAGCCGAGCCCCAGCTTCGCCATCAGGCCCCGCCATTTCCCGGCTCTTTGGCCGGCCCGGAACGCGGCGGTGAAGCCCGCCACCACCAGGCGGCCGGCCGGTGCGAGACGCGCCATGAGCGACGAGAGCGCCTCCCCCCGGGCGGCATCGAGAACGACGGCGAAGCCGCCCAACCCGCGCGACCAGCGATCCAGCCGAAGGCCCGATCCGACTTGGTCATACGCCACGAAGGCGGCGCCCATGCGGGTGACGACTTGCTCCCGCTTGGCTGAGGCGACGCCGACGGCCCGCACCCCGAAGGCGCGACACAAGTCCAGCGCAGCCAGGCCCACCGCACCGCTGGCGCCACAAATCAGCACGGCATCGCCAGCCTTCGCGCCGCCCTCGCGAAACAGGGCTTGGTAGGCGGTCACGTAGCTGAGGATCAGGGGCTCCACCTGCGTCGCTTCCAGGCCCTGTGGCACGGCGACCAGCGAGGCGGCCGGACGCACAAGGTGGGTTGCGTTGCCGCCGAGTTGGATCAGGTCGGCCACGCGGTCGCCCACGCGCCACCGCGTGACACCGGGGCCGATGCGGTCGATTCGACCGACGAAGTCGTAGCCCAGGGTCAGGGGCAGGGTCAGCTTCAACACCGGGTAGAGGTTGCGGCGGATGAGCATGTCGGTGAAGACCAAGCTCGAGGCCTCGACCCGGATGCGCACCTCGCCAGTGCCAGGCTCGGGCAGCGTCTCGTCCTGCACCCATTGGATGACGTCGGGGCCACCGAAAGCCTGCACTTCGAGCCGCTGGAACGACACGGCAGTCGCTCTCAAGCGGTCCGGCGCAAGGCGCGCCAGATGAACAGCAGCCCCATCGCCATGAACCAAAGTTGGATGCCGGTGGTGGAGACAACGATGGAAACCGGCGGCGCGATGCCGAACAGTTCGAGCGCCGGCAGGGCGACCAGCACGCCGGCCAGCACCCCTGTCAGCCCAGCCCAGGCGGGCCACTGGCGGTTGCGCAGAATCAGCAGGCCCGCCGAGACGACCCAGATCGAGGCAAAGGCCGCGACCCCCAGGGACTCTCCGATGGCGCCACCCCAGGCGTTCAGCGCGGCTTGCATGGCCTCGATCGCGGCCCGGCCCTCGGCGGACAGGCCGGGGGCGGCATGGGCTTCCGAGAGGCTCACGCTGCCGGTCAGCCAGCGCAGGATGCCAATGGCCCGGGCGAGCGCCGAGACGGCCGCCGCACCGATGGCGATCAAGGCCATCGTGCCCAAGGGCCCGGGCCGGGCCACCAGGCGAACCGTCACCACCCCGGTGACGAGAAAGAGCAGCGAGTACCCGAGGTACAGCCCGTACCCCAGCCGCACGCTGGCCAATTCCTCCCGCAACAGCGGCAACATCTTCGAGGGCGGGAAGTCCAGGCTGTCGGGCCATTGGATGGCATTGCCGAGCACCGCCATGGGGGCAAAGATGCTCAAGCCTTGAACCAACAGGATCAGCCCAGCCACCAGCAGCAGGCCTCGTGGCATGGCGTGGTTGTCCTGGGCGGTTGGGGTGGGTTTCATGGCATGCCTGTGGCTTGAAGGGTGGGAGGGAAGGGGTGGAAGGGGCTGATCGACCCTGCTGGGCCAGGAGTGTCGGGAGGCAACGGGGCAGAGCCAACCCCTGCGCCTGCATGCACAGCATGCGTTTTTGCATGGCCTCTGCAGGCGGTCTTGTCATTAGCATCCGCAGCAAGTCGGTGCCTCGCCACGAGCGACACGGGCGACGTAGCGGCAGTGACCGCCGCTGAACCATTTCAATCGGGGCTCGAATGCCATGCCGCTCAACAACGCGCTGTCCTCTGGGGTGCGACTGGACGACTGGAACCTGCTGCGTTCCTTTATCGCGGTGTGTGAAACCCAAACACTCACCGCCGCTGCCGAGGCGCTCGGGTTGACGCAGCCCACGTTGGGGCGGCACATCCGCGAGTTGGAAGCCCTGGTGGGCGAGACGCTGTTCGACCGCCTGCCCGGCAAGATGCGACCGACCGAGCGGGCGGCATTCTTGATGGCACGGCTGCAGCCCCTGCTGGACAGCGTGGGGCGCTTTGAACAAGCGCTGTGGGCGGGCGAGGAGGAGGTGGCGGGCACGGTGCGCATCACCACCAGCGAAGCGCTGGGCGCGCTCGTGCTGCCGCGCTTGCTGGGGCCTTTGCTCAATGCTTGGCCCATGTTGCAGGTCGAGGTTCAGGCCTCCGACGCCGTTCAAAACCTGCTCCGCCGCGAGGCGGACATCGCCATTCGCTTCTTCCGTCCCGAGCAAGACGACGTCATTGCCGTCTCCGTCGGCCAAACCGAGTTGGGGTTGTACGGAAGCAGGGAGCTCGTCGACGCCTTGCCCCAGGGCTGCACGCCGCACGACCTCAAGGGGCGCTACGTCGGCGACATCGGCGTGGAGCGCCCGATCGAGATGGCGGCCGCGGCGGGCTATTCCCTGCAGCGGGCCGACTTCCGGTTCCGTTCGATGTCGGGCATCGCGCAAATGCAGGCGGTGGAGGCCGGCATCGGGTTCGCCGGCCTGTTGGCCGTGTTTGCCGTCGACCGCCCCTCTTTCGTGCGGGTGTTCCCCGAACTGGTTGCCCAGCCGGTGTCGGTTTGGTTGTGCGCCCACGACGACCTGCGTCGCAGCCCTCGGATGCGCCGGGTCTTTGACCATTTGACCGTTTCGTTGCGGCAACTCTTCGACGCTGCAGCAAAGGCCTCCGCCACTTGATCGAGCCCCACAGGCGCCTGCTTGGCGCCGCAAGGCGAGCCCCCCTGTTCCAAAAGAAGGACCACCCCATGCATGACCCAGACCGACCACGAAGCGCCACAACCCCAATCGCCCGTCTCTGGGTGGCCTGGGCGCTGCTGGCCTGCCTGGGCGGATGCGCAAGCGTCCCGCCGACGTCCCCAGAGGGCCTTGACGCTGCCGCGCACGATCCCTGGGAATCGGCCAACCGCAAGGTGTTTGCCTTCAACGACTCATTGGACCGAGCGGTGGTCAAGCCGGTGGCGCAAGCCTACGTCCGTTCCGTGCCGGAGCCCGTCCGGGATTCGGTGGGCCATTTTTTTGGCAACCTGCAAGACGCTTGGTCGGCGGTGAACTGGGGCTTGCAGGCCCAGTTCGGCCGGGCCATCGAGCAAGGAGCGAGGTTCGTCGTCAACAGCACCTTGGGCCTGGGGGGCTTGTTCGACGTGGGGCGGCACATGGGGCTCGCCAAAAGCTCTCAAGACTTGGGCCAGACTCTGGGCGTTTGGGGCTTTGCAGCGGGCCCCTACGTGGTGCTGCCTTTGCTCGGGCCTTCCACCGTACGCGACAGCGTGGCGCTGCCGTTGAACATGCTGGCCACGGGGAGCAATTTCGTCGATGGCAGGGTCGCTCGCGCCGCCCTGACCGGGTTGGATCTGACCCGCCAGCGCTCGGCCTTTTTGGAGGCAGAGCGGACCATCGACAGCATCGCGCTCGACCGCTACACCTTCATCAGAGACGCCCACTTGCAGCGCCGAAGTGCCCAGCAGGCGTTGACGAACGACAAAGACTTCGAAGTGATCACCGCGGCGGCGAAGTCGCCCTCTTCCCGTGCGTCGGGTCCCTAAACGCCCCGGGTCACGGACTGCGTCGCTCTTAGCCGGTGCGCATAGGAAATTCAAACGCCCCCCAAAGCCCGACGACCAGACCGCAGCCAGCCAAGACGGGACGTCTGCGGCAGTGAGATCGTGGCTGCGGCGCCCATTCGGACCGTCTCGCCGGAC
>Ga0315902_10007943_pt1 | contig 14407 bp, 15 predicted proteins | sample LakEriMetagenome_9_FD_203523 | JGI IMG/M metagenome (GOLD analysis project Ga0315902, IMG submission 203523) | Freshwater fungal communities from buoy surface, Lake Erie, Ohio, United States - Buoy 12 MA117 | ecosystem: Environmental > Aquatic > Freshwater > Lake > Lake biofilm | place: USA... | reverse complement strand
TCTATCGTGTCGAACTCGTAAAACGTCTTGATTGCAGAAGCCGCATCAATCGTTCGTGATTTAGTGAACTTTTCGTGCGAGATGTCGTCCCTGCTGCCGGAGAGATAAACAACCCTGCTTTGCACAGCTTCGCAAAGTGCTCTTGTTTGAGCCACATAAGGGCTAAGGTGCGACGAGTAGCCTTTGTGAACCCCTGTTCCTCCCTCGATATCAAACGTGTAGCCGATGTACGTTGGCACATCAATGTCCTGAGTGACATCCAAGAGAACTGGCATGATGCCGTTTGTTCTGAGCTTTTCGACCAGCGACCCAACAATCTCATCCTTGATGGTGTCTAAATCCACTCGTTGTGCGCGGATGTCTCTAGTGAATGATGTTGAAACCTGGTCGCGTTCAATAACCTCGTAGATACCACCTGCGATTGCCTCGTTCAGCGTGTTGCCGCTGGATAGTCCGTTCGTTGTTGAGCCGAAGCTAGTCTTGAAGATTGGGAACAAAGGCTGAGATTGCTCCAAGCGCACGGACACTGCGGGAACTATCTTTCGCTGCTTTGAGCGAAGGCCAAACATGTCTGTCCACTCAATCGGTATATCTGGGTGATAGAAGCCTCCCTTGACCATCTGCACTCGCGTCTCGGTGTCCTTGAGGTTTCGGCCCTTATCGAAGAACGAGTTGATTGGAAAGCTCTCAGCAACGTGCCTCTCAAATGACTCCATCATTGCGGAGCATAGCGCAGCCTCGGTTGTGAATCCTTTTCCCGAATCAACGCAAACAGATTTGCTGTCTGGTCGTATGCTTTGAGCCACAGGAATCCCTGTGCGATCAAGTCCCGTTATCTCTGCAAGACGAGTTATGCCAGCAGCTTTTAGCCACGGCTTCATCCTCTCTAGTGTCTGTCTGTGGGTGCAAGCTCTCTGAGCACCATCTAGCTTTGTTTTAACATCCATGCGGAAGAAAGCCCTGTTAGGGCTATGCGTCCAATGAACCGCATGACGCTAGAGTTGGCAATCGTTTCAGCAAGCTGCTCGCCATTTTTGCAGTACCACCGGATGAACTTGTCGGATGCGTTGCGAATCATGCTGTTTCTGAACTTGACCCACTTGTCGCTCAAGCTGCCAAAGCATGCTCTGGCAATCCAGCAGTAGGCAACTGCGGCAACAACCGCTCCGCCAATTGACCCAATCATGCTCATCGTCCCTGCTCTTTGCCCCGCTGCTGCTTGAGCGTTCGCTGCCGCTAGTTGTGTTTGCGCGTTGTATGCCCCGTAAATCGACCCCATGCCAACTTGGCTTTCTGGGTTGAACATGGAAGGGCCGGACATCTGCTGTGACATCAACGCTTGACCCAGCGAGTTGCCTGCGAAGTTTGCTGCGTACATTGGTTGCTGGTAGAACGATGCAATCGCTGGAGCCGCTGCCTGTTGCAGTGACCCTGCAATACCAGCAGACATCTGCATTCTGCCAGCCTGCAATTGGTCTTCCTCCAGCTTGCGTTGACGCTGGAACTGGTAGCGGTTGAGGATCTCGCTTAAAGCAGATTGGTCGCCAAGGGCTGTTCCTCGTGCGGCATACGCTGCACGGGTTGATTGCTGGATTGCGCGTTCTTCCTGTGGGTTTAGCCCGTACTCTGGCCTGCGACCTTGCAACTCCTCTGCATAGGTGCGAAGTCCTTTGGTGAGCGGAGTGATTCCAGCAGCATCTTGAAAGGCTTGAACGTAGCCTGGAGCACGCTCTCGCAGAGCCTGTGTCTCTGCCAGTTGTTGGGAACGCTTGTAGCTTGATTCAAGCTGAGATAACTGCGGCTGAAGCTCTCTAAATAGACCTAGCTGGTCTTTTGCTTCCTGTGATTGAATTTGCGACTGGAGCTTTTGGTAAAGCGGTTGGTATTCCTTCTCGCGAGCGTATAGCTGTGGCGCAAGTTCAATCTGAGCCATGAGGACATCCCTCATGGATTCCTTGTATTGCGGTGGAGGCGGAGCTTGGATTTTGGGTGAAGATCCCATAAAATAGGCGCAGTAGCTTCTTGGTTGTTATTTCATGGATGATTCCATCCCGTATAGCGTAAATCAAGTCAGGTTTCTTATCTTGGATAGCCCTCTCGGTCATATCCTCTAAAGCCTTCCTGTTCTTCGCCCACGCCGTTAATATTGTCCAGTCGTTTGTTAGCTCTTCCCATTGCCAATCCGGCAACTTGCAACCAGGGTGGGCTAGCATGACTGCCTCAATTTCCCCGTCTTTCATGGAGTAAAACAGTCCTCCGTGCAGTCCGTAATATGTCAGTATGTTCTTTATCTCCGCTTCGCTAGTTCCATCCCAGAGCTTGGGATATCTCTTCGCAGCAGCTAGTTCTGCCTCAAGGATTTTGTCCCATACGGTCATCTTATGACGCTTATAATGCCATCGTATATGCCATTTGTTGTTATTGCAGGATGACTAGGAAATACTATTTGAATTCCTTTTGATGTGATCCCGTATCCGGTAAGTGCTGAGTCTGGGTTGTTTATTGACTGGTTGCTTATTGGGGCTTCTATTTTTCTAGCAATTATTGCGGAATACAATGTTGGTGTAGTCGTGCTTCCAATAAGAGCATTCCCAAAAACACTGGTTGTGAGTAACGTGGGGTTTGCAGTCTGTGTTTGCGGCACAGATGTCATGTCTTGCGTTTCTGAATCTCTCCAGTAATTTATGTAGTACTTTTCTGAAGTTAAATCCACATAAACACTTTTGATGTTTACGTTGCCGTTTTGGTCAATATTTAAAGGTGGAGGATTCGCGTTTACATAAACCGCGAAAAGATTGCAGTTTCCAGATATATCGACAGTGCTAGGATCGCTTGACGATAGAACGGTGATTGTTTTTGCTGCAAAATTTACAGACAAAATTTCATACGTTCGATTTGCGAGAGGGCCAGTTGCCGAGCTTTCTGAGACTGACACATATTGCCCTTGAAGGAAGAAAGGGGTGGATGGACTTGTCCAGTACGTTGCGTTGTTAATTGTGATTGTTACGTCTGTCGAGTTTGCTGTCCGAGTAAATACTGCTGGTATCTTGAGGTCAGTCCTTGTGGACGACTGTGCTGTTGGATTTGGCGATGTGCGAATTCTTAATTTTGCAACCGTCTTTGTTGTAGAAGCTGATATTGAGCTATCTACATATTCTTTCGTAGCTGCTTGAAGATTTGAAATCGGATTTTGTCCAAGAGTCAAAATTGCGCCAGAAGATAACGCTATTTGCGCTCCTGATGATAAATCTATTTGCGCTCCTGCTGACAATGAAATGATGCTGCTGGATGACAGGGCGAAATCAGCTCCGCTAACCATTGATAGGTTTTGCGACAGGCTTTGCGCTTGCGATTTATCAAACAGGTTTAGCGGTGAAATAATGGACGCTAGCGTTGTTTTGTTCAGAGCAGACCCGTTGCTGATAAGTATGTTGTCTGTTGCAGACACCGCTTGAGAGACTGGCTGTGCGCCAATGCAAGGCTCTTTCAATATTGCGTCATTTACATGTGCATTCAGATTTGCTGCGGTAACAGCCATCCCCGTTGCGTAACTTGTTCCTGCTTGAATCTGTGCCATATGCTATTGCTGTGAAATCATTGGTCTGGATGCCACGCTTCCGGTAATGCTAATCGCACGCACTTCTGGCTGGCCCTTCTGTAGCGATAGAGTTGCATCAATAGCGTACCCGCGCAATCCAATACGGTCGCGATATGTTTTGTCTGTTGCGTCTGTGAATGTAATGACACCGTTGTCTTGGGTAACGTCTTGGTTGCTTGTGCTGATTGAGACTGCAATCTGGTCTTGCGGCGTGCTTGCTTTTGATACAACTTGCACGTTACTGTAGTATTTCTCTTGCAGGCTTCCTAAGATGTATTGACGACTCTTGAATGAGGACAGAATGCTCGATGGCGCAGATGTCGCTTCTTGTAGGATTGCTGGAAGCGTGAACGTGAGCACTGGAGATGCGCCTGCGCTTGTGCGGATATAGTCTCCATCCGCTTTCTGGTCGCTTACATACACTCCGCCATTTTCGCTTGTTACTGTTCCAGACTGATCGAACTTGCGAATTATGAAAAGCTGCTTTGCTGTTTTGAACTGCACGATTTGAAACTCGTCAGCTCCCATAGTTGTTCCTGCTTCAACTGGTTGATATGTGTCAATTGACTCCCATGCTTCATTGAGCATGTTCCATATGAACAGGTGGCTGTTGGTTTGTGCTTGATCAATCGGCAATGAAACCCACAAGCGGTTGTTGAAATAGGCGCAGCAAGCCTGTCCTACGAAACTGTAGTTGATGCGTTCAATCCAGTCGTTGATATTGTCAGATAACGCCTTCGTGTTGCCGATGAGCTTGAGGTCAAGCTGCGGCGTGAGCATGTTGATACCCCTGTTGGATAAGAAGAACACGAACTGTCCGGCAGAAACAATCGACCTGCGAGCAAGTCCACCGAGTTCGGTGGTCACCACTGTGATGGACGAGTTAACCCCTGGGGCAGAGCCAACAGCAAAGTTGCTCGTCTCGATGTAGCAGACGTAAATGCTCTTCTGCATGAACACCAAGAACTGGTCTTGCACCCACGGAAGCACCCCGACAAGCGTGTCGTTTAGTCCCGTGTTGATGGTGAAATTGTTCAGCGTGAGATCGAACGTGCGATAATCGAGGATATCTGAGACAGCTAGCTTGTTTCGCTTGTAGGCTACAACGAGCCTGTTCTGGAACTGTAATCCAAAGTCCCCTGGAGGGACGGAGCACTCGCCAGAAGTAAATCCTGCCTCGCCAGCCATGAATGCTGGCTTGGTTTGCGGAATGATGTTGATTGGGCTTGTTCCGTCCCAGAATAGCGGTGGCTTCCCCTTCTGAACAAAACAGCTAACCGTGTTGTGATTTCCAGGTGATACCGCTGAAACGAAAGTAAAAGATGTTGGAGTCGGAATCGACGTGACAATGTGGTTGTTGTTTAGAACAACTGCCCCTGTGTCTGCCGTGTAAAAGCTGACCTCTTCTCCAATTGAGTATCCGTGTGGAATCGACGTTGTAACCGTTACGGTTGCATTAATCGTGTTAGGGCTGGAAAACTGCGCGGTAAGTTTCGGCTCATCTGTCCTGCCACGGAAAATTACAAAGTGCTCTTGGCCACTGTCTGGGAACGGGCCTTGCACATCATACTGAATCGAAGATGTAAGGCTTTCAGTAAAGGTGTAGCCGTCTTCCGTCGTAATATTGTCCCCGTTTTCAGCGGCAAGGCGAAACGCTGTTGACATGTATCTGCCAGACGCAAATGGTATTTTCGAGGAAATGGCAGCAATTTGCCCGTATTGTTCTGGCGTGTAGATGTATATGCCGTCAAAGCAGACCAGCATAACGTGGTCTACGTTCTGCCCGTCTGTATAGGCATATGTTGTTATGAGGGAGTCGTTTGCCAGCGTTTGCCCTGTTAGTTTTTCAAGCCCTTTTCTTGCCGTGATAACACCCCTGTCCATCCGGCAGTTCTGAGCAAGCTGCAACATTCCAGGCTCCAGAGCAATGGGGTTGAGTCGGGACGCAAATCCCTTGAATCCCATGTCCCCATCAGTCTGTTGCTGGTATGCCATTAGCGTTTGCTCTTTTGAACCACAAATGTCGTTGCCACGGGCATTGCCTTGCTCTCTTCCTCATCATCCTCTTCTTCGTATTCCTCGCCTTCCTCGCAGCACTCGCCAATAAGTTTTGTGGCTTTCTTCATCAGCTTGTACGCCTTCTTCATCTTCATCATGTGCTCGCCATGCCCCTCGTCCTCGCTCTCGCCACCGACAAGCGCATTCATCAGTTCTTCAAGTTTGCTCATAGGATGTCTTGGCCTTTGTTGTGCTTGTCCAGAAGTGTGAGGATTGGAAGCCCCTTGCTCAACTCGAAATGCGGCTCATCCACCATGCTCTTGAATGTGCCGCCCCATGTCAGTCCGTAGCTATCGGCTAGAACTCCAGCTTTTTTGTGGAAAGCACTAGCTGTCTTAGGCTCATCGCTATCAAGATACTTCCCGCCACGAAAGACGCCGCAATCAATTGCCAGTCCGTAGTTGTGATAACTCGTGCCAGGCTTTGCGTTGGAGACGATTCGGCCAGGTTTCGTTCGGCCTTGGGCGTAAATAGCGGCTTGTTCATCGAAGGTGCGTAGTCCAGAGATTGCACGGTATTCAAGCCCATCAATGGCTGCAAGCCTTTGTGCCTCCTCCATGAACGCACGGAACTTGGGCTGCACCTTCTCATGCAGCGTGCCTAGCGTCTTCTCTGTCCGAGGATCAAGCATTGTCGTGCTTACTGGCTATTTCGGTGATCTTGTCCCAGAGCTTCTGGCGGTCTATCTCGCAATCCTTAATCTTGCTGGCTAGCCACCAAATGGCGACTGCCATCGCTGCGGCAAGTGGGCCTTGAGCAACAAGCTGCTCCATCGCTTTGTCCATCATTTGCGCTCCTTTCGGAGAATGTTGATAGCCGAATATACGCTCGCTCCTGCGGTGAAGACTGCATCAGCGTGGTCTGGCGCAATCTTGATTCCCAGCAGCGTTGCTAGCGAGACGAGTCCCCTCCATGTGGAAGGCTCAAATAGACGGTCAAAGATGTACTTCATAATCGTGTTCTAGCTGCATTTCCACCTGCGAAGGCTTGCTTTGGCGCGTTCTGCTGGCCCTTTGGCCTTGGCGACCACGCCCTTCATCCTCGCGCAGAAGGAGGCTTTCCGGCCTGCATCTGCCTTGGTCTTGGGGCTAGGAGCTGGAGGCTTGAGCTTGGAGCCTGTGGCTGCGTTGTATTTGGCGCGACCCTTGGCTGTGAGCCCTGCACCTTTCGATGCTGGGAGCTTTTCGCCGCGCCCTACGGAGAGTGATACGGATTTAGGCATCTTGAGGAGGAGGAGTGAAACTCCCGTCTTCGTTGCGAATCCAGCCAATGTCGGCTTGGCCCGTGCAGAGAACTAGCTCATGCCCTGCTGGAAGCGTAAGCTCGTTTGATGGGTCAAACATGACTATGTTGGTTACAACTCCGTTTTGGTCAATCCAAAGATAAGATGCTGCGCTCATATGTTAGAAATACCAAGTTAATACGACAATACCCGCGCCACCTGCTCCTCCATTCCCTCCGTTGTTAATCCCAGCCCCGCCTCCTCCACCACCACCGCCAGGGAACCCACCTGCTCCACCTGTTCCTCCCGTTCCTGTGGTTGATCCCGCACCACCTCCACCTCCTGCTGTTGTTTGCCCATCATAAAGCGCAGTCCATCCGTTTCCACCGCTTGCGCCATTTGTTGTTCCTGCCGTGCCGCCCCCTCCAAAACTTTGCAGCACAAGATTTCCTCCAGTGCCTCCATTTGCAAATGTAGTTGTTGATATTGCTCCTCCCCCACCGCCTCCTGTTGGCCCTCTAACTCCAGCGGTTGCATTTTGATTTGACCCTGCAGAACCTACTCCACCGCTACTCCCACCACTTCCTCCGTTTGTTCCTGGAAAAAGTGCTGATGTCGCTGCATTGCCAGTTGACCCTCCTGATCCATTTGTAAGTCCTGCTCCACCGCCATTTCCTCCAAATGCACAAATTAAAGATGGGAATGTCGCTATATCAGCTCCAACAGTTGTAACCCCTGACCTTCCAGCCGATCCTCCTGCCGTGCCGTCGTTCAGTCCAACCCCACCTGTTCCAGCGGCTCCCGCTGCGCCAATAACAACCTGTATAGATGCTGGAAGAGCCGTTGCGTCGAATGATGCAGTAGAGAATCCACCTGCGCCTCCTCCTGCCCCGCCGCCGCGATTTGCTAATGCCCCATTGCTGCCTGACGCACCCCCACCGCCCCCTCCTCCTCCAACGCAAAATACGTCTAGCTTTTTAGCACCTGCCGGAACCGACACGTTCTGCGTTGTTAAATATCTGGCTACCTGTGTTGTTGAGCCACCTCCACCGCCTGCCGTAGCCCACGATACATTCGATCCGTCCGTTGTCAGGAACTTGCCGCTGTTGCTCGCTTGTGATGGCAGCACCGCATTAGCTGCTCCTGGTTGAGTAGTTGCGCCTGTGCCTCCGTTTGCAAGAGCCAACGTCCCAGCAATGGTAATCGTGCCCGAACCAGTCACAGGACCACCGGATGTGGTTAGCCCAGTCGTTCCTCCAGAGACATCAACGCTCGTAACCGTGCCTACGCCTCCTGACGTAATCCATGATGTGTTTGTGCCGTCCGTAGAGAGAACCTTGCCGCTGTTGCCACTCTGTGATGGAAGCAGAGCGTTTACTGCTGCGTTTGCTGTGGTTTGCCCCGTGCCGCCATTTGCGATTCCAAGCGTCCCTGCTAGCGTGACTGCTCCTGTGGATGCAGTAGCTGGAGTGAGCCCTGTGGTTCCTGCGGAGAATGAGGATACACCTGCTGCGCCTGCGGTTGCATCAATTGTGATTGATCCATTCCCGTTGGTGATGGTGACGTTGGTTCCGCCAGTCAGCGTTGCCTTGGTGAGTCCGCCGGAAGCATTTCCGATGAGAAGCTGCCCATTTGAATAGGTGGTTTCCCCTGTTCCGCCATTAGCTTCCAGCACCGTGCCTGTCACATTGCTTGCTGTGCCAGTCGTATTCTGTGTGAGAGAGCCGGAAATCTGCGACGACGTAATGGTAATTGGATCGCTTCCAGCCGCAGCGTGCGTTGCAGCGTGAGATGTTGGCGTTCTGGAGTTGGATAAGCGAGCGTCATTGCCTTCGCAGGCTGTTCCTGCGGTCGAGCCGTAGCTTACTGCAAGCGTTCTATTAGCGGACAAGTCTCCGCCTCCCGTTAGCCCAGTTCCTGCCGAAATCGTCCTGCTTGTCTGAACAGCGCCAGTTATCCTGGAGTCGTCCCCTGCGGCTACGGTTCCAGTGGTTGTACCAGTATTCTTTGTTGCGGCATCTCCAAGCCCAAGCTCAGTTCTTGCGGCAGCATCGTTTGCTGTACGCAGAAATGCGTCAATATCCGTTGAAACAACTACTTGTGCCATAATTCGTTATTCTTCTGTTGGAGGTAGACTAGCTAAAGAACGGTGTGTTTGGCGTGATTCTAGAATACACAAGGTCAAGATTAGCGTTGACAGCCGTCCCTGTCGTGGACGTGCGGTTAATGTGCGAAAAGAAAATCAGTCTAGCAGATGGAATGTTTGTGGTGTGCGTTGCTACTGTCGTACCATCAATCTTTGCAATCACTTGATTTCCTGCACTGTTGATTAAAATCTCCATGTTGCGGAAAACGCCATTTGCAAACGACACTCCTGTTGAGGTTAGCGTTTCGATATTTGAGGCTCTTGTTACAAAATCAATCCCCTGCCCATCTTGCACTCGAAAATAAATCCCGTTTGAAGATTCTCCGGTTGTCGAATCGCCCCATCCGCAACGCAACGCGCCAGTAAGAGTGCCGTCAAACCAAGTCACGCCACCTTGTGCGAAACGGAAAATTGCTCTTGCGGCGGCAGTTCCGTTTGTAACTGCATTTGTTGCCGCTTGGTTGAGTCTTGACTGCTGGTTTGCTACTGCCGACGTGCCCGTTGACATCGCTACAATACCAAAGCCTGAGTTTACTAATGTATTCGTGCCTCCAGTGACAGCCAATGCCAAGTTTCCAGATAGCGTTGTGGACATGAAGTGCTCAAAAAACTCCCAGTAAGCACCTGGGACGGCTCCACCCCCTGTTGATTCAATCGTAATCGCCCCATCTCCGTTCGTGATGTTCACATTTGCCCCCGCACTCAGCGTTGCTTTCGTAAGGCCACCAGCAGCGTTCCCGATGAGAAGCTGCCCGTTCGTATATGTGGTTTGCCCAGTGCCGCCACGAGCTTCCAGTAAAGTCCCTGACGTAATGTCCCCTGCTGGGATGCCGGATTGCGAGGTAATTGCAGCGGCTCCTGCTCCTTTCAAGTATCCACCACTAGCAAGCGTAGTTGCTCCTGTTCCTCCTGAACCAACAGCTAGCGTCGAGCTTAATCCAGCCGCAGTGCCTGTGGTGTTCTGGTTGAGTGTGGGTACATCAGCCGCTTGGATTTGCGCCATCACTACGTCCGTGCCATTGCCGCGAAGATAACGGCCAGAGGTTGTCGCTCCTGCGAGGTTGTCCATTGCCGCCTGCCTGCTGGTAGACTGCATGAAGGAGTCGATGTCGCTTGAAACTGTGATGTCTGGCATATGTTACGGAGATATATAGGTGTCGCCTGATGCTGAAGTGTACACATCTCCATTTGGAGCGGTAAATTCGTAGAACGCAGAAGCGGGTCTGATGTATCTGTCTATGCCTCCTGGCCTGCGGTAGAACCCACCTACGGGACGAATGTAGAACGAGTCTACAACTGGAGGAGTTGGTGTCCCTGCCGTTTTCTGGAAGCGGAAGGTTAGGCTATTGCCAGCGACCTGCACTCTTGCAAAGGTCTTGTTCTGCGTCAATGCGGGATTTGCGTTCCGCTTGCGAATGAACTTGGTGACTTTAGCCATTACAAAAGAATTGTTGCGACCACAAAATTGCCAGTAGATATGGCAACTCCTGTTGAATTTATATTCCTCAAATATACGGTAACTTGACCAGCCGCAGTACACAGTGCCCACATTGCTAGTGGTTGCGCCGGAACAAACGACAGAGATGCAATTGCAGGCACTCCTAGCGTTGCCCCTGCAACATTTACTACATAAGATTGCGTTGTATTTGCTGCAATAGTTATGCTTGTTGTTGCTATAGCCCCTTGGACTGGCCTAAAGGGAACCGTTTGCGTCCCAGATGAGCCAAATGTAACTCCAGCTCCAGCTTTAAGAGACACTCCATTGGTTGTTATCGATGTGCCTGTTAGCTGGTCTGTTGTTGCAAGAAAATTTGGAGATGCAATTAGGGTTGTCGTTCGGATGGCGAATAGGGAGTTTGGACAGTCAATAAAGAGTGCAGTTCCAGTAACCCCAGCACTTGATATTGTTCCTCCCTGTGTTGTTGATATTGCGCCGATAGCTGCTGGCGTTATGGTCGTGTTTGACGCTGCTGTTAATCTGCCTTTTGCGTCTACTGTGAACGTGCCAGCTTGACTGGACGATCCATATGTCCCTGCTGTTACCGCTGTGTTCGCTAGCGTTGTTACCGTAGACCCTGCCGTGGTGGTCACGTCTCCAGTAAATGCTGGCATTACAGCAGCAGTTATATCTCCAGCCTGGATTGCAGACATCACTACGTTCGTGCCGTTGCCTCGCAGGTATTGACCAGAAGCTGTTGATGCAGCTATGGCGTTTAGCGCACCTTGTTGCGTGCTAGCTCCTGTTCCTCCGCGACTTACAGGCAGTGTTCCAGTAGAGATGTCTGATGCGTTGATTGGGATTGCTTGCGCGGATGTCACGCGGCCCTTTATGTCAACGGTAACTTGCGGCACAGATGAGCTTGAGCCGAATGTTCCTGTATTTGTTCCTATTGAAGGAACCAGTACGCCGTATGTTGTCTTTTTTGTTACAGCCGGACTGCCTTGGTTTACTATGAATACATCCGAATCTGAAACTGATTCTGTAGATGGCAGATTGGAAATTTTTACGTCCGGCATAACTAGTAGGTGTATTGCATGTTCATCCGCTGCACTTGTCCCTCTTGGCGCAGCACCTTGTCAATAGCGTCCTGCATCCCCTTCTCTGCCATTTGCTCCGCAGCCATAGCTGCTTCAAACTGTCCTTCTGATTTCAGCCAGTCGGAGTGCATGGCGTTAATAAGGAAGTCTTTGAACAAGTCAGGGATAGGGATGAGCTTGTAGTTTTGCGGAGCTGTGTATGGAGACTGTCCGCTAGCTGCCGTTGTGATTGGGGAATAGAAGTCCCCTTTCATCTGACGGTCGTTCGGTGGAACTAAATGGTTAGCGGATGGTTCGTGAAAGCGGAAGTAGAAGAACTGTGCTCCGGCGAGATAGTTCGTTGAGGAGTTATACACGTCTCCCCATACAACTGGATTCTCGATGGAGTACTCGATGCACACGCTATCCGTGTTCTGCGTGATGAGGAACTTCTGTTCGGAAGCTGCGACATAGCCGGATGCCACGCCGCTATCTTCTAGGATAAATGCCACCTCTTGCGTGCGGGTCGTTGTGCGTGGATCGCGTGAGTATACGCCTTGAACCGTGTCCGCGTCCTCTGGCAGCTTGATACGGTTAATTGGCAGGATTTGCGCTCCGTCAGTTCCGTTCTTGGTGTGTAAGCAAGAGCCGATGTAGTTGTTGTACGGATACCGCTGAAACTGGCTTGCCGTGATAACGACCGTCTCCGTTGCCGTGGATGCCGAGTTGATAAGCTCGTCAGCTTGCGCCACAATCTGGATGCACGTCATCCCGTTGGATGTCACCGTTGTTGGCCCTGCTGAGATGGTGCAGGCTTGGCTTACATCCGCATCATTTGGCGTGAGCGTGAGCACTCCCTTTGGAATCTGCACAGAAACAGACCCGCCAACGCTGTAGCTTGTGAACGTGGTGTCCTCGTAGTACGGACTGCTCTCGTCGCTAGAGAAGCGCAGGGTCAGTGTGCCTGTAGCTGGAGCATAGTCCAGCGAGTACATCTGGAGTCCTGGGTATCTTGTGATATACTGGACGAAGTCTGGCCAGCGTTCTCTGTTCCACGCTTCTGCAATCCGCTTGCTAAAAAAGTCCCGAAAGGTTGCGAACGTCTTGTTGCTCAGGCTTACCCTATCAACGCCAGCGAGTTGCAGGGTTGCGTTCAAGATGTCGCTATACGGGACAGTTTTCATTAGTTTCCGAATCCTACCTGCAACTTCGTCCCTTTACTATTCACTCTGCATTCGGGATTGTCGCGCAAAAACTCTCGCAAAAATTCTTGGTCTTTCCAGCAATCGTAGCCCAGCTTTTGTCCCCAGAAATGGAAGGCAACCCCAGGGATACGGGCTGTAAGTTCGCCAATGCCTTCAACGGACTTGTGCTCCTGTGAGTTGAGCTTGCCGAGTTCTTCAGCAGCTTTCTTTGCGTCGATGCGGGACTTCTGCCACTTGGCATCCATCATGCCATGTGCTCGCTCACGGAACTCTTCTGGAATGTGTATCATAAGAAAATGTGCTCGTCTCTCCGAGCTGTCGCACCACTTGTCAACCAGCCACATAGTGTTGGAAGCGTTTGGCTCCATTTGGAACCACAGGTGTCGCTTGGCGCTATTGTCTCTGTCTCTCCAGAGTGTCGCACCACTTTTAGCTCAACCTCAGTCAAGCCACGCAGGTGTCGCGGATGGCGATTAAGCCGCAGCGTAGGTGAACTTGCCAAGTCCGAGCGGGTTGCCGACCACAAGGCCAGCAACTGCTTCAATCAGGCGAGCAGGGCCAGCACCGTAGTCAGGCAATGCCGTGACGTTGGCGACATTCCCGCCGTAGCGAACTTCGATCAAGTCCATGTCGAGCACCAAGCCATATGCTGGCATTGAGGTGTATGTGGTTGTATTTGATCCGCCGCTGGTCACAGTCCCGATGAACGTAGTTGGGTGCAAGCGCACCGTCCCGAAGTCCCCTTGGAACACGTCAACGCTCTGGATGAACGTGTCAGCAGCAGCATCACGCTGGAAGGTCTGCACCTTCGTTGCGCCAGCAGCAGTGTTCGGGGCAATCGTGGTGGTCAATGCCGTCGTGCCGAGCAAGCTCGTGAATGCACGCTTGAGGTCAGTTCCAACGATTGCGTCGAAGGACTTGTACTTGCCCGTCTGGTCGTAGATCGACTTCAGCAAGTTTTGCACCGTTGCGTCCGTCAAAGCGGAAGCGTTCGACCCAGAAACAATCGACCCTGCTGGGGTCACAAATGACGGAGCAGTCGTGCTGGCGTCTAGGGGCAGCAGTCCGCTTCCAACAGTTGCGTTTCCAATCCACCTTTGAATCCCTGCCGTGAGGTAAGGAACCGTAGCGTTGTCGGCCTGACCAAGCTGGTCGGACGTGAACGTCGCTTCCATCGAACGCTTGATGGCGATGATGGCTTTGGCGATGTTGTCGCTCAACTCGTCGCGAATCCCTGCAACGTCTGCGATGTCCTGCGTGAGCTTGGACACACGAACAGCTTGCCGGAAAATCTGCGCGTAGTTGGCGAGTTCCTTGCGATACCCAGTCACGAAGTTCGTGTAGGAGTTCGCATTTGCATTGTTCACATCAGTCCCGTCAACAACCCCACCAATGGTAGGGCCAGGGTTCTGGTCAGCTTGCCAGCGGAAGTACATGTTGCCAGGCTTGGAGCCTTTACGCGCCATTGAAGTAAATGGCGTGTCCTTGGCATCCACCAAGGCAATCATGTCCATGAGGTCTTCGCGTTTACCGCGACCGGAGAGGTTTGGTTCAGTTAGTAATGGCATAGTGTTGAGTTGTTAGTCTACGAAACCTTTGGCTTTGAGCAGGTCAGAGAACAGCTTTGAGTCACCGTTGTTTCTAGCGAAGCTATCAAACAC
>Ga0315902_10007938_pt1 | contig 14411 bp, 26 predicted proteins | sample LakEriMetagenome_9_FD_203523 | JGI IMG/M metagenome (GOLD analysis project Ga0315902, IMG submission 203523) | Freshwater fungal communities from buoy surface, Lake Erie, Ohio, United States - Buoy 12 MA117 | ecosystem: Environmental > Aquatic > Freshwater > Lake > Lake biofilm | place: USA... | reverse complement strand
TGCCCAAGAAGACCGAAACTGCCGCCGCTGGCGCTCCTAAGGCCGCTCCTGTCAAGATCACGCTCTTGACGAGCCTCAAGGCGATTGACGCCGCGATCCTGTCCTTGCATGAGCGCGGCCAGAGCCTGCAAACTGATATGCATATCGCTGCTTGCAGCGTTCTTGCTCATGTCGGTAAGCATCGCGATATCCGCGTTTTGCACAAGCTCCTGAACGCCATGCCTGATGTTACTCGTAACAATTCGCTGCGTCTCTGGTTCGAGACCTTTGGTAACGTGAAGTTCGAAGGCAAGGATATCGTCCTCACGAACAACGGTATTAAGCTCGCTGATGCGATGAAGAAGCCGTTCTGGAAATTCAAGGCGAATGAAGGAGTGCCTTACGAGGCTATTGACGTTGCGGCGCTGATCGCCGGCACGATCAAGAAGCTTGAGCGCGATAGCAAGGAGACCAAGATCGACCATAGCGCGGTGATCCATGCGCTTCGCAATGCCGCTACTATTCCCTCTGGCTCGATTGACAATCCGCATGATGCGCATTGACGCAGGAGATACTAAAGGCAAGGTAAGTTATCGTGTTAAGCATGTGCGCTTACCTTGCCGTGAAACCGGCTTGACGTTGTGTTACACTGACTTGTTCAAGGACAAACCCGATGGCACCACAACGTATACTCGTTTTCCGTGGTATATCCCTACGGTTGAGCAAGCTATGTCCGTGCACAACAATTCAGAGAAAAGGTATGCATTCCGATGAACATCCACGAGTGTATTGTTTCTGGTAAACCGTTCCGCAATCCTGATATGATCGGCGCTTGGATGCTTGTTGATAATGTTCTTGTGCATTGCGACAGCATCGGCGCTTTTCGTCATATGGACTGGATCCGTAATAGGTTAGTTAAGGGTAAGACGCCTAACCATGATCTTTATTGGATGCAGGTTGATTGCCTGACGCGGACCGATTGGTATACTATCGACGTTGATAGTCTGCCTCCTGATCCGTATTTGCGGAACCGTGCAGAACAATCCAAAGAGAAGGACGCACCCCCGATGAAAACGTCAGCACCAGAGGATACTGTAAAGGTCGGAAGTAAGGTCCAAGCATTGAGAAATTTTTCGTTCTGTGATGGTTCGCAGAACATCAAGGGAGAAGTTTTCGAAGTCACAGAAAAAAACCTTTCTTACTTCCGTCTGTTTACGGACAACAAAAAGAACTACAAATTGTTGAAGTAGGCTTTTGACCAGCAGAATACGATGCATTTCACGCTTGGCTCAAAACCCATTGAATCCTGAGCTAATTATAAAGAAGGACCAAGCGCGGGATGTGCTTGATAAAGAAATCATGCGCCTTAATAGGAGTAAATAATGACAAGCGGTGATACATTCGCAGAACTCTACTTCTGGCACTTCGTGATCGTTGTGTTAGTCGCGTTTACGATCGTTTCTTTCTTTCAATGAGGCAAAGCAATGTACGTGTATTACGATCTTATGGCGGGTAAATACGGAAGCATTGTCATCGACACCGAGAGTTATCCGTGGACGCAATTCTATCCTTCTGAATGCATATGGATGGTTCCCGGCACAGTTGATCCTATGGAGGATTAAATGGAAGACGTGATTAATTTCGTGGCGTTTTTGTTCGGATGTTTGGTTAGTTACATCGTAACGAGGAGGTAACATGCAAGGTACGCTTGTTGTGTATTACTGTGACTCAAGTTATGCACTATACAAAGTGGATGGCGGGGCGCATAGAAGGCTCCAAACGAGTAGTAGCTTTCGACTTATATTCCGGGTCAAGCGCAAGGATAAAGCAAATGCCTAAGTCTGTTCTTGATACACTAGGTATTACAATCCGTCGTGGTGCATCTCCTAAGATATGGGCTACACGTTCAGTGAGATTAAGCCTAACTTCTAAAGAAACATCTCAGTATCTCGATACTGAGACAAAGATCTTCAATAATGCAAAAGATCGCTACCGCGCACCTAAGAAAGGAAACTACAATGCCTAAGAACACAAAACCGTTTTGTAATTCCGGAATTAACATTGGCGACAGCGTAATGGCGTTGCGCGATATGTGGTTCGATGACGGTACTAAACACAACGAAGGTGAAGTTATTCTTGTGAATAGCGAAACTATTGCTGACTTTCGCGAAAAAACTGACGACTTTAATTATGCTCACGTTTCAAAGGAGATGTACTATGCCTAAGAAGCCATATATCGAACGTTCTGGTGCAGAATGGTATATTTTTCCTTCCGCGGATAGAGAAAACTATGTTTGGGCTGTGTACGCCATTAACGACGGGTACAAAGTTGTAGCGTATGATAAGCAGCGCACTTACGACAGCGCATACCGCGCTGTGCGTAACTTCATTAAGAACAATCAGAACGCTGTTTATGGATACAAGGAAGCTGCTTAATGGCTACCGCATCCAGAAAGTACAAGATCGTTACTAAGCAAGTGCCTGACGGTGTTACTCTGGAACTTACTAAGACAGAGGCTATTGTTCTACTGCGTGTTCTATTTCAGGTCGGAGGACATACTGAGCGCAGTCCGCGCAAATTTGTAGACTGCATGTGGAAGGCTTTAGAGGACGCGAATATAGAACTCGTTGATCTTCCAATCTCCTACGGCAAAAACGGAATTTATTTCGAAGAACACTCTCTAGGGCAAGACGCGGAGTAATGAACTACACAATGACGAAAGAGGAACTAGCGGAAGGATTCTCCAAAGGGCGTACCTTAGTGCAGGAAGAGTGGCATATTAGACACTATCCAGAAGAGCACCAAGCCATCGAAGAACTAATTGCTGAAGGGAAGGCCGAAGTCTTTGCAGACTGGCGATGGAGAGACAACTTCCAGTGTGAAGTCCGCTTGATACGAGGAGAAAGAGGATGCAAAACATAGACATTCATCGTACGTATTTGCGACACGACGTTGTATTACATCTGAAAGGCCAAAAGTTGTCGATAGAGCTAACAGAAGCGCAGGCGTATGAATTAAACGAGCTTTTCAATAAAGTGTCGCCTGTGCCGAAGTGTCCTACTTTACTACGCATGATCGCCGACATACTCGATGCATCCGCTAATCAGGAAAATAACCATGACTGAAAACGCACTGATCGAGAAGCCCTTCATTCCAAAAGGCTTCATTCCTTGGCACGGGGGAGAGTGCCCGGTGGCGGAAGATACAACGGTCAAAGTAAAGCTTCGCAATGGCGTTTCATTTACTAGCAAATCGCATTATTTGTTCTGGTCCCGTGATGACAGCATCATCGGTATCATCGCCTACCGCATCCACAAACCTGCCGATTTCCGCCTTGAAGACAGGAAGTATTACATCGACGCAAGCGGAAGAAGGACTCGCCTTGTCCGTTGCTTAAAGCGGGGATTAAGGCGGGGCTTATTTCACGATGGAGGTTTGCGATTGTGGAAGGCGGACGGTACTGCGAAAACCGCCGATTACGATATCATCGCTGTATCATCTAATCAGGAAAACAAACATGACTAAAGATGAGCAGATGGCCGCGAGGCTCTTGATAGCAAGCGGACTGCTAACGCTGCTGACGGCCTGCGAAAGCTTGCCCGATGAAAAAGCGTTGGCGGTGAATGAGCCGGCCTTCTTCCGAGCGGCACCTTGCGGTCCCATTGGTGCATCTAATGGCACCTTAAAGCGCCATGGCCCAAAGGACACGTCTAACCATGCCCGGCACCTCGGTTTACCCGCAAGCCAACAAGCGAAGTGCGGATGAGCACTTCCGCCCAGCTGTAAACCCGCAAGCCGGTTAACCGCACCACAAAAGGAACCCCTGATGCTACTGCACCTTACAGTTTTTCTAGTCACACTTGTGCTTAATCCTGACGGTACTTATTACACGCACGAATATCAAGAATTGCGCGCTCGTATTTACGAGTGCGAAGCACAAAAGCCTAAAGATATTATCCTGCCAAACGGTAGAACAGTGCGCTTTTTCTGCATTCTAATTGAGGGTGCCTGATGCTTTTACATCTTAAAGTTATTTTACTCGCAGTTATACTTAACTCTAACGGTACGTACTACAAACATGAGTACATCGAAGTACCGGGTACTATCATAGAGTGCGAAGAAGACAAGCCAGAGGACAAGTACCTTCCCGACGGTAAACAAGTGCGCTTTGTATGCATGATTATTTCTGGTGCATAATTCCCGTGGAGCGGAAGCATAGGTGATTTCCATCCTTACTAGGATAACACCTATGCTTCCGCCTCCCGATCCGTAGAATGCGTACTAAAATCAGGGGCTATTACAAATGACGCTGTTCATTGCACAGTGCGCTGTGCACCATAGAGCGCCACTAGCTCTACAGCCATAAGGATCAATTACATGGCTAAGAACCCTAATCGGAGAAGTAATAATATGTCTAATGAAGCCCTTGCCGCCCTCGGTCTTGACGTTGAAGACGCCGCTACTGCCTCGGCTCCTATGCCGGTTGCAGAAGCCGCTGCCCGCGCTGATCGCGAGGAAGTTGAAGTCGGTGATATCGAAGTCGGTGAAGTCGATTTCATCCCGACGCAACAGCGCGGCGCTACTGGCTCGAAGTACAAGTTCGCTGAGCTTGCGGCTCCGCGTGACGTGAACGGCAAGATCAAGTACAGCCAGTTCACTGTTCGCCTTCAGCCGGGTGTTGATGAACTCAAGCTGAAGCGTTCGGTTCAGTCTGCTACTACGCAGGAGAACAAGAAGAACAAAGATCGCGGTGACTCCGCGTATTACATTACTCGTACGATCAATGAAGGCGGTAAGTTCGTCGGTATCATGGTGATCCGTACGGATGCTCCGCGTTCGGATGAATCGGACGCTGAGTAATTGTTAGTGCAGATACGTAAGAACCGACACTAGTCATCTTAAGTAGCTCTCGACGACTTAAATGAGCATGCTAAGCTATATGTAGTCGGTAAGGCTTAGCTTTTGATATTAGAACTAAAGCAAGGGAGGGTCTTACGGCTCTCCCTATTTTTTTTTTCAACCCTAGGAGGCTACAATGGGTACTGAAGAATACACAGTTCCGTGCTATACGTTGTATATTGAAAAAATCATCGATGAGTTGTTCGATGTGTATTCTCCAGTGCCTACGTACACAATCGTAGACAACCTTAAAGACTATTATGGATTTGTGCCCGCTGCCGAACATTTGCCTGAAGGGCATATTACTGCATTTAGTACAGACGATGCAGAATACAAGTTCCACGCTTTTTGTGATGCGATACAGCGTCTTCTGCGAAGCACAAACCCTCGCCAAAAAACCTCTGGCTGGTTATTTAGAGAATTGTCCCGCATCATGATGCTAAACGCATGGCCGCGCCGGCGCGACGAAGTTACAGACACAATTGACGTTGTGTTTGCCCTGACTTGCGGCGTAGAGCAGTACATCAACGTGCACGGTTCTGCGCCTTTGGATATGCGTACATTCATTCACGAATACATGGAAAACGGGCTAGAATTTGCTCTCGAATAGGAGATATTATGGACAGGTCTATTCCTCCGGCTGCTGCACTGTTGCTTGATTTTATCGGTGACATTGAAGCACCAAAAGGCTACGATACTATTTACGGGAATAATCAGGATAAGCTCAAGAAGCGGCTCACCGCAATGACTCTCGCTGAAGTGCAGACACAACAGCGAGATTGGACTAGGCGTTTCCGTTCGTCTGCTGCTGGCAGATATCAGTTCATGCGTAACACGCTTGAGGGCCTTATCAAGGAACTTAAGCTTGATACTACTCAGAAGTTCACCGCCGATCTACAGGACCGTCTTGCGTACGTTCTACTGCGTCGTCGTGGTTACGATGCCTTCATGAACCAACGTATCAGCGTTACCGAGTTCGGTAAGCGACTTGCTCAGGAATGGGCGTCGTTTCCTGTGCTTGCCGGTACGCAAGGTGCGCACAGATACGTTCGTGAAGGAGAAACCTTTTACGCGGGAGACGGCTTGAATAAGTCTCTTGTTAAGCCTGAGCAGGTTCGGACCTTGCTCGACAAGATGCAAACTATGCAGGCTAACAAAGACGTTGTTCCGGCTAAGCACAAGACCAAAAACGTTGTTGCTGCTTCAGTTGCTGTTGGTACCGTTGTAGGTACAACGGCTACTACTGTAGTAGCGCCAGCGACTACTGTAGCATCGGCTACTGACTTTGCTACTTCTATTACTACTACGGTAGAATCCGTTCGCCCTGTTATCGATAGCGTTAAGCCGGTTATCGACGGCGTTAAGACTGTTATAGATAGCGGTAGGTCTATTATAGATAGCGTTTCTGGCATTATGTCAATGCCTGTTATCGTTATTGTAGCAGGTCTTCTAGGTGCCGGCGTCGGCTATGGTATCTACAAGTGGGTTAGCCGATGAGTGCGCTGCTTGGGCTTATTAATTTCAACAGAATTTATATGTATCTGATCGGTGCAGGCGTATTGCTTGCATCTATCGGGATTGCTGTCCTACGTATCCGTGCAAGCGGTGCGAGAGCAGAACGCCTGAATCAGATGCAGGCAACGCTGCAAAGGAAAAATCTTGATGCAAAAATTTCTGCGGACCTCAGTGCTTTGTCTGCTGCTGATAGGCGTCGCCAACTGCGCGAGCGTTGGTCGAGACGTTGATTGCAACGGAAAAGCTATTAGGCTATCCGACAAGGCAATTGATGCTTTGTCAGATCAAGAAGTCGAGGATATCCTGACACATAATGAATCTGGCTACCAAAGGAAATGTTATGTTCCTAACCGATAACCGCACTATTGACGATATTCTCAACAACGAGGATACTAGTGAAGACGTGTTGGATAATTGCGAGTGCTTGAGCCTTTCCGGTAAAGGCACAGAAGCTTTGCATGATACGTGTCCAAATTACCACACGGATGAAGAGGATACTTAATTGTCTGATCCGCATTGGCTCTCCTTTGCTAAGACCCTACCTGCGGGACGGTCAGCTAAGATCGAGTGCTGTGCAGCGGACAAGTCGCTCATGGTGAGCAATGAAACTAAAGGGTACCGTGCTTATTGCTTTAGATGCGGACCTGCTGGTTTTGTTGCTCACGGCGACTTCAGTATTGAACAATTGAAACGTAGGCAAGCTGAACTTGCCATGTCTCAAGAACGTACTGTAAAGTTGCCGCCAGATTTTACTACGGATATTCCGGCTAGTGAAGCCATCTGGCTCTATAAGGCCGGAATATCTCCTGCCGTGTCCAAACATTACGGATTTGGGTATAGCCCTTTTCTTCGTCGCGTAATCCTACCAATATATAAAGACGGTGTTCTTGATGGTTACACCGCAAGGAGTACGATTAATGAACGTCCGAAATACATTGAGAAGGTGGCTTCGCCTGCCTCGTCAGTTTTCGTTTCTGACCCTAACCTTGCGCTGCCTTGGCCCGACAATGGGGTACTGGTTTCTGTACCTGATGTTTGCATTTGCGAGGACATACTCTCATCGGTACGTGTTGGACGTTATGTGCGGACATGCATCTCCATATTGGGTACAACAGTTGCTCCGGCTCAACTTACCAAGTTACATACTACGGATGAGGTTGCAATCTGGCTGGACCCCGACAAAGCAGGAAATAAAGGCGCAAAAGCTATTTACCGTGCTCTATCGCTACAAGGGTATAGAGTCAAAGTAATACGATCGGACAAAGACCCGAAGTATTATAGCAACCGCGAAATACGGAGGTTTTTAGTAACGTGATTGACGTAATTCTGCTACGAATTATGCGAAAGCGTAATGACTATTTTAAGTTGCGCGATCTTATTCCGAAAGCTAATCTTGATCCAAAGACTGTAGCGATTATAGAAGACTTCGGAAAATACTTTGAAAAGTATCCTTCGCACAAAGAAGTTGACATGACGACATTTCTACCTAGGTTCCAAGCATGGCATCCGGGTATGAAAGATGAAGTGTTCAATCAGTACAAGAACGTTCTAGTAAATTGTATTCCAGAGGCTGACGACGATCAACGTAAGAACATTCTACAAGAGCTAGCTGAACTAGAAATGGTTACACGACTAGCCAACATTGCAGATAGACATAACAACGGCGATGTTGAGGATGCATTCCATGAGATCAGCAATGTTATGGACGGATACCGACAAAGGCTGGGTCTTAAGGCTATCCAATACATTGACACGCCGATTGGTGATCTATTGCAAGACGAGTTCGACGACACCGGCGTTGCATGGAGACTGAATTGCCTGAACGAAAGTATGCGTAGGCTCAGGCCCGGCGACTTCGGGATTATTGCCGGCCGACCGGACAAGGGCAAGACTACGTTCCTTACTAGCGAAGTTACGTTCTTTGCTCCGCAGTTGCCGTCAGATCGTAACATCATCTGGTTGAACAATGAAGGACCGGGAAAGCGCATTATTCCGCGTCTGTATCAGTCTGCGTTGAACCTCAGTATGACAGAAATGAAAGAGCAGCATCAGGCTGGTATACTAGTTCCTGCGTATCGAGAAGCTGTTGGTCGCCTAGACCGTATACGCGTTATCGACGCGCATGGATTTAACACCGGCCAGATCGAAGCTATCCTAGAGGAAAGCAATCCGGGTGTTATCGTGTACGATATGATTGATAACATCAGGGGCTTTTCTGGTGAAGCGCGTACTGACTTGCAGCTTGAAGAAATGTACAAATGGGCGCGAGAGCGCAGCGTTAAATTCGACTGTATTGGGCTTGCTACTAGCCAGATTAGCAATGACGGCGACGGTATGCAATTCCCTACATTGGGTATGCTGAAAGACAGCAAGACTGGTAAACAAGGTGCGTGCGATTTCCAACTTATGATTGGTGCAAGTAACGATCCGGGTTTTGCTAAGTCTCGCTTTATTAGTCTGCCCAAGAATAAGTTGCGAAAGCCTGATGGCCCTAGCGATCCTAGAGCAGAAGTAATCTTTGACGGGACTAGAGCCCGTTATACAGACATTCCGATTGGTACATAACATGAACAGAATGGATCAATACGCATTAATGGGCACGGACCCGCTGGCAGAGCGCCGAGCCCGAAAGAACGCCCGTGAGCGGCAGCGACGGGCTGAGGCTAGGGCAGCTAAGGCGGAGGGCAAAACGGGCGCGGGCGGTGCCTCTCTGCCCCGCACGGCAGGCGTTGCCCCGGCCCCGGATGAAACCCGGATGGCTCTTGTTGGAAAGCGGTTCGTCTTCACGAGCGCGCAGAATAACACAGACTTGCACGAAGGCTTCTGGAAAGCCCTGAACAATTTTTGTGAGCATAACGACGCTAAGCTTTATGTGTCTAGGTTCACATACAACAAAGCAGAGTGGCAGAATCGCGGAGGTATTAGCAAAGATGCAAAAGACGAAGAAGACGGAATCTACTACGACGAGCGCATCCTTAAGTACCAACTTGACGAGCAAGTCAAAGTTACAGATGGTCTGGTCTTCTGTGGAGAACTCGACATTCTTCCTACTGCTAGCACTCCTCTGGCGACACTACATAACTATACCGGCCCTAACTCAGGTATTGTTCCGCATGCCAAAATGCATATGGAATCGCATCCGACTATGAAGGGCCAAGACGCTAAGTTCATGTACACTACTGGTGCGTGCACTCTGCGTAATTACATTAAGCGTAAAGCCGGACAAGTTGCTACGTTCCATCATGTGTTCGGTGCGTTGTACGTAGAAGTCGCTGATGACGGTAAGTGGTTTGTTCGTCAGATTATGGCGGATGACAGCGGATCGTTCTATGACCTAGATGTTTACTACACTCCTGACTTTGGTGCTGTTGAAGGAAACAAAGCAGCGGTAGTTACTTTAGGCGATATCCATATCGAGAAGATCGACCATACTGCACTTGGTACTGCGCTTAACATGCTCGACGCATTAAAACCTGAACATCTGTTCGTGCATGACGTTCTCGATTTCGAAACTCGTAACCATCACAATATCCGCGACCCGCATTTCCTTGCAGATCAGTATCATAACAGTGCGAATAGTGTAGAGAGCAACGTAGAGGCTGCTGCTAGGTTCCTCGGCGGGCTTAAGATGCGCTATCCTAATACAGCTTTGCATGTTGTTCGCAGCAACCACGATCAGGCTCTAGAGCGCTGGCTTAAAGACCCGTCTGCTGCTGCTGATCCGGCTAACGCTGCGTACTGGCATCTGTTGAATTATGCAGTACATGAGTGTATTCAGAAGCGCACGCCATTCGATGTGTTCCAGTATGCTGTTATGACCGTAGCTGCACAGAACGATATTGATCTACGTGGTGTGCATTTTGTACAGGAGGACGAGAGCGTTGTCATTCTTAACATTGAGTATGGTATGCACGGGCATCGGGGCCCTAATGGTGCTAAAGGAACTGCAAAGTCACTTAGACCCATGGGCAGAAAGACTAATACTGGTCATTCTCACAGTGCTTACATTATTGACGGTAATTGGGTTGCTGGTGTTCTAGGCCAGCTTGATATGAAGTACAATGCAGGCCCGTCTAGCTGGTCGCACAGCAATATCATTACTTACGCTAACGGCAAGCGCTGCATGATTACGCAACGAGGGAACAAATGGAGAGCATGAAAGTTACGTGTTTCAATAACAAAGGCGTTGAAGATTTCTTAACAGTTGGAAAACAGTACGCGGTTATTTCAGAAACATTTACGACAATAAGAATTGTAGACGATGACGGCGAAAGCTACGCCTACGACAAAATGCGCTTCGAGCCCAAACTTAAAAAGAAAAAAGTTTACGTGATCGGATCGCTCCGTAATCCAGAAATTCCTAAATGGTCTGCCAGCATTCGTGACAACGGATACGAAGTGTTTGATGACTGGTTTGCTGCTGGACCTACTGCGGACGATGCGTGGAAAGAATACGAGCAAAACCGTGGACGCAAGTATCGAGATGCAATGAAAGGCTATGCTGCCCGACATGTATTCGAGTTCGATAAGAAGCACATCGACGAAGCGGATATCGGAGTGTTGATCCTTCCCGCTGGTAAGTCGGGGCATGCAGAACTTGGATACATGAAAGGCCAGGGAAAGAAGTGCATCATTGTCCTTAATTCCGAAGACGAAAGATGGGACATAATGTACAACTTTTTCGACCATCTTGTTTATGACATGAAGGAATTGCTAGAGGTGCTAAATGCTTAATCAGGAAAACAAGGCCGATAATGGTAAGCACGATCCTACGTTGCTTATGCATGATCTTGGTAAGGCTCTCAAGGCCGTTATTGCTGTTTTGAATTATGGGGCAGAAAAGTACGAGCCTCGTGGATGGAAAACCGTAGAGCCGCGCCGTTATCAGTCGGCCCTGCTACGCCACTATAACGATCATTACATTATGGGAGAGCTAACCGATAATGAAAGCGGTTTGTTGCATCTTGCGCATAAAGCAACAAACGCTCTATTCCTGCTGCAACTCCATATCGAGAATGCAGAGAAGAGTTCGAAAACACCGCCAGATTTCTATACGTACAAGAAGCCTCCGCAGAATCATAAGAAGATTAAAGCTCCTAAAATTACTGGAACATTTCGTGCGCCGGATTACACGTCAATCTGTAAAGAACCGTATGATTATACTTACGTGCATGATTACGGAAGGAAAGCGTACGAGAAGCAGGCAGAGCATCCTGCGGAAGACGCGTTTGATTCTCCGGCTGATAGGGAGTTTGCGCAATTTTGTCCAGAGTACGAGCAACCGGCATTCCAGATTCCAGAAGGCGTGTCTGATTTTCCGTCTGGTCTTCACCCTTGGCCAGAGTACGACCACAAAACAAAATCATATTATTGGAAGTGTTGCAACAAGACTGTGCTGAAGCGCTGTAAGGGTTGCCCACATGGCGTTAAGTTGCCAAAAGCGCGCATTGTTTGTAGCAACGACTGTTATTTTAATCCAGAATGCGGAGGCACGTGTCCTTATGGCCGGTGAGACGATTGAACTTCTAAAGAATTACGAACCGTCTAAGATGCATTGGCCGGCTATGTTGCAGCCTAAGATCGACGGCGTTCCTGTTCGAGTATTAAAGAGCCATGAAAACAAGATGACGGCGCTTACCCGGCAGGGCGAGCGCGTTACCAGTATTCCGCATATTCTGCAATTTGCCAGCACTCTGTTGCAGCATGGCGAAAGCATGGTTATGGAGTTGCATATTGCAGGGAAACCGTTCAAAGAAATTAGCGGGTATGTGCGACGCAAGAACACCGCTTGTCCTGATCTAGTCGGATGGGTGTTCGACTTTGATGAGCCACGGCATCATCTAAATACTTACTTTCACCGCTACGGTCTTATCAAGAGACGTATTGAACAGGCTGCGAGGTTTGCGCAATGCACAACAGAAGATCTGTGCATTCGTATGATTCCGTCTGTTGACGTGCATACTCAAGAAGATGCCGAGGCCGCGCACGCTGCGTTCATGCTAAACAATCCTGATGCAGAAGGAAGTGTGCTTCATAGCTGGTACAAAGTGTTTCAGCCGGGTAAGCGTTGCTGGGGTACACAGCGCATGAAGCCTATTCCTACAATTGATCTTCTAGTTGTTGGCTTCGAGGAAGCGCACAGCGCAAACGGTGAACCACTTGGTATGGTTGGCCGGATCAATGCAGAGATAACTACGCTAGTGTCTACACCGACAGGTATGCGGGATCAAGTCGATGTAATTGGTATTGGTCCAGGAGCGCTGAATCATACTGAACGTAAGAACCTGTGGCGCATGTGGAAAAAAGGGCAGTTCACTCCGCGTATTGCTGAAATCCGTTACATGCGGGATGACAGCTACGATGCATTGCGGCAGCCTACATTTAAACAATGGCGGGACGATAAGGTAAAGCCAGATGTACTTAGTCTTCGACCTTGAGACAGAAACGTACAGTAGTCACAAGCGTAAAGCTAGCCCGTTTGACTCGCGTAACCATGTAGTTGCGCGAGGGTGGAAAGCACAGAACGATACTAAATGCAGTTACGAGTATTATGGTGCGGATAGGACTAATACGTATCTCCGCATTCCCGATCAGACGACTATGCTTGTAGGCTACAATATAAAGTTCGATCTACTGTGGGAAATGGCTAACGGTAATCCAGACTTGCATTCGTTCTATAAGCGCGGAGGTAAGATTTGGGATTGCCAGTACGCAGAGTACCTGCTGAATGCGCAGCATCCTGATTCACAGATGGCAGCGCTTACTGACGTTGCGCCGCTGTACGGAGGTACTAAGAAGATCGATGCTGTTAAAGCGTTGTGGGAAGCTGGCTGCAAAACTGTAGATATTCCAGAAGACCTGCTTATTGACTACCTAGTTGGTACAGAAGAAGAAAGCAGAAACGGTGGGGATATCCGCAACACAGAACTTGCGTTTCTAGGGCAGATTCAGCGAGCTATTCGTCTCGGTATGCTCAAGATGATCCAAGACCGTATGGACAGCTTGCTTGCGACTACGGATATGGAGTTTCGTGGTCTGCATGTTGATGTGAACGAAGCCAAGCGCCGGCTCAATATTCTTAATGCGGAACTGGCCGAGGCAGAGGCTGAGCTTGCACAATACATTCCTGATGATCTCCCATTCGAGTTCAATTGGGGAAGCAAGTATCATGCATCTTACATCATCTTTGGCGGAACTGCAAAGTACAGTAAACAAACTACGTACATTGATGAAGCAACGGGAGAGCTTGCAAGACTAAAGACCAAAGAGCGGCATTACGTGCATGCTGACGGCAGTACGCATCCGACAGAGCCCGGCATTAAATACCTGTCCGGTAAGAACAAGGGTGAGTACAAGACCAAGATGGTTGACGTGCCCGGCGAGCTTAAGGTCAAATACCAAGATTTCACATACAAGTTCCCCGGATACACAGAACCAAAAGACGAGTGGGCTACAAAGAACTTAGACGCTGTTGGTCTACCTGTGTACCAGACTAACAGTGACGTTATTACCGAGATTAGTATACGTAACATTCCGTTCCTTAAAGTGCTGTCAAAAAAGCAAGCACTTGATAAAGAAATCGGGACGTACTATCTTCGCTTTGACGAGAAGAAAAAAGAGTACGTTGGTATGCTTACTTGCGTACAACCGTCTGACAAGATGTTGCACCATAAGCTCAATCACACTAGCACGGTTACTACGCGTCTTTCGTCTTCTGACCCAAACTTGCAGAACCTTCCGCGGGGCGACAAGTCGGAAGTCAAAGCTATGTTTGATAGCCGGTTCGGCGAAGACGGAGAAATGATCGAGGCCGACTACAGCCAGCTTGAAGTTGTGGTGCAGGGAGTTCTGTCAGGCGATAAGAACCTGTGCGACTTTCTTAGAGCGCAGATTGACTTTCACTGTAAGCGAGTTGCAGCTAAATTCGGTATTGCGTACGAAGACGCGCTTGTTTGGTGCAAGGACGAGAACTATCCAGATTACAAAATGTGGAAAGCTCGACGCACTGGGTGTAAAG
>Ga0315902_10007936_pt1 | contig 14412 bp, 12 predicted proteins | sample LakEriMetagenome_9_FD_203523 | JGI IMG/M metagenome (GOLD analysis project Ga0315902, IMG submission 203523) | Freshwater fungal communities from buoy surface, Lake Erie, Ohio, United States - Buoy 12 MA117 | ecosystem: Environmental > Aquatic > Freshwater > Lake > Lake biofilm | place: USA... | reverse complement strand
CCGAGTACGACCAATTTCCGAACACGTTCGACCTTCAAGATGCCGAGAAAACGAAAGGAAACTGGCATGCCCTCTTTGGCAACAACAACCCCATCGTGATAGAGCTGGCCTGCGGAAAAGGCGATTATACCGTGGGTTTGGCCCGCCTCAATCCAGATATCAATTACGTGGGCGTGGACATCAAAAGCAACCGCATGTGGACGGGCGCCAAGGCCGCGATCACCGAAAACCTCAGCAATGTTCGATTCCTGAGAACCCATATCGATAACATCCCCGAGTATTTTGCCCCCAACGAGGTCTCCGAAATTTGGATCACCTTCGCCGACCCCCAGCCGCAAAAGGAGCGCAAGCGGTTGAGCAGCTACAAGTTCCTCAATCTATACCGACAGATTGCGCCGGCCACCGCATTGGTGAACGTAAAAACCGACTCCGACCTCTTTTACGAAAGCACCCTCGAGCAAGTGCAGCGCGATGGACTCACCCTCCACCAAAACATCCCCAATGTGTACGAGCTCATTCCCATGCCCTCGGTATTGCAAATCCAAACCTATTACGAGAAAATGTGGCTAGCCATTGGCAGAACCATCAAATTTTGCCAATTCACCCTGGGCGATTGCGTTTCTCAGCCCGCGCCGGAAACAGAAACAACCGCAACCACAGAAGAAGGCTAGGCCATATCACCGCATTCAGTCAGTGAATCCCGATTAAAACGAGCGATTAGTTTATAGTTTATAGTAAACAATCAACTATAAACAAAAAACCACTATCTTTGTATCAATCAATAGATTCACCTCCATGGCAACGAGAGACCGACTTCTGCAATTGTTCGATGACCGCCCCGATTGGCGCGTGTCTGACCTTAAAATGCACACCGGCCTCAGCGCGCAAATGATTCACCGTGCGTTGCTTACCCTCACAACAGAAGGAAAAGTCGTTAAACTGGGCAGCCCGCCAAAAACCATTTACCGAAGAATCCAACAGCGGCCCACAATGAGCCAGGTGAACGAACCCCAAGTTCCCCTAATGACCCAAGCTGAAACAGAATTTCTTCAAGAGCATTTTTTGCTCATTACTGAAACAGGGGAATACCTCGAAGGGCTGTCTGGCTTTGCTGTTTGGTGTTCCAAGCGACAACTACCCCTGCAAAAAACCATTACCGAATACATCCTCACCCAAAAGAAATATGTCCAATACCAAAACACCATTGGACTGATCAACGGCACCGACAAAATTGCCAACACCAAAGGATACCCAAAAATCTACCTCGATCAGGTGTACTACCTCGATTTCTATGCGATAGAACGTTTTGGCAAAACCAAATTGGGCACCCTGCTCCACTTTGCCAAACAAGGTCAAAATGCTATGCTCATGCGCATCATGATTCCGGAAATTCAGCACAAAATGGATCAATTGCTACAAACCCATCCCGAGATTGATGCCATCGCCTATGTACCACCCACCATTCATCGAAAATTGCAATTGATGGATTTCCTGGCAACCCACCTGCGAATCAACCGCCCACATATAGCCATTCAAAAAATTCAAGCGGCGATTCAAATTCCACAAAAATCCCTCAACAAACTGGAGGAGCGCATCAACAATGCCGACAACTCCTTCGCAGTATTTGAACAGCGATCATACAACAAAATCCTACTCATCGATGATGCCATTGGCTCTGGTGCCACCATCAATCAGATAGGCCGCAAACTCAAAACCCAAGGCGTCTGCAAAGAAATTATCGGATTGGCCATCGTGGGCAGCTTCAAAGGCTTTGATGTTATCACCGATGTTTGATATTTGTATCATAAAACCCAATGAAAACCCCCGATTCTAAAACAACCCAGAAACCCATTCGAGTGGCATTCTTCCACCGGAAACCCCGGGCCTTGGGGAATTTTAGCATCGAAACCTATTTCCAGCAAATCCGCGAGCACCTGCCCCCGCCTTTCCAACCCGTGTATGTGGAAATGCCTTATGAAAGCAATGGACTCTGGCGACGGTTGGCCAATGCGATGTACTGCTTTTTCAAACAGGAAGACATCAATCATATCACAGGCGACATACACTACGTGGCGGCGTTTCTGAAAAAGAAGAAGACTGTTTTGACCATACACGATTGTGGATCACTCCACGATTCCGCCGGCCTCAAACGCAAAATCATGCGCTATTTCTGGTTCTCCATGCCCACCGCGAAATCTACCATTGTCACTGCAAACTCCGAGGCCACAAAAACCGACATCATGGCCCAAACACAGTGCCATAGCGATAAAATTGCCGTGGTGTACATCTGTGTGGGTCAACAATTCCAAGCCCAGCCCAAAGCATTCAATACTGAAAATCCCCGCATCCTCCAATTGGGCACGGCACCCAACAAAAACCTAGAACGACTCATCTCTGCACTGAAAGACATCCCCTGCACCCTGGTAATTGTGGGCAAAGTGAGCGATGCGATCAAAGCTCTCATTCAAGAAAACAACATTCAAACCGAATGCATTGAACGTCGCTTATCCGATGATGAAATGTTGGACCAATATCATCAGTGCGATATCCTGAGCATGGTTTCTACCTTGGAAGGATTCGGCATGCCCATCGTGGAAGCCAATGCGGTGGGAAGGTCGGTTATCACAAGCAATACGACCTCTATGCCAGAAATTGCAGCCGATGCCGCTGTATTGGTGGATCCGTTTGATACCCATGCGATCCGAGAAGGCTTTTTGAAAATCATTGAAAATCCACAAATCCGAGAGGAACTCGTCCAAAATGGACTTCAAAACCACCTACGCTTCCAACCCAAACAACTGGCCGCGCAATACGCTGATCTTTACCAAAAATTGTTGCATTAACAGACTCACACAACCTAACTACTCCGCGGATGATACTTCAACAAAGTATCCGCTAAGTAATTTCTATCTAGGTGGGTGTAAATTTCTGTAGTTGTAATGCTTTCGTGACCCAACATTTCCTGTACCGCGCGTAAATCCGCCCCCGCCTCTACCAAATGCGTCGCGAAACTATGTCGGAAAGTATGCGGTGAAATATTCTTTCTTACCCCGGCTTTCAATGCCAATCCTTTGATCAGCAAAAACACCGACTGACGGCTCAACGCGCCGCCCCGTTTGCTCAAAAAAACCACATCGCGTTGGCTGGACTGAATGTTTATATGCACCCGCACTTCATCCACATACAAACGGATGTGCTTGAGTGCCCTCGCGCCCACCGGCACCAAACGCTCTTTGTTTCCTTTGCCCACCACTTGCAGAAATCCCTCTGCCGGATGAATTTGCGTTAACCGCAATCCCACCAACTCGCTCACCCGCAACCCACAGCTGTACAAGGTTTCCAACAAAGCCACATTCCTTTCACCCTCCGCCGTGCTGCGATCAATGGCCGCAATCATGGCGTCGATCTCCTCTTCGCTCAATACCACCGGCAACTTGCGTCCGGTTTTGGGTGGCTCTAGAAAATCTGCTGGACTTTCTGCCAAGCTGTCTTCCATGACCAAAAACTTGTAAAACGACCGTACGCCACTGATGATTCTGGCCTGCGACGTGGCTTGAAACCCCAAATCAGCAATCCATTCAGGAAATTTCTGAATGCGCTGCTGATCCATATCTAACGGACCGCTCCACCCCTCTGAAACACTCCACAATTCAAACTTTTCCAAATCTGCCAAATAGGCCTCCACGCTGTTCACCGATAGCGAACGCTCCAACTGCAAATATTGCTTGAATCGTTGTTTGGCTCCTATCCAAGCGGGGATTGTCATTATTTCAACGAAACCTTCTCTACCTGAACCACTTCTTTGGTATCGGCATCGTAAATCCAAACCACCACATCGCAATTGGCTGCCACCCATTTGGCTTTTGGAACTAAGTAAAAATGTTTTTCGCGAATATATCCCGCCGAAACCGCAGTTGTATTAATATCACTACCCAACGTAGAACCCACCACACCACGCAAAGCGTGCTCATGTTCGTAATCATCCACCATGCCACCTGGTGCATCTTGGTCTGATTGCTTGCTCTTAACGCCATTCTCGGTGATTGCCACCACCCATTTGTAATTCGATGTGATGGCAGCATTGGCCACGGCTTTAATTTCCACGCGCGACTTTCCATCGGCCGATTTCCAAGTACTTTTAACAGACAAATTGAACGGCGATGTTTTGGCTAACTGCGCAGTTACAGCCGCACCCCAATCACTGGTATTGAGCAGCTTACTTCCATTAAACGCCACTTGATCCACGGCACCCAATGGCAATGAGGTGATCCCACCCATGGCAGTCGCAATTTGTTCTGCCTCTATGGTGCTCATGGTATCATACCCGGCCCAAGGAAAGGTCAAACTCATAGGCGTTTTGGGATACAAAGCCACCACTTCAACCCGACCTGCATTGCTTGTCGCCAAATTCTTTGCGAGAACAGCCGCCTTCGGACAGTTGTTACAACGCACACCAGTTACATCAAACAACAACACCTTTTTCACTGAAGCCGCTGGCACGGATCCCACATAAAATGTATCCAATAGGGGCTTTTCCTCTTCCGTCATAATCACCGGGGGTAATTCCTCATCGCAAGACACCATCGCGCCAACTGTTAAAAACAAGGCGCCCATCACCACAGTCCATCCGTTTGAAAATTTCAATCGCATTCCACGAAAATAACAAATTCCTTATAAATTTTACAATTACATTTGCAAAATGAAATTAATTTCAAACATAATTAAAAAATTCAAAAATGAACACAACAGTATAGAATTTGATTTGTTCGGAATAATATTTTGGACAATATTAACTACAATAATACCATTCTCCATGGGGATTATCAGTCCTAAACAACTCACAATATATACGATATATATAGTTATCAGTTATGTAATAGGTAATTATTCCCTGAAGCAAATCACACAAATTCAACAACTGCCAAATTTTCTTAGAACCGGAATTCAAATTTTCTTGGGAGCCACATTAAATGCTGTATTTTTTCTCTTGATTGGGAAATACGGATTTTTATTAAGTTTAGGGTTTTTGTTATATATACTACACAAGTCTAACACAAAAGTTTTTTTCAATAAGAGTACTCTATTTGAAATACTAATTTTAATACCAGTCTTTATTTTGTTATTAACACCTGAAGAATTTCAACTCATGACCAGATTACATTACGGCATGACATGGGACTACACCTTCTACACATCAATAGTGGAATCACTAAAAATAAATCAAAACTTTTCAAATGCAATTTTCCAATCTGGAATCCCAATCAATTATCCAGCTTTTGCTTTTGGTATCCCTGCTAATATTGCATTTCTTAGTTCAATCCCTTCGCAAATAACAATGTGGGGAATATTTATGCCATTTATTTCATTTTTATCAATTCAATTGACAAGCTGTTTGATTTTTAAAATTTCCTGTAAAATATTCAATAAAAAAGACACGTATAATTTTCCACAATTGGCCCTGATCAATTTGATGTTAGTTTTTTGGGGGCCTTTACATATATTAAATTTGATTAAAGGAAATTTCAATGAAAGTTTATTTCTTGGACTCGGATATTTAACTCCTGGCGGAAGCCCAGGGTATTCAATTAGTATATTACTAGGTAGTCTCGTAATGTTGCTCTTTTTTTTCAATGAAAAAAATGATATTAAAAATAAAATATTAATCATATTTTTAATCATATACATTGCAGGAAGTAAAATAGCCTATATACTTCCATTGTTAACTTTTCTTGGAACTTTTAGCATTATTGAAACCTACAAAGAAAAATCAATAACAAAAACAACTACTATATTCATTGGTGGCATTTTCGCCATTATTACAATCTATTTCTTCGCTTTTTCCTTTGAATCTAAAACAATTTCATTTTTTTCTACGGATGGTTTCGTCATTGATGAGTTAAAAACATTAGCAAATAAGTATAAAATACCTTCAAAATCATTGTTTTTATTAGTTTCCTTAGCTCTCAGTATTAAACTATTTTATTTTTTGGGCTTGAAATTAACAATTGCATTATCAACAATAAATAAACACCATCAAAAAATTATTCTATATAGAATTTTTACTCCATTAATAATCACATTTTTAATATTTTTGCCGATTTATTTATTTTACAATACTGCGTATTTAAATTTGGACGGCTCGTTGTATCGTGACGGCAGTTTTGACACCGGTCAATTTATGCGATCCATTATTTTTTTAGCCAATTTATTTTTCATCGCAATCGCATTGAACTTTATTGAAAAAAAGAGTAAGTGGCGTCCAATAAAAATCTGCTTGATTAGTCTTTGGGTAATGATAGGATTTTACTCATTTGTTTGGCAAAATTACAGACAGTCAAATGCATCAACAACACCAGATAAAAAATGGTATTCTGAAGTATTGAATGATTTCAAACAAATTCGACCCAAACAACTCATAATGCTAAGTGATGGCTATTTTTCGGGCTTAGGCTTAACTTCTCTCGGTGTACACCCGTGGTATATTTTTGGAAGTATAAAAATGCGGGATTCATACTCAAATGACATTGAATCTCTTTATAGACGAAAATATTTAGATGACTTTTTTAACACTAGATTACCACTTCATTCGAGAAAAAAAGCGGGAGAATACTTCCTAAAAAACCATGTTGACTGCATAGTCGAAAATCCTTTTTGCAAGGAAAAAATGAATATCGCTTTGGGAGACTCATTGATTCAACGAATTAATGGCACCAAACACTTTTACAAAATTACCATCCACTAATATCTTATTGCATCACTAGAAAAAACAAAATCTGTATTATTCTGTTAAATCAAAAATGAGAATCCTAAGAATCGCTTCCATCGCCGCCGCCATTGGCTCATTGATCACTGCCTGCGTATTCGGCAAAACCAAAACCATCGACCCAAGTCAGACCGGAACTGCTCCAAAAAGCATCTACGATATTCAATTGAAAACCTTGGATGGCGCTGCCAACTTAGACCTTGCCCAATACAAAGGCAAAAAAATTCTCATCGTAAACACGGCCTCTAAATGTGGGTACACCCCCCAGTACGCGGAATTGCAGCAACTTTCAGAGAAATTCGCCGATAAGCTGATCATCATCGGCTGCCCTTGCAACCAATTCATGGACCAAGAACCCGGCGCAGCAGCAGAAATCGCTTCTTTTTGTCAAAAAAATTACGGTGTTACTTTCCCCATCAGCGAAAAGCTGGATGTGAAAGGCAGCAAGCAGCACCCCCTCTACCGTTGGTTGTGCAACAAATCAGAAAACGGCGCCCTCGATGCCACCGTGGGTTGGAACTTCAACAAATTCCTAATCAACGAGCAAGGTCAACTCGTGGGTTACTACCCATCCGGCGTAAAACCCATGGGGCCTGAGATTTCCGAGGCGATTGCGAAGTAACCAAAGTAATCAACTACCAGGGTAAATCACCCTCAGTCACAAACAAATTCGCGGAAATTTAAGCGGTCTATTTTCTTGGAAGTCGCGCCGTAAGATTCCATGAACGACTTTGGAAAACGACATTTCGCCTTGGGGTTCCATTTAAACTCATAGGCATGGATGCCTCCATCGTACTCTTCTAAGTAATCAATCTCCTGCTGAGAGGTCGTTCGCCAAAAATAAGACTTGCCATGTGAACCCAAATACGCGTTGCGCTTCTTTCTCTCCGACACCAAAAAGTTCTCCCACAAAGCACCTATGTCGTTGCGATTTGCCACAGCATTAAAATTACCAATCACCGCGTTGCGAATCCCATTGTCGTAAAAGTAATATTTGCGGTTGGTTTTGATTTCATTGTGCAGGTTACGACTGAAACTGTACAAAGGAAAAATCACGTAGCTTTTAATGAGCAAATCAATATAGCGGCTGACCGTTTCATTGTTAGAACCTATCAACTGCGCGATTTCGTTGTGTGAGACCTCATTCCCAACTTGATAAGCCAGTGCCTGCAAAATTTTCTCCAGCAACTCTGGGCGCTTGATTGAATTGGCCATCACAAACAAATCTTTATACAAATAACTCTCACTCAACTGCCCTAAAATCATTCTTTCCTCACCCATTCGATTGATCACCTCAGGATAAAACCCAAAAACCAACCGCGTCTCCAATTGCTGCTCAGCGGCCAAGTACCCCACCTGACTTTCAAACTCCTGCCATGAAATTGGAAACAGTTGATATTCCCACTTGCGGCCAGTCAATGGCTCATGGGTTTGATTGCGTAATTCAAATGCCGATGACCCACTCACAATCAACTGACAAGATTTGATTTGATCCGTAATTAACTTCAAGGTCAATCCCACGTCCGCTATGCGCTGCGCTTCATCAATAAACAAATAGCGATGCGATCCAATCATCTGTCTCAAGGTAATTGTATTAGCACCCTGTAATACATTCCTAACCGTTGGATCGTCTCCATTGAGAAACAAACTGTCCTCATTATTTAAAAGTTCATTTAACAACGTGGTTTTACCCACCTGACGAGGGCCCAAAACGATGAGGGCTTTACCTTCCCCCAAATGCGACTTCAATGTTTGACTAAGAATTCTTTGAATCATGGCGATGCCTCCAATACAAAAATACGCATTCTTGCGGTTGTAACCGCAAAATATCATGATTTCTTGCGGTTACAACCGCAAGAAATGGCAGAAAATCTGTAATAACTGTAGTAAAGAATCCATATACCCCATACTCATTGAGTATTCCATAAAAAAAATATCCGATTAATAAACAAATCACGGCTTGTTACATCCTGAGTGTGTAAATTTGATTTTTAAATCCAATGCCAATGCATATTTCAGTAGTCACGCCAGTTTACAAAGCACCAACAATACTACCCGAACTGATAGAAAGGTTAAGAATTGCTCTGTCAAAAATTACAGACTCCTTTGAGATTATACTCGTTGACGATGGCTGTCCATTAAATTCATGGGAGATAATAGCAGAATTATCAAACAAACACTCTTTTGTTAGAGGAATAAAATTTAGTCGAAATTTTGGTCAACATTATGCTATCACCGCCGGATTAGACCAAGCGCAAGGTAAATGGATTGTGGTCATGGATTGTGACTTACAAGATCAACCTGAGGAAATTCAAAAACTTTACGACAAAGCTAATAACGGATTTGATTGTGTTTTGGCTGCTAGAGAAAATCGTCAGGATTCCTTCGCGAAAAAGTTCTTTTCAAATGCATTTTACAGAATCCTTTCCGAATTAACAGGCGCAAAATACGATCATAGGGTAGCAAACTTCGGAATCTATTCTCAAAAAGTCATTCAATCAATAAATGAATTTAGAGAGCCAATTAGATATTTCCCTGGATTGATTCAATACGTGGGTTTTAAATCAGAGACTATTAACATTGAGCATGCAAGCCGAATGGAAGGAAAATCTTCCTACAATTTTAAGCGTCTAACAAATTTAGCACTAGATATCATATTAGCATATTCAGATAAGCCATTGCGCACTATCATTAAATTAGGATTATTGATTTCTCTTTTATCATTCTTTTATGTTGGATTCAGTATTTGGCAATGGTACACAGATCAAATATTAGTTCCTGGTTATACGAGTCTTATTGCATCAGTGTGGCTATTGAGCGGAATCCTTATCAGTACGTTAGGAATTATTGGACTTTACATAGGCAAAACATTTGAAGCCGTAAAATCGAGACCACTTTATATTATACAAAATGAAACCTAAAACTTACTTGCATTGCGCTTTATTCTTACTAGGCGAAAAAGGTTTGAGTGTACTAGAAGCGCTATTAAACAATGGTTACGCCGAGTATATATCAAGAATTATAATAGGCCGGGACGAGAATATTTCCAATGATTGCTCAATTGATATAGAAAAATTAGCCACTCTACATAAAATACCCACCGAGGAGCGAAGTCCAAATATTTACCTATCAGACGACGAATTTGGAATTTTAATTTCTTGGAAGTGGTTGATAAAAAACCAAGTTAATGATCTCATTGTATTTCACGATTCAATACTTCCAAAATACAGGGGCTTCAACCCTCTCGTTACAGCATTAATAAACGGAGATGAAGAAATAGGGGCAACAGCAATATTCGCTAGTAATGAAATCGATGAAGGAGAAATAATATATCAAAGAAAAATTAACATAACTTACCCTTTAAAAATAAAAGACGCCATTAATATTATCGCTGTATTATATGCAGAAATGGCTTGTGATATTTTTAAAGAAATTTTTGATAAAAAAAACAAGTTGTTATCACATCCCCAAAAAATAGAAAACACTAGTTTTTCTCTGTGGAGAGATGAAAAAGACTACTTTATTGACTGGTCCAATTCATCTCAAGAAATTGAACGGTTTATAAACGCCACGTCGTTCCCTTATGACGATGCAAAAACAATTATAAACAATCAAGTTATTAGAATTACTGAAGCGGAATCTTTAGACGACATTTACATTATAAACCGAACCCCTGGGAAATTATTAAATATTAACATTGACAAACGAGAAGCTACCGTTGTTTGTGGCATAGGTCTCATCCGTATTAAAAAATGCTCCACACTTGATAAACACACATATGAATTCCGCAAGTTACGTACAAGGCTCCATTCCATTTAACAAACCCTACCTTACGGGGAAGGAGGTACATTACATGTACCAAGCAGTGCAAACAGGCAAACTATCTGGTAATGGTTACTTTTCACAAAAATGCCAAAGTCTTTTTGAACATAACTTTCATTTCAAAAAATCACTGCTAACATCTTCATGTACAGACGCTCTTGAGATGTCAGCTATATTATGCAACATTCAACTCGGCGATGAAGTCATCATGCCCACGTACACGTTTGTCAGTACAGCAAATGCATTTGTTCTGAGGGGTGCAAACATCATCTTCGCTGATTCTGAAAATAACAACCCCAACATTGATGCTGCTTTGATTGAATCGCTAATCACGCCAAAAACCAAGGCAATCGTTCCGGTGCATTATGCTGGCGTATCTTGTGATATGTCTTCAATCATGGAAATCGCTTCGAAACACAATTTAATGGTGGTAGAAGACGCAGCCCAAGCCATCGACAGTTATCACATCGATATTGATGGCAATAAAAGAGCTTTGGGATCGATAGGACATTTAGCAGCTTTCTCATTCCATGAGACTAAAAACATCATATCTGGAGAGGGCGGGATGCTGGCAATCAATGACGAACAGTTCAGCCACCGTGCAGAGATTATTTGGGAGAAGGGCACAAATCGTTCATCCTTCTTTCGAGGCGAGGTTGACAAATATGGCTGGGTAGATATAGGAAGTTCATTTTTACCTTCCGAAATCACCGCGGCTTTTTTATGGGCACAACTTGAGCAATTAGATAATATCCAATCGAAAAGAAAATCAATCTGGGACAGATACTATAAAGGTCTATCAGAATGGGCTGTAAAAAATGGAGTTGGATTACCAGTAATTCCTGATTACGCAACAAATAATGCGCACATGTTTTATTTGGTTTGTCCTTCACTTGAATTTCGGAATGATGTCCTCGCCAAATTAAAGAAAAATGACATCCACGCAGTATTCCATTACCAAAGCTTACATAAGAGTCCGTTTTACAAAGACAAACACGACGGTCGTGATCTCCCCAATAGTGACCGCTTCACAGATTGTTTATTGCGCTTACCGATGTACTACGATTTATCGGAAAGTGATGTTGATAGGATCGTGGAGGTGATAACGAAATAATCTCCCATACCGCATTGGGATTCAGCCCTTCTGTGTTATTTTCGCGCAGCAATAAAACTATGAGTATACTGGTTAACAAAGATTCTCGCGTTATCGTTCAAGGTTTCACTGGAAACGAAGGCACTTTTCACGCACAACAAATGATTGAATACGGAACCAACGTGGTTGGTGGTGTAACTCCAGGAAAAGGCGGTAGCACCCACCTCGACCGTCCGGTTTTCAACAGCGTTCAAGATGCCGTTCGCGAAGCCCAAGCCAACACCAGTATCATTTTTGTTCCCCCTGCTTTCGCCGCCGATGCCATCATGGAATCTGCCGAAGCCGGAATCAAAGTCATCGTTTGTATTACTGAAGGTATCCCCACCAAAGACATGGTGAAGGTGCGCGAATACATCAAAGGATTCAGTTGTACCTTGATCGGTCCAAACTGTCCCGGTATCATCACCCCAGGCGAAGCCAAAATTGGTATCATGCCAGGTTTCATTTTCAAGAAAGGTTCTATCGGCGTTGTTTCTAAGTCAGGTACTTTGACTTACGAAGCAGTAGACCAGTTAACCAAATTGGGATTGGGACAAAGCACTGCCATTGGTATCGGTGGAGATCCAATCATTGGAACCACAACCAAAGAAGCCGTGGAATTGTTCATGAACGACCCAGAAACTGAAGGCATTGTAATGATCGGTGAAATCGGTGGTGGCATGGAAGCCGAAGCCGCTCGCTGGATCAAAGAACATGGTACAAAACCTGTTGTTGGATTCATCGCAGGTCAAACTGCACCTGCAGGTCGTAGAATGGGTCACGCCGGAGCCATCGTAGGTGGAAAAGACGATACAGCCGCCGCAAAAATGGCCATCATGGCCGAATGTGGCATCCACGTAGTAGCATCTCCCGCAGAAATCGGTCAGAAAATGGCAGAAGTGTTGGGCAGAATGCCTGCATAATTAGCAAAAATCTTATATTCTAGAAAATATTAAGGCCCGCAATTGCGGGCCTTTTCTTTGATACAATTTTTTACAATTGAAATAAATCTAATAGCGCAAACAATTTCGTTAAGGCTTCCGCTTCTTCGTCAAATCAACCATGGTCACATCGGGATGCGCAGCAGCGCTCCATTCAAAAAACGTTTCAGCCAACACTGTATTCGGCGTCATGGATGTCACCTCAATCGCAACCTCAGTGCCATTCTTGTAATGCTGAATCACACGCTGGATCTTGTTCGTTAACTTGTCAATCTCCAACTTCACATAACTGTAATTCGCCGCATTTTTCGGCACCAACTGAATCACATCGTAGTTCTTACCATTGCGAACGATAGGTCCTTCATACTTGCTCTTAAACCCTTTATTGTAAATGGTAAAAATCTCATTCGGCGTGATGCTGTTATCGCGCAACTTAAAATTCTCCTTCGTCACCTCCGCATCATCCTTACTGTAAGTCCAAGTGAATAACGAATTACAATAAATCTCCTGCGACGCATAATCCAAGCGAAACTTCTTCCCCTTCAACCAAACACTCCCCTTCTCCACAGAAGCCCTACCGCTAACCGGTGTGGTGGTCAGCGTAAACGAAGCCTTGATCGTACTGTACGACTGATACACCGCCGCCACCTTTTTCAATATCGCCTCAGCCTTTGGATCGTTCTGCTGCTGAGCCCTTAATCCAACAACAGACACAACACCCAAACAAAACAATGCCAACCCGCGCAAGCCAAAGCGCCCAATTCCTGCCGAAGCACCCAAATTCAATGTATAATTCATCTACTTAAAATTCTATCGCAAATTACTCAAAAATTGCTCCAAACTGTACTCATCCGTAATCAAAACTTGACGGGCCTTGCTGCCGTTGTTTCCACCCACAATGCCAGCGTCCTCCAGCTGGTCCATCAAACGACCTGCCCGGTTATATCCGATCTTCAATTTTCGCTGTATCATGCTCGTACTCCCCACTTGGTTCAACACCACCACCCGCGCAGCATCCTCAAACATCGGATCCCAATCGCCTGAATCCAAGCCATCGCCGCTCAAAACGCCCCCCTCTTCCTTCACCTCAGGCAACACATACGCCGTTGGAAAAGCCCGCTGCTCGCCAATGAAATCAACAATCCGCTCCACCTCCGGCGTGTCCACGAAAGGACATTGTAATCGGATCACCTCATTCCCCCCGCTGTACAACATATCGCCCCTACCAATCAACTGATCCGCCCCGTTGCCATCCAAAATCGTGCGAGAATCAATCTTCGAACTCACCCGAAACGCAATCCGCGCCGGGAAGTTCGCCTTAATCATACCAGTAATGACGTTCACACTCGGTCTCTGCGTCGCCAAAATCAAGTGAATCCCAATCGCCCTAGCCAACTGCGCCAAACGAGCAATCGGCGTCTCAATCTCCTTGCCCGCCGTCATCATCAAATCCGCCACCTCGTCAATCACCACCACGATATAAGGCAAGAATCGATGCCCATCGTTCGGATTCAGCTTACGCGCCAAAAACTTGTTGTTGTACTCAATGATGTTCCGCACCAACGCATCCTGCAGCAACTTGTAGCGGTTGTCCATCTCCACACACAAACTATTCAACGTATTGATAACCTTGTGATTATCCGTAATAATCGCCTCGCCATCGCCCGGCAACTTCGCCAAGAAATGTCGCTCAATCTTGTTAAACAACGTCAATTCCACCTTCTTCGGATCCACCAACACAAACTTCACATAGG
>Ga0315902_10007935_pt1 | contig 14413 bp, 19 predicted proteins | sample LakEriMetagenome_9_FD_203523 | JGI IMG/M metagenome (GOLD analysis project Ga0315902, IMG submission 203523) | Freshwater fungal communities from buoy surface, Lake Erie, Ohio, United States - Buoy 12 MA117 | ecosystem: Environmental > Aquatic > Freshwater > Lake > Lake biofilm | place: USA... | reverse complement strand
GGGCTCTTCCTGCCGGTAGCGGTCCTTCTCCCACACCAGCTTGTAGGTGGGCGCGCGCTTCTCGGTGGGCTTGAGGGTGAGCGTGCCGTTGCTGTCGGTGTAGGTGCCTTCGAGCGGCGGGAAGCCCGTCATCTTGAATCGGCCGTTGTTCAGCAGCTCCAGTTCCATGCCGGAGATGATTTCGGGCGGGGCATCGGCCGCGCTCCCGATGGCCTGGTTCGCCATCACCCACTTGCCCTTGGTGGAGGCGGAGTTGCAACCGGTCACGAAGACCGCGACGAGCACGGCTATGCCGAGAACTCCTGCCGATTTGAACTTAGACTTCACTTTTCTCATCCCGGGCCTGCTCTTGACTAAGACGAAAGACGCGATCCGCCAGTTCCTCGGCCTCCACCGCTTCCATATCTTGCAACACAACCGTACGCCCGCTGGGCGAAACTGCCGCCGAGATCAGAGTGACCGTGGCCAGCCGCAAACGACGCTGGAACGGTGAGGTATCGATGTTCACCGCCTGGATGCGCGCCAGCGGCAGGTATTCCACCTGGTGCAATAGCCAACCCTTGCGGCCCGCCACCAGTTCATCGTTGACGGCAAAGGCCGAGCGGCGCACGGCCATCGCCTGCCCCCAGGCGGAGAGCAGCAACCAGACCGCCGCCACCCCCGCACCCCAAAGCCATTCCCAGCGGTAACCCACGCCCGCGCCGATGGCCAAACCCACCAGGGCCGACCAGCGCCAGTGCACCCAAAAGGCGCGGCGAGGGATGGCGTGCCAATCCAAGTGCCGAATGTCTCGACCAGACAGCGCCAATTGCTTGAGATCAGCTTGGTCCTTGCCCAACACAAGCGGCGCGAGCAGAGTCTTGCCGCCTTGCTCATTGAGCACAAACGAGCCCGCCGTTTCCGCATGGAGCTTGGAATAGCCAAACCAACTCTGCACAAAGCTCTGCGTGGAGCGGACAATCTGAATCCGCCCTCGGGGCACCACGTTCTCAAACGTGTTAATGAGCCCGTACTGGCGGCGCAGTTTGCCGTCGTGCTCGCTGAGTTCAAACCCCCAAAACTGGACGAGAGTGAAGATGATGGACAAAATCCAGCCGAGTAGGAAGAAGGCCAGCAAGCCCAGGGCGTACACCCACCACGGCATGGCGTCGTAGCCGTGGCCCTTCACCCAATCCACCAGGGCATCGATGATGGCGACATCGCCGCCGGGGGTGAAGGCTATGAGACCAAACGCGGACGCCACGATGACGAACGCTCGGTTCTCCGTCATCCCCGCAAAGACCAGATCGCGCACACTGGCCCGGTAGTGCACCGCGTGGGCCGGGGCGGCGAACACCTCGCTGGGGGCTGTGATGCCGGTCAGTTGCTCCTTCAGGCGGTGGGCGTCCGGCTCTTGCAGGGCCCCAATCTTGACCTCGGCGCCGGCGCCGCTAGCCGTTTCGATTTGGAGTTCAACAAGGCCCAGAATCCGGTGCACCCATGTGCGGGTGATGTTCACGTTTTGGATGCGCGCCAGCGGCACGATACGGACATGCCGACCCAGAATGCCGGACCGCGTTTCGAGGTGGTCGCCCACCACGCGGTAGCCAAACGAGAAGTACTGAATGGCGGCAAAGATCACCGCGATGAATCCCAGCGCGCCAAACAGAATCTCATTGGGGTCACCCTCCCGGGCGGTGAAGGTGGAGATGACCAAGATGATGATGACCCCCAGCATGCGCCGGATCTGCTCCACCAGCGCGATGAGCACCGTGCTGGGGTGCACTCTCAGAAATTCGCCTTCGATCATAGACCTTGCGGCGGGAGCGGCGGGGCCGAGGCCACCTGAGGAGCCTTATCTTGCCGGAGGAGCGTTTGGCGGATGCGCTCGGCTTCGTGCTCGGTAAGTCCAGGGATGCTGGCGGCTTCTCCGCCGGCCACGTAAACTTTGATCTCTGCGAGTCCTAGGGCTCGCTGGATGGGGCCGGCCGTCACGTCCACGTGTTGCACCCGGTGACGCCCGACGTAGCGCTTGTTCCGCCAAAAGATGCCGCTGCGGGTGGCGATGTCTTCTTCCGTGATCCGGTAGCGCCAAGCCTCGAACTTCTTATCCACCAGGACGAACGAGATGATCGTAATCAGAACGTAGGCGCCCACAACGAGAAAAGTTAAGGGCACCGGCAAGTCGCGCTTGCGCTCAATGGCAAAGGCAATGCCGAGGCCGGGAATGAGGAAAAAGAGGGGGCCAAGGAAGGCTCCCCAGCGCCAAACTCGCTTGACCTTTTCATCAAGCTTGGTCCAGGGGGCTGCCCCGGGACTCTGTTGCGGCATTTCCAGCATGGAGATTGTCCTCATGGTATTCGGATTCGGCCCCTTTGATGTTGCAAGTCCCGTCCATTCGGCGCACAAATCCAGGACTCCGGGCGGGTAAACACCGTCGGCATGTCAACGGCCTTTTCTCTCCAGCTCTATTCCCTTCGTGATGACGCCAAATCCGACCTGATGGATACGCTGGCGCGAGTGGCCGAAATGGGCTATGCGGCGGTGGAGTTTGCCGGCCTGCACGGGCACGATCCCGAGGCCGTGCGCCGACGCATGGACGAAGTGGGGCTGACCTGCAGCGGCACCCATACCATGATGGACGCCTTTGCCGAGGAGAACCTGGCCGCCACGGTGGACCTGCACCGCACCCTGGGCACCGACCTTGCCCTCATCCCCTGGGTGCCGGAGGACTCGCGCAACTCCGCCGAGGCAGCCTTGGCCACGGCCGCTGAGTTCACCCGGATCCAATCAGCTCTGCATGCGCATGGGCTCCGCACCGGGTTCCACGTGCACGACGCGGACGTGAAGCCGCTGGCGAGTGGCCTGAGCGCGTGGGACATCTTTGCCGCCAACACCCCCGAAGCCTTTGTGATGCAGTGGGACACCGCCAACGCTTGCCACGCGGGCGCCGACCCGGTGGAGGGCATCCGCAAGCTGGGCGCGCGGTGCCGGGCGCTGCACCTCAAGGAGTATCCCTTTGATGGGCGCGTGATCGGCGAGGGCCAAGTGCCGTGGATGGAAGTGCGAGAGGCGGCGGCCGCCGCCGGGGTGGAAACCTACGTGGTGGAACAAGAGCAATACGGCGACCGCACCCCGCTGGAATGTTGCCGCCTGTGCCTCGTGCAGCTCCGCGAGTGGGGGTGGTAAGTCTATGCAACCGAATCCGTACTCCGTGAGTTCACGCGCGTCGTGGCTGAACCTCTACATCATTGTCGGGGCGCACTATGGCCTGATTGTCTTGCTCTATATCTTTGTTGCACAACAAGTCTTGAAGATGGAACCGCAAGGATTGAATGTGCTTCAGCTTGCAATCCTGGCGGTATCTTTCATCGCCGTGCCCGGAGTGGCCTATTTTGTAACGAAGCCAAAATTGAACCAGGATGGACAAAGGGTCTTGCCGCGATTCCCGGACTTCCAGTCGAAAGTGCTCATCATGTGTTCATTGGCCGAAATCAACACTCTGATCGGCATTTTCGTTGGACGCGGGTATCAAGTCTACATTGGCATTGGTGCCACCGTATTCCTGCTGACCGCTTTCGTGGTTCCAACGCTCATCAAGATGCGCCCGATCTACAAGTTGACCGAAGCTGATTCCAACTGAGGCATTGCTTTGAAAGACCCTCGAGCCAAGCGTCGGGAAATCCTAAGCGAAGTCTTGGGAATCCATGGCAGCAAGACTTGGCTGACGGCCACGGTCATGCTCATCCAGTTCTTTCTGTTCCCGGCGCTGGTCTTCGCGTTTGAAGGTCGGAACGCCAGGCTGCCCGGTCCGATGCAGCCTGAACCGCTCCAGATTGCGATCGCCGTGGCCTCGACTCTCGGAGCCATTGTCGTAAGCCGACAACTCTTGACGCCCAAGTTCAACGAGGCCGAACAGCGTGTTCTCCTTCCCTTTGAATCCTTCGTGACGCAATTCACCATCATCGGGGTTTGCGCGGCGGCCAATGCCCTGATCGGCATCTTCACCGGCAAGGGACCGCAGGTCTACTTCGGCATGGGTTTGTGTTGCGTCCTGCTCCTCACCGTCATGGTGCCGGTATATTTCAAAATGCGCCCCCTCTACCAGACAGCAACAGCAACCCCCCAATCAACTCAACCATGAACGATCCAGATCAAAGCAAGACTCCCGAGCCCTCAGCTGAGTCCGCTCCCAATTCAACGGATCGATGGATGCTTGCCAACGCTCTCTTGGTCGGCTTTGGGGTCTATCCCCTCATTATCGCCGTATCCGGCGCCAAAGCACTCCAAGAGGGCCCCACTGAGCCACACCCACTCCAAATCGCCGCGTTTATCGCCTCTGGATTGGTCGCTTTCGTCTACGCGAGGTTCTTAGCGCGAGGGAGGAGTGAACTTGAAGGAATTTCCAAACCCCCCGATTTTCGACAGTTTCTCTATTGTTTCTTCCTCATCGGCGGTGCCTGCTTATCCAACTCCATCATTGGGGTAGTTACCGGACGTGGGCCGCAAATATGGTTCGGTTTGGGCTTCTGCTATTTCCTCTTTTTCGTCTTGCTAGTGCCGGTGTATTTCAAGATGCGGCCGGTCTACAAGCTAACCGAAGCCTAGCCCCTACTTCTGCAGATCCGGAACCCAGGCCGTGGTGCGCCCGCCCACTGTATCTCGCCGCAGCTCGTGCCCTTGCCACAAATCGGCGCCCTTGCCGCCGCCCCACCGCACATGGAACAGCCACTCCGGCGGGAACTTCTCGTAATCCGCATCCACCGCCACGGCGTGCCCCACCACGTCACGGATGGCCACCCGCAGGGCTTCGGCTTCCGCCGCGCTCAGGCTCGCCGCCGCCCGATCCGGGCGCACCCGCGCCACCAGCAGCACCTCGTCGGCCAGGTAGTTGCCGATGCCGGCCAAGAATTTTTGGTCCAGCAGCAGCGCCTTGATCGGCGCCTTGCGCCGCCCCAGCATCCCCGCCCAGGTCGCGGCATCCGGCAAATCCAGGTGCGCATCCGGGCCAAGCGCAGAGAAACGATGGCATGCTTCCGGCGTTTCTGCGCTCCAAATCCGGCCCAAACGCCGCCCATCCACAAAGGCAATGCGCCGGTCATCCGCGCGCAGTTCTAGCTTCAAGAAGCGCGGCTCTTCACCCGGCACCGCCTCGGCGCGCACTCGGTAGTAATTCACATTGCGCTCTCGCCCGGGGGTCAAATCCAGAATCGCCCCGGTCATCCCCAGGTGCAAGAACAGCACGCCCTCATCCAGCTCTAGCCACATGAACTTGCCCCGGCGGCCGGTGCCCCGCACGGTCTGGCCCATAAGCCGCGCGACCGTGGCCTCGGGCGGCACGCCTTCAAAGACGATGTCATCCGGTCGGGCCACCACTTCGGTTAGCACCCGCCCGGTGAGGGCACTGTCAATCATCCGGCGGGCGGCTTCGACCTCGGGGAGTTCGGGCATATGTTCAGCCTACGCCAAACAATGCCCACCCCTCCCGAGATGCTTAGGTCTTGGCCGCGCTTACTTGCGGCGGCGGCGAGAGATGAGCGCCAAAGCCGCGCCACCCAGAGCGATCATCGAAGCCGGTTCCGGTACCGCCGTCACCGTGATGCGCGCCACTTGGTAGTTCGGCTGCGTGAAGTCCGCGTTCCTGAACTGCGTGTTCGTCAGGATGTTGCCCCCGGCAATGAAGCCCGGGTGTCGGTGCACCACCCCGTTCTCCGGCGTGCCCGTGTTGGGGCTCATCTGCCCCAGGAACGCGGTGTTTATCGGGATTTCGTCGTTCACCTCGGTGCCCGCATCCAGCACACCCGTGCCCAGCACCACAAAATCCGCACCGATCCAGTTGCCCAGTTCGTTGCGCAGTCGGTGCGCCCGGGCGTCATCGTTGCCAATGAAGGCGTCGTTGCTGGGGATGATCATGCTCATAAACGAGAAGTAGAGCGAACTCGGATCGTTGGGCAAGGTCACCACTCGGGACGTGGTCGCGCCCGGGGCGATCGGGCCGATGCCATTCAGCAAGCCGCCGACGCTTCCTTGGCCGCTCGCGGCGAACTCCGTGCCCAAGGCCACTGCATTGCCATCTTCGGCGATGCGCTCGACGCCCGCCGAGGCCGCGCCGCCCTCGCTGAACATATCAAAGTTGCCGTTGTGGAAGCCAAACCACATCGGCGTGAGGAAGGTGCCGCCCGAGGGGGACAGGTTGGTGATGCGGACTTCAACTTGCTGTTGAGCCATGGCCAGATGAGTGGCAAAGACCGCCATCGCGAGAAGGGTGTATCGTTTCATGGAAGAGTTCCGAGCCGGGGCAAAGCCGACTCACCGGAACAAGTCACGGGGCTTTTCGGCGGTTCCCTTGGGTTCAAATCGATCGGTCCGAGGTCGCGATCTTCAAAAAGGGGCGGGACTGAGCGGAACTCTCAACCCGTCCGGAGACTTTATGCTGTGTGGATGCTGACGCCCCGTTGCCGCCGCTTTTGCGGATGTCCGGACCGCCGTGCCTGGCCGCGCCGAGAGACTCGATGAGGCCCTCGCTTGTCGCTCCCGATCAATTCTTGCAGTTGGTCCGCCAGGCCGAACCCCGGCTCCTTCGCATGGCCCAACGCATGGCCGGCCAACGGGAAATCGCCCAAGACCTGGTGCAAGAGGCCGTGCTGAAGGGGTGGGAAATGGTGAAAGCCGGACGCCTGGAGATCGGGCCGGGCACGGAAAGTTGGCTGCGGCAAGCCACCGCCCACGCCTTTCTCAACTGGCGACGACGAGAAAGCAAACGCAAGACGGACGAACTGGCTGAGCACCACGAACCCGCCGACCACGACCCCATGCAGCAACCCCAGCAGCGGCTGGAGCACCTGGACCGCATGGAATGGCTGCGCCAAGGGATGAACGAAATCAGTGAAGACCACTGTGCCATCATTGCGCTGGTTGACCTGGAAGAAATGAGCTACCAAGAGGCTGCCGCCGTGCTGAACCTGCCCACGGGCACCGTGCGGAGCCGCCTCAGCCGCGCCCGGGTGGCCCTGGCAAACGCCCTACTGCGCCTACGACCCGAAATGGATGTGAAGTTTTGATGGAAAAGGTCATCAAGCCCTGCTCGAACATGAGCGCCGCCCTCAACCGCATGGCGCGGGGCGAGAAGCACGGTCTCTGGCTGGCCTACGCCCGCCAACACCTCAAGGGATGCCCGCGCTGCCAGCAAGCCTTTGATGCCATCGTGAGCCTGCTCAACCTGGTTCAAGAAGCGCGCACGGCCCCTGAACCGGAAACCCTGGACGGCCACCGCTGGGAAGCGATCGAGCAGACCATCCGCCGCGCCGAAACACCACCCGAGTAACCCCCGGTAAACAAGAAAGAGCCCCCCAGGCCACTGCCCAGGGGGTTCTCTTCGTTTTGCTTACCCGTGAATGACTGGACTTTAGAAGTCCATGTCATCCATGCCCGGGCCGCCGGCCGGAGCCTTCTTCTTCTCCGGCTTTTCGGCCACCATGGCTTCGGTGGTCAGCATCAGGCCCGCAATCGAGGCCGCGTTCATCAGCGTGCTGCGGGTCACCTTGGCCGGGTCCACGATGCCCGAGGCCACCATGTCCACCATTTCGCCGGTGGCGGCGTTCAGGCCGATGCCGGCCTTGGCGCTGCGCACCTGTTCCACAATCACGCTGCCTTCCAGGCCAGCGTTCTCGCTGATCTGGCGGATGGGAGCTTCCAGCGCACGGCGGACGATGTTCACGCCCGTCAGTTCATCGCCTTCGGCGTTCAGCGCGTCCAGCACGGACTGGCTGCGCAGCAGGGTGGTGCCGCCGCCCGGGACGATGCCTTCTTCCACGGCCGCACGGGTGGCGCTCAGGGCGTCCTCGTAGCGGTGCTTCTTCTCCTTCAGTTCGGTTTCGGTGCTGGCACCCACCTTGATCACCGCCACGCCGCCGCTCAGCTTGGCCAGGCGTTCCTGCAGCTTCTCGCGGTCGTAGTTGCTCTCGGTGTTTTCCATCTGCGCCTTGATCTGGCTTATGCGGCCCATCACCTCGTCCTTGCTGCCCGCGCCTTCGATGATCGTCGTGTCTTCCTTGGTGATGACGACCTTCTTGGCGGTGCCCAGCATGTCAATGGTGACGTTCTCGAGCTTGGTGCCGAGATCTTCGCTGATGAACGAACCCTTGGTGAGGATGGCAATGTCTTCCAGCATCGCCTTGCGTCGCTCGCCAAAGCCCGGGGCCTTTACGGCGGCGATCTGCAGCACGCCGCGAATCTTGTTCAGAACCACGGTCGCCAGGGCTTCGCCTTCAATGTCTTCGGCCAGCAGGATGATCGGGCGGCGGGCTTGCGCCACCTTCTCGAGGAACGGCAGCAGGTCCTGCGCGCTGCTGATCTTCTTCTCGTGGATGAGGATCAGCGGATTTTCCAGCACGGCTTCCATGCGCTCGGGGTCGGTCACAAAGTACGGGCTGATGTAACCGCGGTCGAACTGCATGCCTTCCACGATTTCCAGGCTCGTCTCGCGGCCCTTGCTCTCTTCCACCGTGATAACGCCGTCCTTACCGACCTTGTCCATGGCTTCGGCCACTTGCTTGCCAATCTCGTTGTCGTTGCCCGCAATGGTGGCGACGAACTCGATCTGCTCCTTGTCCTTCACCGGCTGGGCGGTCGCCTTGATGTTGGCCACCACGGCTTCCACGGCCTTGTCAATGCCGCGCTTCACCGCAATCGGGTTACCCCCGGCGGCCACGTAGCGCAGGCCTTCGTTCAGGATGGATTGCGCCAGCACCGTCGCGGTGGTGGTGCCGTCCCCGGCCACGTCGTTGGTCTTGCTGGCCACTTCCTTGCACAGCTGGGCGCCCATGTTTTCGTAGGGGTCCTCCAGTTCCACTTCCTTGGCCACGGTCACGCCGTCCTTGGTAATGGTCGGGCTGCCCCACTTCTTGTCCAGGATCACGTTGCGTCCCTTGGGGCCAAGCGTCACCTTCACGGCGTCGGCCACCTTGTTCACGCCCCGTTCAAGGGCACGACGAGCGACTTCATCAAATGCGAGGGTCTTTGCAGGCATGGGTTTTAGTTCTCCTTCACGATCGCGTAGATCTGGTCTTCATCAAGAATGGTGAGTTCTTCGCCGTCGACGGTCACTTCGTTGCCGCCGTACTTGCTGAACAGCACCTTGTCGCCCACGGTCACGGCGAGCGTGTTGCGCTGGCCGTTGTCCAGGGTGCGCCCGTTGCCCACGGCCACCACGGTGCCCTGGGTCGGCTTCTTCTTTGCGGCGTCCGGAAGCAGGATGCCCCCGGCGCTCTTTTCTTCAGCCTCGTGCACACGCACGACGACCTTGTCTCCGAGCGGTCGAATGTTTGCCATATCTTTCTCGATCTCCCCCGTGCGAGCTCCCGAAAACGGGGTTAGCACTCGCGCGGGCTGTCTGCTAATTCTAACGCCCCGGGCGGTCGCATTGCGCCCCGGATTAGCAAAGATAGGACTAGAGTGCTAACGGGTCCTGAGGCGTCCCGCGAGGCCGGATGATTGTCAGCGAGCGCCGGCCGCCTTCATCCGCTCATCGATCTTGGTGGACTCTTTGATGTACCGTTCTTGGACCTCTGCCCACCCCACGACCTTTCGCTCATCCTCGTAATAGAGGCCTTTGAGACCATAGGTGAGTTCGAAGCGCGTGGCATTTTCTTTGATGTATGCAGCCACATTTCGGAAACGGTTAGCAGGATCGTACGGGAGTTGCTTTAAACCGGAAGCGGCAGAAGAATTCAGCCAGATCACACTCCGAATGTAAGTCGGCGTATCAACCCCCGAATCACTGGGAATGGCAAAGAATGAGATACCCTGGTCGGGCTCGCCAACTTTGCTCTGGAGTTTGAAATTCACAAAAACTGTATGAATTGAATCTTCTTCCGTGATTGGCTCTCCTTTGAGCGCCCATCTCTTGAACAGTTCATTCTCGAAAAACAGGGCAACCTGTTGCCTCGTCACACCCTGAGCCTTCAATTCGTCATTTGTAACGAAGCCGGCCATAGCATGTGCATCGGAGCGCTTCATTGCAGACTCAACATCAGCAGCCACACTGCGGGGTGAAGGAGCACTCTTGCAACTCATGCACGACGCCGCTACCACAACAACGCAGAGATAAAGGAGGGTCGCTATTCTTGACATATTCAGAGCTTATGCTTGTTATTTCAAGGTTGAATCTTGAACCCAATGCTCCCACTTAGACATCACAGCTTTGGCCTTTTTCACGTACGCCGAGCCTGAAAGATTTGTAATGACTCCTCGCTTTGTGATCCGATGCCCGGCGAAGTAGGGGCTTGGAGTATTGCAGTGGAAGTCAAGAGAAATCGGAACCGCTTCCTGAAACTTCACCGCATATCCAGCAAAAATCGTATCATCAATAACTGCTGGGTAGATGCCCGCATACATCTGCTCAGCTACAAGTGTCCCACAAGGCGATTTGAGCATCTCCTCATTGAGCCCGTACCGGTTATTCCAGAACAACAAATAGCTATTCGACGGCAGGTTCATCGTACTTGGCTCTCCGTAGGTGCCCGTCTCGCCGCCGCTATCTTCTCGATACAGCATGAGGGCCATATGAATCTGCTTCCCTCGCAGGAGCGATGCACTCACCTTCGCCCCTTCGGAGGCGCGCCGCACGCTCGGATAGGTTAAGCCCGCCACAATCGCAATGATGGCCAGCACGACGAGGACTTCGACCAACGTAATCCCAGTCGCCTTACTTCTTTTCATAAAGAGCCACCCCCAGGGAACACTTTGGGATCACGGTACAACTCCACGATCCGGCCATCTTGGACCCGAATGAGAGCTGGACGAAAATCCTTCGGTCCTGAATAGCGGGCGAAGGATGCCCACCCTTGAGCGTCAAACTTCGTTTGGCTCCGCTCCGAGACGAGGACGGTGACGTCCTTCTTCCCTATTGCCTTCGACGCGGCTTCCATCAAGCGCACGTCACTACCGCAACCCTTACAATCTGGAATGAGGAGCACCCAATTTGAAACGGGCGCAGCCAAGTCATTGGGCCACTGATCCCCGACCTCTACATTTCGGCGCTCAATGAGATAGGAAGGACAAACTGCGGGCTTCGCTTTGTCGGCCTGCGCATTCGGACGCACCGCCATGGCGACGCATACGGTGGCCATGCTTGCGAGGACGATGCCATGCCACAGTCGAATCACTTCTGACCTCCTATGGAGAGGGGATACCATACCGAAAAAAAAAAAAAGCAACCTTCAAACAAATTTTTATGAAAAACTTGCAATTTAGTTGCCTTGACAACGATTTTGCCCTCAACGGTCACCTTCTTCAACTCAAGCGCCGGACCCTCGCGAAAGTACGGACCGCGAAACCCCGCCGCGCATCGTCCGTCAAAATAGTCACTATGAAATCCGCCGTGATGGGGCGAACTGTGATGGTCTCCGTGCTCTTGGCCGGGGTGGCGTTGATGGGGGCTTCGGGCTGCAATGCGCTCCGTGATGACCGTTACGGAGCCTTGATGGTGAACATTGACTGGCCGGAGGAAACGCGCGGTATCCCCAGCTACGCTCGCAGCGCGCGCATCATCCTGCAAGATCCGGGCGGAGGCTTCGGCTACGGGGGCAACGGCTACGGCGACCGCGTGCAGATCGTCAACCGCAACCGCAGCAGCGCCTACAAAGATGAGATCCGCTTCGACAACCTCATCCGCCGCTACGATGAGGACTATCCGTTCTTCGATCACTACATCGAGGTGATTTTCTACACTGGCACCGGCGGCAGTGGCACCGTGGTGGCCACCGCGCCCTACACGTTCCGCTACCGCGAATTCAACTGGAACCACTCGCTCAACGTGAGTTCTTACACCGCTGCCGAAATTGTCTCGCTCCGCGTGGACGGGCCGTTCACGGTTACGCTAGCGGGCGGCGCTCGCTCGCTCATCGGCACCGGCCTCGACCGCTTCAATCGCAATCTCGCCCTGCCCCCGCGCGCCCTGCGGTGGGAAGTGGTCGGCGGTGATGCCGGCACCATCACCACGGACGGCGTGTTTACGCCGGTGCGCCAGGGCAGCGTGCAAGTGCGGCTTTTCGAAGCCGATGGTTCGGTGGAGCCCGCCGTGGCTACCATCAACGTCGTCCCGTAAGCTCACACGGGCGCAAGAAAAGAGAGACGATCTCCGAACGTGGAGGTCGTCTCTTTTCTTCTCTGTCTCAAAGCCGGATCAGCGGACGTAGTGGATTTCCGGCTCTTCCATGTCGTCCAGCAGCATCATCGCCACAATCGGTAACGGACGCCCCTTGGCGATTTCGCGGGCTTCGTCAAAGCTCACTTGGTCGATGGTCATGCCGACGAGGTCGATCCACTCAGCAAAGCGCACCGCGCCCACTTCTTCCGTGAAGACGGCTAGGCCGTTCACGCCGCGATGGCAATAGCAACCGTATTTCCCGCTCGGCTGGTGGTGCAGCACGTAGAGGACGTCGGGGATGGTGCTTTCCAAACCCATGATCGGACAGGAAATCGTGTTGTTCATCGCTACGATTTCCTATTGGCAGTCTGGCCCCGTACTTTTAGGGGGAGAAGGAAGAATTCTCTCTTAGGAGCCGGCGGAATCGTCGCCAGTTCCCCGGGTGTCGCTCGCAGCCATCGAGGATGGCGCGAACCGCGCGGGCATGGTCGCCGGTGGGCGTCGGCCACGCATCGCTCCTCTCTGCCCCAGTGTAAGCTAAGGCATGGCTTACGGATTGGAAGGCGATTTCGTGCGGCTTGTCCCCTTGGATCATGTCAAACACTTTGAGAACTATCTGATCTGGCTCAACGACGATGCCGTCACCCGTCACTTGCTCGTTGAGTACCCGATGAACCGGTTGATGGAGCAGGAGTTTTTCGACATGCAACGGAACAACCGTGACGAGATCATTTGGGCGATTGAGACCCTCGACGGGCGCCATATCGGGTCAAGCGGAGTCCACAAGATCGATTTCCGCCATCGACACTGCATCACCGGAAGCTTCATTAGCGACCCCGAGTTTCAGGGAAAGGGCCTCGGGACCGACGCCGCTCGAGTCCGTGCAAAGTACCTCTTTGAGACCTTGAACATGCACCGCGTGTACTCGGCGTACCTCGGCGACAACGAGCGAAGTCGACGAATGCAGGAGCGGATTGGAGCCGTCGAAACGGGCCGGTTTCCAGAACGCTACTTCCGGGACGGAAAGTACCTCGACGAGGTGATCATGACCTTGACTCGCGAGGCTTGGTTAGCCAACCTGAAGTAGCATTTCCGCAGCGATGGGAGCGCAGAAAATCCGCGCCCCCTTCGTGGGCTTTAGGCGCGCTTGAAGAAGCGCTTGTTCACCACTTGGCCCGGCACTTCTTGCCCGCGAATCTCCACGGTGCAGGCCGATTCCGCCTTGATGTGCGGCTGCAAGAACGCGAAGGCGACACCCGCCTCCAGCAACGGACTGTAAGCGCCACTGCTCACAAAGCCCACGGCTTCCCCATCCACCCGCACAGTGGCGTCAATCGGGGCGACCCGCTTGGAATCCAGCCGGATGCCGTGCAGCCTGAGCGGCAAACCCGCCGCCTTGCCCCCTTCGATCTTGTCGCGGCCGAGGAACGGCACGTCCGTCTTGCGAATCACCCAGCCCAGACCCGCGCACAGCGGCGAGAGATCGTCCTTGAGCTCGTGGCCGTAGAGCGGCAGGCCGGCTTCCACGCGCAGCGTGTCGCGGCTACCCAGCCCGCAAGGCGTCACGCCGGCGGCGTGCAGGGCATTCCAAAGCGTGGTGGATTGTGCGGCCGGGCAGATCAGCTCCAGGCCATCTTCGCCGGTGTAACCACTGCGTGCGGCAAAGACCGGCACTCCGGCCATGGTCACATCGGCGGTGCCGAACATCGGCAGTGCCCGCAGCTTGTCGCCATCGGGCGTCATCCCGGCCATGATGTCCAGGGCAGCGGGGCCTTGCACGGCAATCATTGCGGTGGCTTCGGTGTTGTCTTCAATGGCCACGCCGAAGGTGTTCTGGGCCGCCATGTGGGCGAGGTCCTTCTGGTGATTGGCGGCGTTGACGACCATGCGGAAAAGGCCATCCCGCACCTTATAAACGATAATGTCGTCCACCAGGCCGCCGTCGGCATTCGGCAACAATGAATAGTGGCCCCGGCCATCGGTCAGGGCGGCGATGTCACCCACCGTGATGTGCTCCAGGTAGGCCTGCACGTTCTCGCCGCTCAGAGTCAGGCGCGCCATGTGGCTCACATCGAACATGCCGGCCCCATTGCGGACGGCCAGCGACTCGGCGATCACCCCCGTGTATTGCACCGGCAGGTCATAGCCGGCAAAGGTGACGATGCGGCCCCCCATGGCCACGTGGGCGTCATATAAGGGAGTGCGGGCGGCTTCGGACACGCAGAAATTATATCAATGTGGGTCGCCGAACGGGCCTTTTCCCGTAAATCGTACGGGGATGTGAAC
>Ga0315902_10007934_pt1 | contig 14414 bp, 15 predicted proteins | sample LakEriMetagenome_9_FD_203523 | JGI IMG/M metagenome (GOLD analysis project Ga0315902, IMG submission 203523) | Freshwater fungal communities from buoy surface, Lake Erie, Ohio, United States - Buoy 12 MA117 | ecosystem: Environmental > Aquatic > Freshwater > Lake > Lake biofilm | place: USA... | reverse complement strand
GGCCGCGGGCATTCCGGCCCGGGTGGGCTATGCCGACGTGCGCAACCACCTCAGCACCGAGCGCATGCGCCAGACCATGAAGACCGACCTCTTCGTCTGGCACGGCTACACCGAGTTGTGGCTGGACGGCCGCTGGGTCAAGGCCACGCCGGCCTTCAACATCGAACTGTGCGACCGCTTCGGCTTGCTGCCGCTGGAGTTCGACGGGCGGGCGGACTCGCTGTACCACCCCTATGACCGCGCCGGCCAGCGCCACATGGAGTACGTGCGCGACCACGGCGCCTTCGACGACATGCCGCTGGCGCGCATCGTCGAGGACTTCCGCCGCGTCTATCCTGGCATGGCCACGGGCGACGACGCGCTGGCGCGGGCCGACTTCGGCGCCGACGTCGCCCGGGAGACTGCCGGCCCGGGCTGACCCGCCGGCGAGTTGCCCCCAGGGCCGGGCCTGGCGCGGACGGGCCCTTGAAAACCCCGGGCCCCGGCCCTATCTGCCCGATCGGCTCGAGAACCTGACCCCTCTGTCTGACCCCTCTCTCAGCCCTTCCTCTTCCTTCACCGACCCCGACCCCAATGGACAAGAAGACCCACTCCTTCCAGGCCGAAGTGCAGCAGATCCTGCACCTCGTCACCCACTCGCTGTACTCCAACAAGGAGATCTTCCTGCGCGAGCTGGTCTCCAACGCGTCGGACGCCTGCGACAAGCTGCGCTTCGAGGCCCTAGACAAGGCCGCGCTGTACGAGGACGCGCCCAACCTGGACGTGCGCGTGTTCTTCGACGCCGAGGCCAGGACCCTCACTATCCGTGACAACGGTATCGGCATGAGCGAGGAGGAGGCCATCGCGCACCTGGGAACCATCGCCAAGAGCGGCACGCGCGAGTTCATGTCACGCCTGGAAGGCGACCAGAAGAAGGATGCCAACCTGATCGGCCAGTTCGGCGTGGGCTTCTACTCCGGCTTCATCGTGGCCGACCGCATGACGGTGGAAACGCGCCGCGCGGGCCTGTCCGCCGAGCAGGGCGTGCGCTGGAGCAGCACCGGCACGGGAGACTTCGAGGTCGAGACCATCGACAAGCCCGCACGCGGCACCGACGTCATCCTGCACCTGCGCGAGGACGAGGCGGAGTTCCTTTCCACCTGGAAACTCAAGTCCATCATCAGCAAGTACTCCGACCACATCTCGCTGCCCATCCTGATGAAGAAGGAGGAGTGGGACGCCGAGGCCAAGAAGCAGGTGGTCAAGGACGAGTGGGAGACCGTCAACAAGGCCGCGGCGCTGTGGGCGCGCAACAAGAGCGAGGTCACCGACGCCGAGTACCAGGATTTCTACAAGCAGATCAGCTACGACAGCGAGGCGCCGCTGGCCTACACCCACAACCGCGTGGAGGGCCGCACCGAGTACACGCAGCTGCTGTACGTGCCGGCCAAGGCGCCGTTCGACCTGTGGAACCGCGACAAGCGCGGCGGCGTCAAGCTCTACGTCAAGCGCGTGTTCATCATGGACGACGCCGAGGCGCTGATGCCGGTGTACCTGCGCTTCGTCAAGGGCGTCATCGACTCGGCCGATCTGCCGCTGAACGTCAGCCGCGAGCTGCTGCAGGAAAGCCGCGACGTCAAGGCCATCCGTGAAGGCTCCACCAAGCGCGTGTTGTCCATGCTGGAGGACGTGGCTGAGAACCAGAAGGACAAGTACGCCGAGTTCTGGACGCAATTCGGCGCGGTGCTGAAGGAAGGTGTGGGCGAGGACTTCGCCAACCAGGAGCGGCTGGCCAAGCTGCTGCGCTTTGCCTCCACGCAGGCGGCCAATGACGATCAGGGGGTGTCCTTGACCGACTATGTCGGCCGCATGAAGGAGGGCCAGGAGGCCATCTACTACATCACCGCCGACACGCTGGCCGCCGCCAAGGGCAGCCCGCAGCTGGAGGTGTTCCGCAAGAAGGGCATCGAGGTGCTGCTGCTGACCGACCGGGTGGACGAGTGGATGCTCAGCCACCTCTACGAGTTCGACGGCAAGCCGCTGCAGAGCGTGGCCAAGGGCGCGGTCGACCTGGGCAAGCTGCAGGACGAGGAAGAGAAGAAGCAGGCCGAAGCCGCCGCCGAAGCCTTCAAGCCGATGCTGGAAAAGCTGCAGGCCGCGCTGAAGGACCGCGCCAAGGAAGTACGCGCCACCACGCGCCTGGTGGACTCGCCCGCCTGCCTGGTGGTGGAGGATGGCGCGATGAGCGGGCATCTGGCGCGCATGCTCAAGCAGGCCGGCCAGTCCGCACCCGAGACCAAGCCCATCCTCGAAGTGAACCCCGCGCACGCGCTGGTCAAGCAGCTGGAGTCCGACGCCCGCTTCGACGACCTGGCCCACGTGCTGTTCGACCAGGCCGTCCTGGCCGAGGGCGGGCAGCTGGAGGACCCGGCGGCGCACGTGCAGAGGATGACGCGGCTGTTGACGGCTTGAGGCACATGCCCTTGCGGGCCGATGATGCGGGGTGCGCCAGCCGGAGACCCCCATGACCGACCCCGGACACAGTTTCAGAAGCCGCCTCGACCCCACGCCCCTGCCCAAGCGGCCGCCCTTGCGCCTGCCCGGCGGGGCGCGGTTGGCCGTGTGGACCATCGTCAATGTCGAGCACTGGAGCCCTGCGTCGCCCATGCCGCGTACGGTGCTGCCCCCGCCCATGGGCCAGCCGCTGCTGCCCGACCTGCCCAACTGGGCCTGGCACGAGTACGGCATGCGCGCGGGCTTCTGGCGCTTCCTGGAGGTGCTGCAGTCGCGCGCCATCACGCCCACCTTCGCGGTGAACGGCTCGGCCTGCGCGCTGTACCCCGAGGCCTGCGGCGCTGCACGCGACGCCGGTTGGGAGTTCATGGGCCACGGTTTCGTGCAGCGGCCCATGCACCGGGTGGAGGACCAGGTGCAGGCCATCGCCGACACCGTCAAGGCCATCCGCGACTTCACCGGCAAGCCCGTGCGCGGCTGGGAGAGCCCCGGCCTGACCGAGACCGACGAGACGCTGGACCTGCTGGCCGAAGCCGGCATCGAGTACGTGGCCGACTGGGTGCTGGACGACCAGCCGCTGACCCTGAAAACGCGGTCCGGCCCCATCGTCTCGGTGCCCTACACGGTGGAGGTCAACGACGTCGTCATCTCCGCGGTGCAGCAGCAGCCGTCGGACGAGATCCTGCGGCGCGGTCGTGACCAGTTCGACCGGCTCTACCAGGAGGGCGAGGCATCGGCCCGCGTGATGGCGATCTCCATCCACCCCTACCTCACCGGCGTGCCGCACCGCATCAAGTACCTGGAGGCGCTGTACGACCACATCCTGGGTCACCCAGGCGTGGTGATGTGGACGGGTGAGCAGATCCTCGACTGGTATCGCAGCCAGACCGCCTGAGCCCGCTGCTCAGCCCATCCGCTCGACCTGCTCCTGCAGCTGGGCGATCTGGTCGCCCCACCAGCTGGCCGTGCCGAAGGCGGGAAAGGCCCGCGGGAAGGCCGGATCGCTCCAGCGCTGCGCGATCCAGGCGCTGTGGCGCAGCAGGCGCAGCGTGCGCAGCGGCTCGATGAGCACGCGCTGCGCTTCGTCGAAGGCCGTGAAGTCCTCGTAGCCGCGCAGCAGCCAGTCGAGCTGGCGGCGGCCGAGTTCGGCGTCCTGTCCATCCAGGAACAGCCACAGGTCCTGCATCGGCGGGCCGTTGCAGGCGTCGTCCAGGTCCACCAGGGTGAGGGTGTCGCCGCGCTCCAGCAGGTTGCCGCGGTGCGCGTCGCCGTGCAGGCGGATGGCCGGTGTGCGGGCCCGGTCGAAGGCCTGCTGCACCCCCTGCAAGGCCGCGCGCGCCGCCTCGCCCCAGCGCGAGGCCAGGCCAGGGTCCAGCAGGTCCAGGGCCTCGATGGTGCGCACGGCCACCTCGCCCAGCGCCGGTGACAGGCTCAGGCGGTGGGCGAAGCGGCCCCGCCCCCCCACTGCGTGCACGCGGCCGAGCAGCCGGCCCAGGCGCTCCCACTGCTCGGGGGACTCCACCGTCGGGTCCCGTCCGCCCTGCCAGGGGCTGACCGACAGCCTCATCCGACCCTGCGGGCGCTCCAGCACCATCAAGGTCTGGTGGACCCCCAGCACCGCCGCCGCGCCATCGCTTGCGGCCTGCGCGAGCGACAGCGGGGCGATGACCGGCACCTCCTCGGCCACCAGCTCATGGGCGAAGTCGTGCTCCTCGAGGAGCTGCTCGTCGCTCCAGCGGCCCGGGCGGTAGAACTTGGCCACCACCGCGCTGCCGTCCTCCAGCATCACCCGGTAGACGCGGTTCTCGTAGGAGTTGAGCTGCAGGATGCGGCCGTCTCCGCGCAGCCCCGCGGCGTCCAGTGCGTCCAGGACCTCGGCAGGCGTGAGGTGGCCGAAGTCGTGGTGCGGCGCTTCGCCCGACATGCGGGCGTGTCAGTGCCGCGTGGGCGATCGGCCGCGACCGGACTCGACGACGATGCCGCCGTCGTCCAGGGGCTCGGGCATCGCCGGGGCCCGTATGCGGCCGGTGTCGGAGGCCGCGCTCCCGAACCCGCTCATGCCCCCGTCGCGCAGGCTGTCGATGCCGAAGAAGGAGTCCTGGAAGAAGCCCGAGTCCTGCCACAGGGTGCTGCGCGGGCGACGCCGGTAGGCGGAACCCGGGCCGAATCCGTCGCGCGCACCCTGCAGGGTGGCCGGCTGCGGCCCGCGCGTGCCGGCCGGGTTGTGCGGCACAAGCAGCTGCAACTCGGGAATGGAGGGCAGGTGGTCGACCGGGCAGCGCAGGTAGCGCACCCGGCAGGCGCCCAGCACGCTGTGCTTGATGTCCAGCACCCGGCGGGAGTTCGCCCGGTCGTTGTCCAGGTCGATGGCGGCGAGCACGCGGCCGTTGGTGCTGCACACGGCGAAGGTCACGTGGATCGAGCCCAGCAGCTCGTACCAGTAGCGCACCTCGGCCGGGTCGTTGGGCTGGCAGAAGCGCACCAGCGGCACCTTGGCCAGCACGATGTGGTGGGGCAGCGCCTCGCGCAGCTGCCGGTAGACCTTGCGCTCGTCCGAACTGAAAACCGGCCGTGGCGAGACCGCCCACTCGGTGGGCAGGGGCTGCTGCCGGGCACGGCGCGGGCGAAGCGCCCACACGGCCACGCCGGCCAGCACCAAGCCGAGCAGCGCGAGCGCGGCGATCCAGGGAAGGGGCTGAGACAGGGCCATGGGGGAAGCGATGTTAAGGCGCACCCTCCCGCGGCGGCACCCCGCAGACCGGGGGATAGGCAGGGGTTTGCGCACTAGTTCACCTGAACCGGTTCCTCTTGACCGTTCTTGGCCGTTCTTGGCCGCCGCAGTGCCGATCCGCTGCCCGCGCGCCGAATCACGCTGCCGGCGGCAACAGCATTGGATATACTGTCGGGCTTTTCCCGAAATCGGCGGGGAGTGGTGTCGCGGTCGCGCTCAGGTGCGTCTGCAGGTCACGGTTCGAGAGGCCACCCCCACAAGTGGCGCCGAGAGCCGTCCCGAAGTCACCCGAACAGCCGAGCCCTGGCCCAGGCAGCAGATGCGTCCTGGGCCGTACCGAGAGACCCTCATGAAGACCTTCAGCGCCAAGCCGGCCGAAGTGAAGCACGAGTGGTTTGTGATTGACGCCACCGACAAGGTGCTCGGGCGTGTTGCCAGCGAAGCAGCAGCCCGTTTGCGCGGCAAGCACAAGGCCATTTACACGCCTCACGTGGACACCGGCGACTTCATCGTCATCGTCAACGCCGAAAAGATCCGCGTCACCGGCTCCAAGGCCACCGACAAGATCTACTACCGCCACTCGGGCTTCCCCGGCGGCATCACGGCCACCCCCTTCAAGGACATGCAGGCCCGTTTTCCCGGCCGCGCCATCGAGAAGGCGGTCAAGGGCATGCTGCCCAAGGGCCCGCTGGGCTACGCGATGATCAAGAAGCTGAAGGTGTATGCCGGTGCCACGCACCCGCACGCCGCCCAGCAACCGAAACCGCTCGAGATCTGAGGACGGCCATGATCGGAAATTGGAATTACGGCACCGGCCGCCGCAAGTCGTCGGTGGCCCGGGTGTTCATGAAGAAGGGCACCGGTCGCATCGAGGTCAACGGCAAGCCGCTGGACCAGTACTTCGGCCGCCAGACCTCCATCATGATCGTGCAGCAGCCCCTGCTGCTGACGGCCAACGCCGAGGCGTTCGACATCAAGGTCAACGTCCAGGGCGGCGGCGAGTCCGGCCAGGCCGGTGCGGTGCGTCACGGCATCACCCGCGCCCTGATCGACTATGACGCGGCCCTCAAGCCCGAACTCAGCCGCGCCGGGTTCGTCACCCGCGACGCCCGCGAGGTCGAGCGCAAGAAGGTCGGCTTGCACGGCGCGCGCCGTCGCAAGCAGTTCAGCAAGCGCTGACGCACCCGGGAGCGGGATACACGTCCCGCCCCGGTACTGATAAGCCATGCGTTGGAAGCTGTTGCGCCGCCGTTTCTCGGTGAGCGCACCGCGCATGATCGTGCGCAGCCACCTGCCCTGGCCTCTGCGCTGGGCGGTGGCCGCGGTGGCCCTGGGTTTTTCCGCGGCCATCGCGCTGTGGGCCTTCGAACTGGGAAAAGACATCGCCGGGCTGGACCAGGACGCCAAGGCCGAGGTGGTGCAGTTGCGCGCCGAGGTGGAAAAGCTGCGTGCCGAGAGCCAGCGTGCCACATCGGTTGCCAACACGGCCGAGAGCCTGCTGCGCGCCGAACGTGCGACGCAGGAGCGTCTGGCTGGCACCCTGCGGCAGCTCGAGGAGGAGTCCCAGGCCCTGAAGGCCGATCTGGGGTTCTTCGAGCGGCTGTTGCCCGCAGGTGCTGCGGAAGGGCTGGTGGTGCGCGGCCTGGAGGCGGTGCCCCGCGGCAACGGCGGACTGCGCTATCAGGTGCTGGTGATGCAAAGCGGCAAGTCTCCCGCCGAGTTCAAGGGCCGCATCGAGGTGGTAGCCTCCGGACTGCTGGCCGGAAAGGCGGCTTCCTGGCCCGCCGCCGAGGGCCCTCGAGACGTGACCTTGCGCCAGTACCTGCGCCTGGAGGGCGTGCTGGACGCCCCCAACGGGGCGGTGATCAAGACCCTGCAGGTCCGCGTGACTGACGCCCGGGGCGTCGAGCGCGCGGCCCGCTCGCTGAATCTGCCTGCCTGAGGACACTGCCATGTTCGGACGCCGCAAGTCCCCCGCCATCCGCAGCCTGATCGGAGAAGGCACTGTCGTGCACGGGCAGGTTCGCTTCTGCGACGGCCTGCGCATCGATGGCGAGGTGCACGGCGACGTGACCGCCGAGGGGCCGAGCCTGCTGGTGGTCAGCGAGAAAGCCAAGGTGATGGGCAAGGTCATGGCCGGCCATGTGATCATCAACGGGACGGTGCAGGGTCCGGTGGAGTCCTCCGAGCTGCTGGAGCTGCAGCCGTCGGCCCGGGTGGACGGTGACGTCCGCTACAGCGTGCTGGAAATGCACGCCGGCGCCCTCATTGACGGTGAGTTGCGTCCGATCAAGAATGCCGAGCGGCCCGCGTTGACGCTGGCCGCCGTCAAGGAAGCCTGAAAGAGACATCATGAACGCCATCGCAGAACCGATCGCCCCCGCCACCGAAGAGATGCCCGCGCCGCTGGTCTTCACCGACAGCGCTGCAGCCAAGGTGGCCGATCTCGTGGCCGAGGAGGGCAACCCCGAACTGAAGCTGCGCGTGTTCGTGCAGGGCGGCGGCTGCTCGGGTTTCCAGTACGGCTTCACCTTCGACGAGGTCGTCAACGAGGACGACACGCAGATGTCGAAGAACGGCGTCACGCTGCTCATCGACGCCATGAGCCTGCAGTACCTGATGGGCGCCGAGATCGACTACAAGGAAGACCTGCAGGGTGCGCAGTTCGTGATCCGCAATCCGAACGCCACCACCACCTGCGGTTGCGGGTCCTCGTTCTCGGTCTGATCGGCTGAGGCCCCGAAGGGCGGTACTTTGCCGGCCTTCCTTCCCGTGCTCCTGCCCCCGCGCGAGGCTGGCGTTCAGCCGGCGCGGTGCAGGGCGCCCAGCACTCTCAGGCCTCGCGCCCCCGTGACCTCGGGGCGGTTGCCGGGCTCCCGCTCCACGAAGGCTTGGGCCAGCCAGGCAAAGGCCATCGCCTCCACCTGATCCACCGGCAGGCCTTCGGCCTCGGTGGTCCCCACCCGCACCCCGGGCAATTGCCGCGCCAGGCGCTGCATGAGGTCGTCGTTTCGCGCGCCGCCTCCGCACACCAGCAGCTCCGTCGTCTGCGGCTGCTCGGCCCGCAGGGCCTGCGCCGCGGCGGTGGCGGTCAGTTCGCTGAGCGTGGCCTGAACGTCGCGCGCCTCGGCGCCCGGTGCGTGGGCGAGGGCGTTGTCCAGCCAGCCACGGTGGAACAGGTCCCGGCCGGTGCTCTTGGGTGGGGCCAGCGCGAAGAAGGGCTCGGCCAGCATCGCCTGCAGCAGCCCGGGGATTGCGCGGCCCTGCGCCGCCCAGGCGCCGCCGGCGTCATAGCGCTGGCCTGTGTGCGCCTCGCACCAGGCGTCGAGCAGCGCGTTGCCCGGCCCGCAGTCGAAGCCGCGCACGGGGTTCGGTGCCTGCGGCAGCAGCGTCAGGTTGGCGATGCCGCCCAGGTTCAGCACCGCCACCGCGCGAGAGGCCTGCGCGAACAGCGCCGCGTGGAAGGCCGGCACCAGGGGCGCGCCCTGGCCACCCGCGGCGATGTCTCGGCTGCGCAGGTCACACACCACGTCAATGCCTGAGAGCTCTGCCAGCAATGCGCCATTGAGCAGCTGCACCGTGTAGCCGGTGCCGTCGAAGGCCTGCGGGCGGTGGCGCACGGTCTGGCCATGCGCCCCCAGCGCCCGCACGTCCTTTGCAGCGACGCTGCAGCGGGCCAACAGGCCCTGCGCGGCCTGGCTGTAGGCCCGTGCCACTGCATTGGCCGCCAGCGCGCTGCGGTGCAGCTCATCAGGCCCGGGAGAGTTCAGCGCCAGCAGCTCGGCCCGCAGGGCGTCGTCGAAGGGCAGGTGCACGTGCCCGAGCAGGCGGGGCGGTGCGGATTCGGGGAACTCGGCCGCCACGGCATCCACCCCGTCCAGGGAGGTGCCCGACATCAAGCCGATGTAGACCGGGGCCTGCGCCGCGGACCGGATCACTCGAACGAGGGGGTGGCCCCAACGGTGGAGGCGATGTCCAGCTTGCCCCGCACCGCCTGCGCCAGCTGGGTGAACTGCGGCCGGGCGGCAGCGTCCAGGGTGAGGGTCTCGGCCGAGCGGGCGATCTTGAGCGGGTCCTGGTGCACGCCGCCGACGCGGAATTCGAAGTGCAGGTGCGGGCCAGTGGCCCAACCGGTGGCGCCCACCGCGCCGACGCGCGTGCCCTGCTCGACACGCTGGCCCTTGCGCACATCGATGCGGCTGAGGTGCGCGTACAGGGTGCTGCGGTCATTCGAGTGGCGCACCTGCACCACATTGCCGTAGCCCGACTGCCATCCGGCGAACTCCACCACCCCGTCGCCCACCACCCGCACCGGCGTGCCGGTGGGTGCGGCGTAATCCACCCCCTGGTGGGCCCGCATGCGCTGCAGGATGGGGTGCATGCGCATGGCGAACCCGGAGGTGATGCGCGAGAACTCCATCGGGCTGGCCAGGAAGGCGCGCTTGCGGCTGCGGCCGGAGGGGTCGAAGTAGGCGCCCTTGGCGCCTTGCTCGAACCAGATCGCCTGGTAGACCCGGCCAGCGTTGACGAACTCTGCCGCCAGCACGCGGCCGGCGCCCTGGTTCCAGGGCGCGGGCTCGCCATCGGCGGTGACCGCCTCATAGACGATGCTGTAGGTGTCGCCCTTGCGCAGCTCGCGGTGGAAATCGATGTCCACCGAGAAGATCTCGGCCAACTGGGTGGCCACCGCATCAGGCACACGGGCCTCGTCGGTGGAGGCGAACAGAGAGCTGCGTATCGTGCCGCTGGCCAGCCGCATCTGGCGCGACAGTGCCACGGTTTCGGTGCGCGAGGCCCAGCGCCCGTCCTCGCGCGAGACAGTCAGCCGCGTGAAGTGAGTGCGCGCCAACTCGGGTGACTCGGCGGGGTAGCGCACCACGAGATCGATCAACCGACCAGCGGCATCGGTTCGAGACTGGGCGATGCGGCCCGAGCGGCCCTCGAGCTGGCGGCGTAGGGCTGCGTCCTTGCGCAAGGCGGTGGCCGCCACGGCATCGGTGACGCCCAGGCGGCGCAGCACGCTGTCCAGCGAGTCGTTGGAGCGGGTGATGTCGCTGCGGGTCAGCTGAAGGTCATGCGCGGCCAGGGCCTCAAGCTGGGAGGTGAGGTCCAGCGTCTGCACCTCCTCCTGCACCAGACGCGGCTCTATGCGAGAGGCATCAGGCGCCAGGGGCGCCACGGCGAAGGCGACTGCACCCGCCAGCGCGAACACCCCCGCGATGCCGCTGGCCACGGCGCGGCCCCGTCGGGAGCGCAGGCGAGGCAACGTGGCAATGAGGCGGGACAGGGCGTCCAATCGGTGATCCTGCGGCGGGTTGCCGGCGGCCTTTGCGGGTTCGTCCGCTGACTGCCGGCCCCGGTGGCTGCCCTGCAACGAGGCTGCTCATGCCGCACCCTAGAATCCCGGGTCGCTTGCAGACCCGATGGGGTGTCACCACGAAATGACAGACCGGGTCGTGCAGTATATCAATCGGTGATCATCCGACCCCCTCGAAAACCCCCAAGCGCGCGCCATGTCAACGCCCTCCGCCGCTGCCGGCGCCGAAGCCCCGCCCCTGGACGACCGCACCCGCGAGGCCCTGGCGGTCACCCGCCGCGGTTGCGAGGAACTGCTGCCCGAGGCCGACTGGGCGGCCAAGCTTGCTCGTTCGCACGCCAGCGGCGTGCCGTTGCGCATCAAGTTCGGCATGGACCCCACCGCGCCCGACCTGCACCTGGGCCACACGGTCGTGCTCAACAAGATGCGCCAGTTGCAGGACCTGGGCCACGTGGTCATCCCGCTGATTGGCGACTTCACCACCATGATCGGCGACCCCTCGGGCCGCAACAGCACCCGCCCGCCGCTCACCCGCGAGCAGATCGAGTCCAACGCCAAGACCTACTTCGAGCAGGTGGGGCTGGTCATCGACATGGCGCGCGCCGAGGTGCGCTGGAACAGCGAGTGGAGCGATCCGCTGGGCGCGCGCGGCATGATTTCCCTGGCCTCGCGCTACACCGTGGCGCGCATGATGGAGCGCGACGACTTCGCCCGGCGCTTCGCCGGCGGGGTGCCGATCTCGGTGCACGAGTTCCTCTACCCGCTCATGCAGGGCTACGACTCGGTGGCACTGAAGAGCGACCTGGAACTCGGCGGCACCGACCAGAAATTCAACCTGCTGGTGGGCCGCCATCTGCAGCAGGAGTGGGGCCAGGAGCCGCAGTGCATCCTGACCATGCCCCTTCTCGAAGGCCTGGACGGCGTCGAGAAGATGAGCAAGAGCAAGAACAACTACATCGGCATCACCGAGCCGGCCAACACCATGTTCGCCAAGGTGATGTCGATCAGCGACACGCTCATGTGGCGCTGGTACACCTTGCTGAGTTTCCGTGCCGAGCGCGAGATCGGGGCCCTGAAGGCCGAGGTCGACGCCGGCCGCAACCCCAAGGACGCGAAGGTCATGCTGGCGCTGGAGATCACGGGCCGCTTCCACGGCACTGCCGCCGCCGAGGCCGCGTTGCAGGACTTCCACAACCGCGCCGCCGGCGGCATTCCGCACGACATTCCCGAGGTGGCGCTGTCAGGTGCGCCACTGGGTCTGGGCCCGCTGCTCAAGCAGGCCGGTCTGGCACCCTCCAGCAGCGAGGCGATGCGCCTGATCGAGCAAGGCGGCGTGCGCATCGACGGCGCCGCCGTCGAGGACAAGGGCCTGAAGCTCACAGCCGGCACCTACGTGGTGCAGGTGGGCAAGCGCAAGTTCGCGCGCGTCACGCTGGCCTGAGGCGGCTGCGGCGCAGCGCAGGCGGCAGCACGCGGCGATGGAGGTCCGCTCCTACCTGAAGCTGTCGGTGGCGGTGGCCGTGGTCACCATCGTGCTGAAGACGGGTGCGTGGTGGGTCACCGATTCGGTGAGCCTGTTGTCGGACGCGCTGGAGTCGCTGGTCAACCTGGCCGGCGCCATGTTCGCCCTGGCGATGGTGACGGTGGCCGCGATGCCGGCCGACGACGACCACCCCTACGGCCACCACAAGGCCGAGTACTTCTCCAGCGGCTTCGAGGGCCTGCTCATCGGGGTGGCGGCACTGGCCATCATCTGGGCGGCTGGCCACCGCCTGTTCGACCCGCAACCGCTCGAGGCCGTGGGCCTGGGTCTGGCCCTGTCGGTGGTCAGCTCCGCCCTGAACGGGGCGCTCGCCTGGGCCATGCTGCGCAAGGCACGGGAGCACCGCTCGATGGCGCTGGAGGCCGACGCGCGCCACCTGTTCACCGACGTCTGGACCTCCGCCGGCGTGGTGGCCGGCATTGTCGTCGTCACCGCCACCGGCTGGCTGTGGGTGGACCCGGTGGTGGCGATCGCGGTGGCGCTGAACATCCTGCGCGAGGGCTTCTCGCTGGTGCGCCGCTCGGCTGACGGGCTGATGGACCGGGCGGTGGAGCCCGAGGTGCGCGCCGAGATCGAGCGCACGCTGGACGTCTTTCGCCACCAGGCCATCCGCTTCGACCACGTCACCACCCGGCGCTCGGGCGCTCGGCGCTTCGTCGACCTGCACATGCACATGCCGGCGGGCTGGACACTGGGACGTGCCGCGGCGCTGCGCACCTCGGTGGAGCAGGCGCTCATGAGCGCGGTGCCCGGGTTGCGCGCCACCCTCCAGCTGCTGCCCATGGACGTGGAGGCCCACTTCGACGACCCGAAAGACCTGCTGTGATCGCGATGCTGCAGCGGGTGACCGAGGCGCGGGTCGACATCGCCGGGCAGACGGTGGGCGCCATCGGCCCCGGGCTGCTGATGCTGGTGTGCGCCGAGCCTCAGGACACCGAGGCGGTGGCGGCGAAGCTGGTGGACAAGGTGCTGAAGCTGCGTATCTTCGCCGACGAGGCCGGCCGCATGAACCGCAGCCTGGTCGACGTGGGCGGCGGTCTGCTGGTCGTCTCGCAGTTCACGCTGGCGGCCGACACCCGCGGCGGCAACCGCCCCAGCTTCTCGGCGGCGGCTGCGCCCGCGCAGGGCGAGGCGCTGTATGAGTCGGTGCTGCGCCACTCACGGGATCGCCACCCGCAGGTGGCCAGCGGCCGCTTTGGTGCCGACATGCAGGTGCACCTGGTCAACGACGGACCTGTGACCATCCCGATGCGGCTCACCTCCTGAGCGCCTGAGGGGCTAAGTCCCGCGGCAATGAAAAAGCCGGCCCAGGGGCCGGCTTGTTGCCTGCAGCGCGGTGCGATCAGTCGGCGTACTGGCCGGCGGCCTTGATGACCGGGCCCCACTTGTTGATCTCAGCCTCGACGAACTTCTTGTGTTCGGCAGGGCCGAGACGACCGTCGCTGACGACCACCGCACCCAGAGCCTCCTGGCGCTTGATGAACTCGGGGTCGGCCAGCGCCTTGCGCAGCGCGGCGTTGAGTTGGTCCTGGACGGCCTTGGGCGTGCCCTTGGGCGCGTACATGCCGTGCCAGATGCTGACGTTGAAGCCCTTCATGCCGGACTCGTCCAGCGTCGGCAGCTTCGCGAGTGCGGGGGTGGTCAGGCGCTTGGGGCTGGTGACGGCGTAGCCCTTGACCTTGCCGCCCTCGATCTGCGCCGAGGTGTTGGTGGTCTGGTCGCACATGATGTCCACCTGGCCGCCCATCAGGTCGGTCATGGCGGGGCCCGTGCCCTTGTAGGGGACGGTGGTCATGTCGATCTTCAGGCTCTGCTGGAACAGCAGGCCGCACAGATGCGAGGCGGCGCCCAGGCCGGCGTTGGCCAGGTTGATCTTGCCCTTGTTGGCCTCCAGCCACTTCACCAGCTCGGGCATGGTGTTGGCCGGCAGCGTGGGCCGCGCGACGATGGTCATGGGCACATCGTTGACCATGCCCAGGTACTCGAAGTCGCCCAGGGTGTCGTAGGGCATCTTGCGGTACAGGGCCGGCGAGGTGGCCATGCCGATGTGGTGCAGCAGCACGGTGTAGCCGTCCGGGGCGGCCTTGGCCACCTTGGCGGCGCCCAGGGTGCCGCCGGCGCCGCCGACGTTGTCGATGACGACGGTCTGGTTGTTCAGGTGCTTGCTCAGCACCACGCCCAGGTCACGGGCCACCTTGTCGGTAGGGCCGCCGGCCGCGAACGGCACGACGATGGTGACGGGCTTCTCAGGGTAGGCGGCCAGCGCGGAGGCGGACAGCACGGCCGAGGCCAGGGCAGTGAACAGCTTCTTCATGTCGAAGGCTCCAGGG
>Ga0315902_10007932_pt1 | contig 14419 bp, 8 predicted proteins | sample LakEriMetagenome_9_FD_203523 | JGI IMG/M metagenome (GOLD analysis project Ga0315902, IMG submission 203523) | Freshwater fungal communities from buoy surface, Lake Erie, Ohio, United States - Buoy 12 MA117 | ecosystem: Environmental > Aquatic > Freshwater > Lake > Lake biofilm | place: USA... | reverse complement strand
GGCCTTCGTGATCGAGACCGGCGGCCTCGTGAAGCGGTTCGGACCGCGGACGGTGCTCGACCGCGTCGCCTTGCGGGTGCCACACGGGCAGGTGATCGGCCTCTTGGGCCTCAATGGCTCCGGGAAGAGCACGCTCATCAAGTGCCTGCTCGGGCTCCTGCGGCCCGACGCCGGCTCCGCCGCCATCCTCGGCACCGATTCGTGGCAGCTCGCCGCGCGGGATAAGGCCCTGATCGGCTACGTGCCCCAGGAGACCATGCTCTATCCCTGGCTGACGGTGCGGCAGACGGTGGCCTACGTGTCGAGCTTCTATTCGCTATGGGATCGGCCTTGGGGCGAGGAACTCATCCGCCGCTGGGATCTGCCGCTCGGCCACCGCGTCGGCCCACTCTCGGTGGGCCAGAAGCAGAAGCTCGCGCTCGTCTTGGCCTTGGGCCACCGGCCCGAGGTGCTGATCCTCGACGAGCCGGTGGCGAGCCTCGACCCGGTCGCCCGGCGATGGTTTCTGGAGACGGTGCTCGAGACCGTCGCCGACGGCGTCGGCACCGTGCTTTTCTCGACCCACATCACCTCCGACTTGGAACGAATCGCGTCGCACGTGGCACTTCTCCGCGACGGCCGGCTCGAGTTTCACGACGAGATCGATGCCCTCAAGGAGCGGATCAAGCGGCTGCGGATCACGGCCCCGGCCGACCTGCCCCGCGACTTCCGCCTCCCGGGCACGCTGCACGCGGCGGTGAGCGGCAGCCAGGCGATCGTGACCGTCGACGGCGTGGACGAGCGGCTCATCGCCGACGTCCGCGAGCGGTTCGCGGCCGACGTGATCGTGGACGACCTGAACCTCGAGGAGATTTTTCTCGAACTGCATGATGGCGCCCCGGCAGCCGCTGCGACCACGAGGTGATCGCATGCGGCTCCTGCAACAGTTCGGGATGGTGCTCGTGGCACTCGTCGCCCAGCGGTCGTGGGCCGCTGGGCTGGGGTTCTGCCTCATCATGTCGTGGCTGACGGTGTCGGGATTCCTCGACGGGCCGGCACCAGTCAGCGAGCTATCGATCATCGAGAGGCCGTCCGTGCCGGCATACAGCGGGTCCAACGTCATCCCGCCGGAACGGCTGGCCACGACGCGACACTGGTACGCGATCGGGACGCCACAGTACTTGATCGGGTTGCCGGGAGGGGATCGGCACGGCGACTGGGAGATTCTCGACCGGCTTCCGGCCCTCGAGCGGTTGTGGCTCGACGGCCCGCAGGTCACGAAGGAGGGGTGGCGGCGGATCGGCGAGCACCCGGCGCTCGAAGTCCTGTCGCTTCGGAACGTCTGGAGTGGCTACTCATCCGGTGACGGTGACTTTGCCCGCGACGGCCGCGACGCTCTTGCGCGACTGCCGCGGCTGCGATCCTTCGAGCTCTATCGCCTCGACCTGAGCTCCAAGGTCCCGGGCCGAGACCTCGGTGTTCTCCTGCCGCCGCTGCCCGCCCTGCCGCCCCTGCCCGCCCTGGAGACGTGCAGCATCGGGCCGCTGAATCTCGAGGCCAACCTCCGAACACTCGCCGACGGCTCCCCCGCCCTGCAGAGGCTCGCCGTCGTCACTGGGCCCGACACCCCGTTCACGCCAGCCATGATCGACGCGGTGCGGATGATGTCGCACCTTCGCGAGCTTTCCGTTGTGGCATGTGACCAGGGGTACGGGATCGACGAGGCTGCGACTCGTCGTCAGGTTGCCGAGGTGGCGGCTGCCGTGCCAGGGGTGAGGGTTCGGCCGGGCTTTTATGAACCCAATCTTTGGAGGAAAGTATCGCGGGCTGCTTTTGTTTGGCCTCTGGCCGTATCGCTCTTCTTCTGGTTTGGAGTGAGCACGCTCCTGGCCACGCCGCTGGGGTGGATGCTTCCGGGTCGGCTCTCAGCTCATCTCTTCTGGCTCATCGCGGCGTCGATCGTGGCGTGTGCGGCGTTCGTCGCGCTCTGCCTCCAACTGGGCGTGGATTGGCTGCGGGCTGTCGCGGTCGCCGCAAGCGCTATCGCGGTCGCCTCGTTCGTGGTTCGCGATATTGTGAAATACATGGGTTTCCTCGCGCTCATGTCGATGGTCAGCAATTTCGTCGTTCCGCGATCCCGGGTCGAACACTGGCTGATCGAGGGCGATTCCGTGGCGGCGATCGGCATGCTGATCGCCGCCACGGCGGTGATTGCCACGCATCTCCGCCGGCTCGCTGATAAGCCGCGGATCCTCGCCGAGCAGGGCCGTGAGGTGCCATTCGGCCTCGTCGCAGACGCGAGCCAACTCCAGCCGCCCGAGCGGCGGCGGTGGCTGGGCAGCATCGGCGATCTGTTCGCGGATGCGACGATCGACAGGCAGATCGCCAAGCCGCCGCCGGCCGGGATCACGACCGCGGTGTGCTTCGCCGAGATGCTCCGCCGTCCGCAGTCGAGGCTGCCCGTCCTGGTCGTCGCCGGCCTGACCGTCGCGGTGCCGCTGGTGATTCTCGGCTTCGCCATGCCGGATCGCGGGCAGCCTTCGCTGCGAGCCAAGCTGCAGATATTCGCGATGCTTCCGGCAACCGCAGCGTCTTTGTCGATGCTCGCCAGGGCATGGTTTCGGCGGCGGAGCAGCGCGGCGGTCGATTTCCTGCGGCCGGTGTCACGGCCCGCCTACTGGCAGGGTCTTTGCCGGGCGACCGCCCGCGATCTCGTCGTGCCGGTGACGGTGGTGGCGTATGGGCTCGTCGTGTTGCTCTGGTGCGAAGTCAGAGGGCAGTGGCTCCCGTGGATTCCGGCCATGCTGGGGTTCATCGGATTCGTCGCCATGGCCCAGGCGATGCTGATCGTCGCCGCCACGAGTCGGAGGGCGGTCACGATTCTCATCGTCGCCGCCGGCGTCGTCGCCGCGTACTTCACGATGCTCTTCTCCGTCGCCACGGCGATGGACGAGGTTCAGGGGAGGATGGTGGGGCGGCGTCTGGATCCCATCCTGGTCGCGGTGGCTGTCCTCGTCGTCGGCCTCGCGATCCGGGCTGCCGTGCTCTGGAAGGTCGAGGATCGCGAGATCGGATGACAGGCCAGACCGAGGCAGGCGGTCGCAGTCATCACGTCGACGGGCGGCGGGCCACGGGCGAGACTTCGTCGAGGCGGGTGTTCATCGTGGCCTGCTTGCCGCTGCGGCAGATCGTCTTGATCTCGATCAGGTCGATCCCGTGGGCAACGAGTTGCCGCTCAACCTGCTCGACCCAGCGTGCGCTGGCAATGGGCTTCATGGAACGACTACTTTCGGATCCGGATCGTGTATCCGAGCGGATCATCGGCCGATCCCCACCCGAACGCGAGTCCCACGTGGGCGATCGCGATCCACGCGGCGACGAGCGGCGCGGCGGCAAGCCACAGGGGGGCGAGGATCCAGCGCCAGGCCGACGACGGCGCGAGACCCCGGCACCAGAGCACGACGAGCTTGTTGGCGATCGCCGTCACGTCGGTGCCCCGGGGCTCCACCGACACTGCCGAGAACATGCCGAAGATCCGCACGAGGGCGGTCGGCGTGTAGCGAAAGTAGTCGTGCGGGATGTAGTGGAATCGGGCGCTCCAGGGCACGGTGATGAACCCCTCCCCGCCCGGCTTGAGCACCCGGTGGATCTCCCCGACGAGCCGTGTGTGCTCGTAGACATGCTCGAGCACCTCGGTGCAGAGGACCGCGTCGAAGGTGCCGTCGGCGAACGGGAAGACGCCGCCGTCGAAGGTCGTCACGTCCGGGTTGGCGTAGCCAAACGCCCCGGCATCGACGATGTCGAGCCCGACGTACCGCGTGCGAGTCGCATCGAGCAGGAAGCGATACGGCGATTGACCGCAGCCCACGTCGAGCACCGCGCCCGACCAGCCGGGCAGCACGCGCCGCAGGTGGCGATAGACCGTCAGCACCTGAAAGTCGACCAGCATGCGGCCGTGGAAGGCGAGCCTGCCGGCGAGCGACTCGCGCCTCCTATGAGGCCGCGGGCGGAATCCTTCGGGGGCGGGGGCGTGTGGGCTCATGGTGTCTGTCCGTCGCCCCAAGGCTACTCGTGCCGGAGGTCCGGACGCGAACACGTCGGCAGGGATCACACTGGGCACGGTGCCCGCGTGGATGCGGCCGGGACGCGGCGGTAGGATGAGAGCAGTGGCTGTGAGCCGGCCGCCGTTTGGAGGTACCGGCATGATCGCGACGCCGATAGATCGTGAAGCACCAGACCGTGCCGAGGATGGACATGCCACCTGACGGCTGGATCACCCTCCCGCCCGACCTCGTCACGCGGCTGACCGCGTTTCGGGCTCGCGTTCGCCGGATCAAGTTTCTCGAGGCGGTGTGCCTCGCCGTCTGCGGCGTGGCGCTCGCCTTCCTCGCCGTCTTCGTCTGCGACCGGCTCGGCGAGACCCCCGCGGTGGTGCGGCTCGCCGTGCTCCTGGCCGCCGTTGCCGCCTGCCTCGCGGTGCCGCTGGCGATCCGCCGCTGGGGACTCGGCCTCGCTTCGCTCGAACAGGTGGCGCGGCTGATCGAGCGGCGGTTTCCCACCGTCGGCGACGAACTCCTCGGCATCATCGACATCGTCCGCACCGGCGCCGCGGGCCAGGCGCGGTCGCGGGCCCTGTGCGAAGCCGCCGTGGCGCAGGTGGCCGAGCAGTCGCGGCGGGTCGACTTCACCGCGGCCATGCCCCCGGCGCGGCTCGGACGCTGGGCCGTGGCGGCGGGACTGCCGCTCGCCGCCTGCGCTGCGCTTGCTGCGATCGCGCCCGCCGCGGCGGCCAATGCCTGGGCTCGGCTCGCCGCCCCCTTCGCCGCGATCGAGCGATTCACCTTCGCCCGCGTCGCCCCACTGCCGGAGCGGGTGGTGGTGCCGCACGGTGAGTCGGCCGAGGTCCGCGTGGCGCTCCGCGACGACACCCAGTGGCGACCCGACGACGCGACGCTGCGGATCGGACGGCAGCCGCCCATGGCCACGCGGCGCGACGGCGACGAGTATGTGTTCACCGTATCGCCGCAGGTCGCCGACGGGACGCTCGCCCTCGCGGCCGGCGACGCGCGGCAGCGGGTGCGGCTCGCGGCCGTGCACCGGCCGGAACTCGCCGGCCTCGAGGCCGAGATAACGCTCCCCGAGTATCTCCAGCGGCCCGGCAGCCGGCGGCAGGACATCCGCGGCGGGATGATCGCGCCGGTGAAGGGCAGCAGCGTGTCGATTGTCGCCACCGCCACCCGCGACCTCGCGGTGGCAAGCGTCGACGGCGAGGCAGTGCCCCCCGCCGGTAAGGAGATTCGCACGCCGCCGCGGATCGTAGACGGTGAGGAGAAGATCGCGCTGTCGTGGCGCGACGCCGACGGCCTCGAGGCGGCGGCGCCGCTCGAGCTCGTGATCGCCGCCCGGGCCGACGAGCCGCCGCTGGTGGTGATGCTCGACGTGCCGCAGACGCGGGGCATCCTCCTCGAGACCGACACGCTCAAGTTCAAGGTCGCGGCCCGCGACGACTTTGGGATCCGCCGCGTGGGCCTCGAATGGGAGGGGCTCGCCGACTCGTTGGCGGCTGGCGGCACGGCGACCGATGCGGCGGCGCTCGAAAAGGGAGAGCGGATCCTGCAGGCTGGCGGCGGCGAGGTGGAGTCGCTCGACGCCGCGGCCACGTTCTGCCCCGATGCCCTGGGCATCCGCCCGCAGCCGATCGCCATCCGGGCTTTCGCCGAGGACTTCATGCCGGGCCGCGGCCGCGCGGTGTCATCGCCGCTGGTGCTCTACGTGGTCGATCGGGCCGAGCACGCGCTGGTGCTCAACACCCGGCTCCAGCAGTTCCGCCAGCAGGCGAGCGAGGTCCGCGATCGCGAGATGGGCCTGCTCGCCACCAACAAGGAACTGCGGAAGCTGCCCGCCGAGCAGTTGCTCGCTGCCGAGAGCCGGGCGCGGCTCGAGGCCCAGGCCGCAGCCGAAGAGGCGAATGCCCGCCGGCTCGACCGGCTCGTGGACGAAGGGGCCGACCTCGTCCGCGAGGCGCTCAAGAACCCCGAGTTCGAAGCCACCACGCTCGAGCAACTGGCTGAAGACATCCAGACGCTCGCCGAGATCGCTGAGAGCCGGATGCCCGGCGTGGCCGACCTGCTCGCGCAGGCGGCGAGCGCGCGGCTGGCCTCGGGCAAGCCGCAGGATGGCAAGCCCCGACCGGGCCAGGGCAAGCCGCCGTCGGGCAAGCCGGGCGAGCAGCAGCCGAGCGAAGGAAAACCGGGCGAAGCTCAGCCGGGCGAGCAGGCGTCGGAGTCGAAGCCGAATCAAAAGCCGGGTGAGCCGGGTGGCGCACAGCCGCCGGGAGCGGAGTCGCCGCGGGTTGGCGAGCAGCGGGAGCAGGCTGGTGGTGGCGCGCCCGAGGCTGGAGAGCATGGCGAGCCCCCGGCGGCGCCGCTGCCGCAGGTCGTCGATACCGAGTCATCGCAGCAGCCGAAGGACCCTCAGCAAGGAGGCGGCAAGCCCGGTGGACAGGGGCGGCTCGGCCTGCCCTCCACGCAGGCCGGCGTGGCCCCGCCCCAGGAGCAAGGCGAGGAGAGCGAGCCCGCCGCCGACGAGGCGCTCGACGAAGCGATCGCGAAGCAGGAGGAACTGCTCGTCGAGTTTGCGAAAGTGGCCGACGAACTCGCCGCGGTGATGGCCCGGCTCGAGGGAAGCACGTTCGTGAAGCGACTCAAGCTCGCCTCGCGGGAGCAGGGGGAGATCGGCAGCCGGATCGCGGCGATGGCGGCCGAGGCCTTCGGCAAGGCCGACCGGCAGCCCGAGCCGGTGAAGCGAGCCCTCGGCGACGTCCGCGAGCAGTCGCTCCGCGAGACCGACCGGATGTCGGCGCTGATGGACGACCTGCAGGCCTACTTCGACCGCCGGCAGCTGCCTGCCTTCCATACGGTGCTCGAGGAGATGAAGGAACTCGACACGCTCGGCAGTCTCCGCCAGCTCTCCGACGACGTCCTCAAGGAGGCGGGCATGTCGATCGCCCAGGCGGAGTTCTGGTCGGACACGTTCGATCGGCTCGCCGACGACCTCGTGCCGCCGCCGCAGTCTGGCAGCGGCGAGGGAGGCGGGCCGCCGCGGGAGAGCGTGCCGCCGGAGGTGGTGCTCGAAGCGATGAAGATCCTCGAGGAGGAGGTCAACCTCCGCGAGGAGACCCGCGTGGCCCAGCAGGCGAAGGCCGCGGTGGCTCCCGACGAGCATGCGGCCCAGGCCGAAAAGCTCGCCGACCGGCAAGACGCCCTCGCCGACCGGGTCGTCGATCTGGTCGATCGGCTCCTCGAGGAGCCCGACGGCGAGCAGGCGTTCGGCCAGGAGATCCAGCTCTTTGAGAAGGTGGAGGAGGTGATGGCCGAGGCGACCGACCTGCTCGGCACGCCCGACACGGGGCCGAAGGCGATCGGCGCCGAGACGGAAGCGATCGAACTCCTGCTTGCCGCCCAGGCCGCGGCCTCGAACGGCGGCGGTGGTGGTGGTGGTGGAGGCGGCGCGACGCCCGGCGGCGGTGGTACGGGCACGGCCACGAGCGCGGCGCTCGCGCTCGCCGGTCGCGGCAATCGCAGCGGCCGCGGCGAGGGGGGCGAGAAGGACCAGGCCACCGGCACCAGCGGCCGCGTGCTGCCCGAGGAGTTCCGCGCCGGCCTCGACGCCTACTTCAACAAGTTCGAGAAGGAGCGAAAGTGATGGTGCTGCGTACGATCCTCGGCATCGCGCTGGTTGCGGCGGCGGTCACGGCCCGCGGGCAGGGGCCGGTCGTCCGCTACGGCGACCCGGTGCCCCGCGATGTTCGCGAGATGTACGACGCCGGGCTGCGGTATCTCATCAAGACGCAGGACGACAGCGGCGCGTGGAAGGACGGCCAGGCCGGCCCCGGCGTGACCGGGATGGCGGTGATGGCCCTGCTGGCCTCGGGCGAGGATCCGAATCACGGGCCCTACCGGGTGCCGATTCGCAAGGCGCTGCGGAGCATGATCGTGGCCCAGAACGCGGAGACGGGATTCCTCGGCTCGGGCCAGGGACACGACAGCATGTACCAGCACGGCTTCGGAATGCTGGCGCTCTCGGAAGCCTACGGCACCGTCGACGACCGCACGCTCTGGAGCGAGGCCGCGGCCGGCAATCAGAAGGGGCGGCCGATCGGGCAGGCGCTCGAACTCGCGGTGCGGTGCGCGGTGACGAGCGCGAAGAATAATCCGAACGGGGCCTGGCGGTATTCTCCCGATGCCAAGGACGCCGACACGTCGGTGAGCGGCGCCGTCATGATGGGGCTGCTCGGGGCGCGGAACGCCGGCATCGAGGTGCCCGACGAGGCGATCGACAAGGCGATCAAGTACTACGCTTCGATGACCGGGCCCAACGGCCAACTCGGCTACTCGGGCGGCCCGGGTGGTGGCAGCGACGCCGTGACGAGCATCGGCGTGCTCGTGTTTGCGATCGCGCGGCAGAAGGCGTTGCCCCAGTACGTCAAGGCGTCGAGCTACCTCAAGGGTCGGTCGCTCGGCAACGAGCAGCCGGGCGCGGAGGGCTATCCGACCTACACCCGCTACTACCGCGCCCAGGCCCTCTTTCAGGCCGATGTCGCTGTCTGGGAGAAGTGGAACGCGGGACTCGTGAAGGAGATGAAGGGCATGCAGGCGAAGGACGGCAGCTTCGCCGGGTTCGCCGGACGCGGCGGCGGGTTCGGCGGCACGGTCGACACGTCGCTGGCGCTGTTGTCGCTCGCGGTCAACTACAAGTTCCTCCCGGTGTACGAACGATGAGGTGTGCCATCACAATCCGCTGGCGCACGAGTTGCTCGGCGGTGATCGCGGCGGCCACGATCGCCGCCGCCGCGATGGGGAATCAGGACCTCGTCGTCCAGCCGAACGACGAGGGCATCGAGGAGTTCGTGCCGGACAACGAAGAGCTGGGGATCGACCTGCAGGCGGAGGTGATGATCGAGAATGGTCCGCAGCCTGCGGCCGCGGCTCCCGGCGGCGGGTTCCTCGGACTGGGGCTGCGGGCGATGTTCAACGCGATCGCGCCTCAGCCCCGGCCGGTAGGCGAGCAGCAGGCGATTCCTCTCGACGGCACCGAGGACGGCGAGATGCCCAAGGACCCCGCGCAGGCCCAGCGGTGGCAGCAGCGGAAGCAGATTCGTCAGCAGGCCAAGCACATGGAACAGCTCTTTCAGCCGGTGCTACGGACCGAGCTGGAAATGGTCCGCCAGGCCTGCCCGAACCTTCCTCCCGAGGCTCGGGGAGAGGTGCTCGCGGCCGGTCGGGCGGCGGTGACGAAGACGGCACTGGAGTTTGCGACCCGGCAGATGCTCGGCGGCCAGCCGCGACGCGCCTTCGACGCGCGACGGAGCATCCAGAATCCGATCGCGAAGACGCTCGAGCCGCATGCTTCCGCCGACCAGTTGGCGGTCTATGCCCGCGAGCAGGCGGCGCGGATGGCCCGCCGCGGCGAGGCAGCCAGGGTGGCGATCGTCGCCAAGCTCGATCGACAGCTCGACCTCTCGGCGGCGCAGCGGCAGGCGATCGAGGATGATCTCGAAGCCCGCTGGGAAGATGCCTGGCTCCGGGAACTCGACGACACGGGCATGGTGATCAACAACTTCCGGCCCGCGCCAGACTATGCCAACGCCTGCATCGAGCCGCACCTCGACGAGGTCCAACGGAACGAATGGACGAGGTGGCGAAAGGCGGCCGGGATGGCGGTGGTCGGCATGCACGTCGGCTGGAACTTCGACGGCCAGGGGCTCCATCAGGAGGACGACTGGTGGACGCAGGGAGCCTCGCCATGAGTCCTTCGCGGCGGATCTGGACGTGTGCGGCGCTGCTCATCGGCTGCGGGTCGGCGTGGGCCGAGGACGATCGCGTGGTCGAAGAGCCGCCCGCACCTCAGGCCCAGACGGAACAGCAGCATCTCATCGACCTGGGTGCCAACTTCGACGCGAATCTCTTCGAGCAGGGGGGCAACGGCTGGGTGCTCCGCGGCGGCAATGCGAACATCGTGATGGCCCCGCAGGGCCAGCTGATCCTCAACGGCCGCCGCGTGATCCTGCCGGGCGGTGCCGCCGCCGCCGAGGAGCAGCCGCCGGAATCGCCGACCTTTTCCCGGGCTCGGAGCCTCGGCGAGAAGCGGCTGGAGCGGATCGCCGCATCCTGCGAACTGACCGACGCCCAGCGGCGGAAGCTCCGCCTCGCGATGGAGTCGGACATCCGGCGGTTTGCCGCCGCCGTCGATGCCACGCGGGCGAAGTACGCCGGCACCCGGGTGAATCTCAACGACCCGGAAGGCCAGAAGAAGTGGCACCAGTTCCAGCAGGACGTGCAGGAGTGCCGGCAGTTGCTGCGGCGGCTGTTCGACCCGGGATCGCTGTTCGCCGCCGCCCTGCCCTCGACGCTCGATCCCACGCAGGTGGAAGGCATCGACGTGGAGGTCAAGTCCCGGCGGACGTTCCGCTGGCGGACGATGGTCGTGTCGACGCTCTCCAAGATGGACGACATGCTCGGCATGACACAGGCCCAGCACGACCTCCTCGCCGCAGCGCTGCTGGCGAACGAGCCGCCGCTGCGGATCGACGAACTCTCTCCCGAGCAGGAAAACGCCCATGTGCAGCTGAACCTGGTCTACATGGTCCTGTCCGGAGTCGATGCGGCGCCGTTTAAAAAGGCGATGAGCGAGCGGCAGTGGCGGTCGCTCGCGCTCCTGATGAACCAGGGCAAGTCGATGCGATCGTGGATCGAGCAGCAGGGGATCCTCGAGACCGGCGAGGCGGCCCCTGCGCCGGGGCCCAGAAGCGGACGGAGGCCCGTGCGGCCATGACCCTCGGCGCCTGCCGCGACGCGTGGGCGTGCCTGACCATCGTCGTCGGCTTGACCGGCCCGGCCGTCGCAGACCCGCCGCCGATCGAACTGGTGTACGGCGGGCGGTTGCCTGGTCGCATCATCGAAACGGACGATCCGGCGGTGGTGCGCGTCGCGGCGGACCTGTTCGCTGAACCGGTGGAGTTCGTGGCGGCGGCGGTGGCAGTGGATGGCGCGGCCGTCGGCGAACCGCCGCACTTTCCCGGCCTGCCGGGACGCGTCGGTTTGCTGACGTCGGGTGAGGCGCGGCTGCTCGGCTGCCTCGCGGAGTGCGGCGACGGCCGGGTCGGCTGGCAGCCGCTCGGGGGCACGCGGCCGGTGGCCTTCGCCGACCGGAATCATTCCGCATCGATCGACTACCGTGGGCTCGATGTCGTCGGCGGCCCGGGTGTGACGCTGGCCCGTCAGGGCCGCTCGGGCGACCGGAACGTCGTCGACGTGCTCGTGGACGGGCCTGCAGCCCGCGATGGTCGGCTTCGTCTCGATGACACGGTGGCGACGATCGCGGAGGGGGCTTTCGGTAGGCCGGTGGACCTCGCGGCGGCGCAGGCCGATGCCGTCAGACTCCTCCTCGTCGGTCCGATCGGCTCGACGGTCAGGCTGGGCGTGCGGCGCGAGGGCGGCATCGAGGAGATCGCGCTGGTCCGCGATGCCCGGGGCCGCGACGACCTCGCCGGCGCGGCCGCCAGGGACGTGCTCGATCGTGCCCTCGCCGTGCAGCAGACGCTGGGCGGGATCTCGCCCCACGGGCCGGCGACGCTGCACCTCGTGACGGGCGAGTCGTTCGCCTGCACGGTGCTCGGTGCGGACGAACGCACCGTCCGCATCGGTCTCGGCGATCGTGGCGATCTGGTGATCCCCGGCGACAGCATTCGGGCCCTCGAGCTCTCGGCGGCGGGCGGGCGGCCGATCCTCAAGCAGAAGCTCGCGCGGCTCCTGACCGTGCCGCGACTGCAGCAGGCCTCGCCTCCCACGCACGTCGTGCGGATGTCGGGGGGCGACTATCTCCGCGGCAGTCTCGTCGCGATCGATGCCGACACCGTTCGCTTTGACGTGGCTGGCGAGGTCAAATCGTTTCCGCGCCGCGACGTCGCCCGGATCATTCGCCTCATGGAGCCGGACGAAGCTCCACCCAGCCTCCGCACGGCGCTGGCCGACCGCGGCGGGTTGCCCCTCGTGATCGTGGGTGGCGACGATCGGCTGCAGGCGGTCGCGGCCACGGGGCTGCGAGATGATGCCGTCGTCGGCGAGAGTCCGGCCTTCGGGTCGACGGCGGTTTCACTCACCGGTGCGGCGCGGGTGTTGGTTGGTGCCGCGATCGACGAGGTGGCGGCGGCGGAACTGCCGTATGCCCAGTGGGTGCTGCGTTCGTTGCCGCCGGCCAAGGCGTCACCCGACAAACGGAGTCCGTGAGCCTTCAGGCCGCGGGCGTGGGCAGGAGTTCGGGAGCCGTCGGCTCGAGCTTCGTGCCCGGAGCGGCAGGAAGGTTGGCGGGCACCGGCTCGGGCCGGGTCGCCGGGTCGCGTGCCGGCAGCTGCTGGGCCGGGGCATCGGCCCCGAGCTCGGCGAAGTTCTGCGAGATTGCACCGCGGCTGAAGACGCCGGGCCGCGAGTGGCGGTAGTCGAGATACAGGCTCGCGTCCCGCTGCCGGGCCCGGCGGTGGGCGTCGAAGTAGGCCTTCCCGGGCCAAGGCCCCTCCGCGAGGAACACGCCGTTGTATTCGAGCAGCGATCCCTTGCGGAAGTGAAGCTGCGAGATCGAGCGGTTGTAGTCGACGATCGAGCGGTAGTAGGAACTCTCCGCCTCCGCCCGCCGCCGCTGGGCATCGAGCAGTTGGTCGAGCGTGACCGTGTTGGCGTCGTAGGCGGCCTGCACCGCCTCCACCTGCCGTTCGGCGGCGACGCGCCGGTTGAAGTTGGTCTGGGAGAGGGCGAAGTTGGTGTCGACGTTGCGGACCGCCTCGACGAGAGCGTGCGAGGCCTCGAGCTCCTGATCCTGGAGGCGGGCCCGTTCGCGGGCGAGCTGCAGCTGGTGGTGGCGGACGGTGGCGAGTTCGCGGCGGAAGCCGAGCGGCATGAGGAACTGGGCTCCTGCCTGCCACTCCTGAAACTGGCCGCTGAACAGCGTGGAGTACGCGTCGGATCCCCGCAGCGGGTCGATGTTGTTCGACTCGTACGGATTGTAGTTTTGGTTGATCAGGTCCTGACCCATGCCGAGGAACCGGTAGCGGCCCACCATGTCGAGTCGCGGCAGGATCAGGTTCTTGGCGGCGACGAGCTCGAGTTCCCGCTGCTTGATCGCCCACTTCTGCCTGCGGAGCTCCGCCGACCGGGAGAGGGCCTCGACCAGTGACTGCTGCCAGTCGAACGAGATTCGGGCGGTGGTCGGCTCGTCGGACGGGCGGATCAGCCGGCCGTCGCTGGCCGAGATGCCCATCATGTAGCGGAGGCGGTTTTCGCAGCGATAGACGTCGGTGAGTGCCTGCTCCACTTCGCTCCGGAAGAAAAAGTACTGCTCGCGGGCCTGGGCCTCCTTGTCGGCCTCGCCGCCGCGGGACTGTTCGACGTAGAGGGCGTGAACCTTCCGCCAGGCCTCGAGCGAACTGTCGCGGCCGGCCTTGCGGGCCTCGAGGTTGCGGTAGGCGAAGTAGAGTTCCCAGTATGACTGCTCGGTGTCGCTGACGAGGTTGCGGACGCCCGCCTCGAAGTCGGCCAGCGAGATATCGGCATTGATCCTCGCGAGGAGCACGCCGCGGAAGTTCGGCCGGCCGTACAGGTTGTCGAAGAAGTCGGGGCCGGCGATCCGGTTGTAGGTGACACCGGCGCCTTGCAAGAGCGGCTGGTTGAACGTGAAGTCGTAGTTAGTCGTCCACATGGACGGAACTTCGCGCGACCTGACGTTGTTGTTGTCGTAGAGCGTGGAGTTGGCGAAGCCCCATGTCGCACCGGTCGCGGTCCGCTTTTGGATGCCGCTCGTCCAGTTGCCCTGGTCGCCCTGGAGGTTTTGCGGAAACACGAAATCCACCGACCGCTGGAAGTTCTGCGGCCTGTTGATCCGTTCCCACGTCAGCGAACTGGAGACCTGGGCGTCGAACAGGGCGAGGGCGCTCTCCACGCCGCGGAACGGGTCGGTTTCCACGATCGCCGGGTCGTAGATGCTCGGCGTGATCTGCGGATTCGTGAGCAGCGACACCGGTGGCTCGCCGGTCTGCGGCCGCGGACCCCCGAAGCTGCCGAACCGGCCGCCGAGGTTGCGGAGCACCTTGCCGTTTTCGAGGCAGGTCCGGATCGCCTCCTCGAGCGAGAGTTCCCAGATGTTGTCGAAGGACGGGTTCGAGAGCGTCAGCGGCTCGGTGGTGCCGGAGGCCTCGTCGAGCGGAGGCTGGTCGCTGTCTGGATACTCGAGTTTCTGGATCGCACCGACGTAGTGCGAGAGGTCGCCGTCCTCGAAGAAGTAGAACGGCTGCCGCGGCGCACAGCCGCTGGCCACGAGCGTGAGGCTCGTGATGGCCACCCAGAGTTGTTTGGCGAGTCGCGGCACGGCAGGGGCGCCGGCTGGGGCCGGC
>Ga0315902_10007928_pt1 | contig 14428 bp, 16 predicted proteins | sample LakEriMetagenome_9_FD_203523 | JGI IMG/M metagenome (GOLD analysis project Ga0315902, IMG submission 203523) | Freshwater fungal communities from buoy surface, Lake Erie, Ohio, United States - Buoy 12 MA117 | ecosystem: Environmental > Aquatic > Freshwater > Lake > Lake biofilm | place: USA... | reverse complement strand
TTAACATATCTAATTCTATCGTTTCTTGATACTCTTGATCATGATCTTCTGCTATATAACTTTTAAATGCGATATTATCATCATCTAATTCTGATTGTTGATCAACATCTAAATAAATATCTTGATCATGATCTTGATCTTGATCATGTTCTTGATCTTGATCATGTATAATTTTTATGTTTGATCCTGATAATTCATAAAAACTTATAATAGTTTTGATAGTTTCATCATCTATATTATTACCAGATATATTGATTTCTTTTAATAAGGCTGGAAGTTGATTTAGTTCATGAATATTATTACTGGATAGATTAATAGTTTCTAGAGTATCTGGAAATGCCGGACATTTAGTTAGATTGTTATTACTTACATCAACTGATATTAATCCATCGTGTAATGTAATGGATCTTAGTCTGTTAGAGTTACATGTCCAGTTTTTAACAGAGTTAGGAACACTGATTACAGTATATATATCATTATCTTGCATATACAAATCTGTTACAATACTCATTGGAGATAGATCAAATACAGTAAGTTGATTACTTGTTACATCTAAAATATCTGTCCAGATTATAACATCTTTTAGTGTATCTATTAAGTTATGAGCTACAGAGAATACATTAAACTGATTTGTTTGATTTGGAATATCTGGGAATTTAGTGAGTTGATTATTTTCTGCTACAAAATATTTTAAATTAGGAGGTATTTTTACATCTGTTATAATATTATGAGATATATCTAAAGCATATAGATTAGTTAATAAACTGAGATCAATCACTGTCAGTCTATTATCAGATATAAATAACTCCCGCAGTGTATTAGGCAAATATATCGCATCATTCATATTTGTAATGTTGTTTGAATTTATAGTTAATAATTCTAGATGAGGTGGATATTTTAACAGTAATTCATCTATCCTGTTATTATTTAGTGATAATTTTTTAATCCAGTGTCTATTATGTAAATTCATCTCATTTACATTTTTTACTGTTAGAGTTTTTCTAGATAAATCTAGTTCATCTAACATATATTGAGTATTATCATCTAACAGTTCGTCCATTAATAATATTATTATCTTAAATTAAATAGGTATCTATTATATATAATATTAATATCAATTTTTTTATGATTATGTATGCTAAATTAGGAGATCCAGATTATATTTATCAATTGAATCACACTTTTTTTGTTTATAAAGATGGTAATACTAAAAAAGCAGTACCACTTATAACAGATTATGCTTTATGTTTTCATGATAAATATTATGATAAAGAGACAGATAAAACATATGATATAACTTACAGTTCATCGCCTAATTCAGGTTGTAATATTATTTATTTTGGATTATATGAATTAGATCAAGATAGATCTAAATTTGGTGAGTTATTTTTGAGAGATAATAATATTAGTTTTAATCAGTTATCTGGCGAGATAGTATCCGGTAGTCTTCATGAAAATCTTAGGCGCCATAATATAAAGATGTATTCACTCAGAGAGTTGTTGGGTAAATATCCAGATTGTCTGTTCATTAAAGTAGATGATAAAAATAAAAAGATGATTAAATTAATAAAGGGTAAGTTAGAGATAAGTAAAAATATAGAATATGATTATCATACTTTAGTTTATGGATTGATTTATAGATCAAAAAAAGGCTATTTTAAATATTCAGTTCTTGTTCATAAAAATACTAATCTTGATATCAGTAAATCTAAATACACATACTATTTAAAAACAATGAAAAAGAAGATCAAGATGAAGAGTGGATATTTAATCCCATGTTTTTTTGGAGCATGGATTATTAAATATCCTGATTCAAGAATAGTTAGATTTGATAAATAATAAAAATATTAATTATAATTATAATGAATATTTTATTAAAACTTATTGTTTTACTACATATATTATTTGTTCTGTTCGTCATAATAACACCTTTTGTGGGGTCTAACTATTTTTTGTTATTACATGCTATAACTATTCCTTTTATTGTTGTCCATTGGTTATTTAGTGATAATACATGTTTTTTAACTTTAGTAGAAAGAAACCTAAGAAAAAAGATAGATAGTAATTATGATGATGATAATTGTTTTACATGTAAGTTAATTGAACCAGTTTATGATTTTAATAAGAACAATGAAGATAAATCTACATTTATTTATAGTGTAACTGGATTATTATGGATAATTGCTGTAGGTAGATTATATTATAAATATAATAATGGTGAAATTACTGATTGGCGGGATTTTATGAGATAAATATTATGAGTTTAATCTAGAATCTTGTGATTCTGATGATATTGGAGAATCTTGAGAATTTAATATATTTTCGCTTTCTGGCGATAGTTCTTTAGTATTATTAAGTTTTTTCCATTCTAAATATTCTGGACTATTCTTAAATTTTTCAACATAATTAAATATATAATTATTGATTATATCGTCCCATAAAATATTAAATATTTCTTCATTAGAATTACTATCAGATATATTAATGTATTTACTAATATGCATCTTTTTAGCTGATTCTAGATAATAAGAATAGTTTCTGTTAATTTTCCATCTGTATATATCAGTGTCTATTTCTGCATATTCATCTGGATATTTATCTTTATGTTCAGTTAGATATTTATTTCTAATGTTTATATAACTCTGTTTAGATACAGACAGATGCACATGATAATCAACACGAAAATTAATTTTATCGTGTGGTAGAGTAAATGCCGAGATAATTACACCAGATTTAGAATATTCATCCACTTTTTGATTAAAATTAATCCAGTCTAACGCATCATCATTATTATAGTTTAATATTTCGGTACCATCCGGTCGAGGTATCATTTCGTTGTAATCTGGTTTATAATATTGAAACTGATTAATATATTTGATATTGAAAGCTTTAGCGAGATTTTTAGCTATACTAGTTTTACCTGATCCTGATGGACCAGATATTATAATTATGAGTTGATTTTTGAATCTAATGTATGCTTCTAAAATGTTCATATATTATATGAATATTATTTTTTAGATTTTTTTAGTTTTCTTTCAAACTCATCTTCTTCCGCTTGTTTTTTTAACTTGTTTTCTTGAGCTCTAGCTCTAGCTTTTTCATACTCTTCATCAGATATTACTATTCTTTTTTTTGTTTTAGCTTCTATTTTTTTAAATTCATCCGCTAATATTACATACTGGGCTCTAAGTTTTTTATAATCTTCTTTCATTTGTGCTTTTTTTTCTGGATTTTTTTGATATTCTATATTTTTCTTGATATAATTCATTTTTCCGGATACTGTACCGAGTTGTCTTATTAATTTTGATCTATTAGCAGAATTATTTAAATTTTCTTTTTTGATTTGCTGTATTTTTTTTAAATCTGCTTTTTTTAGACCCCATAATCTAACTTGACCTAATTCATGACATTCTTGTAATGTTCCTAATCTCTGATTTTTAGAAGGTTTGTCAGTTCCACAGTATATTTTCTTAGGACTTGATTTTTTTGAACTTGATTTCTTCGAACTAGATTTCTTCGAACTTGATTTTTTTTTAGTATCAGGCATTATATAATTATATTATTATAAAAAAATAGTTTATTAAGTATTTTTTTATTTTGTTACTGTTTAGTGATCAAACGCGACTAATCAATATGATTTATCCAATATAATTAAAGTATATAGTTGACTTTTTTTAATTGCATTGTGCTGAGCAATAATTTTTAATAAGTGTATGGATAAATTTTGATGATTAATCATGATAAATTATTTTTCATCAGGTTCTTTACCGACATTCCAGACATAAGTATCACCTTCATATTTATCTATATTTTTAACTAGAAACTGCCATATCTTCGCATCATAAGATTTAATAGTATCATATGGTGGTAAAAATTCTTTTTCTGGTTCTTGATAAAACCCCATTTTACTCTCATATATTTTATCTTGTTTTCTGACATAAGTTATTTTTTTGCCTACTTCAACAAGATGAAAAATTGCTTTATCTAATATTTGAATTAATGTCTTATACAGTGTTCCAGACCCATAAACTACCCATATATGAGTATTACTCGAATTTTTGATATTATGTTTTTTTATTACTTTACTTAACTCTTTTTTGAAAATATTTATGAATTCTTTATTATCACCCCCTAGATTTATCTCTATAGGATTATATTTACTAACTTTTTTTTTATCTTCATCGATTATTTTGTATATATCTTTAAATTTTTTTTTATAAACATGAACATGTGATCCAAGTGTTTTACATAATTTTACTATAGGAGTTTCATAATATTGAGTGTATATATGAACTTGAATATCATAGTCTTTTTTAAGTTCTGATGCTGCAAGACTAAGTGCAAGCATACCTAATCCATTTGCTGCTCCTGGAAAAAATATATAATTCGGCTTGTTTTTTTTGAGTATAGTTTTCAAAAATGGTAACATTGCTCTGTATTTAGAACCACCTAGTAATTTACTGTCATCAATTATATACACTGGTCTGTTTTTGACTTTTAGTTCTAATAAATCCATATATATTTTATTATATAATATTTAATGATAGATATAAAAATACATATTATCTATTATATTTTTACAATTATTATATTATATAATATATATAAAATATGGATTATAATCGTTATGACCAAATATATATAAATAACAATCGACTCATAAAACATCAAAATGCTGATTTAATAAAAGATCAACAAGATTATCAAGATCATCAAGATCAACTGGATAATCAAGAACAAGAACAACCAAATAACGTATATGTTATTGGTACATTTACGGCATTAATAGGATTTATAATAATATTAGCATCATTATATATTATATTCTTCAGATATTCTTTATTATATAAATCTATCCAAACAAAACAATACTGGACCGCGTTAGCTTTATCATCACAAGAATTAGGATTATTCATCAAAAGTTTATTATCTTTCTTTTAAAATTATTATGTAAAATATAATATATATATCACATATGAATAGTCAAGATAACCATTATCAAGATAATCAAGATAATCAAGATAATCAAGATAATCTAAATAAATACAGTAAAACACAAATGTTTTCTTTTGTATTATTTTTTATTGTCTTAATCTCTGCACTACTTTATTTAACATATTTTAGATACACCTTAGTCTCTAAGAGTATAGATTTAAAAGATACTACAACAAGTGCACTATTGCTCTCTCCGGAGATCGCATACGGTCTAGCAACTGTAATGTCTGTATAAATATAAAAGCATGATGATTTATAATAATATATCATCATGAATAATAACAAATACATTGGTTTTACTCTTAATTTAGAGAAGAACATATTAGATACTTTAGAAAACTCTAAAAAAATCAATAGTAATTTTGTTCAGATATTTTTATCACCACCACAACAATTTAATCCGAAAAGAAGATCAAAACAAGAATTAATAAATTATAAATTAAAAGCTGAACAACTAAACATAAAGACTGTTATACATTCTAGTTATCTGTTGAATTTTTGTAATCCACCAGATTCCAAAATATACAAAAATGCCGTTAATCTATTAGTTCAAGATATGAACGATAGTGTGATCATCGGAGCGATCGGAGTCATTATACATATGGGTAAAAAACTAAAATATGATTATGACACTGCACTAAATAATTACATATCAGGGATAAAACTAGTATTAGAAAAAAGTGATCAACAATCTGTTCTTATTCTAGAAACAGGAGCCGGAGTTGGATCAGAGATATGCACAAGTATTCAAGATTTAAGCATGTTATACAACAGATTTACTGATAAAGAAAAATCAAGAATAAAATTTTGTATCGACACATGTCATGTCTTCTCTAGCGGATATAATATAAGCATACCTAATTATGCTAGTCTGTTTTTCGATTTGTTAGATTTTTATTTAGACAAAAAAAATATAGTCTGTATTCATCTTAATAACTCAAAATGTCCTTGTAATTCAAAAAAAGATAGACATGCCGATCTAGGTGATACAAAAGGATATATATCAGATGATGGATTGATGATCTTTAGTAGATTATGTCTGAATAATAATATACCTATTGTTTTAGAAACACCAGAGGATATATATACTAAAGAAGGACAGATCGATCGAGTAATAAAATGGAGTAATTATAAATAATAATTATTCGATTATCTCATCTGATCAATAATATCTTTCAGAACAAAAAAAGAACTAGTCCGACTCCATGTTTTCATATATTCATCTGATAGGACTAGTCCATATTTTATATATAATCTAAGTATATTAATGATCTCTTGATTTTTACTTATTCTGTAATTATCATAACTCAAAATATTTGGATTAAATCCTAAGTTAGGATCGGCGCCATTTTGTAATAAGAATCTAACTGTGTTAGTATTATAATTAGTGTAATATAAAACTGATTTTTGATTATGATCAAGAATATTTATATCGAATATCTTGTATCTAATATATGTATTTATAGCGTCTGTATCGTTGGATTTTATTGCATCAAAAAATAACTCAGGTTCTAGTTTAGTAGTAAAATCATATAAGTTATAGAATATACAAAATTTTAGTATATGAATGTTTTTATAATTGATATTTTTTAAAAAATCATCCGGTTGAATTGGTACAGTTATAGTAATATTTAGTAGGTTATTTATAAAATAATTTGTTACATATCTGTTCTGTTTGTTTATCGCATAATAAAATAAGTTTATCGATATCGGATAATCCTGTTTGATCCACTCTAAGAAGTATGTTGGATCATCAAGACTAATAGCGGCGTGTAAAATATTCTCTTGTAAAATCAAACTCATTGTTAGATATGTTAGATATGTTAGATATGTTAGATATTAATTATTGGATATTCGATTGGATATATTTTTCAATTTTTTTATAAAAAAATTGAAAAATAAAATACAACAGACATCACCTATATCATTTATTAATATACATACACGAATGTCGTCTGAAGATATTCATCCTTCTAATTTACGTGAGTGTTGTATTTGTTATGAAAGTAAGATTCTAGACTGTTTTGTTGGATATTCTTGTAATCATAATACTGTATGTCTAACATGTTTTTTTAATCAAAATTATCCTATAACTAACTCTAGCATATTTACATGTCCGTTATGCCGAACTGAAACTAATTATAATAATCTTAGATATAATCTGAATACGTGTTCTTGGAGTTATAAAAAAAAGAAAGATGGAGATGATAGAAAAATATCCAAGATAATTTATTTCGATCAATCAGATAATAATAATATACTGTATGAAAAAATAAGAAAATATATAACTACAGTAAAAAATGAACAAAATACAAAAAAAATACTAAGATCAATTTTGATATTATATAATAGTATTGAACAAGATATCAAACATCCGATCTTATTTACTATAGATCAAGTGGAAAATCTTCTAACTATTATGAAAGATAGAGATATGAATAACTGGGATGAATATGGCTATATGTTCTATAATTTATTTGTATCGATGTGCCGATATCCTTGGAAAGTTGATGTAGCATTAGGATCTCACGGTGTATGTTATCACGGTAATCTTGGTGATTGTCCTGGATCTCTTAATAAATTATGTTGGATAATAACTAATAATCAAGAATATCTGACAGCTAATAAAGCATATTTCTAATAAAATTATCATAAAAAATATTTTAAGATAATTATTAATCTAGAGCTCCTTTTATATCAAAACAAGTATGATCATCAATTAATTTTTTAATCTCATCATAATATTCAATCTTACTCAGTATATCTAGACAAGTTTGTCCATCATTATTTTTGATATATACATCTGCACCATAATCTAATAATATTTTTACAGTATCTAGTATAAATTTTTTACTAGTAAAGAAAAAATTATGACTGTTCAAATAGTGTAGTGGTGTAGATCCACATGATGTAGATCTTATATTAACTTGAATATCTGGATTTTTTTCTAATAGTATCTTGATAATCTCATAGTTTTGATAATAAACCGCATAATGCAATAAAGTAAATCCATCATACATAAAATTTACAGATTTATTCAACTCACCCGACTCACTTAACACTCTTATTTTATGAGATATATCGCATGAGTTTTTCTTAATATCTCTAAATAAATCCCGCATTATATTATATCATAATATAATATATGAACAACTATTCGATATTTATACCACATGCCGGCGAATTATATGCCGGATCAGCCAGAAAAAAAGTTTTTGAACAAGTTAAAAACATCAAGTATATTATTTATCTAGCAGCAATCCATGAGATCAGTGAACGCAATTTTTATATCTTACATAAAGACGATAATTTTGATCTTGAACTAAATCTTAAAAAATATAATAAATCAGAACATTCATATGAGTGGGTTGAACCAGAACTTAACAAATACTATCCAGATGCACTTAAGTTAGTAATAGCCCCGACAGACTATCATGATAAATATTTAGGTATTCTTGATAAAATTATTAAATTTTTTAATAATCATGATAACGTCTTATTGATTGCAACTAGTGATTTAACTCATTATGATAAATCAACAAACGATATTTTAATTTATCCACAACAACTATCTAAAATAATACTAGAAGAGGAGATTATAAATAATTTAATAAATCATAAATATACCAAGAATAATATAATATGTGGTCCATATGCCACAGATAGTTTTTGTTATATAAATAAAAAATTAAACTATACCCCAGGTATAGTTTTAGATTATTATGATTCTAGTAATTATGATTTATATGGCATAGACAAATATGTCATTAATCCGACCAAGATTATTAATCATCTGGTGTCATATGTCAGTATTATTTATAATAAAAAAATAACTAGTAATTTTGATGATATTATCGCTCTAGGTATAATCAAGAGTATCTTTTTACAACAACTATACGATAAAAAATATGAATATAAATTAAGATTACCTATCTGGTCTAAATATTGCACACATAATACTGATCATAGTGTATTTGTTGGAACTAGTCTTAATGATCGTGTTAATTCATGTACTGGTAGTTATGATTATAATACTAGCGAGAATATAATAAGAGCAGCTAATTCATGTATCCGAGATTCAATCTATAGGTGGAATAATCCGATTACTCTGAATAACATAAATATATTAGTAATTAAGATAGATATACTAGATTCTAAAAAAGATTGGATAGAATTACAAGATTATATGAAAGAGTTTATTTTGGATGGATCGTATGGAGTTTATTTGAAGTTATATAACGGTCTGAGTGCGACTTATCTACCGAGTGTAGCTAAAGATTATAAATGGACTAAAAAAAGTTATATAGAGAGTTTATGCGAAAAAGCGGGGGGTGATAAATCGGACTGGATGAATAAAAATACAAGAATTTACACATATCGGGTCAGAACTGTATCTAGTGATTAAAAAAAAATTGAAATATAAAATATAAACTAGATCCTTTATATATCACTAATATCACACTTACAACGCGCATTAAGATCAAACACTCTGATAAACATGAACACTGTTAGTAACAAGCCCGTCTTTTTTCAAGATAATGGTCTGCCATTATCTCCCTCTGACAAAAGATACATAGATGCATTAGAAAAAGTGATTAGCGAATACCCTAATTATAATGCATACTATACTTATTTTTCGAGCACATGCCGAATCCTTGCAAATTATGCATCTGATCAACATCATCGTTTTGTAGTTGAATATCCTAAATCACTAATTATAATAATTATGCTTGATGATAGAAAATTAGGCGATATGCAATTCGTCAAGTATAATATGAGTGATTCAGGATACGAGAATTACTGCGATGTGGTTACTTACGCATTCAAATTCTAAATTTTGAATTATCTTTTGATTTTTTAGTAAATAATCAAAAGATAATATATATTAACTATAAGATATATGGGTATTGAAAGATTTTTTTCAAGTATCAAAGATAATAAGATAACTAACCTAAATGCTACTTATCGCGATAAGCTAAATAAAAAACTAGATATGACACACTTGTATGTAGATTTTAATTCTATTATATATATCACTAGTTTTTCTTTAATCACTAAACTAAATCAGATATTGTATCAGATTATTTCAAAAAAAACTAACCCTAAATTTAATAAAACATGTCAAGAATTAGATATTAAATTTGAAGAACATCCAGATCTGGAACAATACACAAAATTAATAACAGATAAATTCATCATCAAATCTTTAATCATACTAATCCACGATTATATCTTTAATCTGCTCAATACATATATTAATCCAGATCAGCTCAAATTATTCTATATAGCTCTGGATGGAGTACCCTCTAAATCAAAGATAATGGAATCAAAAAAAAGAAGATATTTAGGAGCGATGATAGATTTAATAAAACACGAACTGTTTAAAAAATATGAGGAAGAATTAAAAGAAAATATGAACAGATACAGTTATGAAAAACACAAAGTAAATTTTAACAAGACTAATATTAGTCCAGGGACTAAATTTATGGATAAACTAACTAGATCTTTTTATGATGAACAATTTACGAATAAAATTAAAAAGATCTGTCCACATTTAGAAGTATATACTATCTCGGGGGTATATGAACCCGGGGAAGGAGAGAAAAAGATAGTTGATTATATCAAAAGTATTGATTTCAATATACATGACACACATCTATTATATAGTCCAGATGCAGATATAATACCATTATCTCTTTTGTTACACACTAATTATACTGGTAATAAACAAGTTAAAAATATTACTGTATTAAAACAGAATCCACAAGACCGAGATTATGATGTTATAAATATAGATGCGCTAGCCGACAATATGTATAATTATGTATTAAATCAAGTAGGTAATATCAGTAAAAACTCAACGATTAAAGATATAGTTTTTTTACTGACTGTTTTTGGTAATGATTTTGTTCCAAAAATAGAATCATGCTCAGTTAAATCTGATTTTGATAATTTAATTAATATGTATGTCATATTACTGAAAGAACAGAAAGAGCATATGATTAATTTAGATGGAGATATGAATAAATTAAATCAGAAGTTTTTTATTAGAGTCATACAAGAACTACAACAGAATGAAGGGGGTAAATTACAACAGATATACATACAGAACAATTATCAGAATTATAACCAGTTAAAAAAATTATTAAATGCAACTCCGGATAATTTTATTAAAGTTACACAAAACTTCTTGAATAGTATAAAATCATTTAATGATGATGTGAAAAAATTAGATACTAATAAATTAATATCAAAATGGGAGAATCAAACAGATTTTATTAAGATCTTACAGAGAACAACTAAATTAGGATTATCTTACTCGAGCACACCACTAGATCTGATCACAGCCTATCATGAATATTATATAAGGATGAAAAAACTCCCGATGATTAATTTTAGTTTTCAAAGATACAAAAAAACTATAGAAAATGAATATTATTCAGCAAAGTTAAATAAAATACTAAATAACATAGATCCTGATCTAAAAATTACTGAATATGATCGAGAAGTGTTCAAGTTTGATAACATGTTAGATGAATATCAGAAAAAATTGGATGCTTATACGTTAAATTTAGGATATATCAAATTAGATACAACTAGATATATCTTAGAAAGTGAAAAAATAAGTGTAGGGGTATCCAGATATTACAGTGAGTTTTTTAAAGTGTCTGGTGATATAAACATAAAAAATCCTAAAATTAAGGAGATAGTTGAAAATTACATAGAAGGGTTGATGTGGGTGTTTGAATATTATTATAATCATTTTGATATTAATGAAAATAGAGATAATGCATATATTTGGTTTTATAAATATCCTAAAGCTCCTCTATTAAAACAGATATACGAGTATTTACAAGACTCGACTATAAATTTAAATAATATCGGAAGTCGAGTGATTAGTAAAACAGTGGATATGAGTAAATATTTTAACTGTTTAGAGCATTTTATGTATGTATCACCGGCACCTGTTCTTTTTAATCAAGTCCCGGATGTATATAGAGATTTTGTTAAATCTGGTTATTATCCAGATCTAGAAAAGGCGGTTAAAAGTATAATGACTAGCGATAATGCAAAAATAATAAATTGTCGAGGGTGTATTTTTTTAAATAAATGTGAATTAGAACTAATACATACTTCGGAGTTTTCAAAAGATTATGATGAAATTATTTCAGTATTACGTAAAATAAAATTAGATAAAAAACTAGAAAAAAGAACAGGATTATATGTTAAAAATAAGCCGAATATATTTATAAAAAAATATTAAGTATTATCATACTTGTAAGCATAATAAATAATAGAGAAGAATGCCGATCCACTAATGAATAATTTTATATTATCGGGAATATTCTGCCAATTAACACAAATAGAAGTAAGTATTAATAATACTCCACCTAGACCTAACCCCATAGATAAAACACTATCAGTATATTTGGTTTTTTTATTTAACAATTTTGATATAACTAAAGCAAATATACCAGCACAAAAGATAAAAGTGGTAGATGATTCAAATTTATCTTCGTATGGTAGATTTTTGTACATTAAATTAGTAACATAATGGACAAAAATATTGTAAATGATAGCAATAGATATAAATACAGATTTATCAAGAATATTCATATAATAATTATTATATAAAATATTTATATGAAAGAATATAACTTATCGTTGTTTATCTTTAGGAGAGATCTTAGGATCCACGATAATATAGGACTAATGGAATCTTTAAAAGATAGTAATCATGTTATCCCTATATTTATATTTACACCAGAACAGATTAAAAATAATAAATACAAATCACAGAGATGCATAAATTTTATGATAGAATCTTTAGTTGATTTAGAGTCAGAGATCAAGATATACTTTTTTTATGGTTCATACAATAAAATTATAAATAATCTAATCAAAAAGTTAGAGATTGATGCTATTTACTTAAATCAAGATTATACACCATATAGTATTAAGCGCGATGAAAATGTAAAGAAAATATGCGAGATAAATAATATTAAATTCAAATCATATGAGGATATTTTATTAAATCCAGTATCTAGTGTTAAAACAGATAATAATCAAGTATATCAGAAATTTACTCCATATTATATGAAGGCAAGAACGAAGAAGATAAATAAACCTACAAAAAATAAATTAAAGAATTATTATACTAAAAATATCAGTGGAACTGTAAGTAATATTAAGAAGTTTTACGACAAAAATTTAGATAATAATATTATAGGAGGTCGGAAACATGGATTAAATATTTTGAAGAATATCAAAGATTTTCAAGATTACAATAAAAATCGTAATAATCTAACATATGATACTACTCATTTATCAGCCTATAATAAGTTTGGTTGTGTATCTATAAGGGAAGTTTATTATTATTTTAAGAAGAATAAAAACAGTGATTTAGTGAAACAATTATATTGGAGAGATTTTTATTATAATATAGTTTATGAAAATCCAGATGTTTTGAAACAAAAAAATTACAATAATAAGTATAATAAGATTAGATATATAAAATGGAGTAGTGCGACTGATAAACAAAAAGATTTATTTAATAAGTGGTGTGCAGGAAAAACTGGATATCCAGTTGTAGATGCGGGAATGCGTGAATTGAATAATACAGGATTTATGCATAATCGAGCAAGATTAATAACTGCTAGTTTTCTTACTAAGTTGATGTTTTGGTCATGGACAGATGGAGAGAGATATTTTGCTAAAAATTTAGTTGATTATGATCCTAGTCAAAATAACGGAAATTGGCAGTGGTGTTCTGGATCTGGAGTGGATGCACAACCATATTATCGAATATTTAATCCTTGGATGCAGAGTGAAAAACATGATCCGGACTGTGAATATATAAAAAAGTGGATACCAGAGTTAAATGATGTAGATAATAATCATATACATAAATGGTATGATTATCATGATCAATACGATGTATATTATGAGCCGATGATAGATTATGAAGAGAGTCGAGAATCTTGTATAAATAAACTGAAAAAATTGAATAAATAAAATTATTATGTGATATTATTGTATGGATAAAAAAAATTATAAGTATAAATATAAAAAATATAAATACTTGTATAATGTTTTAAAAATAGAGGGGGGGGTGGTGGATACTGTAAAAAAACATTATCTAGTGAATTTTACAGTTAATATTGTATGCCGTGATTGTAGGGATATATCATGCGAAAAAAATAGAGCTATTTCATATCCCTTATATTCTACTAAAAAAGAGGATGAAGCAAAAGAAATAGCTGAAAAATATAATAACCACCCTTGTATAACAAAAGAACAACCAGTTGAAATTATAGTGCACCAAAATTCAACAAATGATTCATTTGTAAGTTGTAGCATCGAAAAATTATTAAATATATATAAATTGATATTCTTCCAAATTAATAATTATATTCCAGAAATTAATACATTG
>Ga0315902_10007926_pt1 | contig 14429 bp, 9 predicted proteins | sample LakEriMetagenome_9_FD_203523 | JGI IMG/M metagenome (GOLD analysis project Ga0315902, IMG submission 203523) | Freshwater fungal communities from buoy surface, Lake Erie, Ohio, United States - Buoy 12 MA117 | ecosystem: Environmental > Aquatic > Freshwater > Lake > Lake biofilm | place: USA... | reverse complement strand
CTGATGGCCTTGCTGAAGGCGAAGGGATTCGCGATCTGGCTGTGCTCGACGAGCGGCGTGCACTTCGTGCGGCCGGCGGCCGAGGCGTGGTATGGGATCGGGCCCGAGCGGGTGATCGGCTCGCAGCCGCAGGCGGTCCTGCGGGAGATCGACACCGGCGAATTGCGCGAAGGTGAATCGCCCAACCGGCGGCTGGAACTGATCATCGAGCCGGAGATTCACGTGCTCAATGAGGGGGACCGCAAGCCGGTGAGCATCGGCGAGCGGATCGGCCGCCGGCCGATCTTCGCGGCCGGCAACGTGGGGACCGGGGGCGACATCGCCATGCTCCGCTGGTCGCAGTCGGCCGATCGGCCGAACCTGCAGCTGCTCGTCCTCCACGACGACGCCGAGCGGGAGATGGCCTACGGCGAGCCGACCAACGCCTCGCTGACGGCCGCGGAGAAGTATGGCTGGCAGGTGGTGCGGATGGCCCGCGACTGGAAGGCGGTGTTCGCGCGGCCGCTGGCCAAGAAGCCCGCCCCTGCGCCGGTCGTCCCCGCCGCGGCGCCGGCCGCGGGCGGCGAGACGGCGCCGGCCGCTGCCATCGCGCCGCCGGCCGAGGAGCCGCCGCCGGTGCGGTGGGAAGAGGAGATCGCCGCCTTCGAGGCTCGGGATCGCGAGTCGCCGCCGCAGGAGGGGGGCATCTGCCTGCTGGGATCGTCGAACATCCGCATGTGGACGACGCTGGCGGACGATTTTCCGGGGCTGAACGTGGTCAACCGCGGCGTGGGCGGCTGTCGGCTCGGGGAATTGGCCGAGTTCGGGCCCCGGCTGGTGGCCACGCCCAAGCCGCGAGTGATCGTCGTCTCGGCCGGCACCAACGACATCGCGGCGGGCCGCTCGGCCGCGCAGATTCGCGACGATTTCCTCCGCCTGGCCGCCAGCCTGCGGCAAGACCTGCCCGACACGACGGTGGCGTTTCTGGCCATCGCTCCCAGCGTCCGGCGGTGGGACCAGCTCGAGCGGCAGACGGCGGCCAACGAGGCGATCCGCGCGGCCGTCGCGGCCGGTGGCCCCGGGCTCGCCTACATCGATGCAAATGCCGCGTTCCTCGGGCCCGACGGCCGGCCGGCGGCGGAGTGCTTCCTCGACGACCACCAGCATCCCAGCACGATCGGCAATTCGCGGCGGGCGGCGATCATGCGGCCGGTGCTGGAGAAGTTGTTGACGGAGTGAGCCCCCGGGGGCGGACGGAGTGAGGGAGTCGTGAGGCGCGAAGGAGCGACGGCATGGCCACGGAGCAGGCGGATCGAGGGGACGCGTCGAGTGGCATCGACGTGGCGCTGTCACGACTGACGCGGGGCGACTGGCTCGGCTTCTTGCCCGCCGCGATCCGGGAGCCCGCTGCCCGGGCGCTCGTGCAGGTGGTGCTGGCGGCGGCGGCACTGCTCGTGTTCGCGCCGTGGGCCGACGCACGCGGCGCGGCCTACCTGGAAGCGACCTTCGCCCGCACGCTCGCCGCGCTCGCGGCCACCCGCGGGCTCGACAGTGCGATTTCGCTCGCCCAGAGTTCCGAGGTGAGCTTCTCCTTCGGTCCCGGCGGCAGCTTGGGCATCGGCCAGGCGCTCGATCCCGTCAACGACCTCGTCGAGCAGTACGGTGCGCTTCTGCTGACGAGCACGACCGCCCTCGGCGTGCAGCGGCTGGGCATGCAGATCGGCCGCACGCTCGGCTGGTGGCTGTTCGTTCCGGCCCTGGCGTCGCTAGCCGTGGCGGCGGCGTGCGGCGGCCGGGGCCGGCAGACGGCGATCGGATGGAGCCGGCGGCTCTTCGGTCTGGCGCTGTTCGCACGGCTGGCTCTGCCGGCAGCGGGCTGGATCGATTCCTGGGTGGCGGCGCGGTTTCTCGAGGCCAACTACCAGGAGGCTGCGGCGGTCGTCACGGCCACGACCCAGAAGATCGAGCAGGTAGAGGCGGATGGTCAGCAGCGGCCGTGGTACGAACGGTACAACCCGGTGGACGTGATCGGCGAGAAGGCCAAGCGGCTGTACGACGCCCTGGCGACCGTCGGCGAATCGATCGTGAACCTGGCCATCTACTTCACGATCTCCACAATTGTCCTACCGCTGGGAACCCTGTGGCTGCTTTCGCGGCTCACCGGGGCGTTTTTTGCCGGTCGCGGCCGGGCGTGACCGTGGCGGCCACCGTCCATGGGGCGGAAATCTCGCCGAAAAGAGGCGATTTTTGGCTTTTTCGGCATGGCCAGGACAGGGAGGCGTGCCCCCGTGGCGATTCCGTGAAATCGGGACGCCCGGCACTTGCAAGCCAGATTAGTCAACGTAATCTATCCAACTTAACAGGCGGCCGAGCGTTTCGGTCGTCCTAAGAGAAGGGTCTCTTCGGCCGACCGAAGTTCGGGCGCGTGCGAAAAACCTGCTCGAGTTTTCTCCTGTTTCCTTTTTTCTGGAGGTTTGCGTGATTCGCAAAGTTCTTTCTTGCCTCCTGCCGGCGTTCGCCGTCGTCGCCCTGTGCACCAGCACGTGGGCTGCCGACTGCGGGGCCTGCAGTGGCGGCTGTGCCGGTGGCTGCGAAGGCGGCGCCGTCGTGGCCGGTGATGCCTGTGGTGGTGGTGCCGGCGCCGCGTGCGGCGGGACCAAGACGGTGTATCAGCGTCAGTACGTGACCGAGATGAAGACGGTCACCTCGACCGAGTACACCACCGAGACCCGCGAGCGGACCTTCACGGTCAACAAGCGCGTCCCGCGGACCGAGACCAAGACCCGCACGGTCACCGTGCAGGTTCCGGAGACTCGGACCAAGACCGTGAACTACACGGTCAACAAGAACGTGACGGAGACCAAGACGGCCGAGTACACCGTCCAGGTCCCCTACACCGAGTCGGTCGAGCAGACCTACACGGTGCACGTGCCGGTGAGCGAGGAGAAGACCTCGACCTACACCGTCATGGTCCCGAAGCAGGAAGAGAAGACCTCGACCTACACGGTCCAGGTCCCCTACACCGAGCAGGTCGAGCAGACCTACACGGTGATGACGCAGGTTCCGGAAGAGAAGACCGCGACCTACACGGTCCAGGTCCCCTACACCGAGTCGGTCGAGCAGACCTACACGGTGAGCGTTCCGGTCCAGGAAGAGAAGACCTCGACCTACTCGGTCCAGGTCCCCTACACCGAGTCGGTCGAGCAGGCCTACACGGTGATGGTGCCGGTTTCGGAAGAGAAGACCGCCACCTACACGGTGATGGTGCCCTACACCGAGGAGAAGGTTTCGACCTACTCGGTGAGCGTTCCCTACACCGAGCAGGTCGAGCAGACCTACACGGTGAACGTGCCCTACACCGAGGAGATGACCGGCAGCCGGACCGTGCAGAAGCGCGTCCCGGTCCAGTCGTCGAAGACGGTGCAGGTCCGCGGTGGCAGCTGGCAGACGCAGCAGTACACGGTCGGCGGTGGCGTTGACGCCAACGGCTGCCCGTGCCCTGAGAAGGTCTGCTGCAAGCGTGTCTGGGTTCCGACGTGCGAGACGAAGGAAGTTCCGGTCACGACCTACCAGTGCGTCTCGGAAGAGGTCCCCTACTCCTACACGGTCACCAAGTGCCGTCAGGAGCAGCGGAGCCGGATGGTGAACGTGACGAAGACCCGCACCGAAGAGCGCACCCGGACCTACTCGGTCACGAAGTGCCGCCCCGAGGAGCGGACTCGCACCTACACCGTCACCAAGATGGTGCCGGAGCAGAAGACCCGCACGGTCAACGTCACCAAGTACCGCTCGGAAGAGCGGACGCGGAACTACACCGTGACCAAGATGGTGCCGGAGACGAAGACCCGCACGGTCAACGTCACCAAGTACCGCTCCGAGGAGCGGACCCGGACCTACACGGTCACCAAGTCCGTTCCGGAGACGAAGACCCGCACGGTCAGCGTCACCAAGTACCGTCCGGAGGAGCGGACCCGCACCTACACCGTCACGACCTGCGTGCCGGAAGAGCGGACCCGCACCTACACCGTGACCAAGATGGTGCCCGAGCAGAAGACCCGCTCGGTCAACGTCACCAAGTACAAGACCGAGACGAAGACTCGGGAGTACACGGTCACCAAGTGCGTGCCGGAGACCATGACGAAGGAAGTTTCCTACACCGTCATGGTTCCCCAGCAGAAGGAAGAGTCGTACACCGTGACGGTGTATGACAACGTGCCGGAGACGAAGACCGAGAGCTACACGGTCCGCGTTCCCCACACGGTCACCAAGGAAGTGCCGGTGCAGAAGTGCGTCACGGTCGCCGTCGAGGTGCCCGTTGATGGCGGCTGCGGCGGTGCGGCTGGTGACGCCGGTGCTGCCGGTGCTGCCGGTGCCTGTGGCGCTGCCGGTGCTGCCGGTGCCTGCGGTGACGCGGGTGCCTGCGGTGCGGCCGCTGCCGGTGACTGTGGCGGCAAGGCCAAGGGCTGCCGTCGCAAGGGCTGCCGTCGCTGCGGCTGCTGAAGCCGGCGACGCTTCCGTGTCGTGAATCAGAGGGGGCCGGGCGCCATGGGTGCCCGGCCCCCTCGCTTTTTGCCCAGGGGGTGGCGTTCGTCGTCACCGTCTGCTGGAATGCTGCCTCGGGTTCGGCATGCCTGGAGCGTCTCCTGGACACATTGGGAGCGGGAGGCGAGGGGGTCGGCGAACGCTCGACGAGCGTGTGGCCGCCGCGGCCACAGCGAGGAGACTTTTGCCGCCCCCGAAGCCGGCGATAGACCAAAGCCGAGTGTGCTTGAGAACTTTCTTCGCGCCAGGAGGGCGGGGCCGATGGTGGCAGGATGCAAATCGAGTCCCCAGACGCCCGCGGCGGAGCCGGAATCCGCTGAGTTGCCTCCTGATGCGGCGGCGGGTTCCGCCTGGATTCGGGAGGCGCGACAGGCGATCCGCGACGCCGACGCCGATTACTTCCGCGTCGCGCCGGCCCGCTACTGGATCGACTTCCTTGTCAGCCTGACCGCGGCGTATCTGGCGTCCGCCGTGTACCTCACCGCACCGCTCTGGTCATGGCGGCAGATCGTCGCCTTTCCGGTCGCGGCCTTCTGGCTCTATCGGCTGGGCTCGTTGATCCACGAGGTGTGCCACCTCGGCGGCCACGAGTTGCCGGCATTCAAGGCCGCCTGGAACGCCCTTGCCGGCGTGGTGCTGCTGACGCCGAGCCCGTTCTTCACCCGGCACCACCGCGACCACCACAGCCAGCGTTATTACGGCACGCCGGAGGATCCCGAATACGTCGCCAACGTGCTCGAGGGAGGCAACCCGCGGAGCATGGCCGGGTACGTCGTCTACGTGCTGGCGTTTCCGCTGCTCGTGTTCCTGCGGTTCCTGCTGGCGCCGCTCACCTTCCTCCATCCCGCGCTCCGGGAGTGGACGCTGCGGAAGGCCTCGTCGCTGACGTTCAACAGGGCCTACGAGCGGCGGCTGACCGCGAGCGATCGGCGGGCGATCCTGGCGGCGGAGATCCCGTGCTTTCTTCGCGCGGCCTTGATTCCGGCGCTGGTCTTCCTGGGGCTGAACCACTGGTCGCGGATTCCCCTGCTCTATGCGCTGGCCGTGGCCACGGTGGTGCTCAATCAGCTCCGGCAGTTGGCGGACCATCACTTCGCGGGCGACGGGGGCCGGGTGGATCTCGAGGCCCACATCGTCGATTCCTGCAATTTCACTCGCAACGACCCGCTCACGCTCCTCTTCTTTCCATTCTCCATTCGCTACCACGCCCTGCACCACCTCTTCCCGTCGATGCCCTACCACAACCTCAAGCCGGCCCACGAGCACCTCGTGGCCACGCTGCCGCCCGAATCGCCTTATCACGGGCTCGACCGGGCGGGTTGGTGGAGCGTGGCCAAGGTGACGATGTTCGGTGACCGGGCGGCCCCGCGGCGGCCATGAACTGAGGCCGCATGGCGGCCGGCCGCTTGCGTTCCGGCGGGCAAAATGGTTCGCTGTCGGAGTCGGCGGCAGGCGCCGTTTTGAGGAACGAAACCGGGAGCAAATCATGATCGTCGGCTGGCGGGCTGTGGATTCCAGGTGGCGGACGCTCGTGGCGGCGGTCGTGGTGGTCGGCGTGGCCGCGGCCCTCGCTGGCACCCGGGCTGCGGCCGAGCAGGCCCCGGCGCTCGAGGCGGCGGTGCGGTCGGAAGCGGAGGCGACGGTCAAGGCGTTCAATACCGCCGATGCGGCGGCCCTCGCGAACGCGTTCCTCGAAGCGGGTGAACTCGTCGACGAGGACGGCAACGTTTACAGGGGCCGGGCGGAGATCGCCGGTCTGTTCAAGAAGTTCTTCGAGCGGTTTCCCCAGGCCGTTCTGGAGATGGAGGTCAGCGGTGCTCGGCCGATCGGCGAGGTGCTGGCTGTCGAGGAGGGAGTGCGTCGGATCACCGCCGACGCGGGGGCCGCGGCCGCGCAGATGCGATACGTGGCCGTGCGGATGAAGCAGGGCGACCGGTGGCCGGTCGTCTCGTACCGCGAGGTCGCCGACGATCCGTTGCCGACGCCGCCGGAGATGCTCGCGGCCGTCGAGTGGCTCGTGGGCGACTGGGTGGACGAGAGCGACGAAGGCCGCACGACGATCTCCTATCGCTGGAGCGAAGACGGCAACTTCATCATCGGCGAATACAACCTGACCATCGGCGGCAAGTCGGTGGGCAAGAGCACGCAGCGGATCGGCTGGGATCCCGTCGAGAGTGAACTGCGATCGTGGACGTTCGACTCCGATGGCGGCTTCGCCGAGGGTGAGTGGGCCGCCGATGGCGCGGGGTGGATCATCAAGTCGGAGGCCACGATGCCGAATGGCTCCACGGGTTCGGCGACGGTCACGATCACGCCGAAGGACAAGGACCACTTCGTCGTCGAGAGCACCGATCGGATCGTGGGCGGTGCGCCAGAGCCCGACTTCAAGCTCGTCGTCGCCCGCAGGCCGCCGGCCCCGGCGGCCGCCAAGTGATCCCCCTTCATGCCTTCCGCGGAGCTGACCTGATGCGCGCGTTCGCTGCGACCGCTTGCCTGCTGATGGCGTCCTTGCTGGCTGCCGCGGCCCATGGCCGACCCTCCATGGGCCGCGCCGGCGGCGGCGGGCATCCGGGTGGCGGGCATCACGGTGCCGCCATGGCCCGGCCCGCGCCGCATGCCCGCCCGCAGATGCCCCAGGCGCGGCCTGCCATGCCCCAGGCGCGACCGGCCATGCCGCAGGCGCGGCCGAACGTCGGCGGCATGCAGCGGCCGCAGGCGCCGCAGTTCCAGCGGCCGAGTGTCGGCTCCCTGCAGCATCCAAACCTCGCGCGGCCGTCATTTCCGAACGCCGGCGGCGTCACCAGGCCTGCCCCCCCGGCGACTGCGGCGCGGCCGGGGTTGGGCGCCGTGCGGCCCGCCCCCGGCGGTGCGGCAGGGGGCCTGTCCCGTCCGCCATTCGGTGGCTCCGGCAACGCAACCCTGCCTGGCGGCGGATTTGCCACGCGTCCCACCCCCGGCCTGCGGCCTGGAAGCGGGCAGGCCGAAGCGGGCGGTCTGCCGATCGGCGGTGGCAACCGGCCGGGAGTGAGCACGCGCCCGGGCATGGCCGGTGGCCTCCCCGGCACGAGCACGCGGCCGACGCCTGGTATGCGGCCAGGACTGGCCGCCACGACGAAGCCGTTTCCCGCCCCCGGCGCGGGCAGCGGATTGAACGGCGGCAACTTGAACGGCGGCAACCGGCCGGGAATGGGAGGCAATCGACCCGGCCTCGGCGGCCCAGGAGGCGGCGGCCTCGCGGGGGGCAATCGGCCCACCACGCTGCCGGGCGTGATCGGTGGCGGAGATCGCCCGGGGCCCGGTGGCAATCGCCCCGGCATCGGGGGCAACCGTCCGACGCCGTTGCCCGGCGACCTGGGAACAGGCAACCGGCCTGGCCTCGGTGGCAATCGACCCGACATCGGTGGCAATCGACCCGACATCGGCGGCAACCGGCCGGGGATCGGCGGGAATCGTCCCGGCATCGGGGGCAACCGTCCGGGCCTCGGTGGCAACCGGCCCACGACGCTGCCTGGAGATCTCGGCGGCCTTGCGGGGGGCAACCGTCCGGGAGGCGGATTCAACAGGCCTGATGGCGGCTGGAATCGTCCTGGCATAGGCGGCAATCGCCCCGGCTGGAACCGGCCCGGCATCGGCAACAACAACAACTTCTGGAACAGCGGCAACATCAACATCAACAACGGCATCAATGCCGGTTGGGGGGGCGGCTGGAACGGGGGGGCCTGGGGCTATCCCGGCTGGGGCGGCGGCTCCGGCTGGAACCACGGCTACGTCAATCCACACTACGGCAGTTGGTACAACGGCGGCTGGAACAACGGCTGGGGTGGGTTCTGGGGCGGATTCGCCACCGGTGCGGCGACGTGGGGTCTGGCGTCCGCGGTCACCAACTGGGGGCTCGGCTACGGCACCCTGGGGTATGCCGGTGGGGCCTATGTGAATCCCTACTACTCGGCCATTCCCGCCACCGTCGTGGCGGCGTCGCCCTACGACTACTCGCAGCCGATCGTCGTCAACAACTACATCCCGGTCGACGGGAGTGCATCTGAGGCCGCGGTCGCGGCGTCCACGCCGGCGGCGGCCAGCGACGCCACGGTCGACGCGGCACTCGAGAAGTTCAAGGCCGGCGACTACACCGGCGCTCTGGCCGGCTTCGACGCCGCGCTGAAGGTGGCGCCCAACGACTCGGTGATCCACGAGGTGCGGGCGCTGACGCTCTTCGCCCTCGGCCGCTATCCCGAGGCCGCCGCCGCGCTCAATGCCGTCCTCGCGGCCGCGCCCGGCATGGATTGGACGACGGTCAGCAACCTGTATCCCTCCGTCGACGTCTACACGGCGCAGCTCCGCAAGCTCGAGGACTTCTGCCGGGCCAACCCCGGCGATGCAGCCGCCCACTTCGTGCTCGCGTATCACTACCTCGTCGGCGGGCACTCCGATGCGGCGGCCTCGGCCCTCGAGGTCGTGGTCGCGAAGCAGCCCGGCGACGTCGTGGCAAAGCGGCTCCTCGGGGCGGTCAAGCCGGTGGCGGAAGCCACCCCGCCGGAGGCAACGCCGGTAGCCCCGCCAGCCGAGAAGCCCGCCGCTCCGGAGACCGACCTCGTCGGCATCTGGAAGGCCGGCACTGGCGCGGATGCGATCACGCTCGAGATCACGGCCGAGTCGAAGTTCACCTGGAAGGCCGCGCCGGCCGGCAAGCCGGCGGTCGACCTGGCCGGCACGATCGAGACGGCTGCCGACGCCATCGCGTTGCACAGCGAGAAGGCGGGCACCATGGTGGGGAAGGTGGTCTCGAAGGGCCCCGACGCCTTCGAGTTTTCCCTGCCCGGGGCGCCCGCCGAGGCGAAGCCGCTGCTGTTCCAACGGCAGCGGTAAAGCGAGCGGCGGTGGCGGGGGCGGCGGCGCCAGGCTACGATTTCGGGACCCTCGCGGCCGCGTCGCGGGGCCGCCGACCCCGGGAAGACACGAGCTTTATGGAACAGTACCGCAGGATTCAGACCGGCAAGAAGGGCGACGTCCATATGGTCGCCTTCAAGGACAAGAAGATTCTCGACGACACGGTCCTCGACGAGATTCGTACCGAACTGACGCAACTCATCGGCAAGGCCTCGGGGCCGGACCTGCTCCTGGACTTCGGCAACGTGGAGTTCATGTCGAGCGCCATGCTCGGCCTGCTCGGGCAGTTGCACCGCAAGATCTCGGCCGGCCAGGGGCGGCTGAAGATGTGCTCGATCCGGCCGGAGATCTTCCAGGTTTTCAAGCTCACGAATCTCGACAAGCTGTTCAGCATCCACAAGGACGCGCCAACGGCCCTGGCCACGTTCACCTGACGGCGGGCACGGTCGTGGCACAGCAACTCGACGGTTCAGCACCGGCCCGCGGCGTGGACGTCGTGATCGCCGAAGACAGCCGCATGCAGGCCCGGATGCTGATCCGGCGGCTCGAGGACGCCGGGCACACGGTTCGCTGGGGCGAGACCGGCGGTCAGGCGCTGGCGCTGGTCCGCGAGCGGCGGCCCGACATCATCGTCTCCGACATCGAGATGCCGGAGATGACGGGCTACGAGTTCTGCAAGGCGGTGAAGACGGATTCCGCCCTCCGCACGATCCCCTTCATTCTCCTGTCGACGCTGGCCGACCCGATCGACATCATCCGGGGGCTCGACGCGGGGGCCGACAACTACGTCACCAAGCCCTACGAGCCGGAGTATCTCCTCGGCCGGATGCAGTCGCTGCTCGCGACGCCGCTGGAGTCGGCCGACGACGGACCCGCGGCCATGCTCGAGGTGACGCTCGCCGGGCAAAAGTTCCGCGTCAAGGCGGGGCGGCAGCAGGTGCTCAACCTGCTCGTCTCCACGTTCGAGAACGCCGTCGCCAAGAACCAGGAACTGGTGGTCGCCAATCAGGAGCTGTCGGTCGCCCGGGACGGGCTGCAGAAGTCGAACGAGGAGCTCTCCACGGCGAACGCCGAGATCTCACGAATCAACGCCCACATGCTCCGCGATCTGAAGGCCGCGGCCAAGGTGCAGCGATCGCTCCTCCCGGCGGCCGACGTCGCCATTCCGGGCACGAGCCTCGCCTGGCGGTACGTTCCCTGCCAGAGCCTGGCCGGCGACTTCCTCAACGTCTTCCGGCTCGACGACGAGCATGCCGGGCTGTTCGTCGTGGACGTGAGCGGTCATGGCGTGCCCTCGTCCCTGATGGCCGTCACCGTGGGCCGGTTCCTCACGCCCAAGGTCAGCGATCAGTCACTCCTGGTGCGGCAGGGACCCGACGGCCGGGTCGCCGTGGCACGGCCGGCCGAGGTGGCGACGCAGCTCAACCGGCTGTTTCAGGCGGACGAGTTTTCCGGGCTGTACTTCACCTTGCTCTACGGCGTGCTCCACCTGCCCACGGGGCGGTTCGACTACTGCTCCGGCGGCCATCCGCCGCTGGTGCGGCTCCCGGCCGACGGCGGACCGCCCGAGTTTCACGCCATGGAGAGCTTTCCGATCGCCTTCGTGCCCGACGTGGAATACGAGCAGCGGACGCTCCAACTCGCGGCCGGCGACCGGCTGTTCCTCTATTCCGACGGCGTGCCCGAGGCGATGGACAAGGATCGCAATCCCTACGGCGACGAGGCGATGGCGGCCTGCATCGCCAGGGGCCGAACCGCGCCGATCGAAGCCGGCGTTCAGGAGCTGCTCGCGGCCGTCGAACGCTGGTGCCAGCCCGCGGGCCCGCTCGACGACGTCTCGATTCTGGGCGTCGAATGGCGGCCGTGACGGAGGCCGGTTCTCACCGCCGCGGCTTCGGCGTGTAGTGGCTGCAGCCGCCGAGCGTGATCCGGTTCCAGCCGTCGTCGATGCCGATCATCGTTTCCGCGCCGCCGAGGAACAGGCTGCCGTCGGGCCGCAGCACGCGGCGCACGCGGCCGATGACCGCCGCGCGGGTCGGGACGTCGAAATAGAGCATCACGTTGCGCAGGAAGACGACGTCGGCCAGCGGCATCATCGGCCAGGTGCCGGTGAGATTGATGTGGCGAAACTCGACGAGCCGGCGGCAGTCCTGCACGATGCTCCAGCGGCCCTGGAGCGGCCGAAAATACTTCTTCAAGAGCGTGGGGGACAGGCCGCGATTCGTCTCCAGGTCGCTGTACACGCCTTCCCGGGCCCGGGCCAGGATCGGCTCCGAAAAGTCCGTGGCGATGATCCGAATCCGCCACGTGGCCAGGAGGTCGCGGAAGTGCTCGAGGAGCACCATCGCCATGCTGTAGGGCTCCTGCCCGGTCGAGCAGGCGGCCGACCAGAGCGTGAGCTGCCGCTCGGCGGCCCGACGCGGCACGAGGTCGGCGATCACGGTCCGCAGCGCCTCGAACGGCGCGCGGTCGCGGAAGAACGACGTCTCGTGCGTCATCATGGCGCACAGCACGTCCTTCTCGAGCGTCGGATCGACGCCCTGGCGAACGCGGTCGATGAGCGTCTCGAGGCTGGGAATCTTCCGCTGCTTGACGATCGGCATCAGGCGGGCGACCACGAGGTATTGCTTCGACTGGTCGATGCACACGCCCGTCCGGCGGCGCAGCAGCCCGCGGAGGTATTCGAACTGGGGCGCGGCGACCTGCATCGCGGCTCCGCGCGGCGTCAGCCGCCGCGCCTCTTGAGCCGCAGGGCGACCTCGACGCCGACCTGCGCCAGCGGCAGCACGGTGTCGGCGAGCCCCGCCCGCACAATCTCGCCCGGCATTCCCCAGACGACGCTGGAGAGCTCGTCCTGGGCGATCACGCCGCCGCCGGCCGCCACGATCGCCCGGGAGCCGGCCAGGCCGTCGCGGCCCATGCCGGTGAGGACCACGCCCAGCGTGCCTGCGCCCCACAATCGGGCGGCCGACCGAAACAGCACGTCGGCCGCCGGGCGGCAGGAGTTCTCCGGCGGCTCGTCGGTGAGCCGGATCCGCGGCTGCCTCGCATCGCCGGTGAGTTCCATGTGGCGGCCGCCGGGGGCGAGCAGCACCTCGCCGGGCCGGGCGGGTTCACCGTCGACGGCTTCGCGGACCGGCAGGCCCCCCGTCTTCGCCAGCCGTTCGGCGAGGTGCGCCGTGAAGAAGGCCGGCATGTGCTGGACCACGAGGATCGGCACGCGGGCGTCGGGCACGAACGCCGGCAGCACCTCGGCCAAGGCGGTCGGCCCCCCCGTGGAGACCGCGACCACGACACCCTGAATCCGCTCCTGCCGCGCGCCGCGGGGCGGAACCGGCACCCCGCTCGCGGGCCGGGCCGGCTCGCGTCCGCCGCCGGAACCCCGTGGCACGATGGCCTTGATGCGGCCGATCACATCCGCGCGGATTCGCGCGGCGACATCGGCGGCGTCGAGCCCGGCGGGCTTGGCGACGTAATCATTCGCGCCGGCGAGCAGGGCGTCGACGGTGGCCTTCGCGCCCCGCTCGGTCAGGCTCGAGAACATCACCACAGGCAGCTTGCCGAACCGGCGGCGGATCTCACGGAGCGTCGTGATCCCGTCCATCACCGGCATCTCGACGTCGAGAAGCACCAGATCAGGCCGGGCCGTCGGGATCATGTCGAGGCAGGCGGCGCCATTGACGGCGGCCCCCGCGACTTTGATCTCCGGGTCGGCGCCGAGCGTCGCGGAAAGGATGCCACGGATGGTGGCCGAATCGTCGCAGATCAGCACGCCGATCGGCTCACGACGGGCCGTCGGCGCCGGCTCGGCCACCACGCCCAGGTCGACGAGCTTGCGGGTGAACGCCGCGGCGGTAAAGGGCTTCGCGAGGTAGTCGTCGATGCCCGCCTGCTGCGCGACGGCGATCCGCTCCTGCTCGTGCTCCGTGGAGATCATCAGGATCGGCAGGCTGCGGTAGGTCGGCTCACGCCGCAGCCGGCGGACGAGCTCGATCCCGTCCATCACCGGCATGTGCCAATTGACGGTGATCAGGTCGGGCCTGCCACCCGCCGCGAGGGCGGCCAGCGCCTCCTGCCCGTTGCCGGCCTCGGTGCAGTCGAACCGCAGGTCGCCCAGCGTTCGGGCGACGATGCTCCGGGCCGGCTTCGAATCGTCCACCACGAGGGCACGCACGACGGGATCCTCCTTGTCCCGACCGGCCGGGGCCGGTCATGGGCCGCGATCAGTTCTTCTTGTATTCCTCGACGAGCCGCTGCAGTGCCTGGGCCATCCGGGCCAGTTCCTGCGAGGAAACCTGCGTGTTCGACGCGCCTTCGGCCGTGCTCTGGGCCGCCTGCGCGACCTGCACGATGTTCTCCGCGATCTCCGCGGTGCCGGTGGTGGCCTCGGAGATGTTGCGGCTGATCTCACCGGTCGTCACCGACTGCTCCTCGACCGCCGCGGCGATTTTCGTCTGCAGCGCGTCGATCCGCTCGATCACTGCCCCGATCTCCGCGATCGCCTCGACGGCCCGCTGCGTGTCCCCCTGCATCGACTCGATCCGCCCGCCGATCTCCTCGGTCGCCTTGGCGGTGTCGCGGGCCAGTTCCTTGACCTCGCTGGCCACCACGGCGAAGCCCTTGCCCGCCTCGCCCGCGCGGGCGGCCTCGATCGTGGCGTTGAGGGCCAGGAGGTTCGTCTGCTCGGCGATCGACGTGATCACCTTGATCACCGCGCCGATCTCCTGGCTGGAGCGGCCCAGGGCGGCCATCGTGCCGGACGTCGCGGTCGCCATCTCCACCGCCTTGCGGGCGGTGCCGGCGGCGTCCTGGGCGTTCCTGGCGATCTCGTGGATGCTGGCCACGAGATTTTCGATCGAGCCCGACACCGTCCGCGTGTTGCCGCTGACCTGCTCCGCGGCTGCCGAAACCAGGTTGGCCTGGGCCGTCGTCTGCTCCGCCGCGGCGCTCATCTGCTGGCTGACGCTCGTGAGTTCCTCCGACGAACTCGCCAGGGCGTGCGTGTTGTCGACGATGCCGCC